>Ga0209606_1000753_pt1 | contig 45674 bp, 27 predicted proteins | sample AD_UKC057_MetaG_FD_184412 | JGI IMG/M metagenome (GOLD analysis project Ga0209606, IMG submission 184412) | Active sludge microbial communities of municipal wastewater-treating anaerobic digesters from USA - AD_UKC057_MetaG (SPAdes) (version 2) | ecosystem: Engineered > Bioreactor > Anaerobic >... | reverse complement strand
ATTCCTTCCGAAGTCGCTCGACCGCGATCTATACTCCCAGTTGCAGGCCGCCCCGGCCCAGCCCGCCGTGGCGGATTCGGCGAACGCCGAGGCCACCGACGGCGCGGCCGGCGCGCAGAAGTGACAGTTGCCGTCAGCCTTGTCGGAACAACCGCCGTATAAAGGGAACGCCCGATGTCGCTCAGGATAGTGTTTTCCGGAGACACGCAGGTACTGGCTTCGCGCCTTGCCGATGATCTTCGGTCCGATCCAGGTCAGGCGTCCATTCTTGAGACGACACGAATCCTGTGTCCGAACCGCAATCTCGAGTTGTGGCTCAGGAAGCGGCTTGCCGAGCTTGCCGGCGTGTCGGTGAATCTGGAATTCCCCTATCTTGAACGCGGGCTGTGGGAGCTGGTCGGTATCGTCGGTGTCGCGAGGGGCGTGGTGACCCCGGACGCCGCCGGTCGGCCGGCGGTTCGCGAGTCGGATGCGGTGGTGACACGGTCCCGGGTGGCGGCCGTGCTGATGAAGCAGGCGCTGGCCGGGGACGCGGGTTCGCCGATTGTCTCATACTGTCTGTCGGGCGGAGGCCTTTCCGACCAGGGCTTTGCCGTCAGGTTGTGGCAGGTGGCCGGCCGCCTGGCCGACCTGTTCCGCGAGTATGAGTTCAGTCGCACCACAATGGTCCGCGAGTGGCTGGCGGGACGGGATCTGCCGGGCGCCTCGGATGTGGCGCTTGAGCAGGCCAGAATCTACCGGATGGTGTGCGGTAGTGATCTGTCCGGCGAACCCTGTGGCGGCCAGCCTGGAATGTCCCTGTTTGAACTGGCCGAGACGGTGTTTCCCCAACGTCCGTCCGCCGCCTCGAATCCGACCCCGACTCCCCTCCGGATCGGTCCGGTGTATATCTTCGGCATGTCGTCGATGTCTCCGTATCACTGCCGGATCATCTACGAACTGTGTCGATTCCTGGACATCAGGATGTACCACCTGAACGCCTGCCGGGAGTTCTGGGAGGATGCGTCGACGCCTCGCGAGGACCGCTGGCGCCGAATCAGGAAAGCGACCTGCGACGAGACCGGTGAACTGGTGCTTGGCGACGCCCTGGACGACAACCCGTTGCTGAAGGCGTGGGGAAAGGCAGGGCGCGAGACCGTCAAGCTGCTGGCGGATCTTGATGATCAGTCTGGGCTGGTTGAAGTGGTGTGGGCCGACGAGGACGATGTCGCGTTGAACGTTCCGACCACGGTGCTTGACAGCGTTCGCCGCGGAATCCGTCACAGAACGTCCAGCGTCGCGGCCGCGTCGATGGACGAAAGCCTGACTGTCAGTTCCTGTCCCGGTCCGGAACGCGAGGTGGAGTGGGTTCACGAACAGATATTCGAACTTCTGGAACGGGATCCTTCGTTGCGGTTGTCGGACATCGCCGTCCTGGTGGCCGACATCGACACGTACAAACCTCTGATTCAGACCGTGTTCGAAAGGGATTCCGACTCGCTCCCATACCGGCTCGCCGATTCCACCGCCTCCATGGACAGTCTCTGGGCCGCGGGTGTCAAGGGGCTGATCGACCTGGTCGGCTCGGACTTTTCCAGACGGCAGGTTCTGGAACTGCTGGTCAATCCGTGTTTCATGGCGTCATGCGGAGTTCCGGCCGGCGACGTCGACAAATGGACCGAATGGGTGGTCAGGCTTGGCGTGTTTCACGACATGTACGACCCACCCGGTGTCGATCCCGAGATTCCCGGGGTGTTCACATGGTCCCGTGCCCTTGAGCGGATCAGGATGGGCAGGGTCATGAAGCCGTTCGCGGAGCCTTCCGTGCGTGATTTTGTCGCGGAAGGAGAGGCACGGCCCATGAAACCCTGCCCGGCGTCGGACGGGGCTTTCGCCGATCTGTGGCCGTACGTGGACATGGATACGGCCGGTGGAACCGCCGATTTGTTCGTGGTGACCATCGAAAGACTGTGGGCCGCGGTGTCGTCCCTGAACGGCCACTGGGCATCGCCCGGCCGGTGGGGCAGGCTGTTGCTGGATCTGTTTGACGATTTCCTGGCCATACCCTCCGATCGCGAGGGCGAGTGGACGGTCAGGCGCGCGGTGATCGACGGGATGAGTCCGGTGCTGTCGGACGAATCCGAATTGTCCCGCTCGCTGGCCGCCAACGGGCTTGACGTCGAAATACCGGCTCATCTTGCCTTCGAAGTCGTGAAGGGTGTTCTTTCAGGGGTTTCGGTCGGCAGACGCGCGGGTTTTGGCGAGGGAATCACCGTGGCCTCGATGAAGCCGATGCGTCCCATTCCGTTCAGGGTCGTTTTCGTGCTGGGGCTGCAGGAGGGCGGCTTCCCCGGGAACCGCCGGGAGTCGTCGCTTGACCTCAGATCCGGTGCCCGCGTGATCGGGGATATAACCACTCCCGATGCGGGCAGGTACATGTTCCTGGAAACGGTCCTGTGCACGACCGATTCGTTGAGACTGTCGTTCGACGGCTGGGACACGGTGCGCGACAGGCGCAATGAACCATGTTCCGTGGTCAGGCAGCTTGAGTCGTTCGTGACTTCCAGCGTCCTCCCGGCTTCAACCGACGGGACCGCTGCGTCTTTCGCCAGGGTCGAGGTGCCACTGTCGCCATTCAGCCGGCGCTATCTGGTTCCTCCGTGGTCCGGGCGGCGGCGCCGAATGAGGGATCGTGTCCTGAGTGCCTTTGTCGAGGCCGGACGCGGGGGGCGCGGGGATGAACTTCAAAAGGCGCTGGTCGAAGCGATCAGGGTAGGAGATGGCGGCGATGTGAAGGACTACGCCGGGTTGGCGGATCTGCGCTCGGCCCTGGCGCTGTTCGACAGGTCCGCGTCGGACTCCCTGCGTCCGCCGCCGTCGTCGGCGGGTGCGCGCGCAAGGACCAGGATCCGTTCCCTGGCGGTGTTCCTGGAGAATCCCTGCCGCGCCCGTCTTGAAAGGGCGTTCGGGATCACGGGCTTTGATGACGACGGGACGGACGTCTTCGTCTCCGATGAGCCATTCGAAGCCGATCGGATGGCGCTGTCACGTCTGAAGAAGCAGTTCAGGCACGACCTGGTCGCTTCCGGGGGCAGGCCTGAAGTGGCCTCGGAACTGTTGAGGGTCAGGGGCGCGATCAATCACGCGAAGGGACAGGCGCCTTCGGGACTGTTCCGCCTACCGGCCGAGGACGCCCTGATAGAGGACCTGGACGTATTGAACGACGAATCAATCGAACAGATCGCCGCCGGCGGATGGCTCGAGCACGGGGTGCTGGGCGACGAGATGCCCGACGGTTTCAGACCCGGGCTGGTGGCGCCCGCTGTCCGCCTGACGGTTTCACCGGCCAAATCGGGAAGCGCGCCTGTCGAGGTCGAGCTTTCCGGGTCGATCGAGTTTGTCTCGCCGCCCACGGATGGCCGTTGCGTTGGTTTCGGCGTGTCCATTTCGTCCAGGATCGAGGACCCCGCCTTTCACGTGAAGCTGTTCGATCCGTTCCTTTTCGGGCTCGCGTGGGGAACAGGCGAGGGGATCGACCCGATCAGGTTCAGGGTCGCGGTGTTTGGAACCGGGAAGTGCATCGAACGCGTGATCGAGGTGTCGAGCGAGCGCGCTATGGAAATTTTGTCCGGGGTCGTGGACGACTACCTTGACGACGAGAGGCTGCTGGAGTGCCTGCCGTTCAAGCTGGTCGACCAGATGATGAAGTCGGTGGAATCGGACGATTTCGACGAGGAAAAAGTTGCGAACCGGATTCGCGCGGGAATCGAGGAGGGCTTTACCGGCGCCAGCAGACAGTACTTCCCTGGTCTGGCCGAGTCATTGATGAAGGATCGTCTTCAGGTTCCGGTCGATCTGCGCGGCGTTTTGAAAAGGCGGTACGGCGGGATCCTGGAGCTGTTCGGTCAGTTGGATCATTCCGGGGCGGAAGGGGGTGACGCCGGTGATTGAGGTCTCCTCCAACACACAGGTTTCGCTGTCGTCCGTGTTGAAGACTCATGCCGTCATCGAGGCTTCGGCCGGCACCGGCAAGACTTGGACAATCGAACGCCTCGTCGAGCAGATTCTTATTGATTACGACAATGTCGGGCTTGACCGCGTCCTGCTGGTCACGTTCACCGAAAAGGCGGCCGGCGAACTGCGCGAGCGGATTCGTAAACACATCGAGACCAGGCTGTCCGAGGTGGACGAACCGGTTCGACGCAGGCTGGCCGCGGCGTTGGACGATTTCGACATCGCGTCGATATTCACCATACACGGTTTCTGCAACCGGGTTGTGAAGGAATTCGCCTTCGAGAATCATCGCCCGCTGGAACTTGAACTGGGTGACGACGGCCAGTTGTCCGACAGGATCGTGAACCGGATCATCCGTGAGGACTGGCCAAAGGCTCCGCCGGGACTGGTCGGTTCGGTCGGCACGGTTGCCAGTGCGGTCAAGCGGATTTCAGGGGCGATCGCCGCGGGTCACACATACGAACCGGTCTTTGATGGCGACATTTCCGGATGTCGAAACACGGCTGATCTGATCGTGTGGTCCGCCAGGCGACACCGCGTTTTGATCGAGGAAGAGTTTCGACGGTCTTCCACGCTTTCTTTCGATCGCATGGTGTCCTACGTCAGGGACGCCGTTATGAACCCCGGGCCGTCCGGTCAGTCACTGTGCCGGATCCTGCGCGATCGCTACCAGTTCGCGATGGTCGATGAGTTCCAGGATACCGATGAGGCTCAGTGGGACATATTCCGGCGCGTTTTCGTGGAAGGGCGGGGGACCAACAGGCTTATCGTGGTCGGTGATCCCAAACAGGCGATCTACGGTTTCCGCGGCGCCGATGTGCTGACTTACATCAAGGCGGTGGACACGATATGCGATCCTGACGTCGGTGGCAGAAAGTACAGGCTCGACACGAACTACAGGTCGCTTCCGCCTCTGGTTGACGGTTTCAACACGATGTTTGGTGGCGGCGAGTGGTTCAGGCAGCCTGCCTCCGACATCATCAAAATCGATTACGACCCCTCGGGCACGCCGTCCGGGTCCGGGGTCAGACCGGTTGAACTGGTTGCAGATGATTCAGGTCGCGCGCCGATAGTCGCGATGGAATTCAACACCGATTCTGAGTTTTCCGAGATCGCCGAACTGCGCGCGGTTGCAAGGGCGTCATCGGGAACCCGGAAGAAGTCGCCGGAAGTCAGTGAACAGGTCGCCGCGGCGCGTGGACGAATGGAAGAAATCAGTCTGTCGTCTGAAGATGCCCTTCACCGCTGGCTGTCGTTTGTGTCCAACGAGATCCTGTATCTGTGCCGGGATTCGCGCATACTGCTGTCCGAGAAGGTCGATGGCGTTGGCCGCGTCACCCGCAGGTTGAATTTCGGGGACATCTGCATCCTGTACAGGAAGATGCCGGAAGATCGCCATGTGATGCGCGCCCTCAGGCGCATGGGCATTCCATGCAGCCATTACAAGCAGAAAGGGCTCTATCAGGGGCAGGAGGCGACGCATCTTCTTGCTCTCTTCAAGGCTCTTGACGGTGTCGGAACAGTGGGCGGTCAGGCGCGACGCGAGGCGATGCTGACCCGCTTTTTTGTGACTGGCGGACAGAACGGCGAAACATCCGCGGACAGGACGGACGCCCCCGGGATCGTGGCGGGCGCAAGGGCGGAACAACTGCTCGCCTCGTGGTCGCGCATGTGCCGCGAAAGAAGGTGGCCGGCGTTCTTCGAGGCGATCCTTCATGATACCGGCCTTCTGGCGCGCGAGGCGATGCAGCCCGACGCGGACAGAAGGATCACCAACTGGCGACAGGCTTGTTACGAACTGGCTCGCGAGGCTTCGGCCGGGTCGCTGTCCCTGCCGGCACTGATTTCATCGCTCGAGCGTCGCCGAATGGGTGATGCCGGGGACGAGGACTCCGACCTTCACCGGATCGAGACGGACACTCCGTCGGTCCAGGTGATGACGATGCACGCGTCCAAGGGGCTCCAGTATCCAGTGGTCTTCTGCTTTTCGGGGCTGACCGGAAGCAGGAACGACACCTCGCTGGTAACCGGATGCTATCGGGACAAGCGCCGTCATCACGTGATCAACGTGGATTCCAGGAAGCTGCCTGAAGGCTGCTATGTGGATGACGACACGGCCAGGCTCTACTACGTGGCGATGACCAGGGCCAGGTTCAAGCTTTACCTGCCGACCAGGTGGATTCCCAGGAAGAAGTCGGATGCGCCGATCCACACAATCATCGACGGAGCGTGGAACAGGTTGAACGCGTCGGCGGAACCGGGCGTGGTGTGGAGCAGGATCGATTTTAGGCAGAACCTTGTCAGCAAAAGGGCTCCCGACCTGGTGCCGGACTCGCCGACGGAATTGCGCCAGGATGAGGAGTTGCCGCCGCTGCCGGATCTGACGCCGGTTGCGCCACTGGAACTGGCGTCCAGATTGAAGTGGATAGATTCCTACACGTCACTGAGCAGGAGGGTCGGCGCCGCACGGGGCGCCGCGGTCGAGTCCGCCGTCGACGGCAGGTCGCTGCGTGACGATGATTCCGACGAGGAGCAAGCCGCTCCAATGGTGCTTCTCAGGGGCGGGAAGATCACCGGATCCGCTTTTCACGAAGTGATGGAGGCCATCTCGGCACGAACCGTCGTCAACGGTTCGGTGCTTGATTTTGGTGGCCTTGCCGCTCTTGACACGCCGGACAAGGTTCTTGATTCGCCGTTCGGAGAGCTGATTAGAGGCAGGATGGATGCGTTCGGGATTCCGAACACGCGCGTGACGATCAATGACGTGCCCGATTCCGCCGCGCACCGGTTTGCCTCGCTGGTGATGAACGCCACCAGGACCACGCTTGCCACTGACGGGGAACTGGCCCGACGCATATGTGATATCCCGTCCTGCCGGACGCTGCCGGAGGTTGAGTTCTACATGTCCGAGTCCTTTGGCGACCGCGTGCCCGCGTGGCGACGCGGACTGCTGAACGGATTGATCGACATGGTGTTCGAACTGGACGGCAGGTACTGGTTCCTGGACTGGAAGACGACCACGCCTGATTTGGCGCGTGGCGGTGTCTCGGTCGAGGCATGGCAGGGGGATTCCCTTCGGGTCACGATGAGCAGGCACGGCTACGATATTCAATCCAGGATCTACGCTCTGGCCATGCTGAGATGGCTTCGACAGAGGCACGGCGCGTGTGCGGAATCGATGTTCGGCGGAGGGCTGTTCCTGTTCGTCCGGGGCATGACCGCACCGGGGCTGGGTGTGTGGATAGACCGGTTCGAAGGAACCGGGGATGCCGGTATGCGGATCGAGGATGAAGTCGCCGACCTTCTGAGTCGGGGCGCCGCCGCATCGCGTGTGGCACGCCGGGAGGTGGGGCTTGACTGAGGCCGGAGCCACTTCGGTTGACCTGACGGGTTTTCCCGGATTCGCCGTCGCCTGCGGGCATCGGAATCTGCCGTTGTACACACGGGCCGTTGAACAGGGGCTGGTGTCGGTCGCCGACGTGTTGACGATAAGGGATATCCTGATCAGGGCCGGCGGTCAGGAGAGCCTTGAACCTTGCGGGCACTGCCTTTTGATAGCACTGTTTGCGATCGTTGGCCGCGGCAGCACCTGTCTTCCCCTTGACGCAACCAGGCTTTCAAAAGAGTTCGCGGCGTTTTGCGCCGGTGAGCACGAATCAATGGCGGCGTCGGCTGTGGCCATGATCAAATCTGACATTCCGACGATGTTTCGTGGTGACGGCGGGCCCTGGCCACTGGTGGTGTCGGAAGACAGACTCTATTTTTCGCGTGTTTTCGACAGTGAGTCCTCGTTGCGACAGAGGCTGGCGTCACTGGTCGCTGCCGGGGATTCGGAGCTTGTGCGCGAAGCCGGGGATCTGGCCGGGATTATCAACATGGCGTCGATCGGCGCGGCAGGTGGCCGTGATCTGAACGCGCTGCAGAAACTGGCGTTGTTTCTGGCTCTCAGAAAGCGGTTTCTGGTGGTGTCCGGTGGCCCGGGCACCGGCAAGACGGCCATCCTGGGCGCGATCGTCAGGGCCTTCACCCTGGCCGGGGTGCCTCCTTCGGAGATGCTGCTGACGGCGCCGACCGGCCGAGCCGCGCGCAGAATGGGTGAGCTTCTCGACGCCGGGATGCCTGCCGTGCATACGATTCACGCGGCGCTCGGGTACAACCCGTCTCGCGGGACGTTCAGGCACACGGAATTCAATCCGCTGCCGTACAGGCTGGTCGCCTGTGACGAGGTGTCGATGGTGGACGTCGGCGTGATGGATTCGCTGCTGGCGGCGGTTCGTGACGACGCGACGGTCGTGATGCTGGGTGATCGGGATCAGCTGCCATCCGTGGATGTGGGCGCGGTGCTTGGAGATCTGGTCGGGTCGATCCAGGCTCCCCAATACCGATCCGCGACACTGGATGCGGCGCGGGCGGCCGGTATCACGGTGGACGGACTGCCTGTCGGGGAATCGGCGATGGCCGATCGACTGGTTCTGCTTCGCGATTCATATCGGACGACCGGGGACGTGCTGACGCGGGCCGGGCGCGTGAACCGGGGAGACAGACGAGCGTTTGCCGGATGTTCGGTGTCCATATCCGACCGGACGGAAGACGCCTTTGACTGGGGCGCGCCAGGTGCGGCGTGCAGGGTCGTGGATAATCTGGAACGATTCCCCGGTGGTCTTGACAGACTTCTGAGGGGCTGGATCGACTGGTGGTATTCGGGATTGTCGTTCGTCGGCCGCGGACGAACCGGTTCCTTCAGGGACGCGCTGGCTGCATTCAGGGGAATGCTGGTTCACGCGGAGCCGGATGCCTCGGACGAGGCCGTGATAAGTGAATGTCTGTCGCTCGCGGCCAGGGGCAGAATCCTGTGCGCCCTGCGGGATGGTTCGCGCGGAGCCTCCGGTGTGAACCTGGCGATCCAGCAGATGGTCGGTTCCGGCAGCGGCCTGTATCCCGGCTGTCCCGTGATGGTCACCAGGAATTCCCGGCCGCACAACCTGTATAACGGCGATACCGGCATGGCTCTCGCCACGGATTGCGGGCTGAGGGCATGGTTCATGTCCGGGAAAAGACCGGTCAGCGTTCCCGTCGACGGCGACCTTGAACTTGTTCCGGCCCATGCGGTGACGATTCATAAGAGCCAGGGGTCCGAGTACGATAACGTGATGGTGATTCTGCCTGATTCCGACAGTCGTCTGCTGTCGCGCGAACTGATCTACACCGCCATGACCCGCTCCAGAAACAACGCGTGGATCGTGGGCCGTCAGCCAGTGATTGAGGCCGCCATCGCGAAGAGAATCGAGCGGTATTCGGGAATTGATCTTGGCGAGACGGCAGGCGCCGCCGGCGGGCGGGACGGTCAGCAGTCGGACGACGAATCGTCGAAGTTGGCCTGATCCGGGAACAGGTTGTTACAGTTCACCGAGTCGCAGAATCCGTCGCCTATCCATCCGCACGGGTTTGCTGCAGCGCAGGTACACGGCGTGTAGAGCAGTTCGTCGCACTGCGCCGCCACCCCCGAGGTATTGCCGCAGTTCCAGTTTTCGCATGCGCAGGACGCCTGCGTCGGCGACTGTTCGTCAACCGAGTACTGATAGCACCATTCGTCCGCGACCAGGGTAGCGCCCAGGTTGGAGCACCAGCCCTGGCAGTTTGTCGAAACCATCACTCCCGACTCGCAGGAACAGGTCCCGCCCAGGTTGTCGCAGTACTCGCCGAATGACGACGTCGTGCAGGTTCCCGCGCAGTCGCAGTCCCATGTCTCCGGGAAGAAGTCGTCCGGGTAAACGATCTCGCACGTTTTGTCGCAGTAGTCGTCGTGCTGCCATCCACATGGGTCGGAGGCCGAGCATGTGCACGGGGTATAGCGCAGGTTGGTGCATTGCTGCGTTACAAGTGCGGATTTTGTGCAGTCGAAGTCGCAGGCGCAGTAATCCCCCTCGGATTCCGACACGCAGGAATCGCCGACCATCCCTTCATTGTTGCAGGCCGTCGAGCAGACATATTCAGTCCAGATGCCGGTCTGCGAGCACTCACACACACGCCCGGCGGCGCTGCAGAACATTCTGTCCGTTCCGTATGTGCATGATCCGGTGCAGTCGGGGAAGTTCGTGTCCGGCGGATCGGTCACGTCCGTTGGATCCGCGGTATCGACGGGATCTGCCGTATCGACGGGTGTGGTGTCTTCATCCGGCACGTGAGTATCCTGAACCGCGTCTTCGCCCGTGTTTGTGTCGCCTATGCCTTCGTCCGTGGATTGTCCAGGATCGTCAACCGTACCCTTGTCTGTGACGCCACCCTCGTCGACGGCGCCGGGGTCATGCGCGCCAGGGTCGTCCTGTCCCGGATCCACGCCCTGGCCGGGATCGGATGTCCATTGATCCAGGTTGATCGAATGGTCCCGACCACCCGAATCACCGACCTGATTCGTATCCTCGCCCGCCGTGTCGAACACGATGATGACGTCGAACAAGCCGGAGCCATCGTCCACTCCACCGCCATCGCCACCGCACCCGGCGAACAGGAAAGCGGACAGGACAACAAGACACATGACTGGTCTGAAAGACATTGGCGCCCCCCGTTTCCGGCGTCGCGCGGCATGGAACGGCGCAGGCGCCGGAAATATTCTTGATTGCCTATTGTTGCAATGTGTCGGGTTTTACCGCAAGGGGTTTTGTTGGTGTGAAATCCAAGTTTGTCCGGAGGTTGGGAGTGACCCGCCTTCCGGGAAGTCAGGGCGCGGTCCGGGAGGTCACTGCGCGCAGTCGGTGGTTGTATCGTCGAACACGGTCAGGTCGGGGAACAATTCCTGGCACGCCGGGGTGTCGCAGTATTCACCGTCGTTGGCCCACTGGCAGGGGTCGGCGGCGGCGCACGTGCATTCGGTCAGCCCGTAGTTGCACTGGGCAGTGACCTCCGTGGAATCGTCGCATGAGAAGTTGATGCAATCGCAGAAGGGACCGTAATCACCTTCGACACAGGCCGGATTCGCAACCTCGCCACCCATCGACTGGCACATCGCCGTGCAGTCGTCCGGGGTCCTGACGCCGACGCCGTCCTCGTTGTCGTCTACACAGTAGCAGGGCGTGGCGCCTTCCTCGCAGAAAGGTCCGAACATCTCGGGGTCGCATTCGCCCTCGCAGAGGCAGTCGGCCGGTTCATCAAAGGAGTCATCGGGGAACTCGGTCTTGCAGAATCCGTCACAATATCCGTCGCCCTGCCACGAACACGGGTCTGACGCGGCGCAGGTGCACGGCGTGTAAACCATGTCGTCGCACTGGGCTGTGACAAGCGCGGGCTGTGTGCAGTCGTAGGAGCAGTCGCAGGTCGGACCGTATTCGCCGGTGATGCACTGATCGCCGACCATATTTTCCTCGGCGCAGACGGTGCCACAGACGTAAGGATGCCAGACGTTATCGTTGCCGCATGCGCAGATCGTCAGGCCGTCAGCCAGGCACCAGAGCGTGTCCGTGCCGTAGGCGCAGGCGCCCTCGCACGTGGTGGGGAGCACCGTGTCGGTCGTTGACGTGTCCTCGGGGGTATCCGTGTCCGGGTCAACGTTGGTGTCGGGATTGACATTGGTGTCGGTGTTGACATTGGTGTCGGTGTTTACATTGGTGTCGGTGTTTACATTGGTATCGGTGTTGACGTTGGTGTCGGGGTCAACGTTGGCGTCCGGGGGCGTGATTTCGTCGCGCTCGCCGTTGTCCGGGTTCACCACGAGTTGATCCTGATCGATGACGTCCTGGCCCGTGAGGGTGTCGGTATTGTTGCCATCGTCCGTGTCGCCATCACCACCACCGCACGCCACGAGCACGAGCGCGGTTGAGATAAACGCGAGAGCAAGCATTCTTCTAAGCATTTCTTTTCTCCAGCAAGAGTATGTCCGGAACCCCGGTGATGTCTGACAATCAGGCATTCATCTTTCTTTCAACTACGTAGTTTCGCAGATAAAGTGCCATGTCCACAAGCACCAGTGTTGCGTTAAATATGTAAAGCGAGACCACCGAATCCGGATTGCAGTTGGTTTTATGAATGATTCCCGCAAGATAGCCAGCGAATATCACGGCGGTGAAGATGAAACTTTTGCCTTTCGTGCTGCGGCTGCGAAACGATCTGGCGATCGAAAACGGCCAGGCGGCGGAGAAGCACAGGAGCATAATGATCTCGAAAATACCGGTCTGGCACATGGAAAGGCCTCCGACAGGGAAGGGTAAGTGTACGTCAGCGGTTGTGAAACGGGCTACTTTGTGGTTCGGACCCGGCGCACCTAGAATACGGTAGTCGCCGAACCATGGTTTGGCTCGTGTCTGAACAGGGGGAACAAAGGAATGTCAAAGTCGATGTGCGGCCGAACATGGTTTGTGGCAACTGTTCTATCGGTTTCAGTCCTGCTGGTTTCCGTGGGGTGTTCGGACTCGACGGGCCAGGTTGGCGATGCCATGGATGACGGCAGTGCCGGGTACGTGTCGATTTCGTGGGTGAACGGTGAGGGCCTGCCCGGTGTAGCCGAGTCCGGCGCCGAGTTGTCCATGGTCGCTGTCGTGAAGGTTGACGGAGAGCCCCTGGCGGGAGCGGTGGTCGAGAGCGATGTACTCCTGGGCGGTGGCGGGGTGTCACCGGCCGAGGCCAGCACCGGGGCCGACGGAACCGTTTCGTTTCAATGGCGGGTCGGCCTGATGCCGGTGACCGCGGCTCTGAGGCTTTCCGTGCGTTCCGAGGCCGCGTTTGTCGATCATGTGCTTCAGGTGGAGTCGACCGATCCGATAGCGCCGCTGTCTTTCGGCGGCGTCGGCGAGGCGCTGGCGGCAGCCGGTGTGGAAGGTTCGACCGAGGGGCTCGCGTTCGACGACTCGGGCAACCTCTGGCTGGCTGTTCCAGGACATCTGGTCAGGCTGCGACCAGGTGTCGACACCGAACTGGTCGAAGTGGGCGGGGATGGGCTGGTGGCGCCCCTGGGCATGGCGTGGGACTACCTGCGAAGGTGCCTCTGGATAGCGGACAGGGAATCGATCAGGCGTGTGACGTTGAATGAGGCTGAAGGCGTATTGACCGCGACCGCTCATGTGGTGGCCGGGCTTGACGGGCTCAAGATGCCGAATTCCCTGGCGATTCGGGATAACCGCCATGTGTGGTTCAGCGATTCGTGCACCGGTGGAGTGTACCGCTTCGAACCAGGGGCCGAGACGGTCGCGCTCGAGTCGGTGGCCGCCTTTGACCTGGCGCTTGAAGGCGGTCCGAATGGTCTGGCGTTTGACGATTCGGGCCGGCTGTGGGTTACGACCGAGAACGTGGGACTGCTGTGTCCCGACTCAGGGGTGGACCTGACATTGAATAACGGCGGGCTGTATGTCCTGGACACAGGCGCGAGTCCAGCCGCCACTAAGACGCCCCGTCTGGAGGGGTTCGCGATGTTCGGGGACGGGCTTGGATTTGATGCGGACGGCAATCTTTACGCGATCTTTGATCACTTTGACGGATTTGCGCTGAAGGACAGCGCGGTCTGGCTGGTGCCGGAGGAAGGGGACCCGGTCAAGGTCGCGGCGGTGGCGGTGCCTGATGGCGCCTCGGGACCGGACAGGTTGATTGCGAACATGGCGTGGGGCTGGGACGAGTTCGGGAGCACGACCGTGTATTTCTCGTTGCTGGCAGTGGCTCTGGTGTCCGACCAGCGTGGCGCCATGTCGGCCGATTTCGACACGCAGGGCCGTGCCCTGATCCCCGCCGATCTCCCGGATTGATCCCGGGACCCTGTCCCTGTCCCTGTTCCTGCCCCTGTCGCAGAAGGGCGAATGTAATTCGCCCCTACGAATGAACGGGCTGCCCTGCGGGCCGGCCTCCGGATCCTGACCCCGACCCTGACCCTGATCCTGTCCCTGTCATCCGCATCTGCAAGCAGCCAGAGGGGATCCGTACCAACACCGCCCGCCCCATCACCGCCGGGACAGGCGCCAGCAGATGGCACGAATACCGTCGATACGACAGATCAGTTCATCCGCACTTGCTGCGGAAATCGCGCCGTAGGCGGCGAGCAGGCGAACGGCCGTTGCGGATTCACCGGCCGAGCCGTAGGCCACGGTGTAGTGGTAGGCGCGATCCCGACCCGCCCGGCCGGAGCCTTCCGCGAGGTTAAGCGCGACGGATTCGATGGCGCGTGACAGTTGGTCAACCAAATCCCGGTGTCCCCGAACAGTCTGGACGGCGCGGATGGTCCTGACCGCAAGGTCTTCAGCCATGGAAACAACGCGAAGTCCATGGGGCCGTCCCTGCCTGTCCGTCATGATGGTTTGTATGTTGGTGATTGTATCCATGGTGCGTCCCCTCCCGTGAGGCCGTCAGATAACAATCGCCCACGGCCTGCGGCGTTCTGCCGTCAAGGGTCGCAAGGCGACCGCCGCAGGCGGCCGGCGCGAAGCGCCAGGCCCTTGATGGCGAAGAGCGCCGCGGGCCATCCAGCAATGAATGACGGCCTCGCGGAAGGTGGAACCAATCCAGGCAGACATAACAAACACAAGGCGGAGGGCCGGACCCCGGGCCGGTGCCCGGGACGATGCATGAACGGGCGGCCCTGCGGGCCGGCCTCCGGATGGTGGGGAGGTCGGTGATACCCCGTGATCCCAGGGCCTCGGCGGCGCCGATGGCGCCAGCCTCGTGCCTGAAGGGCGAATGTAATTCGCCCCTACGAATGAACGGGCGGCCCTGCGGGCCGGCCTCCGGATCCTGACCCCGACCCTGACCCTGATCCTGTCCCTGTTCCTGGCCCTGTCCCTGTTCCTGACCCTGTCCCTGTTTTTGTCCCTGTTCCTGACCCTGTCGCAGAAGGGCGAATGTGATTCGCCCCTACACTGGAACCTGATCCTGTCGCAGAAGGGCGAATGTGATTCGCCCCTACACCGGATCCTGATCCTGTCGCGGAAGGGCGAATGTGATTCGCCCCTACACTGGAACCTGATCCTGTCGCAGAAGGGCGAATGTGATTCGCCCCTACACTGGAACCTGATCCTGTCGCGGAAGGGCGAATGTGATTCGCCCCTGCGGGAAGGCGGTTACCGTCCGACGTCGATCATGTCCCCGAGTCCGTTGAAGCTGTCGACCATGGGCCTGAGCCATTTGTCGCCGCCGGGCATGATATCGACCAGTACGTCGCCTCCCACCTTTGCCCGCCCGCACGGATCCTTCGCCTTGTATGCCTTGTACATGTAGACGGCCGCGTCCGTCAGCGACGGCCCCGGTCCCTGGTATGGCGTGGGCAGCGTTATCTTTGCCACGCTGTCGATCATGCCTGACCCCGTGTTTTTCCAGATGAAGCCGGCCGCGGCCCCGGCGTCGCGTCCGCCGACCTGGCCGACCCTTTGTTCAACGCCCTTCTCGATCTTTGACTTCTGGTCGTTGTAGTAGCTGTAGAGTTCGCCCGCCCCGCGCACCACCCGCGGGCCGACTCCGGTCGGGTCACGCCTGTTGATCGGATCGTTGCCCGCGAACGTGTATGTCCCCGCCAGTGATGTGAATTTCTCCGGGTCGGTCGAGATGAATCTGTCCGCCATCGGATCCAGTTCTCTGGCTCGGAAGTGGATCAGACCGGTCAGGGGATCGGTCTCGCGGCCCTGGAATCCGTACCTGAACTCGATAGTTCCGCTGGTCCCGGCAAGACGTCCGAAAGGCGAGTACGACCATGTGCGAACCAGTGTTCTGTCCGACAGGCGCACCAGCCCCCGTATCGAGCCAAGTCCATCGGCGATCACGGCGTACCACTCGCCGTCGCGGTACATCCCGAGCGGGTTGTCCATCGCCGGTTCGTGCAGGTAGAAGGCGTCCACGCCGCCGGCCTGGTTCATCTCCATCACGACGTCGGTGAAGTCGTGGATGAAGAACTGCCTGACGCCGTCGACTTCCCGGTAGACGCGTCGTCCAAGCGCGTCGTATCCGTAACGGATTTCGTGCACGGGCGACCCGTTCCCGGATTCGAATGTCCTTGCCATGACCAGATTATCGTCGGCGTCCCACTGGAACTCGACCCTGGACCCGTCCGCGGTCGAAACCCTGCTGACCACGCGTCCGGCGTCGTCGAAGGTCCATGTGTGACCGTTGGCGGCGGTCAGGCGTCCCAGGGCGTCGACAGTGATCCCGGTGCCGACCGGATCGCCGCGTCCGTCGTACTCGAAGGCCTCGTCGATCCCGCAGCCGGCGCAGGTGGCCGAGGCGAGTCGCCTCATTGCGTCGAAACCGAATGTGGTGGCGCCGTCAGGTCCGGTCGCCGACACGATCACGCCGTCGTTGTCGGACTGGTACTCGAACCTGGCGTGCTCGTCCTCGCGGTAGTAGTCGAGCCAGGCAACCATGCTCTCGATGCGTCCGAATTCATCGTACGTCCTGCCGTACTCGAACGTTTCACCCCAGTCTATCTCGAATTCCTCGATGCGCCCGATATCGTCGCGGTACAGATCCCAGTAGCGTCCGTCCGGAGCCGTTATGTCCGTCAGAAGGCCGGTTGGTCCGTCGTAGGAATAGTTGAACCACCCGCCATCGAATCCGTCCAGGGCCGGATACCCGATTCCGGTTACCACGCCGTCCGCGTCGGTCTCGTACTCGATGGTCACGGGTTCCGGCATGCCCTGGTATTGCTGGGTTACCGAGGTCAGCGCGCCCGTGTCCACGTCGTATTCAAATGTCACCGAACTGTCGTCATCGACAGCGCTGATCAGTCTGCCCGCGGCGTCGTACCGGTAGGTCGCGAGACTGGTGGAAATCGAAGGATCGAGTCCGGTTATGGCCCTTGTGACCACGCGTCCATTTTTGTCGTATGTCGCGTCGACGGTGCCGGCCGGGCTGGAAATGGCGCCAACGCGGTCCGCGCCGACCCAGTCGATTGTCCACGGCCCGGCTCCGTTGATGGTGACCGCCGCGACCCTTCCTCGTCCGTCGCGTTCCCAGGTGGTGCCTGAACGGTCCTCAAGTCCGGTCGCCGTTGTCGACAGCGAGACTACCTGTCCCGCCTGGTCCCTGCCGATATGGTGCGTGGCCCCGGCGCGATCCTGAACCGAGCTGATGCGCCCCATGCCGTCGAGAAGGAATTCCGTGCGTCCACCGATGGCGTCGGTGAAGGCGACGATGTCACCGTTGTCGTTCCGTTCGAAACGCGCGACTTCGAGCCCGGACTGTGTCACCGATTCGAGATTTCCGAGTTCATCGGTCGCGAAGTCGGTCACGCGGTCAAGCGCGTCCCGGATACCGGTCAGTCTGGTACCTTCGCCGTAGAGGAAGGTGAACATTTTTCGGCCCGAGGCCGTGACGCCGGTAACGCGTCCCTGTTCGTCGTACTCGTACTGGTAGTAGCGGCCCCCCGGCGTGACGACACCGGTCAACGTGCCCGCATCCTCGTCCCACTCGTAGCTGTGGTCGCCCTCGGGGCCGCGTTCGATCAGCATTCCGCCGTCATCGTTGTAGAACCATGTTCGGAATTCGAGCCCGGGGCTCGACATCGTGCTGGGCATGCCGCACGTGTGGTTGCCGATGGTGATGACGGTCCCGTCCGGGGTCGTGACCTGTGTTGCCTCGCCCAGCGCATCGTACTTGAAGGCCCATTCATCGCCGTTTTCGTCGGTGAAACCGGCGGACGGTTCGCCGGAAGCCGGGGCGGGACTTTCCGGGGTCAGACCCTCCTGGCGCAGGATGCCGTCGTTCAGAAGACCTGCCGTCTCGAGCGGCCGGTAGAGACGGGTTCCACCACCGGATGCCGACACCGAGCTGACACGGCCATAACGATCCAGTTCGTAGTTCGCGTTTCGGCCATCCGCGTCCGACCATCCAGTCAGCCTTCCCTGGTCGTCATAGGTCAGTTCGGTCGAGGCGCCGTCCGACCAGTTCAGCGACCTGACGTTTGAGTCCGCGTCGACCAGCACGTCCATCTGCCTTGTGCCCGCCTTGATCGCGGCAAGGCCATTGTCGTCGTACTCGAAGGAGACCTGTCCGAGCGAGCCGAAGTCGATCGCGGTCAACCGACCGGACTGGTCCCTTGCGAGCGTCGCCTCCATGCCGGTACGGTCGGTGTAAGCCACGCACCGACCGTCATCGTCGAATCGATAGTCGACCGAATCGGTGTTCAGAACGAACCCGTCGCCACCTTCCTGGCGCGAAAGAACGTCGTTCTGGCTGGCGGGGCGCGCGAATACTGATTCTGCCTTGTTGAATTTCCAGATCAGGCCGGCACCGCGATCAAGCGCCAGCACGTTGCCCTGTGCGTCCACCACCGGCGCAAGCGGTTCCTTCAGCGAGATTTCGGTCGCAGGACCGTGGTCGCCCGTCGATGACCCGGCCACCGCGCCCTTGCCGGCGAACGTGCGGATCATTCCGTCCGGCCCGACCGAGCGAATCCGATCGTTGTACTCATCCGCGATGTAGACCGTACCGTCCGGTCCCTGCGCCACGCCGGACGGCATGAACAGTCTGGCCTTGGCCGCGAGCCACCCATCGCCGTCGAAGCCCGAATCTCCATCCAGGCCGGCAACGGGAAGGATCTGTCCATCGGCCGTCAGGCGCCTGACCCTTTGCCTGGCGGGTTCGACCAGCAGGATCGAGCCGTCCGCGGTCACGTCGATGGCGGACGGCGCGGGGATGTCAGGGTTGTCTCCGGCATACGCGTTCATCAGCATTCCGTCGGCAAGGAGCACCCGCAATCCGAGTGGCCAGTCCGCGATGTAAAGATTTCCTTCAGCGTCGAAGTCGAGGTCGGTCGGGTTCGACACCGCCGGGGCCTGATTGAAGATGTCGGGAAGGTCGCCACCGATTACGAATTCGGCCTGTCCGTCGACAAGCTTGAACACCTTGCCGCTGTTCGAGTCCGAGAAGTGGACAATGCCGTCCGGAGAGACGGCGACCGCCTTGAAGTCGACACCGTCCCCCGCGCCGCTGTAAATCGTTTGAATCAGACCATCGGTGTCAATGCGTATCAGCGAATTGGTCCAGGAATCGGTGGTGATCAGGCTGCCATCCGGGGCAACCGCCAGGTCGTCGGGATAGTCCAGACAGTCGTTCGTTGCGGGCGAGCCGTCACCGCATTCGGTTCCCCCGCCGCCACCCGCCACGATGTCGGCCATGATGTCAGGCAGGTACACGCCGCCCGATTCGCCGTCCATCACCACCATGACCGAGCCGTCCGGATGGGGATACAGATCCGGGATTCCCTTGATATACCAGCCGTTACCGACGGGCGATTCCGAACCGTTGACCAGTTGAAATCTGGTCGTGATGGTGGTGTCGGCCTCGACCAGTTCATCCGCTTCGACCCCGAGGCTCGCGGTTGGCTGTCCACCGAACACGGCGGCTTCTGCGAAGATCCCCTTCTGGGCGCCGTACACCCTGATCCAGCCGTCGTAGAGGCCCGTTCTCAGACGCTCGCCGCGACCGTTGCGGCCATCCCACATGTACGCGGCCCAGTTCCCTTCCGGGTTGTCATTCATGAAGATGCGTTCCAGGAGCCCTTCGACCTGGACCTCGATACCGACGTATTCCGGGGCCTCCGGGTTCGAGGCCTGATCGGACCAGGGGCCACCGGTCCATACCCAGGGTGATGCGGCGGCCGACTGATACACGAGGCCGACGGTCCGCTCCACGCCGCCGAGCCTGCCGACCGGCAGGTCGAAGTCGAGACGGATGGTGCCCGATCTGATATCGACTATCGAGTTACCGGAGCTGGAATTACGCCCGCACGGGTCCTTTTTGCGTCGGGGATCCTTTCCAACCAGCCCGGGCCGTCCACTGGACGTCACGGGAAAGTTGCAGTCGAACGAGCTGAAGTGTCTGGCCTGATAGACGACCTGCGTGCCGTCCTCGCTGATGGTACCCATTCCGTCAGGAACCCATTCGCCCGTCTCTTCGTTGAACACGCCGACCGGAACCGGAGTTCCAGGCAGAAAGCCGTAGTCGTTCGGAATGGTTATGGTCACCGGCTCGTTCAGGTTTCCGTCACCCGCGACTGCCTCGAGCGCCATGGTGAAGTGGGAGGTCTCGGGCAGTTTTCCAGGCAGCTCGCGTCCAGCGCCGAATCTGGTGGCGCTGACCTGTCTGTCTCCGTCAAGGGCGCCTGCCGGAAAGGTCAGTTCCAGTCCGCCCCGTGCCGATCTGTGTGTCCCGCCGGCGGAACCGATCGTGGTAATCGCGGTGTCTCGAAGAGGCAGCACGAAAGAACCCAGGTTGATGTCGCGGCCTGCCTGGACGCTGCCTGGGCGTCGGCCGTGAGTCCTGGCGCGCGCGGTCACCGTCATCTTGAAGCCGCCGCCGTTTGACAGGGGAAACACGAAGGTTCCGTCGCTTTCCGTGGCGACGCATCCGTCAATGCCGTCGACGCGAATGGCCGCGCCCGATACGGGAGCGTCGTCCTCGGCCGCCAGGACGGTGCCGTGGATGAAACCGGCGTTTTGATCGGACGGCGCCGGGCCGGTGCAAGGCACGAAGTCGTCGAGACCGGTGGGACCGTCACCGCACCCGATGCCGGTAGCCGCCAATACACACAATGCCATTGCCCGGAACCAGGGGAACGGTGATTTCATCTCGAAGCGCCATTTTTGATGACGAGTAATTATCCGATATGGTGGCGCTCACGACAATGACTGACAGGATCAACAGGCCGTCCGCGTTGACACCGGGAGCGTCAGAGGGTCTAATCAGGCGCGGCGTCAAGGGGGCTCGCCTGAATCGATGTCCTTGTTCAGTTCGGTCGTCAGTGTCGGGATTCTAGGCCTGGAATATGTGGATCTGCATGTTTCCAGGTTGACCGGCAGGGTGCCGCTGACCATGCCAATCCTGATGATCGAGGTGACCCGTCGCTGCAATCTTAGATGTGCCTATTGCGGTTATCCCGGCCACTACCCGGACATGGGCCCCGAGCTTTCGACCGACGAGTTGAAGGGAATCCTTCGCGAGAGCATGGAACTGCACACCAGGATCGTCTCGTTCGGTGGAGGCGAGCCGTTCGTTCGTGACGACATGGTCGAGATCATCGCGTTCGCGCGGACGCTGGGACTACAGGTTCATATAGACAGCAACGGGACATTCGTCGATGAGTCCACGGTCGAAGGGATCGCGGACGGTTCCGACGTGGCGTTCATCTTCAGTCTGGATCATCCGGATTCCGATACGAACGACCGCGTTCGAGGCCCGGGCAGCCATGCGGGCGTGACGCGCGCCTGTCGTCTGATAAGGCAGGGACGCCCGATGATCAGCGTGGGCATCAACTGCGTTGTCGGGGCCCACAATCTGGACCGACTAGGCGACATGGTCGACCTGGCCGTCGATCTGGGCGTGAACTCGATCAAGTTTCTGCCGCTTCATCAGAATCAGGAGCATCGCTTCCGGTACGCCGATTCAGGAGTGATCCCGCTGGATCCGGGGAACCAGTCGCTTGTGCGGGACGCGATTGTGGCGGCCCGACATCGCGCCCGGCGCTATGGACTGCACACCAGTTCGGCCCGTTTCGTCGAGCTTGCCGGGACCTATCCGATGGCGCCGCGGGACTGGAAATGCTGGGCCGGGTACATGTTTGGCAACATAGACCCGTACGGCAACCTTTTCCCCTGTTACGAGATGATGGAACCGATGGTCAACGTCAGGGATGGCGGTCTGGTGTCGGCGTGGCGCGGGCCGGGCATGGCAGCCCTGCGTTCCCGCGCCGCTTCCTGCGATCGGGCATGTCTGTCCGCCGGTTCGACCGAGGCGTCGTTGCGGATGAGTCCGGTGGAGATCCTGCGTGATCCCGGGCAACTGGTCAGGGATTTCAGATTCTTTTTCAGTGGGAACCGTCGCTGACGTCTTTCCTGCGCATCCGCGGCAGCATCGCGACAAACAACACGCTGGCAGCCAGACCGACCGCCCCGCCGATGATAGTCGATGGGACGATGCCAATGCTTGCGTGGCTGAGATCCGGGGTGGCCAGCAGGAAAGTAATCGTCATGACGGTCATGAACAGTGCGGGCACCGCCGCGATCAACCACCGGTTGCCCCTTCTGGCCAGGAATGCCGCGGCCGCCCACAGGGTCAGCGCCGCCAGCGTCTGATTGGCCCATCCGAAGTACTTCCAGATGATCCCGAACGGGATGAAATTAAGGACCAGGGCTATCGCGAAGAGGGGCAGGGCGATGATGTAACGGTTGATAATCTTCTTCTGGGGCAGTTTCAGGTAGTCGGCCGCGATCAGTCGTCCAGCCCTGAACGCCGTGTCACCGGAGGTGATCGGCAGCACGATGACTCCGATTACGGCCAGCACCCCACCGATCGTTCCCATCGTGCCACGGCAGACTTCCATGACGATAGGGGCAGGGTTGTTGTTCGGGCCGAGCGCCGCGGTCAGGCCGGCGATGCCGCCGTAGTATCCGGATGCCGCCGCCGCCCATACAAGCGCGATCACGCCCTCGACGATCATCGCCCCGTAGAAAACGACGCGCATTTTGGTCTCGCTCTTCAGGCAGCGGGCCATCAGCGGACTCTGCGTTGCGTGAAATCCCGAGACCGCGCCGCAACTGACTGTGACGAAGATGGTGGGCCAGGTCGGCGTGCCTTTCGGATGGAGGTTATCGATGGTGAACGGCACCAGTTCGAAGCGACCCGACACGATTGCCCACAGCAGACCAGCCACCATCACCAGCAGGATGGCGCCGAAGATCGGGTAGACTCGGCCGATGAGCTTGTCGATCGGCAGCATGGTCGCAAGGACGTAATACAAGAAGATGAAAGCCATCACGATCCACAGCCAGATCGTGTTTCCGTGCCACGAGGTGCCCAGCGTGGCCGTCGTATCCAGTCCGAACGACGAATCAATCCATCCGCCGACCATGTCGGCCGGAAGCAGTCCGATGATCAGCTCGGCGGGACCCTTGACGAACACGCACCCGACCAGAACCATCAGGATCAGTATGAAAATGGTGGCGAAGTGTCGGGGAACGTTGCCCAGATAGATCCCGATCAGTTCCGGCAGGCTGGCGCCGCGATTCCTGATGGACATCGCGCCACCCAGCAGATCGTGAACCGCCCCGCCCAGGATGCAGCCGAACACGACCCACAGGAAGACCTGCGGACCCCAGACCGCGCCCATGATGGCGCCGAACACCGGACCGAGGCCCGCGATGTTCAGAAGCTGGATCAGAAAGATGCGCCACGTCGGCATCGGCACGTAGTCGAGGCCGTCGCCGCAGGAATAGGCAGGCGTGACGGCGGCGGGGTCAGGTCGGACCGCGCTGGAGACGAACCTGCCATAAAGGAAGTATCCCGCGCAAAGCAGCGCGAGCGCGACCAGGAAGGCCCACATCGCAGTCCTCCGTCATGACGGCGCCAGTCTAGATCCCGGATCGGCCGGGGTCAACAAGCCTTGTCACGCGATTTGCTGGAAAGTCTCAGCGCGGGGTCAGCCGGGCGACGAAACGCGCGGGCAGACCGGGAAAGGGGATGGCCGCGATTTCCTGAATGTCGAAGATTCCTGAACACACCTGGCGCAGCATGTTCATGTCGAAGGCGTGCAGGTGCCACTCGTCGTCCATCCGCGGCGATGCGTGGTAGCCCGCGCTGCCTTCGCGCAGCAGGCGCCGCCCCACGGGGTTGCCCAGGGCAATATCCTTGAATCGATTGATCATGGCTTCGTTCGGGACCGATACGACCGCGATCCCGTCCGGCGCCAGAACCCGCCGAATCTCGACCATGACCGCGCGCGGGTCCAGCACGTGTTCCAGCACCTCGGTGCAGTAGACGCGACAGAAGCGCCCATCGGAAAAGGGCAGTGCTGCCGCGTCCGACTTGACCAGGGTGGCCCGGGCGCCCAGCCGGTCGCGAGCCTTGCAGAGCATCTCGTCACAGATGTCCACGCCGAACAGTCTGGCGCCGCGGATCTGTTCGAGCACGTTCCCGGCGCCGCAGCCTACCTCGAGCACCTCGGTCCCTTCGGTCGGGGTCAGAAACTTCAGGATGGTCCTGACGCGGCGTCGCTCGACGAACCTGACAAGAGGACTGGGGTGGTGGTGGTAGGCGTCGGGGTCATACTTCCGCGCCATTTCGGCGTTCCATTGTTCGAAGTTGTCGCGGTCGGGCTTATCGATCATGACCCGCCACCCCCAGCCAGCCAGAGGATGAGATATCACATCGCAAAGTCGCAGTCCACTGCCAATCCGGTTTGTGGCAGGGATGGGAATATCATGATCCGGGTCCCGGGATGAAAGCGGGCGGGCAGGGGAAAGGGGTCAGTTGACCGGGGCGCCCAGGGCGGCCTGAAGGTCGGCGTCAACCGTGGTGGTCGGGCCGATGGCGAAGGCCTTGACCAGGACGTCCAGGACCGCCGGGGTCACGAACGCCGGCAGGGTCGGTCCCAGCTTGATGTTCTTGATGCCCAGGTGCAGCAGGGTAAGAAGGACGGCGACGGCCTTCTGTTCATACCACGAGAGGATGAAGGTCAGCGGCAGGCCGTTGACGTCGGTGCCGAAGGCGTTGGCCAGGGCAACCGCGATCTGAACGGCCGAGTAGGAGTCGTTGCACTGACCGACGTCGAGCAGTCGCGGAATTCCGCCGATATCGCCGAAGTCGAGCTTGTTGAAACGATACTTGCCGCACGCCAGCGTCAGGATGACCGTGTCCTTCGGGGCCTTCTCGGCGAATTCGGTGTAGTAGTTGCGGCCGGGCTTGGCGCCGTCGCAGCCGCCGATCAGGAAGAAGTGCCTGATCGCGCCGGACTTGACCGCCTCGATGACCGTGCCGGCCACGCCGAGAACCGCGTTGTGACCGAAACCGACGATGATCTCCTTGTCCGGGCCGTCGGCCTCGAATCCAGGGGCCTTCAGGGCCGCATCGATCACCGGGCCGAAGTCGTCACGGGTGACGTGAACGACGCCCGGGAACTGGACCAGGCCGGTCGTGAAGATACGATCGATGTAGGAATCACGCGGCTTCTGGATGCAGTTCGTGGTCATCAGGATGGCACCGGGGAACTCGTCGAATTCCTTGCGCTGATCCTGCCACGCGCCGCCGTAGTTGCCGACCAGATGTTTGTATTTCTTGAGTTCCGGGTAGCCGTGGCAGGGAAGCATTTCGCCGTGCGTGTAGATGTTGATTCCCTTGCCCTCGGTCTGCTTCAGCAGGGCTTCCAGGTCGGGGAGATCGTGTCCCGAGACGACGATTGCCTTTCCCTTGAGCGGCGTCACGCGGACCTTGGTCGGGACCGGATGGCCGTAGTTGCCGGTGTTGGCCTCGGAAAGCAGGCCCATCACTTCCAGATTGACCTCGCCGACCTTGAGAGCCAGGGCGGTCAGCGCCTCGGCCGACTGGGGTTCCAGCAGGGAGGCCAGAGCGGAGATCAGGAAGGCGGCCGCATTCTCGGACGCGCGACCCTGAACCATCGCATGGTCCAGGTAAGCGCACATTCCCTTCAGGCCGTAGGTAACCAGTTCCTCGAGTCCGGTCGCGTCTGGGCCGCGGTTCTGCATCCTTTCGCGAACGCCGATCTTGATCGCCAGTGCAAGAAGTTCGTCCTGGTTTCCACGGAAATCGGGAATCTCACGGTCCAGTTTCTCCGGTTCGACGCCGTTCGCCATGGCGGCGTCGGCCACCATCTCGCGGGCGAGGTCGAGGATGTCGGCGCCGCGGTGAATGCGGGCAACCAGGGTGTCGGAAGCGAAGTTGACGTTCGTTACTGTCGTGAACAATGCCTCGACAAGGAAGCGATCCACTTCGGGCGAGCCAAGTTTCATCTGGCGCGCCATGTTGGCGTAGAAGCTGATTTCCTTGCTTTCGTAGACCAGAAGATCCTGGAGCCTGGCCGTGACGGCGTCCTTGCCGCACACGCCCGCGACGGTGCATCCCGTTCCCTTGCTTGTCTGTTCACACTGGTAGCAGAACATGTCCATGATTGCCCTCCATGGGACTAAAAAGCCAGCAAGGAGGGTTATATCACAAAAATCGGACAAATAAAGTCCTAATTTTTTATTCTTGTTGAATTAATTGGTTTTTCGTTGTTTTTGGTGACCCTTTTCGAGGGAGGCATGGCCAGGGAGCAACGAAACCAGGCGTGGAACGATCACCATCGTGCAGCCGGCCATCAGCAGTCTGTTTTGAAGGTCGAAGGCGGTGTTGTTGTGGAGCCAGTGATGGTACCAGCGCGGGCGCGCGAACACGAGTTGGCCGGCGAAGAAGGTGACTTCGTCAAAGTCATCCCGAATCTGGACGCATATCTTTTCCAGTTCATCGTTGACGTTCGTGGTCACCGCGGTCCTGTAGCGCGCCGGAATCCGGAAGCGGGAAGCCAGTTCCACATAGCGGCGGCAGTCCTCCCGCGTCCTCTTCAGAACCTGATCGGCCTCGACGCCGTACTGAAGCGCCGATGCGTCCACGATGCCCGCGGACACGAAGACGAATCGCCGGAACACGCCGGGAAAGTGCCTGATGACGTCCAGGGTCGTGCCCACTCCCAGTCCACCGTAACGTCCGACCAGGATGACCGCGGTCCTCCCGTCGCGACCTTGATCCACCGGCTGGGAGTCGGGTTCGTCCGGAAGCGGCGGGATCAATCCGTCCAGGCTGGCGATCATCCTGCCAAGCTTTCGATAGTGGGCCCTGACCGCGTAACAGGACAGGGTCAGCGCCATGGTGACTCCGATCGTGAGCCATCCGGCGTCGTGACGTTTTTCCCAGGTCGTGATGGTCAGGATGGACAGGCAGATCATCAATCCGGTGAAGAACAGGCCGATGTCTAAAGGTCGGCGCCTGACACCGTCGGGCGGCATCAGGGCGTCCTTCAGCATGCCCGCCATCGACAGGGAGAAGGTCAGGAAGACGTTGATCGCGTACATGACGACCAGGGACGTGACATCGCCGCGCGTGTATAGAAGCGCAACCACCGAGGCCACGCCGATTATCAGGATTCCCTGACCCGATGTCAGTCTTGTCGAGAGGGCCCCGAAACGTTTGGGAACCCAGCCGTCCATCGACATGTTCGCCAGGATGCGCGGCCCGCCGATGAAACCGGCCTGGGCGCCGACGATCAGCATCGCGCCTTCGGATATGAGGGTGGCGATGACGAGGATCCTGCCGAACGAGCCACCACCGAATACCGCCTCGGACAGGACAGCGTTAAGCGTCTTGCCATCCTGGTACTGCACCCCGAGAATCAGGTAGCCGATCATCAGGCCGCCGGCGGTCAGGGCGAGAGAGACGCCCATGTAAAGCATGGTTCGGTGTGCCGTTTTAACGCGAGGCTCCTTAAGAAGGGGCAGGCCATTCGACACGGCCTCGATACCGGTGTAGGAACCGCCACCCAGCGACCATGCCTTTGCGAATACAGCCAGCATCCCGAGCAGACCGAGTGACGACCAGCCGTCGCGGAATCCCTGGGCGAGGTCACGCTCGACCCGCGGAATATCGGTGACATGAAGGATTATGGCTCCGCCGATCAGGGCGACGTGCGTGATGATGAACAGTATGAAGATGGGCACCAGCGGTGTGATGGCCTCTTTCAAGCCGCGCGCGTTGAGTGTGATGAGCACGAGGATCATGGCGAGTTCGAAAGGAAACTTGCCGCCCGCCCAGCCCGGGGGCAGAAAAGAGAAGAGGGCGTCGCCGGCCGCCGCGATCGACACTGTCACAGTGAGAACATAGTCGATTGTCAGGGCCGAGCCGGCCAGGACGCCGGCGTGCGGTCCGAGCAGGTTGTTGGCGACCACGTATCCGCCGCCACCGCCCGGGAAGCGGGTGATGATTCGGGCGTAGGCCAGACTGATGACCGAGATCGTGATGACCGTGGCCACGGCAAGGGCGACCGCCAGGTACCAGTGCTCGCCCAGCGCCCTGAAGGATTCCTGGGGACCGTAGGACGATGAAGAGAGACCGTCGGCGCCCAGGCCCACCCAGGCTAGAAGCGGGATGAGGGCGATCTTCTGAAACAGACCCTTTTCGCGCAGGTTTCGCGGCTTTCCCATGAGCAGCGCCACCATGCGTTCGATAATGGTTGGACTGGAGACTGGGCCGCGGCCATGGACCTCTGGCTTGTTCAAGGAGTTTACCCCCCGGGTATGTTGACAATTCGGAGGGTATGCCCGCGGCCGTACACGGGGAGAGGGCCTGCCGCTCCTTCGACGTCTACGGGGTTAGCTGACGGGCTGGGACCGAAGGTGTCCCGCGCGCGAACGCGCTACGCCCCGGGCCGGAACACCGAATGCCGGTGTCCGGGAGTGGGTCCCCCGCTCCTGTCGGACACACAGGATTAGACACGCGGATATTTTACCGCCGTGATGAGTCGTTGGCAACGGATGCCGGGTATGAACGGGCGGCCCTGCGGGCCGGCCTCAAGATGGTTGGAGATTGGTGGGTGACGCCCGTGATCCCAGGGCCTCGGCGGCGCCTGTGGCGCCAGCCTCGTGCCTGAAGGGCGAATGTTATTCGCCCCTACGAATGAACGGCCAGCCCCGGGAGGGCCGGCCTCCTGACCCTGATCCTGTACCTGATCCTGTCCCTGATCCTGACCCCGTCCCTGTCAGCAGCATCTGCAAGCAGCCGGAGGGGATCCGTACGAACATCGCCTGCCGCGTCCCCGCCCTGATCTAACTGCGTCCCAACCCGGACGACAGGGGCCCGTAGGGGCGAATGACATTCGCCCCTCTGGGCAGTGACAGCGACAGGGACGGTGACAGAGACAGGGACGGGGCCAATGTCGATAGTCACCGCCCGCCCCATCACCGCCGGGACAGGCGCCAGCAGACGGCGCGCACATTGTCGATGCGACCGAGCAGTTCATCCGCCTGTTCGTTGGGAATCACGCCGTAGGCGGCGAGCAGGCGAACGGCCGTGGCGGATTCACCGGCCGAACCGTAGGCCACGGTGTAGTGGTAGATGCGATCCCGACCCGCCCGGCCGGAGCCTTCCGCGAGGTTAAGCGCGACGGATTCGATGGCGCGGGTCAGTTGGTCGACCAGGTCGCGGTGTCCACGAACGGTCTGGACGGTACGGATGGTCCTGACCGCGAGGTCTTCGGCCATGCCGACGACGTGAAGTCCGTGGGTCCGGCCCTGCCTGCCCGTCGTGGCGGTTTGTATGCTGTTGATTGTATTCATGGTGTGCCCCCTCCCGTGAGGCCGTCAGATAACAATCACCCACGGCCTGCGGCGTTCTGCCGTCAAGGGTCGCAAGGCGACCGCCGCAGGCGGCCGGCGCGAAGCGCCAGGCCCTTGATGGCAAAGAAAGCCGCGGGCCATCCAGCAATGAATGACGGCCTCGCGGGAGGCGGAGCCAATCCAGGCAGACACAACAAACACAAGACGGCGGGCCGTGCCCCGGGCCGATGGCCGGGACGATGTATGAACGGCCAGCCCTGCGGGCCGGCCTCAGGAAGGGCGAATTATCATTCGCCCCTACGCGAAGGTGGTTCGCCCCTACGGCTGACCCTGTCCCTGACCCTGGTCCTGACCCTGACCCTGATCCTGACCCTGATCCTGACCCTGTCATCCGCATCTGCAAGCAGCCGGAGGGAACCCGTACACACAAAGCCCGCCACGCCCGTGTAGGGGCGAATTACATTCGCCCCTTGCGTCAGCGAAGGCGTTTCTCGGGCCTGATGAACATTTCGTCGGCGAATGCTGCGTCGTCCTGCATCTCGCTCTCGTTGACACCCAGGAAGCCGTCAAAGACCGGGACCTCGGCTTGCATGACCAGTCGCACCGAGGTTATGCCACGCGGAATCATCGTCAGGTGTTCCTGATAAAGCCACTCGGACTCGAACGTCGTGGTGCCATCGATCTCTTTCCAGATCTGGCCGTCGGACGTCAGCAACTGCAGTGACGTGGTGACCAGCGCGCCCTCGGCGCTGTTTGTTCTGGTCCATCCGCCCCACCTGATCGCCAGGCCGCTGCATCCACACGCGTCATGATAGTCGCGGATGTCGACTTGTTCAGACAGCATGGCCGGGGCCTCGAGCGGCTGCCAGTAGTTCGGATCGCCGGCGAACAGGTAATTGCGGCCCGACACGCTAACCGGAGGGAAGAAGTTGAATCCAATGGAAACGCCGGTTTCGCGGGACATCCATCCATCGTTGAGGACGGCCTGTCCGTCCGCGCTGTCCACCCTCTGTTCATCCAGGCCGAAACTGATCAGGTTTCCACCCAGAACATGGTGCGCGGGGCCATTTGATACCGAAACGTAGACATCGTCGACCGCGGAGTCGATTCCGCCGACGTAGTCGACGCGTTTGTTGAACACCAGTTCCACATCGACTGAAGCGGACTGCGGCGGAATGGGGAGCCTGGCGGCCCAGGGGCGCCATTTAAGCGTGTCGCGTCTGCCGGAGAACCGGTGATCCAGCGCCGCTCCGGTGGCATCCCTGAATGTGACGACCGTTTCCGCGTCGTCGTATCTTTCGACCCGGTTCGTAACGATGTCGCCCTCGGTCAGCAGGAACGGGCACGTGACCATGTGGGCGCGGACATTCAACCAAGCGGTTCCGGCCTTGATGGTTTCGCCGAAACCGGACAGGTCGACCGACTGCACAAGGCTGCTGAAGACCTCGTCCTGTCCCTGTTGCGGAGGCAGGCCGGCAAAGAAGGACGACCCTTCATGCGGTGAACAGCCGAATCTGGAATCGGTCGCGACCGCGCCGCCCGTGGCCGTCCAGCCGTTCAAGCCGTCCTCGGCGCCGGGGTTCGTCAGCAGGTTCGGCAGACTGTCGCCGTCGTTGCCGTCGAAGACTCGGTTCGGATCCATTCTGGCGGTGGTGAGGGAGTCGTCAAAAGGAGTGTCGTCAAGCGGAAAAAGGAGTTCCGCCCAGACCGGCTTGTGGTCGCTAAGGACCGGCGACATGTTCACGGCGTCCGCACCCAGAACGATCGGCAGAAGGGCCTTCCTGAACATAATCAGGTCGATTGTCTGCGCGCCCTCGGTGTCGTCGAATCCCTGTGACGGCCAGGTGATCCGTTCGCCGGGGTACCAGCCCCAGGCAGTGAACGCGTCGGCGAGCTGCTCGCCGAGAATGTCGATCTGGCGGCTGAGAACCTCGTCGTTGAAGTCGCCCATGATGATCACGTGACTGCGCGTCTCCGAGGTGAAGATCTCGTCGATGAACTGGCGCGTCTGGCGGTTGCCGGCCACGTTCCAGCTTATGTGAAAGACGTAGACCGCGAATGTCACTCCGCCGATCTCGGTCTCGGTCCTGAGGAGCGAGCGGTCGTCGACCAGGTCGATGGTGACGCACTCGGCAAGGGGGGTCTTCGACATCAGCGAACGTCCACCGCTCGAGCAGTAGTGCTCGTAACCGGCCTCGGCAGCCGTTGCACTGAGTTTGTCGCTGTCGCTTTCGACCAGGGCCATCAGATCCGGACTGAGTTCCTTGATGAAGGCGCCGAAGTGCTCGGGCGCGGCCCAGTTGTATCCATAAAGGTTGTACGCGCCGACCTTTACGCGGATTCCTTCGGGAAGAACCACCGGCTCGACCGGTTCCGCGGCATCCAGTCTAATGTTGTCCGCGTTCCAGATGTCGTCGGGCGGAGGAATGGCGGTGTCGGTGCCTTCGGTGGTGTCATTCCGCGTGTCCTGGACGTTCGCGTCGTGATCCAGCGAATCATCGGACGCGTCGATGAGCGCATCGGCGGCAACGTCCCGGGTGATGGCATCCGGCTCGTCGATATCGCCGGCGCCGCCCGAGGAACAGCCCGATGTCGCGAGCGAGAACAGGGTCATGGCCATGACGGCAAGTAAAAGGGGGAATCGCAGGTTCATATCAGGGCTCCTGGTGTTCGGGAGGGCCGGAAAGGCTGGTGCGAGTTTATGAAAGAATGTCGGAAATGCAATAGACGTTCCCAGGGCGGTCGGGCGGCCGCCGGGCGCGCGTTCAGGAATTCTGTCACATGTCGATACGGTCGATTGTCGGCATCGCTGGTGTTGAAACAAGGGTTTCCGGAATCAGGACAAGGTTGAGTTCGGTCGGAAGCACTGTCGCGTCGGCGAATTCAAGCTCCAGGCTGGATGCCTCGCGAACCGGCTCGGACGTGATGGACGCGGCGGCCGGGTCCAGGGTCAGCGTGCCGGTCTTGACCGGGAATCTGGTGATCCACGCGCTGTTGTGGTCAACGCCGCGTTCGGTGTATCCGGCCATCATCGCCCCGCCTTCACCCGTGAGGACGATCGATGGGGATCCGTCCTCGACGCCGTCCGCGAACTTGTGCAGCCAGGAGATGGTGCCGACCGAGTCCGTCCTGGCGACCCACATCGAGTCGGTGCCTCCGGTCCACCAGGTGCCCGCCATCAGGTAGCCGCCATCCGAGAGCTGGAAGAAGTCGGTCATATCAAGGCCAAGATCGCCCCCGAAGTTGCCGGAGACCCACCCCAGCGAGCCATCCGGTTTGATCTTGACCAGCATGACGTCGGGACCGCCCAGCCCGTAGGACCCGCCCGCGATCACATCGCCGTTCATGGACGTGTGCGCGCGACGCAGCCTGACCGCCTCGGTATCGCCCAGCCCCCTGATCGTCCTGACCCATTTCGTGGAGCCGTCGGGACCGAGACGCATCGCCCAGGACTGGCCCGCCGGGTCCTGATCGAGCCCGAAGGATTGTCCGATGACCACGATGTCATCCTCGACGAAGACTATTGACGTGACCCACTCGGTGAGTGTCTCGCGACCCCAGCGGCGGGCCCACAGGACGTTTCCGTCGTCGTCGACCCGGAAAACCATCGCGTCGGACGGGCCGCCGTCGGTGGGATTGAAGGGTGCGCCGACGTAGAATGTGCCATCCCCGGCCGGCAGGATGGCCTGGATGCCCACCACGGGCTGGTTCTGAAGATCGAGGCGCCAGGCGCGCATCACGCCACCGTCGGCGTCCAGCCGCGCGAGCATGACGGGATCGGACATGGCGGCCATCAAGCCGAGATCGCGGGCCTGCACCGCCCGATTGACCGGCTGTGGAATCGGCAGTGTCGCTTCAGGCCTGACATAGCGTCGTGACCACAGAACACGTCCATCGCTGGTGACCTTTGACAGCGCCTTGGCGCCGCTGCCGGAAACCAGCCAGTGTCCGTCCACCAGCGGCTCAATGGTCATGAAGTCGCGGTCGAGGTCCCACGCCCCGGCGGTGTCGGCAAGGCGGATCGACCACGGAGTGAATGTGGGGTCGATCAGGTCTGGAACCGGTGGCGCGTTCGGATCCGGCACGCATTGACCGTTCACAATCGATGTGTCCCAGATGTCGAATTCCTCGCTCCATTCGGCGATCGTCTCGCCCCAGATGGTCAGGTCGATGCCGATGTCGCCGTAGACGCCGGCACGCAGGTCCCAGCAGGGATCCGCGTCGCTGTTCGCGGCCAGTTCGGCGAACGCGTAGACGGTCACATGCGGTCCGAAAATATCGTAGAGGGCAAGGCGCAGCCGCGGTCCGATCGAAGCCTTCAGGTAAGCCGATTCGGTTGATGTGACCTCGGGCGGGTCGAAGTACGAGTCGAAAGTCGGCGGGGTCAGCTTGCCGCCATCGTCGGTCGAGTATTGAGCGCCGGTCTCGAACGAGGCGCCGGCCCCGGTGTGCATGATGAACCGGCTGGACGCGCCGCCTTCCAGGATGGACAGAAGATCGGCGTTGACGGTGAAGAAGAGCGGGCCGATCCAGAAGCTGCCCAGATAGGCGTGTCCCAGGGTGTCCTTGCGTTCGAACGAATACTTCGCCATGCCTTCCACGTCGATGGCTGCGTCTGCCTGTGCGCCTACGTAGAAGCCGACCGTGATTTCGGGAATCGGGTCGCCGCCAAGCACGTCGTCCAGGTCGGGCCAGTCGAAGTCGATGCCGAACTGGTACTCGATGCTGCCACCGAACGTGGCGGTCACATGGATCTGGTCTTCCCAGGATGAGTCGTCGTTGTCTCCGTTGAACGGGTAGTAATCGAGAGAGAGGGGGCCGAACTGGTGTGAGCCCGATTCACGCGGTACAAGCGCGGGCGCGTCGGGAACTGGCGACTGGGAAAGCCGGCGCGTCATGCCGGTCGGCGTCGGCCTGGTTTCAGTGCTGTCGAGCAGCCTGGCGCCGGGAGCCACGTCCCAGATGATGTCGTCCGCGGTCACGACCGCCTGCCGCGTGAACCTGGTGTGCAGGCTCTTGAACGCATGCTGAAGCATCGCCTGTTCCGTCGCGACCTGGATGCCGTCCGACGTTTCAGTGATCGAGACCACCCGCCGCAGCGCGCCGCGAGGCGTCAGGGATGTTTCGCCCGCGAGCAGCACGTGGCCGGGCGCCAGTTCCGCCGCGATGGCGCTGCTTTTCACGAAAAGGAAAGTTCCGTCCTGGTCGACCGAGATGATCTGCGAGACGCCGGATTCATCAATCTGGTGCGTCGACGGCCACAAAACAGCCCTGTAGTAGTCGGTTTCCTGTCCGTCGCCGCATCCGGCGGTCAACGAAATGGTCAGCAGCAGAAAGAGGATCGGTATGCCTTTCATCTGGAACCGCCGTTAGGTGAACGAGTGAGGCCTTGATTTTATATGAATTGCCGTTTCGATGGCATTGGTGTTGCGGGCGTCCCTGAACTTTTGTGGCGCCTGCAGGTGGATCAGCGTCTGCGCAGGGCCGCGATCAGCGCGTCCGGATTCTTCACGCTCGCCATGATGTCGTATCCGAGCGACGTTGGAATCACCATCACACTGGTGCGATCGGTGATTGCGGCCAGCACCTTGCCGCCACCTTGAAGCCGGAACCAGCCGCCCAGCAGGCCCGGCATGCCGATCCCGTTGGTGCGTATCCCGAGGCGTGGCGCGTTGGAGCTGTTCATGTCCACAACCCTGACCTGGTCGACCAGTATGTCGGTCTTTTTGATGGTTCGGGTATACATCGGGATCCTGACCTTGACGGTGTCCACGTCGGTCTGGATGAACATGTGATTCATCGTCATGCCGATGTATCCGAACACGCCGACAGTCGCCAGCGCGACCACGGCGCTGATTACCAGCAGGAAAGTTCCTGCGCCACGAGATGTCGCGGCTATATCGAAGACTTCGGTCATCCTGGCTTCTCCTTGAAGCGTTGGCGTCCCCAGAATCATATCGCTAAAACGGGTTCGCGTCGCCCGATCATATGTCGACCACTACGCCGCGTGCGGCACGTCGTTCGGTCGCCAGTCCGACGGCTCGAGCGGCCGCAGGCCGAATCTGGCCCGGGCCTGGTCGCAGCGTTCATTCCGAACCCCGTTCGAAAAGGACGCGTCGAACTCCCGGCAGGCCGAGGAACGGACACTGTGGATCGAGCAGAACGCGTCTTCGCCGATCTTACCCGCAAGCGCCACGCAGCGAGGTTTGGGCTGGTTCGTTCCCTTGATGACCGCCCGGAAATCGTTCAGCTTTTCGACCAGACGGGACGGGAAACTTCCGGGTAGAACCTCGTCGATCTCGCCCCAGTAAAACGAAACTCGATAACACGCGCAACATGCACCGCACCCGATACAGGGGTTCACCTCTTCCATAATCGCAATCCGCATATTTCAGGTGAGTTTTTGATTCACGACGGGCCCAGGGAGGCGGGTCCGCAACGGGCGCGAATGATAGAGCAGCCCCAGTCGCCATGCAAGAAAATCCGAATTGGCTGGAAACGGATTCTGTCACCGTATATATTTGGCAGTCGTTTCAAGGTCGTACACGATTGTTCGGCGGGATGGCGTTAGCTTGTGAATGACGGGGGTGTGATGAAAAGGTCCAGTTTGACCGGTGTTTTCCTGGTTGCCGGGCTGTTTCTGGCGGTGGGCGCATGGGGGTGCGGCTCCAGTGGCGACGTTTCCGATGACAGCGACCTGGACGACATCAGGACCGATGACGTGGCGCCGATTGACGCGACCGACGATGTCATTCAGGACGCAGTCGGTCAGGACTCCGCATCGGACGCCGAGATAGTCGAAGACGTGCCTGTAGTGCCTGACCCCGCTCTTCGCCTGCGTTCCCAAGGCTGGCTGATCGGCGACCTGCACATGCACTCCAATTACAGCGACGGCGACGACTCTGTCGCAATCGTGGTCGGGCTGGCGGAGTACCTGGAAGACCCGGCATTTCTGGCGTTCCATCCCGAGTACGAAGGCTTCGGGCTGGACTTCATCGCCCTGACGGACCACAGGAAGGCCGACCAGAACAGCGATCCCGGTTTCGTGAGCGACAGGCTGATCCTGATACCGGGCGAGGAGTTCGGCAGTCCCGGTCATGTGAATCTTTTCGGTGTCACCTCGACTGTTCAGTACAACCCGGACGGCGGGGCGGTCACGACCCAGAACTATCAGGACGGCTTCGACGAGGCCGCCGCGCAGGGCGCGCTGCGTTCGATAAATCATCCGTACACGACCGGGATTCTGTTTCCGTGGGACATTCGCACGTTCGAGGCGATGGAAATCTGGAACGTTCGGTGGGCGGTCAGTCAGCCAGGAGCCAATCAGGCGGACATCGATGCATGGGCGGCCAACAAGGGCGAGCCTGTCAGTCTGATCTACCGAAAGGGCGCGCAGTACCAGGGGATTGGCGGCAACGCCCAGTCGTTGAAGTTCTACGAGGCTCTTCTTTCACGTGGTTATCATGTAGCGGTCGTGGGTGGAAGTGACAGGCACATGGTTTTCGCCGAGGGTTTTCCCGCCACGTGGGTTCGTGTTTCAGACAATACCGTTGACGGTGTCAAGGCGGGGATTGCCGCACGGCACACGTTCGTGACCAGGACGCCGGTATCCGCGACGGTCGAGATGTCCGTCACGACGTCCGCGGGTTCGTACGAGATGGGTGATCGAGTCGAGATCGCGCCCGCCGGCGAGGAGGTCACGATCAAGGTGCGGGTCACGCGGGCCAGGGGCGGTCGCCTGTTCCTTATCGGAGGGCATCACGTCGAGTCCGACGAGGCTCTTGCCGAGGCCGAACTGGGCGTGAACGACCTGGATTTGTCGATTGACAGCGACGATTTCGAGGCCGAACTCACCGTCACCGCGCAGCAGGGCGACTGGTTCTATCCCGTGGTCTGGGAGGTCCTGATTCCCGAAGGCCTCGACCCGGAACTGGCTGCCGAGGTTCCCGGGATTGCAGCCAACGTGGCCAAGGTTCGGGACGGCGACTACTCGTTGCTGGTTGGCGCCATGGTGCCGTACGTTGACGACATGAGTTTCCTGACCCCCGACAAGTGCGACCCGGTCGACTGGGAAGCCGACATGGGCCAGTGCATGCAGCCGGACGACAACGGGATGGCGACCATCTTCACGCCGGACTGGATCGATCGCGTTCTGAACGTCGTCGTTCAGGATGGCGTCTCTTCCACCGAGTGGACCATGGGAGCGGCCGGTAGCGCCATGTTGTTCGTCTCGTCACCGATTTGACCGGGTACCCCTGGCCTGGAAATGGCTATTCCACCGGGAGATCGACCGGAACCTGCTGGTATTCAACGATGGCGCGGGCGGATGAGGCGGGCGTCGGAACCGTCGTCATTGGAAGCATGTCGGCCGTGCGCGTGTCCGGCCACAGGTAGATCAGGGAACCGCCGTTTTTGTATGTCGGGTAGTACCAGTAGGCATCGTCGCCCAGAAGCCCGAACATCGTCTCGGTCCACGCGGTCATGAACACCTCGGCCTCGGCGCTGGTTAGACCCTTCTGCAGCAGCGCGGCGCGAAGGGTCGGGCCCAGGTCTTTCCACCCGCTCGGAAGCAGGGGCAGCACCGACGGGTAGTCGTCCGGTCCGGAAGGCTCGACGTGGAGATCCAGGAGTTCCATGTCGAACCGGGTCGGCCCGCCGGTCGGCACGTTCTGGATGACTGCCCAGGCGATCCGCGCGGTATGGACCGGACAGTAGCTGGGATCCATGCAGGAACTCTCGGCCGTGCGGTACATCGCGATCACCGGGCCAAGCGCCTCGCCAAGGTTGTTCGTGATCTCAACCGATGCCTGATCGGGCTTGACACCGACAGACATGGTGGCGGTAACAGGCGGCTGGTAGTCGCCGAATGGTCCCGTGTAGAACAGCAGCTTTGTGATGGTGTCGCCCCACGTAATACAGTTGGCGTCCGGAACCACCCATTTCGGCAGATCGTAGATCTCGAGGGGGGGAACCTCCTCGCTGCCCAGAATCTCCGGTTGAGGCGTGGAAGTCGTTTCGCAGGAAGTGCCGCCCACGTGGAGACCTGCCCAGGCCACGGTCGACCCGTTCGGCACCACGGGCCAGGTCTCGCTTGACGCGCCGGTTTTGTAGTCCACGCGGACGTCAAGGTCGAATTGATCGGTCGAGTAGATGTAGATGACCGGTTTTGCGACGACAGCGCCATAGAATCGTTCGGGCGCCGCCGACATGTCCGCCTTGCCTTCGAGCGTGACCACGTTTACTCCCCACTCGTGCAGGTCGAACGATCCCTTCGGCCCGCACCCGCCACCGCACTGGGGACGTCCGATCGGATAGTAGTGACAGACCTGGTCCGGGGCGCAGTCATCATCGGAATAGCACTGACGGACACCCGCGTAGATAGTGACGTCGACGCACTTTTTCGAGCCGTCCTGATCGATGCAGCTTTCGCAACCCTCGCAGTCGTAGTCAGTAACGCATTCGCCCGCTACGGTCGAGTCCGGCTTGGATGCATCGGACGGGAGATCGGTCGTGGTGTCGCCGCAACCATCGCTCGGGATGTCGGCGGCCACGTCCGTCGTGGTGTCGTGCGAAGTGTCGCTGACGACATCCGCCTGGACATCCTGTCCGTTGTCGGCGGTCAGAACGTCGGGTCTGAAGACGTCGCCGGCGCACGTGGCGTCAACCTCGCAGTCCGATTCGTCACAGGCGACGGTCAGAAGGAGAAGGGCCGCGATCCCCGTCGGAACGCAGAGACGCAGTAAAAACCGGTTCATGACTGACCCCTTTGAAAACATCTGGATGACGGCCCTGATGTTAGCGAAAGGATGGTATGGAATCAATTGGCGGAGGTGGCGTTGCGGGCCGGCCTCGGGAAGGGCGAATGTGATTCGCCCCTACATGAATCTGACGGCGGCGAGCGTGCGGCTGATGACGCGGTGGAAACGGTGAGTGGGATGTCCGACGATCATCGCCAGCGCCATCTTGTTTCCTACCGGAATGTTCCACTTTTCCTTAAGCGCCTTTTCCCGGTCGATCGCGTGGGCGACCGTGCCGATCATACATGTGCCCAGACCGAGTGACTGCGCCGCCAGCATTGCGTATGTGCAGGCGATGGTTCCGTCAAGCGGATCGGACATCGGGTTGACGTGGAAAAGCATGACGCACGGAGCGCCGTAGAAAAGCGCGTCCTGACCGTTGTCACGGGCGTGTGTGATTTCGTGCAGGATCGGAATAATGAAGTCCTTGAACGCGACGTACTCGGACTTTGACCAGAACAATCGCGAAACCGTCATCGTCACCGGGTTGAACAGCTTCAACCATTTGCGGAATACGCCGTTCAGGTCGCCGGCAAGCTCCTGAACCCGATCGAATCCGTTGATGATGGTCACCTCGACGTCCGAGGGGGCGATTCCCATCGGGGCCGTGCCGGTCATCTCGACGATATGATCGATGTCGTCCTGACTGACTTCCTGGCGCGTGAAGCTGCGGATCGAGCGTCTTGACAGCATCAGGTTGTGAAGACTCTCGGGCGCGGCGATTTCGGATGCGTCGGGCATTGGCATAGCGTCGTCCGGCGACATCCTGCGCCCGGTGACCGAGATCGCCTCGGACGGACAGATGGCCATGCAGTGTCCGCAAGCGAAGCAGCCCATTCCGTTGTCGGGCACCACAGTCGTCGTGCCTGCCACCGAAACCAGCGTCTCGGACGAACACACTTCGATGCACAGGCCACAATCGGTGCAAAGCGCGCGATCGATGGCCGGCTGGGCCGCCTGGTCGCCAAATCCGGTCGGAACCGTTTTTCCCGGCTTGCCTGTCATATTCGTCCCCCGCAACTCGTGAGGCAGGGCCATTCTACATCACCCCACGCGCTTTGGAAGTCGTTTCAAGATTCTCGTTTGACGTATAGAATCCGGTTGCACCGGCGCCTGGTGCGCCAGAAGGGGGATATTTTAATGGCCGATACCGCTGATTCAACAGTCGCGCAGCCGCGCGGACCAAGGAATTGCCGCGTTGAACAGGTTGAACACCTGACGCCCGACGCGGTGTCGATAGTGCTTCGGGACGAAAGCTGCCAGCCTTTTGAGTTCGAGCCGGGGCAGTTTTTCAACGTTGGCGTGGAGATCAACGGCGTTATCGAGCGTCGCACGTTTTCGGCGACGAACGCACCCGGTGAGTTCCGCGGCGGCCTGCGCCTGGGGGTGAAGCGACGCCCTGGAGGTCTGGTCAGCAACTTCATCAATGATCACCTGAAACCCGGGGATCGTCTTGTTATTCGCGGTCCGGGGGGCATGTTTGTCCCAACCGGGTGCGAGTCCCAGCGGCATCTGGTGTTGATCGCCGGCGGCAGTGGCGTGACCCCAATGGTGTCGATCATCAGATCGATTCTCGATTCGGACTGTGACGTCGTCGCCACGTTGATCTATGCAAACCGCACTATGGCTGACGCGATGTACGCGGATGAACTGAACGAGATATCCGCCTCGTGGGCCGGTCGCCTGCGGGTGATATATGTGACGAGCGAAGGGGCGGCCGGGGATCGCGGGATTTGCGGCAAGCTGGACGCGGACATGCTGGCCAGAATCCTCGAGCCATTGCCCCCGGGCGACGAATTCATGGTGTGCGGAGCCCCGGGTATGATGGAAGCGATCCGCGAAGCCCTGGTGATGATTGGCATCGACCCCGAAAAGGTGCGCACCGAAACATTCAAGGTTCCCGAGGATTTGTAGCGTCTCTTCGCAAACATTCGTGCCAGCCTGCCGATGCCTGTGGAACCGTCAGTGCGGCCTGCACGGAGACCAGCCGCATACCCTCCGCTACGAAGAGATGGCCCAGCCGCTTGTCCATCCGGAAACATGCCTGCTCAGGGGACAGTACTGTCGTGAATCAGGCGCAGTTGTCACATGTCACTGGCGCAACGGAATCCACGATAGAAAGTGGCGTTGTTCGGTGCCACACCCCATCTTCTTGAGGACCTAATTGGGTAGGGCGGAGGGTAGTCTACTCCGCCGCTCCGTACGGATTTCAAAGTTCCCGTCTCGGGACCCCGTGGATTTTCGGCGGGACTTTGTTTGTAGTAGTTACTGTCGGACCAGTCCGAGGTCCACTCCCAAACGTTTCCAGCCATGTCGCACAATCCGTAGGGGCTGTCGCCGCCAGGTGATGTGCTGCATACCTCGGCGGCGTAATCGTATCCACACCAACCATTGTCGTCATACATGGCGACAACCAGACTGCAAGTCCATCTGTCATTGCCCCAGGGGTATTTCCTGCCGTCGTTTCCCCGCGCGGCCTTCTCCCACTCGGCTTCTGTCGGAAGTCGTTTACCCACCCATTCACAGTACTGGCTGGCCTGATCCCAGTCGACACATGTCATAGGCATGTGCTCACGGCGGGATTGCGGGGGAGGACGTCCCTGCACCTCCGGCTGGGTAGGGTCGGGGCGGTGATAACATGTGGCGTCATCCATGTGATGGGTGCAGATGCCCGCATCCACACAGGACATGAACGCACCATAGGTTACCTCCGTCCTGTCCATCATGAAGCCATCCAGAAACACCTGGTGATAGGGGTATTCATTTCTGCCACAGTCGTCATCGACCTCTTCGTTGCATCCCATCCAGAAAGTGCCGGCAGGGACTTCGCACATGTCCGAATCGCATACGGTTTGACCGCAAGCGGATAAGAAGAGAGGCGATAACGCGACCAGTGGGAACCATTTCCAGAGCTCTTTCATTTTCAATCTCCGTTTGAGTCAAGTTGTCCTGCAATGTCCTCCGCCAGGTTCGTAAGCTACGCCGCGTTGCCTTCCACGACAGGGAATGCGCTGCCGGCTCAGCTTGTCAATCCCCGCTCGTCCACCCGGAAACATGCCTGCTCAGGTACCATCTCAATGTTGAGGGCCTCCTGACGAAAAGGTCCGCGATTCCACCGCCGTCATAGTCACCGACACTGATTAAATCTTCCGAATTGTACGCGGTCAGTGTTCCGTCAATTGTCCTCAAAAATGATTCTGTAATACAGCCTAAGATCCGGGAACTGTCTGTTTGTGAAAAACTCGGCCTCCAGACGATCCTTTTCCAGGATTTCTGATGGAACACTCGAGATGGGCTCAATGAAGGAGACAACGGCATATTCCGCTAATATCCCTTTGAAGTTGGAGAGCTCGGACGTCCTTTTGTCGAGATTGTCCGGATTCTCTTGATACACAAGATCCCTGGTAACAGCTTCAGGATCAAAGCCGTTTTTGAATCGCACCACCAATGCATTGGTGTTATAGATACCTTCGGATCTATAATATGAATCCAGAAACTGTTGTTTGTCGGGCCTTTCGTACTCCGGATAGTCGGAGTGGTCATATTTCTGAGCCTCTTCGCGGATGCTGTCCCGCCAAGTGTCAGATAATAAAGTGCTAGGAGCAGTCAATCCAATGAGGACCAGTAGCGTGCCAGCAAAATTTTTATGAGTGGACGAGCGGATGCGGCTCAAGGACTTATGAACGACGGACGGCACGGCCTGTTCTCCAGTTGATTGTCTCGTTACATTTTGCTGTTTATGTGTGTGAAGATCAACCATGAAATATTCCAGAGAGATCTTTTTGTAAAGTTCTACGGTTGGAAATGAGGCCGGTGTGGAGCAGAACTGGTCATATACGTCACATCGGACCGCGTAACTGAGCTGAAAGATGGAATGAGTTTTTGAATCGTGGAAGCATTTCTCGATGGTGAAGCGCCCGGCGTAAAGCGCGACCATGTCGTATGGAGGAAGGTCGAGGACGGAAAAAGCAGCTAGGGCTTCTTCTGCGCTGTCGAAAACGGCGACGAGTCTGACGTCTTCCGGCTTGTCGGTGGTGGCCATGAATTGTCCGTAATCCTTTATGATTCCGCCCGAAAGACAGAGATTTTTCAGAGCGATTTTGGCACCCGCGGCGGTGATGACATGGGCGTCCGAACAGCTTTTGATGGCGAAGTGAAAGCCGAGGCGCTTGAGGTGCCTGACAAGAGAAATGCGCCTGAAGCCGCGGTCGAATAGCAGGACGGAGTCTACATCCCTGGGAACGATGTCACGCAGCATCACCAGAAATCTGTTCTCGAATGGTTTCTGGACGGCGAACTGGCTACGCCAAGGCTACGGCGTGTCAGACCTTCGCTGCGCTCGGGCCTGGGTCGTTGTGCGTACACGGATGTGAAGAATAGGGCGGTGGGGAAGCCTGGAGCGGCCTACCCCACCCGATGCGATGCGAGGGAGAGAGCGGGAGGGCGGGCGGACAGGCGACCGTGGGCGGCGGCGTGTTGATGCATCTGTAACGGTCGAGGGTTCCGAGGGCCGAACGAACCCGGCGCCCCGCCCGAACGACGTGAAGGACCCGCATTCGCACGGGAAGGGGTGATAGGGGCAGCCGCGGAAGGGTTTACCACCGCCGTTTGCCCAACGTGGGGCGTGGGATCCTCCGGGGCTGGCGCCGCTGGGTTTTGGATATTGGGCACCGGTCCCAGGGCTTGCGCCCTGGGCTTTGGATGGACGGGCCTCACTGCGCTCGGGCCTGTATCGTTGTGGGGGCCGGGATCCCAGGGCTGGCGCCCTGGGCTCTGGATGGACGGACCGCCTTTGCCATGGGCGAATGTAATTCGCCCCTACAAGGGCGTGTCAGAGCCTCGCTGCGCTCGGGCCTATATCGTTGTGGGGGCCGGGATCCCAGGGCTGGTGCCCTGGGCTTTGGACGCACGGCCCCTCGACAGGCGAGGGGCCTGGGACAGGATCTGGGTCAGGGACAGCCCTTCGACAGGTTCAGGGCAGGCGATTCGCCCTCCCGCACAATCCCGCGAAGCTACGACGAGGGGATGACTCAGGCCGTCTGGTCTTTGCGGTTCTCATATCTTATGATTGATACCGATGTTCAACGTTCTGTAACCGCAGGAGGCTGGTCATGACATTCAAGACTCGACTTCTGGCGACGATTCTCGCCGCGGTAGCCCTGGCGGCGGGTGTGTCCGGTTGTGCCGGATCCTATCGCAGTATCTCCTCGACTATCACCGGATGCGCCCCGCACGAGATTGTCATATCCAAGGCATGGTACGGGTACAATCGCATGTGGACGGCCAACTGCCGCAATCGCACCTGGGACTGCCGGTGCCAGAAATTCAGATGCGAGTGCAATCCCGTGCCACAGCTTTCACCGCCTCCCGCCAAGTGACTTCCGCGCTTGAAGATTCAAGGGCGGTTCGTCCCTTTCGATCGTCAGTCCCGTCTGTTTTTGAACAGAAGCATCGTTTGTTAACGGTTTCCTAACTTGAAGCCTCCGGGGGCGGGTGATATTTTTCGGCCCGTAAGGTTAAGAGTCTGGAAACCGGCTGACTGGAGGTCATGTAATGCTGGAGAAGATACTTCCGAAAAATATCGGATTCTTTGAGCTTTTTGAACAGCACGCGGCGTCGACGCTGGAAGCCGCGAAGACGATGCAGATCCTGCTGGACCAGGTGGGCACCCCGGAGGCGATCGCGCATGTCCGGCGCATCGAGGAGTTCGAACATCAGTGTGACAACTACACTCACATGACGGTCGACCTGCTGCGCAGAACGTTCATCACGCCCCTTGATCGCGATGAGACCAGCACGCTGATCAGCGCGCTCGACGACATCGCGGATCTGATCCAGGCGGCCGCGCACCGGATAGAGTTCTATGAGATCACGAGTGTTCAGGATGGTGTGAAGCAGTTGAACAGGGTGCTGTTGAGTTCGGTTCAGGAACTGAACCGCGCGGTCGGTTTCCTGCGCGACATGAAGAAGCACGCATCCGAGATCAGCGCGATATGCCGCGAGGTGAACAGGCTTGAGAACGAGGGCGACCGCATAAAGAGGACCGGGGTTGGCGATCTTTTCCGTCAGAGGATGGATCCGCTCGAACTGATGAAGGCGAAAGAACTGTACGAGTCCCTTGAAGAGGCGATCGACAAATGTGAAGACGCCGCCAACATCATCGAGGGGCTTTTCATCCAGCACGTGGGCTGACAAGGAACCATCATAAAGCCCGGGCGGTCACCCGGGACAGGGACGGACTACGGAGGTGAGCGGTGGAATTTGTCCATGACTTACTGAACGGTAACCCTCTGATTCTAATAACATTGTTGGCTGCGTTGGCATTCGACTTCGTGAATGGTTTTCACGACGCGGCAAACTCCATTGCAACCGTGGTGGCGACGCGTGTGCTCAGTCCGCGTTTCGCGGTAGCCTGGGCAGCCTTCTTCAACTTCGTGGCCGCCTTCACCCTGGGCGTGGCGGTTGCAAAGACGGTCGGCAAGGACGTTGTCGACGTGAATCTCATAACGGTTCCGGTCATTTTTTCCGGGCTGATGGGGGCGATCACCTGGAACCTGATCACCTGGTGGCTTGGGTTGCCGTCATCCTCGTCGCATGCGCTGGTCGGCGGTTACGCGGGAGCGGCGCTCGCCATGGCCGGCGTCGGCGCGCTGAAGTTCGGCGGTCTGGGCAAGATAGCGGCGTTCATCGTAATCGCGCCATGTGTCGGGTTTCTTCTGGGGATGCTGAACCACATCATCGTCACGTGGATCGTCAGGCGCATGCCGCCGAACAGGCTGTTTCCACTGTTTCGGAAGCTGCAACTGGTCTCGGCCGCGATCTATTCGTT
>Ga0209606_1000749_pt1 | contig 45881 bp, 39 predicted proteins | sample AD_UKC057_MetaG_FD_184412 | JGI IMG/M metagenome (GOLD analysis project Ga0209606, IMG submission 184412) | Active sludge microbial communities of municipal wastewater-treating anaerobic digesters from USA - AD_UKC057_MetaG (SPAdes) (version 2) | ecosystem: Engineered > Bioreactor > Anaerobic >... | reverse complement strand
TCAACCGCAGTCCAAAGTGAGGCTAAAAACATTCAACCAAACCTTTCGGGTGATATGATGCGGTCTATTCTCAACGGGACGCCTTACCCAAAATCTCTTTTGTCTGCTGCTATCAATCGAATCAAAGCAGAACAATCCAAGAAAGATCAAAATGGAAAATCAATTCAAAATGTATCTTATACACGCGCGTCTTTGATCAAGGCGATATTGATACGGGAAACCAGATACTATCATTCAAATCAAAAGGAGGTCGGCATGTCATTGGATATCACAAACAACAATACAGGTTACAGACTTGGCCGCCTGTTTGCGGTGCTGGAAAGGGCGCAGGAGGAGGCAAATCCGGGGCTTAACGCTACCATACGAGATCGCTTCTACGGAGCCGCATCAAGCACACCCGTGGCGGTTTTCGCGCTTCTGATGAAACTTAAAAACCATCATATCGCAAAACTGGATAACCGTGGCCGGGCCATTAACTTTGAAAAGCTTATTGGCGAAATCATGTCGGGTATTGATGAATTCTCGGCACATTTGTCTCTGTCAGATCAGGGTCGTTTCGCGGTGGGTTACTACCATCAACGCCAGGACTTTTTCACAACAAAAGATAATAAGAACAATAATTAACAATCTGAAAAGGAGAAAACATCATGACGAATACAATTCAAAACCGCTATGACTTCGTATTATTATTTGACGTAAAAGACGGAAATCCCAACGGCGACCCCGACGCGGGCAACCTTCCCCGTATTGATCCTGAGACAGGAAATGGTCTGGTAACAGATGTTTGCATCAAAAGAAAAGTGAGAAATTACGTTCAGTTGGTTAAAAACGAAGCTGATACTTATAAAATCTTCATAAAAGAGAAAGCCATTCTTAATAATTTTATAAGTGGTGAATATGAAAAGATCGGTATTGATCTGGATGAAGCACCAAAAGATAAGCAAGATGGCGACAAAAGAAAGACAAAAGGTGTTGCACAGGGTGGCGAGGTTGGAAAAGGCCGCGATTCTATGTGTAATTCTTACTATGACATTCGCACTTTTGGTGCAGTATTGAGTACCGGTGCAAATGCTGGTCAAGTTCGTGGTCCGATACAGATTACCTTCTCTCGGAGCGTTGATCAAGTTGTTCCTCTTGAACACAGTATTACACGAATGGCCGTTGCCACAAAGGAAGAAGCAGAAAAACAATCCGGTGACAATAGAACGATGGGCAGAAAATTTACCGTACCTTACGCGCTCTATCGTTGCCATGGTTTCATCTCTGCACCTCTGGCAGGCCAGACGGGCTTTAGCGAAGAGGATTTGAATGTTTTCTGGGAAGCACTGTGCAACATGTTCGAACATGACCATTCCGCCGCTCGCGGCCTGATGGCCACACGAAAATTGATTGTTTTCAAACATGACTCCCCAATGGGCAACATTCCCGCCCATAAGCTGTTTGACCTTGTTTCAATTGAGCGGGCCAAAAACAATGACAAACCTGCCAGAGACTTTAGTGATTACACCGTTAAATTTGATTCAACACAAGTTCCTGCGGGTGTGACAGCGGAAATCAAGATATAGCCACACTCAAAACACACTTAATTAGGTAATACCACCATGATTTCCCCTGACGATCTGATCCAGTTATCCGCCCTACAGCATTACGCTTTTTGTTCAAGGCAGTGCGCTTTGATTCATGTCGAACAGGTCTGGGCGGAAAACCGCCTGACCGCGGAAGGGCGAATCATGCATGAGCATGTGCATGATGAAGGCAATGAATCGCGCGGCGATGTCCGAATCGAGCGAGGTGCGGCTTTGCGGTCTTTGGAATTGGGAATCATCGGTAAGGCAGATTTGGTGGAGTATCACCGTCAGTTGGATGGATCTTGGCAGGCTTTCCCGGTTGAGTATAAACGGGGAAAGCCCAAACCGGATCACTGTGATAAAATTCAGCTTTGCGCACAGGCGCTGTGTCTGGAGGAAATGCTGGGGCAACGCATTCCAGCAGGTGCGCTCTTTTACGGCAAAACCAGAAGACGCCTTGATGTTGATTTTGATGAAACGTTGCGTCGGGCAACCATCGAAGCAGCGCAGAAAACCCGTGAATTGATTGAGTCAGGTCAAACACCCAAACCTGTTTATTCCAAACGTTGCGAAAGCTGTTCAATTGTTGGTGAATGCATGCCCAGAACGATCCAGAAAAAGCGCTCAGTTGAAAGTTATCTGAAGCGAATGCTGGATGACACATGAAAAAACACCTGAATACGTTATTTGTAACCACACAGGGCGCTTATCTCTCAAAAGAAGGTGAAACGGTTGTGGTCAAAGTGAATCAGGAAGTCCGCTTGCGCGTTCCGATTCATACGATTGGCGGCATTGTGTGTTTCGGCAATGTGTCATGCAGTCCGTTTCTAATGGGCTTTTGCGGGGAAAATGGGGTTGGTCTTAGTTTTCTGACGGAAAATGGCCGCTTCCTGGCACGGGTGCAGGGGCCGGTATCCGGCAATGTTCTGCTGCGCCGTGAACAGTATCGGCTGGCTGATGATCAGGAATATTCGGCTAAAATGGCAACGTCTTTTGTGACGGGGAAAATTGTCAATTGCCGCACTGTTCTTCAGAGGGCTTTGCGCGATCATTCCGGAAAGATGAACGATTCTATGCTTCGCAAAGGCATTGACGATCTTAGCCGCTCACTGCGCTCTTTGGAATTAAATCAAGTCTTGGACGAAGTTAGAGGCTTGGAAGGTGATGCTGCACATACCTACTTCAGCATCTTTGATCATCTGATTGTGGCGCAAAAAGAAGAATTTTCTTTTCAGGAACGCAACCGTCGACCGCCGATGGACAACGTTAATTGCCTATTGTCATTTTTATATACGCTTTTGGTGCATGATTGCCGCAGCGCGTTGGAATCGGTTGGTTTGGATCCGGCTGTGGGCTTTCTCCATCGCGATAGACCGGGACGTCCCAGCCTGGCGCTGGATTTGATGGAAGAATTTCGGCCGTTTCTGGCGGATCGACTGGCATTGTCGCTTATCAATCTCCGTCAGGTTAATGCGAAGGGTTTTAAGAAAACGGAAGCGGGCGCAGTGATCATGACAGATGAAACAAGAAAAACGCTGCTGGTAGCGTATCAGGAAAGAAAACAGGATGAAATCATGCATCCATTTTTGAATGAAAAAGTATCCGTCGGAATATTATTTCACGTTCAGTCCCTCCTTTTGGCGCGTTGCCTGAGGGGCGACTTAGATGGTTACCCGCCATTTATTTGGAAATAGGAATTACATTATGCTTGTGTTGGTAAGCTACGACGTGGCGATGCAAGACAAAAAGGGGCCAAGGCGTTTAAGGCGTGTTGCCAAAGCCTGTCAGGATTATGGCCAGCGGGTGCAATATTCCGTTTTCGAATGCATTGTTGATCCCGCTCAGTGGGCTGTCTTGAGGGAAAGACTAGTCAAGGAAATTGATCCCGAGGAAGACAGCCTGAGATTTTATTTTCTCGGTTCCAATTGGCATAGAAGAATAGAGCATATTGGAGCTAAAAAGACTATTGATCAGGAAGGGCCTCTCATTGTTTAAAAGGCCTCCGCGAACCTGTAGCGGACAGCTTTTTATTTTAGGTTCGCGGAACTTGCAAGTAATCAATATTGCTTAGTTATTGTAGATGGTTCTTTGAAAATTTAATATTGCAAAGCCAAAAACATACAGATTCGCGATTAACCAGAAAGAAAGTCAATATTTGTAATTTATTAGCAGCAAATAGTCGCGCCCCGCGTGGGCGCGTGGATTGAAACTTTGTAAGGTTGAGTATTAACTGTCCACACAGAGTCGCGCCCCGCGTGGGCGCGTGGATTGAAACATTTCAGGCGGCAAAAACTCTTGATTCAGCTCAGTCGCGCCCCGCGTGGGCGCGTGGATTGAAACGAGCATAAGACTGAAACGCGTTACAGGGTTTTGGGTCGCGCCCCGCGTGGGCGCGTGGATTGAAACTAAATACCCAATTCCACAACTATTCGACGACCAGGTCGCGCCCCGCGTGGGCGCGTGGATTGAAACGTGATAACTGGGCGAAAATAGGAAACGGAAACGGGTCGCGCCCCGCGTGGGCGCGTGGATTGAAACATTTGTGGGCGGAGGCCGAAACCCCCGCCCGGTTGTCGCGCCCCGCGTGGGCGCGTGGATTGAAACAGTCATGACCCGGATCATGGCGAGGGAATCGGGGTCGCGCCCCGCGTGGGCGCGTGGATTGAAACACTATCTCAAGGTTTTTTGCCGTCGACGCTCACGTCGCGCCCCGCGTGGGCGCGTGGATTGAAACATATCCACCAGCTCGCCGATGGTCTTGGCCAGTGTCGCGCCCCGCGTGGGCGCGTGGATTGAAACCGCCTTCCGGAAGCTACCAAGAAGCAGATCGACAAGCGTCGCGCCCCGCGTGGGCGCGTGGATTGAAACATAAAATGCCGGTTGAGCAATCCCCAAATAATCGTCGCGCCCCGCGTGGGCGCGTGGATTGAAACATTTAAAACACATCAAGTAATATCCGGGAAGGAGTCGCGCCCCGCGTGGGCGCGTGGATTGAAACACTTGTGCCGCCGCCGTTATCCACCTTCGCCCAGGTCGCGCCCCGCGTGGGCGCGTGGATTGAAACATGGTTTCGGGCAGGGAGCACCTGGGGAGGTCAAGTCGCGCCCCGCGTGGGCGCGTGGATTGAAACAAGATGGTGTTGGCCACGTCGGACGGGTTTGTCCGTCGCGCCCCGCGTGGGCGCGTGGATTGAAACAGGACTTCAACTACTTTACTTGACGGAATACGCTTGTCGCGCCCCGCGTGGGCGCGTGGATTGAAACATCTTGATACTCATAGCAACAAACAGATTTTAAGGTCGCGCCCCGCGTGGGCGCGTGGATTGAAACAAGGGTGAGGCGGGAAGCCCAACGGGGCATGAAGAGTCGCGCCCCGCGTGGGCGCGTGGATTGAAACAAACTGGCCGTGGCAGGTAATAAGCTGGAATTACGTCGCGCCCCGCGTGGGCGCGTGGATTGAAACTTTCTCCCTTCAACTTCTTCCACACCGGGCAGTTGTCGCGCCCCGCGTGGGCGCGTGGATTGAAACTTTTCGGCGGTATTAAACATGGCTACATGGGCATGTCGCGCCCCGCGTGGGCGCGTGGATTGAAACAGCGAAGTGGGTATCTAATATCCCATGTTTACGAGTCGCGCCCCGCGTGGGCGCGTGGATTGAAACACCTTCTGCCATTCGTTATTTGCGAATTGCTCTAGTCGCGCCCCGCGTGGGCGCGTGGATTGAAACGAATTGGACTGGCTCAGTCGGTTGGGGAATGAAGGTCGCGCCCCGCGTGGGCGCGTGGATTGAAACAGTTTTCTTCTTATGTCCCTCGGTGTGTCTATGGGGTCGCGCCCCGCGTGGGCGCGTGGATTGAAACAGGACGGTCGGTCGTCAATGACCTGTCTTATTGGCGTCGCGCCCCGCGTGGGCGCGTGGATTGAAACTTCATCTATCAGGCGCAGGTCATAACCGCTTTCAGTCGCGCCCCGCGTGGGCGCGTGGATTGAAACACGACGACGCACCCCATAAGAGCGAGGATTGATGGTCGCGCCCCGCGTGGGCGCGTGGATTGAAACGCTACATGGTGCGTCGGAACGAACTGAATCAGCCACGTCGCGCCCCGCGTGGGCGCGTGGATTGAAACAATACGCAATCGGTCCATATCGCGCTGATTATTTGTCGCGCCCCGCGTGGGCGCGTGGATTGAAACAATTAACAATACCTTGGGGTGTGGCTCTGTATGGGTCGCGCCCCGCGTGGGCGCGTGGATTGAAACACTCATGGTAAGGTCCTTTCTCCCGATCTCAAACGTCGCGCCCCGCGTGGGCGCGTGGATTGAAACTTCGTATCGGCGCCCATGTTTACCCCTTTGCAAGGTCGCGCCCCGCGTGGGCGCGTGGATTGAAACACTTTCAATCCGCTCATCGCTTACCTCCCAAGGTGTCGCGCCCCGCGTGGGCGCGTGGATTGAAACACTTTGTCGCACAACTCAAACTCAACGGTGTCATGTCGCGCCCCGCGTGGGCGCGTGGATTGAAACCTGTTCGCCGTCATCAAGGGCTTTCTCTTTCTCCGTCGCGCCCCGCGTGGGCGCGTGGATTGAAACTCTGCAAAAAAATCACAGGCCGCAGTTGCCTCATGTCGCGCCCCGCGTGGGCGCGTGGATTGAAACACATTCTCCAGCCCGTGCTTCTTTTCCAGCTTTGGTCGCGCCCCGCGTGGGCGCGTGGATTGAAACACGACACGGCTCAGGGGGTAAAGAAGGGCGACCAGTCGCGCCCCGCGTGGGCGCGTGGATTGAAACTATTTCCCAGAGATGGTCAAACGTGCATTCAGCGTCGCGCCCCGCGTGGGCGCGTGGATTGAAACTCGCTGATCGGCGTCAGCACGCAGTCATCGGCGTGTCGCGCCCCGCGTGGGCGCGTGGATTGAAACGTGCTTCTCGGAATATTTCTTTGGCAATATCTTGGTCGCGCCCCGCGTGGGCGCGTGGATTGAAACAACAGCAATGCAATTTGTGGCCTGATAAATTCGTGTCGCGCCCCGCGTGGGCGCGTGGATTGAAACGGGATAAGCAGTTCAAGACCCTTTGCGACTCGATGTCGCGCCCCGCGTGGGCGCGTGGATTGAAACGCATCCCCTGGGCGAACTGATCCCGCATGAGGGGTCGCGCCCCGCGTGGGCGCGTGGATTGAAACAGCGCATACTCCACGCCCGATTCCGATCGCGTTGTGTCGCGCCCCGCGTGGGCGCGTGGATTGAAACGTTGATTGAGGGCGCAAAGTCCGCCGATTGGTGGGTCGCGCCCCGCGTGGGCGCGTGGATTGAAACACCTCACTGTTTTCCGGAGCCGCAAACGCCGCCCGTCGCGCCCCGCGTGGGCGCGTGGATTGAAACGTTCCACGCCGCGATATCGCCCGCGCAATAAGAGTCGCGCCCCGCGTGGGCGCGTGGATTGAAACTTTCCGCCGGACTGATCCAATGCCGCCGTGAGACGTCGCGCCCCGCGTGGGCGCGTGGATTGAAACAAAAACCAGCGGCGATGCGCCAGAGAGGGTGCCGTCGCGCCCCGCGTGGGCGCGTGGATTGAAACCTGCAAGGATGTCCTCCCAGTCCTCCCCATTTCCGTCGCGCCCCGCGTGGGCGCGTGGATTGAAACATTGCGTCCTAGCCGACTGAGCCAGTCCAATTCGTCGCGCCCCGCGTGGGCGCGTGGATTGAAACTGGACACTGGAATTTCATCGGCATTATCGCAAAAGTCGCGCCCCGCGTGGGCGCGTGGATTGAAACATTATACCAATCTTCCGCAATCGCTTTTTTGATGTCGCGCCCCGCGTGGGCGCGTGGATTGAAACCTGATCCGCCCGGTATGGCTACATGGCCTCCCTCGTCGCGCCCCGCGTGGGCGCGTGGATTGAAACTCCTTAAGGGTTAATGGTTAAGCTGCTGTCTTTGGTCGCGCCCCGCGTGGGCGCGTGGATTGAAACACCCCATACGCCTCATGGTCAACGTAGAGCGTGTGTCGCGCCCCGCGTGGGCGCGTGGATTGAAACACCCCATACGCCTCATGGTCAACGTAGAGCGTGTGTCGCGCCCCGCGTGGGCGCGTGGATTGAAACAAATTCCCATTGATTAGATTATCGATCATTTTTGTCGCGCCCCGCGTGGGCGCGTGGATTGAAACGGGTTGCTGAAATGAACATAATCAAGCGCAAACGGTCGCGCCCCGCGTGGGCGCGTGGATTGAAACATCTTAACCTCCTAAAAATCAAGATAACAAATCGCGTCGCGCCCCGCGTGGGCGCGTGGATTGAAACAAACCTTATGCCGGAGGCGAACCTGAAGGCTCTGGTCGCGCCCCGCGTGGGCGCGTGGATTGAAACACGATGGAGCATTTTGGCCTCTACTATAGCAAGCGTCGCGCCCCGCGTGGGCGCGTGGATTGAAACGATCTCTTTCAAGCGGGTTTCGTTATCCGCTTTGTCGCGCCCCGCGTGGGCGCGTGGATTGAAACATCTTAACCTCCTAAAAATCAAGATAACAAATCGGTCGCGCCCCGCGTGGGCGCGTGGATTGAAACGGGTACAGTCAGCGCAGGTCGCCACGATCTCAAGTCGCGCCCCGCGTGGGCGCGTGGATTGAAACCGTGATTGCTGGTCACGCCTGCCGCTTGCAACTGTCGCGCCCCGCGTGGGCGCGTGGATTGAAACATAATGCCTCCTGATTTATAATTTCGATTTCTGCCGTCGCGCCCCGCGTGGGCGCGTGGATTGAAACAAGGCATACGGCAAAGGGATGGTCTGCAAAGGGTGTCGCGCCCCGCGTGGGCGCGTGGATTGAAACCCGCAGTCCATGATCGCTGCGGCCAATAAAGGCAGTCGCGCCCCGCGTGGGCGCGTGGATTGAAACGTTGTCAAATCGGTACTTTCTAACCCTTGCCGGAGTCGCGCCCCGCGTGGGCGCGTGGATTGAAACGGATTCAAGATCGACGATGAAATCGTCAACGGTGGTCGCGCCCCGCGTGGGCGCGTGGATTGAAACCTCTATCCGTACATGAACAAGTCATGTTTACAGGGTCGCGCCCCGCGTGGGCGCGTGGATTGAAACACAGAAGCAAGCCTATAAAAATACCATGCTTATGGTCGCGCCCCGCGTGGGCGCGTGGATTGAAACGTTCTGTGTGCGGCCAGCTAGTAATTAACAATAAGTCGCGCCCCGCGTGGGCGCGTGGATTGAAACATAAACTATTAAACGACCGTCCGAACTCTTGGATGTCGCGCCCCGCGTGGGCGCGTGGATTGAAACATTAAATCCATCGCCCACGCCAAAGGTCCACTGGCGTCGCGCCCCGCGTGGGCGCGTGGATTGAAACATCGCTTGGGCGCATGGAAAATATAAATGCCCGAGTCGCGCCCCGCGTGGGCGCGTGGATTGAAACATCGTCTGCATACAAACGTCGGCCGGCGGCGCGGCGTCGCGCCCCGCGTGGGCGCGTGGATTGAAACATCGTCAGGCCCATGCGCGTGGCGAGTTGATCAAGTCGCGCCCCGCGTGGGCGCGTGGATTGAAACACAAACACGGCAACGAAGAAAATCATCGTAACTAGTCGCGCCCCGCGTGGGCGCGTGGATTGAAACGGCCCCGGTGGAACGGCAGTCGGCGCCCTGGCCGGTCGCGCCCCGCGTGGGCGCGTGGATTGAAACACCGTTGACGACATTGACTATTGGCACCGCCAGCGGTCGCGCCCCGCGTGGGCGCGTGGATTGAAACAAGCCACAACACCGCCGGGCGACCGGATGATCAGTCGCGCCCCGCGTGGGCGCGTGGATTGAAACTCATGTCCATGTTTTACGCTCCCAGTTGCCGCCGGTCGCGCCCCGCGTGGGCGCGTGGATTGAAACACAACGGCCGTGCCTGTTGTCTTTTTCAAATTGCCGTCGCGCCCCGCGTGGGCGCGTGGATTGAAACGCTTGTCGTCAACAACACCGTGGGAACCGGCCTCGTCGCGCCCCGCGTGGGCGCGTGGATTGAAACTTTAAAGAGAGAATGGGAGAACTAATAGGTGGTTGTCGCGCCCCGCGAGGGCGCGTGGATTGAAACATATCGCGGGCAGGGGAAGAAAATCGTCGCCGTGGTCGCGCCCCGCGTGGGCGCGTGGATTGAAACCGTTCCTACGCCTGCCGTGTTGGTGATGTTGTTGGTCGCGCCCCGCGTGGGCGCGTGGATTGAAACAACAGTGGCGCATGCTATATGAGGGCTAACATCAAGTCGCGCCCCGCGTGGGCGCGTGGATTGAAACAAGGTCGCAATCTTGAGGCATGTCATCCATTATGTCGCGCCCCGCGTGGGCGCGTGGATTGAAACGTTTTGCTTATGGATTTGCATTTTTAACCATTAAGTCGCGCCCCGCGTGGGCGCGTGGATTGAAACATGTCAATATCCCCGCGCTCCAACGCACCTTAATCGTCGCGCCCCGCGTGGGCGCGTGGATTGAAACAACAGTGGCGCATGCTATATGAGGGCTAAAATCGGTCGCGCCCCGCGTGGGCGCGTGGATTGAAACGATAAATTGGCTATCTTATCTTATCAGTAGTTAGTCGCGCCCCGCGTGGGCGCGTGGATTGAAACGGGATGGGTCCGAGCAAAGCGAAGAACAGTTGATGTCGCGCCCCGCGTGGGCGCGTGGATTGAAACTCGACAAGCAGGTTATGGGTCAACTTCGATTCGCGTCGCGCCCCGCGTGGGCGCGTGGATTGAAACAATTCAGGCCCGCCGCGTCATTGGGGTTGTCGGAGTCGCGCCCCGCGTGGGAGCGTGGATTGAAACTTGCCGCCACGTCAAGGCCGTCAAAGGCCGTCGTCGCGCCCCGCGTGGGCGCGTGGATTGAAACGACTCCATCGCCTTCTTAAATTTAACCGCGCAGAGTCGCGCCCCGCGTGGGCGCGTGGATTGAAACTATTACATGGTAAAGATAAAGATTCAGATAAAGAGTCGCGCCCCGCGTGGGCGCGTGGATTGAAACTAACGCCCGTCGCCACCAGCACAGACTTGAAATCGTCGCGCCCCGCGTGGGCGCGTGGATTGAAACGCAGGGAACTTGATTACCTGGAAGCACGCGAGCTGTCGCGCCCCGCGTGGGCGCGTGGATTGAAACATCGTCGATAAGGACACGAAATACAAGCAGCTTGGTCGCGCCCCGCGTGGGCGCGTGGATTGAAACTGCGCGCTCAAGGTAATTGTAGCCGTAACGCTCCGTCGCGCCCCGCGTGGGCGCGTGGATTGAAACTGGACAGATCCGGAAAACAACATGGCCCTGAAAGTCGCGCCCCGCGTGGGCGCGTGGATTGAAACTAAACATTTATTCATAGCCTTACTCTCCATTTCTGTCGCGCCCCGCGTGGGCGCGTGGATTGAAACGATGATTGATTGACTATCTTATCTTATCAGTATTGTCGCGCCCCGCGTGGGCGCGTGGATTGAAACAAAATACGGTCACCACTTGAACATAAGCGTGGAGTCGCGCCCCGCGTGGGCGCGTGGATTGAAACACCACGACACGCGGCGCGGCTGGCGGGCCTCCTTGTCGCGCCCCGCGTGGGCGCGTGGATTGAAACCCGGTACGTCCAGTTCCTCCGGCTCCACTACTTACGTCGCGCCCCGCGTGGGCGCGTGGATTGAAACTCGTAGTCCCACCACTGTAAATAACCCTATCCCGTCGCGCCCCGCGTGGGCGCGTGGATTGAAACCTGTTATTTCCTGATTTGCGGTGTCTGTGACACGTCGCGCCCCGCGTGGGCGCGTGGATTGAAACCCACAGGGTTACTTGACTGATGCAGAGATTGATGTCGCGCCCCGCGTGGGCGCGTGGATTGAAACATTATGTCAAAAAAGAATGTTATTGCGTCCGTCGTCGCGCCCCGCGTGGGCGCGTGGATTGAAACCCCTGCCGGTGGCCGGGCTTGCGCCCGATGTGTGTCGCGCCCCGCGTGGGCGCGTGGATTGAAACAAGGCAGCTTGCTTAAATCTCTCTTGCCCCGCCTCGTCGCGCCCCGCGTGGGCGCGTGGATTGAAACACACGAAAGAATATTGCGCCGCCTGTAAGAAGTTGTCGCGCCCCGCGTGGGCGCGTGGATTGAAACTCAGGCAAATTGCTTACGCTGATACGTCCGCAAGGTCGCGCCCCGCGTGGGCGCGTGGATTGAAACCAACTCTTACCGCCAAAGGCATGGAAACATCCGAGTCGCGCCCCGCGTGGGCGCGTGGATTGAAACGGGAATAAATACACGATAATCTTATAAGGACGGTGTCGCGCCCCGCGTGGGCGCGTGAAGCTTGACGTCCGTCTCGATAACGAGACAGTCTGGCTGACCCAGCAGATGATGGCTGATCTGTTTCAGACATCCAAACAAAACATAAGTCATCATATTCAAAGCATTTATGACGAAGGTGAACTGCTTACGGAAGCAACTGTTAAAAAATATTTGACAGTTCGCGTCGCGCACCGCGCAGGCGCGTGGAATGAAGCTCGGATTATATTGTTGGCATGCCGATCTGACACGTGTTGTGGCCCGATGGCTTGTATGCCGACGGTTCAAGTACGCTCTAGTATAGCAAAGGAAACCCATGAATTGGGTAATACCCAGTAAATTAGGTACTAAATTAGGTAATAAGAAAAATCTATAATGATATCAATGGACATGAAAGCCTTCACTTGTAGCACAAACTGGAAATCTTTAGGACGTGTTAGTGGATAAATAACTAAAGATGATAATACCCGATAAACGTGATAAATAACCTGATAATAATTAGGAATCCCAAAAGATGAATATCACGAAGAATATCAAGAAGATCACGATGCTTTTGACTGTTTTGATGCTGGTCGCTTTGGCAACGGGCTGCGTATCCTGGTCGAATACGCCTTTGCATGTGTTGAGGTATGATCAACCCGGTCAGCATGAAGAACGGCGGCTGATTGTCTTCCTGCGCGGCATGGGAGGCGGCAACGAAAGTTTTGAAAAGCAGGGATTTGTGGACGAAGTCCTGGCGCGCGGGCTGGCGTATGACATGGCCGCACCCGACGTGCATATCGGATACTACATGGATCGCAGCATGATTCAAAGGCTGAAAGAGGACGTGATCGACCCGGCAAAGGCCGAAGGCTGCCGGAAAATATGGCTTGTCGGCGCTTCCATGGGGGGCTTGGGCGCGATCCTTTATCTGAAGGAATATCCGGAGGATGTTGCGGGTGTGTATCTGATGGCGCCGTTTCTGGGCACGCAGTCGATTCTGGATGAAATTGATGCGGCGGGCGGCCTGAGCTGCTGGAAGCCCGGCGCTCTTCAGGATGATGACGATTGGCAGAGGATGCTCTGGACGTGGCTCAAAACGGAGGTGGCCGGACGCCCGGAAAAAATCGTGTACCTGGGATACGGCACGGAAGATTTTTACGGGAAGGGAGCGCTGCTGCTGGCCCCGGTCTTGCCGCCGGACCGCGTTTATGCCATTGCCGGCGGGCATGACTATTCGACCTTTAAAGCCCTGTGGAAAATGTTCCTGTCGGGAAGCGCTCCATTGAGGGTGAGGGATGAACCCTGAATGTAGTCCGTGCCTTCAGGCCCGGTCAGCTTCAGGCCCTGAGTGGTTGTTCAGGATTATAGACCTTTTTATGGATTCCCGCCTTCGCGGGAATGACAAAAGAGCTATGTAGGGCGTACCTTCAGGTGCGCCGGAAAGCTTTACCTTGATTCTATTTTCGCAGTAATGATGCCGGCCAGATGCTTCGCCCAGAAGGAGTAGGCGCGGGTTCCCGGGTGAAAGCCGTCGTCGGCCATATAGGTTGTCTCCAGGGGAAAATCAATGCTTACAAATGTGCACCGGCTGCATCCCTGAACGGATTGCTCCAGCGCGTGGTTGAAATGCTTGGCCCTGCTGCCCAGATACCAGCGCAGGGGCTGGGGCAGGGCGGGAAAAAGATGCATGGGGGGAATGCCGGATAAAATGACATGCGGTGAATCAAATTTGGACAAAAGCAGGCGAATGATTTTTTCCTGCCTTGCAATCCAGGTTTGCCTGCCGGTCCCGTGAGTGACGTCGTTGACGCCGATGGAGGTGACCACCACGTCGAGTTTCTCCGGCGGTATCTCCTCCAGCATGGTCAGGACGTCCTTTGCCCGGTGGCCGGTGCGGGCGATCAGTTTCCAGGACACGCGGAAGTTCTGGCCGAGCGCGCGGACCAGTTGACCGGAAAGGGCCTCGCTCTGCCGCGAGACGCCGACGCCCGCCGCCGCGGAATCGCCGGCGATAAGCAGTTTGAGCGGCGGGCCGGAGCCGTGCTCGCCGGATCGCTCCCCCAGAGGCTCGGGCAGTCTGGGGGTCACGCGCCGCACGTAGAGGGCCTGGGCGATGAGGACCGGCGCAAGACTGATGATTGCAAGTGAGTTTCTCATGACGAACCTCCGGCGGGGCCGATGGCTTGAAGGATGCTCAAGAGTTACGGAGTCCTCAGGTAGAAGCCCAGATCCGCGTCCATGGAGTTGGGCGGCTCCTGGAACTGGCAGCCGACATATTTCTTGAAGATGGAGCGGACGGCGGCCTGTTTTTTAATGACGGAACGCTTTGCATCATTGAGCTGAAATTCAATTTTGATCAAATCCCCCGGCTGAAGCGGGTTGACGCCCATCGTTTCAAAACCGCATCCCTGCATCGAGACGTTTTTCAAAACCATTTTCCCCCAGATTTTGGGGTTGGTCACTCCGAAGTACAGGCCGTCCACCCGGATTCCCTTGCGGTAGAATTTCCGAAACTCGATTTCCACGTCATAGACGTTTCCGCAGGTGCATTGAACTTGAATCGGGCCTTTGGCGCCTCCATAGGTTTTTGCTTCCTGCTTTTGTATCAAATTGCATTTGGAGCAGACGAACACAACAAATCCTTCGTTGTCCACGTACACTTTCGTAATGGTTTTTTCCATACGCCATCCCCTCATCGGTTTCTTGACTTAGGTAAGCACAGTATAAAATGGCCCGAAAAGAAAAAAACCCGTCTTGCGATTCTGAACATCGCAAAACGGGTTCCATCGTCCAAATCGATTTATTCCAGAACGGCCAGCACCTGGCCTTCATTGACGGAGTCTCCCACCTTGACTTTGATTTCCTTGATGGTTCCAGCGCCCGGGGCATACACGGGGATCTCCATTTTCATGGCGTCCATGATGATCACTTCCTCTTCTTCCTGCACCTGCGTGCCCACGTTCACCGCGATGCTGGCGATTTTCCCCGGCATGGGGGCCGTAATATCCATACTCATAATTTTTCCCCGCCTCCCTTTATCGATATTTTTTGTCTCACAAAATGAACGCCAAAGCCTGCGCCGTCCAAGCCGCCGCTTTGAAATTGTTGAAGCTTTTACCGTAAATGCGGGTTCAGGTCAATACAATTATTCGGCGGCGGGCGCGTGACCGCTCATTCATGCCGCAGAGCGTCGATGGGGTTCATCAAAGAGGCCTTGTAGGCCGGATAGAAGCCGAAAAAGATGCCGACCAGGCCGGAGAATCCAAAGGAGAGAAGGATGGAGTAGGTTGAAATCAGGATTGTCCAGCCGGCGAAAAAGGATAGAAGCTCCGCGAACAGAATGCCCAGCAAAACGCCGATCAATCCGCCGATGAGCGAGAGAATCATCGCCTCGATGATGAATTGCAGGCGGATGTCCCAGGTTTTGGCGCCGACGGCCATGCGGATGCCGATTTCCCTGGTGCGCTCCGTGACCGAAACCAGCATGATGTTCATGATGCCGATGCCGCCCACCAGAAGCGAAACACCGGCGATGGCGGCCAGCAGAAGCGCCATGACGCGGGAAGCCTGCTCCGCCATCTGCATCATTTGCGTCAGGTTGCGGACGGTGAAGTCGTCTTCCTGGCCCGCGCCGATGCGGTGCCGCTGCCGCAGCAGTTCCTTGATTTGCTGTTCCGCCCGGTCCAGATCTTCCGTGCTCTTAGCCTTGACCATGATGGAGCGCACCGTGCCCGGAAACGACCTTCCGAAAAGGTTTCTCTGCGCGGCGGAGACCGGCGCATAGACGATATCGTCCTGGTCCTGGCCCATCATGGACTGGCCTTTCGGGGCCAGAACGCCGATGACGACAAACGGGACTTTTTTGATGCGGACCGTTTTGTGGAGCGGGTCGTCGTTGCCGAATAGATTGTCCACGACGGTTTGTCCCAGCAGACAGACTTTGGCCGCGCTGCGGATTTCCTGATCGTAAAAGTTCCGGCCGGCCGACAGGGTCCAGTCCCGGACTTCCAGCATGTTTTCATCCGTTCCGAAGACGACGCTCGGCCAGTTGGCGTTGCCGTAGATGATCTGGGCGCTGCCGTTGAGGATCGGGGCGGTTGTGGCCACCGCGGAGCATTCCTGCCGGATCGCTTCGGCATCCGCGCGGGTCAGGTTCTGAAAGGCGCCGCTGCCCAGGCGAATGCCGCTTGCGGTGGTCGAGCCGGGAAGGACGATGATCAGGTTGCTGCCCACGGTGGCAATCTGCTCGGATATTTTATTGCTGGCGCCCCGGCCGACCGCCAGCATCGTGATGACGGCGGCCACGCCGATGATGATGCCCAGCATGGTCAGCGCCGAACGCATCTTGTTGGCGCGCAGGGCGCGCAGAGAAATTTTAGCGGTGGAAAGAAAGTTGATCATCGTTTGTTTACCGAGTCGCTGACCAGTTTTCCGTCCAGGAAATGGATGATGCGCTTGCTGTAGGCGGAAATGTCCGGTTCATGCGTGACCAGGACAATGGTGATATTTTTCTCTTCGTTGAGCCGGACGAAGAGCTCCATGATTTCGATGCTGGTTTTCGTGTCCAGGTTGCCGGTCGGTTCGTCGGCAAGGACGAGCGGCGCGTTGTTGACCAGCGCGCGGGCGATGGCCACCCGCTGCTGCTGACCGCCGGAAAGCTGGTTGGGGTGGTGGTGGCGCCTGTCTTCCAGGCCCAGTGTCCGGAGCGCATCCAATGCCCGCTCCCTGCGGTTTTTGCTTCCGTCTTTGTTGTAGAGCAGGGGGACTTCGACGTTTTCCAGCGCCGTCGTGCGCGCGAGCAGGTTGAATCCCTGAAAGACAAATCCGATTTTTTCATTGCGGATTTCCGCGAGCGCGTCGCGGCTCATAGAACCCACGTCGATGCCGTCGAGGCGGTACGTTCCGGCCGTCGGCACATCCAGGCAGCCGATGACGTTCATGAAAGTGGATTTGCCGGAGCCCGAGGGCCCCATCACCGCCACGAATTCTCCCTGATGGATCTGAAGGGAAACTCTGTCCAGCGCGTGAACGATGCTGTCGCCGACTTCGTATCGCTTTTCCAGATGGTCCGTCTCGATGAGCGCCATGGCCGTTAGAACCTCGGTCCGGGCCGCGGGGTCTGCGTCGCCGCGTTTTTCTGGTCGTTGCTTTTGACTTCCACGATGACCGGCGCGCCCTGAAGAATTTTTCCGGAGACGACTTCCGTGAAGCGGTTGTCGCTGATGCCGATGGAAAGGGGAACGCGTTTGGGCTTTTTGTTTTCCAGCACCCAGACGCCGGGGCCTTTCGGCGCCGGAGCGGAGGAGGATTTGTCCTGGATTTTCAGCCTCAGCGCAGCGTTGGGAACGCGCAGGATTCCTTTTTTGTCGTCAATGACGATCGAGACGTTGGCCGTCATGCCCGGCTTGAGCTTCAAATCCGAATTGTCCACCTTGACGATCACGTCATAGGTGACCACGTTCTGCACCGTGGTGGGCGAGTTGCGGATTTCGGAAACGTTTCCCCCAAACGTCAGGTCGGGGTAGGCGTCCACGGTGAAGGTGACGGGCTGGCCCACGCGCAGGCGGCCGATATCCGCTTCGTCGATGTTGGCCACGATCTGCATTTTGGTCAGGTCCTGGGCGATGGTAAACAGCGTCGGCGTCTGAAAGCTGGCGGCGACGGTTTGCCCGACGTCCACGCTGCGCGAGATGACCGTTCCTTTGACCGGCGAAACGATTCTTGTATAACGGAGATTCGTCTCGGCGAGGTTCAGCGCGGCCCGGGTCTGCTCCACCTGCGCTTCGGAGGCTTTGATCTGGGCGAGCGCGGACAGGTAGGCGGTCTCCGACGTGTCCAGGTCGTGTCTGGAAATGAAATTTTTGCCGTAAAGGATTTTGTTCCGCTCAAATACGGAAACCGTGTCGCGCAGGGCGACTTTGGACTTTTCCAGGTTGGCGCGGGCCAGCGACAGATTCGCGGCGGCCTGGGCCACCTGCGCCTCGATCGAAGCCGGATCGATCCGGGCCAAAAGCTGGCCCTGCCTGACCGTGGAGTTGTAATCCACGTAAAGCTCCTTGATCGTTCCGGACACCTGCGTGCCGACCAGAACGGTCGTGACGGCATTGACGGTGCCCGTGGCGGAAACCGTCGCGCGGATGTCGCCCCGGTCCGCCGTCTGGGTGATATACTGCGGCGCCGGCTCGCGGCGGCTTAAAAAGAAAAACAGGGCGATCAGAATCAGGATTAGAATGACGCTCGCGGCAATGATTTTTTTCATGGCATTTTTGCTCCCATGGCTTTCTCCAGGCTGGCTTCGGCGATGTTGAAATCGGACAGGGCGGATATGTAGGTCATTTTGGCATTGTTGAGCTTGATCATGGCATCCACGATTTCCAGGGAATTGCCCACGCCGGTCGCGTAGCGCCCCTGCGCAAGCTCCAGAGATTCTTCGGCCTGGCGCACGGTGATTTTGCCCGCCTCGATCCGTTCAAAAGCCTCGTGGCGGTTGAGCCAGGCGGACTTGACTTCCTGAAAAGCCTTCTGGCGAAGCGCTTCCTCGTTGGCTTTGGCAATTTCCAGGCCGGCCCGGGCCTCTTCGACGGCGTATTTGGTGGAGAAGCCCGTGAAGAAAGGAAAGGTGAGGGCGACGCCGACGTTCCAGGACTGGTTCAGGGCGGCGTCCTGACCCGCGTAGCCGTAGCCGGCGCTTCCGGAAAGGACGGGCAGATAATCCTTCTTGTTGAGATCGACGGTTCTTTCCAGCGCGTCTTTTTTCAGAGCGATCGACTGGATGTCCGGCCGGTTTTCATAGGCACGGGCGAGGGCGGCTTCAAACGTGATGTCCGCGGCGTCCATATTGAACTTTTCCTGAATGTCGTATTCGGGGGCGTTAATCACGCCCATGGCCTTGTTCAGGTTCACCCGCCAAAGGCGAAGGGCGTTCTGGGCGGAAATCAACTGAATGCGGGCGTTGCTCAAATTGACTTCCGCGCTGGTCACGTCGATCTTGGAGCTTTTCCCCGTTTCAAAAAATGTCTGGGCCACTTCAAAATGCTGCTGAAACTGGTTGACGGTCTCCACGGCGACGGTTTCGCTCATCTTGGCCTTGAGAAGGGAAAAGTAGGCTTCCTGAACATTGTAGGTGAGCAAAGAGGTGGTGTCCTGAAAATCCGCTTCCGCCGACTGCTTGCCCAGCTTCTGAATGTCCACGGCGGTGGAGGTTTTGCCGAAATCAAACAGGGTCTGGTTCAGATTCAGCGCGTTGGAGTAATAGTCGTAGGAGCTGTTGGTCAAAGACGACGCGGGCGGGCCGATGCGCGAGTAGCCGGACTGAAAGGAAAGCTGGGGATAGTAACCGGCGCGGGCCTTGCCGATTTTGCTCTCCGACTGGTGAATGGCTCCGGTGGCCGCGTTGAGGGCCGGATGATTTTTCAGGGCGATGTCGATGCACTGCCGGAGCGTTAGGACATCTCCCTTTTGAATGTCACCCGCCGCGAACAGACTTTGGGCCGGGATGAACAACAGCAGAAACAGAAGGAAAATTCTTTTGCGCATAGAAGATGTAAAAAACCCTTTCAAATCGTAAATCCCTCTTTCCCGGATTTCATACCACAAATCATTTCTCGTTCACACCTATATCAATTTTTGTGCCAGTAATCATGGTGGATAGTGAATCGTGGATGGTGGATGGTTAAATGTAGGGAACGGTCGCGACCGTTCCCTACGGGTAATAGGTCATGCTTGTATCTTCCATCGCTTGTGTCATGCTGAGCCAGTCGAAACATGACGCTTTCCGCTCAACACGCATTGCTTTTTGCCCCGCACCCATCACCTCTAACCCCGGCCCCCTTACCTCTCATCCAACAACCCGCTGCATCTTATTTCCCCACCTTTCGTATCCAATCGGGTAATCTGTTCCCATTAAAAAATCTGAATTATATTTGGCCGATAATTGGCAATAAGGTAATTCAATGTCTGATTTTGGAATATTATTCTTGATTAAATTTTCAGAATGCATTACGAAATCAGGCGCAAAATGAAACGTGAAAGGAGCATGAATATGAGGATTTTTGTCAGAAAATGGTCGGCATTGGTTGTTTTGCTTTGCCTGGTTCTGGTGGCCGGATGCGCATCGCTGTCGTCCCAGAAAAGCGATCAGTTCATCTTTTTGTCCAGTACGATCGGCCCGATCGATTCCGGCATTGTGGGGGCGCTGGAAGATCAGTTTGAAAAAGAGACGGGAATCCGCGTCCGCCACGTCGGCGCGGGGACCGGTGCGGCGCTCAAGCTGGCCACCAAGGGCCAGATTGACCTGGTGATGGCCCATGCAAAATCGCTGGAGGAGAACTTTATCGCCGACGGTTACGGCACGGAGAGAATCCCGCTCATGTACAACGATTTTGTGATTGTCGGCCCCGCATCCGATCCGGCCGCCGTCAAGGGAGAAAAATCGGCGACGGCAGCCTTGAAGAAAATCATGGACGCAAACGGCAAATTCATCAGCCGGGGAGACAAGTCGGGCACGCATGTGGCGGAAATGGAACTCTGGAAAAAAACAGGTGTCGAACCCAAAGGCGCATGGTATGTTATTTATGAGAAGGGGTCCGAAGGAAATGTCGCCACGCTGAAATACACCGATCAGCAGGCCGCTTACACGGTGATCGACCGGGCCACCTTCCTGTCCCTGAAAGATCAGATCAAGGTGGTCATTCTGGTGGAAGGCGACGAGGCGCTGTTGAATTACATTTCTTTGATACCGGTCAACCCGGCCAAATTCCCCAGGGTCAACCGCAAGGACACCCTGACGTTTGTCCAGTGGCTGACGTCGCCGGAAAAAGGCCAGCTGATCATTCGGGATTTCGGCAAAGAAAAATACGGATCGCCGCTGTTTTTCCCCAATTCCGTGGAATGGCAGAAACTGCAGAAAAAATAATCATCAATCTGAAGGAGACAGAATATGAAAATGTTCAAAAGCAGCAAGTGGTTTATCATCCTGGCCGTTGTCGCGGCTCTTGTCATGCTGGGCGCGGCAGGCGCGTTTGCGGCACCCAAGCAGAAAAACATCATTCTGGCCACAACAACCAGCACGCAGGATTCCGGACTGCTCGACACCCTGATCCCCATCTTTGAAAAGGAGACGGGCTACTTCGTGAAGACGATCGCCGTCGGTTCCGGACAGGCGATGAAGATGGGAGAAAAAGGCGAGGCCGACGTCATGCTGGTTCACTCACCGGATGCCGAGAAGAAATTTGTCGAAGCGGGCTATGGAATCAACCGCCGCCTCGTAATGCACAATGACTTCATTATCGTGGGCCCGCCGAACGATCCGGCCGGGATCAAAGGCGTCAAATCCTCGTCGGATGCGCTCAAGAAGATTGCCGGCGCCAATGCTCTGTTCATCTCGCGCGGGGACAACTCCGGAACGCACGCGAAAGAAAAAACCCTGTGGAAAAAGGCAAACGTCAATCCGGCCGGACAGAAATGGTTTCAGGAAACGGGTCTGGGCATGGGGCAGACGCTGAATGTCGCCTCCGAGAAAAAAGCTTACACGCTGGCGGACCGGGGCACATTCCTGGCTATCCGGAAAAACCTGGGCCTCACGATCCTGAATGAAGGCGACGCGGCGCTTCTGAATATTTATCATGTGATTGAAGTCAACGGTGCAAAGTGGCCGAAAGCCAACACGGAAGGCGCCAAAGCGTTTGCGGATTTTATGGTGTCCAAGAAAACGCAGTCTATCATTAAAACGTTTGGCGTCGATAAATACGGTTCGCCGCTGTTCTTCCCGGATGCCGGCAAAAAAGTGGAAGATTTAGGGAAATAGCGTTCACAATGGATTTGATTGTTCAAGGCGTCATCAAAGCCTTTCAATTGATCATCAGTTTTGATCCTGAAGTGATGGGAATCACGTGGCTGTCCCTGAAAATATCGGGGACGGCCACTTTCATCAGCCTGTTCTTCGGCGTTTCCGTCGGGACGGCCGTCGCGTTGAACAACTTTCCCGGAAAAAGGCTGGTGATCAGCATTATCAACACAGGCATGGGGTTGCCGCCCGTGGTGGTGGGCCTTTTTGTGACCATCATGATCTGGCGCAGCGGGCCTCTGGGTTTTCTGGAAATCCTCTACACTCCGTACGCGATGATCATTGCGCAGGCCATCATTGCAACGCCGATCGTCATGGGCATTTCGCTCGCCTCGATTCAGAATCTGCCGCCGAATCTGCGGCTGCAGATTTTGTCGCTGGGCGCCAGCCGAATGCAGATGATCTGGGTGCTGATCAAGGAATCCCGGCTTCCGCTTCTGGCGGCCGTCATGGCGGGTTTTGGAGGGGTAATTTCCGAAGTCGGCGCTTCGATCATGGTCGGCGGCAATATCAAGGGATATTCTCGCGTGCTCACCACCGCAACGGTGATGGAAACCGGAAAGGGGAATTTTGACATTGCCATCGCTCTGGGCATTATCCTTCTGATCCTGGCATTTCTGGTCAATCTTCTGCTCACGCAAATTCAGCAAAGGCAGCATCCGAGATGAACAACATTTTTACCATAGAAAATTTAATTGTCCGCCGCGGCGGCGTCAAAGTGCTGGATATCAACGAGCTGAAGGTTCACGAAAGCAGAATTCTGGCCCTGATCGGACCCAACGGCGCGGGCAAATCCACGCTTTTGCTGACCATGGCGGGCCTGCTCAAACCGGATCAGGGGAAAATGCATTACAAGGGACGGCCCGTGGAGTCGAGCGCGGAGCGCTCCCGCATGCGCAGGAGCGTGTGCGTTGTTTTCCAGGAGCCGCTGCTGCTCAGCACGTCCGTTTATAAAAACGTGGCTCTGGGGCTGAAGTTCCGCGGAATGTCGAAAAATGACATTCAGAAAAACGTCGGAGATGCGCTGTCGTACTTCGGCATCAGTTCACTGGCGAACCGGTCGGCCAAAACGCTTTCGGGCGGCGAGTCCAAAAGGGTGTCTCTGGCGCGCGCCTTTGCCCTCAAACCGCATTTAATCCTGCTGGACGAGGCCTTCAACTCCCTCGATCCGCCGACGCGCGAGTCGCTGATCGATGATCTGCGGCATATTCTGGAAGAGACGAAGATCACCGCCGTGCTGGCGCTGCACGACCGGGAGGAGACGCTGCGGCTGGCGCAGGATGTCACGGTGATGTCTGAAGGACGGCTCATCCAGACCGGCGCCACGGCTCAAATCTTCAATCAGCCCCAGTCCGAGTTCGTGGCCAATTTTGTCGGCACCGAAACCATTCTGGAGGGGACCGTCCAAAACATCCGGTCGGGTCTGATGGAAGTGCTCGTGTCGGGAAAAGTGATCGAGGCGGCAGGCGCAGCTCCGCTGGGACAGAAAGTATTTTGCTGCATCCGGCCGGAAAACATCGTCGTATCAAGGGAAGCGCCGGAAAATACGAGCGCCCGAAACATCTATGAGGCCAGAATTCAGAAGATTGTCCGCCAGGCCTTTTTCTACAAACTGGTCCTGGACTGCGGATTTCCCGTGGTTGCCTATCTTACCGTTTCTTCCTGCGAGGATCTGGGGTTCTGCGAAGGCGCCGCGGTTTTCGCGTCGTTCAAGGCCACGGCCGTTCACGTCATGCGCCGGGAAAAATAGACCGGCGATGCAGCTGAAAAAAAGCGGCCGCAGCCGCCCTTGCGGGCGGCATGAAACCGCTCTTCATCCATTTTGAAAAATCCCGATTATTTCATGGCCTGTTCAACCGCGACGGCGACGGCGACCGAAGCGCCGACCATCGGATTGTTGCCCATTCCGATCAAGCCCATCATCTCCACGTGCGCGGGAACGGAGGACGAACCGGCGAACTGCGCGTCGGAGTGCATGCGCCCCATCGTGTCGGTCATGCCGTAGGAAGCGGGACCGGCCGCCATGTTGTCGGGATGAAGCGTTCTTCCCGTTCCGCCGCCGGAGGCGACGGAGAAAAACTTCTTTCCCGCCAGCAGGCGTTCTTTTTTGTAAACGCCCATCACCGGATGCTGGAAGCGCGTCGGATTCGTGGAATTCCCCGTGATGGCCACGTCCACGCCTTCGAGATGCATGATGGCCACGCCTTCGCGCACGTCATCGGCGCCGTAGCAGCGGACGGCCGCGCGATCGCCTTTGGAATAAGCTTTTTCCCTGGCCACGGAGACTTTCCCTGTTTTATAATCGAAAGCCGTCGCGACATGGGTAAATCCGTTGACGCGGGCGATAATGTGCGCCGCATCCTTGCCCAGGCCGTTCAGAATGACGCGCAGAGGATTCTTGCGAGCCTTGTTGGCGGACTTGGCCAGGCCGATGGCGCCTTCCGCCGCGGCGAATGATTCGTGTCCCGCGCAGAAGGCGAAGCAGGCGGTTTCTTCGCGCAGCAGCATGGAGGCTAAATTCCCGTGGCCGATGCCCACCTGACGGTCGTCGGCGACGGATCCGGGAATGCAGAAGGACTGAAGTCCCTCGCCCAGCGTCTCGGCGATGTCCGCGGCGTTTTTCTGGCCCTTTTTAATCGCGGCTGCCGCGCCCACAAGATACGCCCATCCGGCGTTTTCAAATGAAATCGGCTGAATATCTTTTACAATTTTCCGAACATCCACGCCTTTTCCGATGCACACTTTTTCGGCTTCCTCCAGAGAGGAAATTCCATATTTGGCGAGAAAAGGAGTGATCTGTTTTATTCTTCTTTCGTATCCTTCAAATAGTGCCATTTTAAAACTCCTTATCCTTTACGTGGGTTGATGACTTTAACGGCTTCGGCAAAGCGTCCATACGTTCCGCTTGCCTTAGACAGCGCGGCGGCCGGATCCATCCCTTTGGTAATGTTATCCATCATGACGCCCAGCTGAACGAATTTGTAGCCGATGATTTCGTCGTCGGCGTCGAGGCCGATTTCGGTCACATAACCTTCCGCCATCTCCAGATAGCGGGGCCCTTTTACTTTGGTGCCGTACATGGTGGCAATTACGCTTCGGAGGCCCTTGCCCAGATCTTCCAGACCCGCGCCGATGGGAAGTCCGCCTTCGGAAAACGCGGTTTGCGTGCGGCCGTAAACAATCTGCAAAAAGATTTCCCGCATGGCCACGTTGATCGCGTCGCAGACGAGGTCGGAATTCAGCGCTTCCAGAATGGTTTTGTTGGGCAGAATTTCGGCGGCCATCGCGGCGGAATGGGTCATGCCGGTGCAGCCGATGCATTCAACCAGCGCCTCTTCAATGATGCCTTTTTTCACATTCAGGGTCAGTTTACAGGCTCCCTGCTGCGGCGCGCATCGCCCGACACCATGCGTCAGGCCGCTGATGTCCTTAATTTCCTTCACGGGCGTCCAGCCGCCCTCCTGCGGTATGGGCGCGGGGCCGTTTTTAGCGCCCTTGGCGACTACGCACATCTGTTCAATTTCGTGAGTGTGCTCCATAAAAACTCCATCTCCTTCCGGTAAAATATTGGGGATAACGGTTGGTTATCCTGTTTTTCTTCGCACTGAACGGGAAAAGTCCCTTTACGGGTGGTTCAGAAGCCGTCAAGACGGGAAGAATCTATTCAAAAAGAAAATATTAGTCAATATGATTATTGACATGGCGCCGGATATTTTTGTCCGGACCTGATTTTTTTGAGCCCTCCGAATCTCATCGCGCAAAGGCATAAGCAGGCGGAAAAACATTGGCAATTTCCCCAAACAGGAATTATAAGTCTTCAGGATTGATGCGTCATGGCCGAAAATAAAAAAAGGGAGGGGCTATCGTGAATTACCAACTTTACCTGGAAAAAATTCGCGCGGGAGAGAAAGGGTTGAATCCCTATCTGGACCACTTCAATGTAGAGGTTGCCGGTTTGTCTTCGGGCCGCGCCGTATTTCGAATGCCCATACGTCCGGAATATATGCAGGGCGCCGGATTGATGCAGGGAGGTTTGATGGTCGCGCTGGCGGACGAGGCCATTGCCCATGCCATGATGACGGTGCTCACGCCGGAAGAAGGACTGACGACAATTGAGCTGAAGAGCAATTTCCTGGCCGGCGTGGACAAAGGAGAGCTTATTGCCGAAGCGGGCGTTTTCAAGAAGGGCCGAAGCCTGATCATCGGAGATTGCCAGGTGACAAACGGCGCGGGGAAACCCGTCTGCCGCGTTTCCGCGACGTTCATGCTGCTGAGGCAGCATCAGAAGTGAGGCGGGAAATTATATGCAATGCCCGTCAGTTTTCGGGACACCGCGGTCCGGGACTGATCAGGCGAGAAGCCCTTCGACTTCGCCGCGAATCTCCTGAAGGCGTGCCGCGGATGATGCCTCAAAGCGAAGGACGATGACCGGCTGCGTGTTGGAGCAGCGGACCAGCGCCCAGCCGTCCCCGAAAGGCACCCGAACGCCGTCAATGTCAATGACGCCCGGCGTGTTTTGGTAATGCTCCTTGATTTTGGCCACCACCGCTTTCTTCCGGTCGTCGTCGCAATCCATGCGGATTTCAGGCGTGGCAAACGTTTTCGGAACGCCGGCGAGGAGCTCGCTCAGCTTCAGACCTGTCTGAGAGAGAATCTCCAGCAGTCTTACAGCGGCGTAAATGGCGTCGTCATATCCGAAATAGCGGTCGGCAAAAAACAGGTGGCCGCTCATTTCTCCTCCCAGCAGGGCTTTTTCCTCCTTCATCTTGGCCTTGATCAGCGAATGCCCGGCCTTCCACATCAGCGGCCGGCCGGAATATTCCGCAATGCCGTCGTAGAGAACCTGCGAGCACTTGACTTCGCCGATGATGGTCGCCCCGGGATGGTCCTTGAGGATGAAGCGCGCAAACAAAAGAAGCAGCTTGTCTCCCCAGATGATCTCGCCGGTGTCGCTGATCACTCCGATGCGGTCCGCGTCTCCGTCAAAGGCGATGCCCAGGTCAGCCTTTTCTTTGGCCGTAAGCCGAATGAGTTCCGCAAGATTTTCTTCGACGGTGGGGTCCGGGAAGTGATGGGGAAAGCGGCCGTCCGGCTCACAGTAGAGGGCAGTGACGTCGCAGCCCATTCTCTCCAGAATGGGAAGGGCAAATTTCCCCCCGACGCCGTTTCCTCCGTCGAGGACAATCTTCAGCTTTTTTGATACGCGGACGGAGTCGAAGATATAGTCCTGATAAATCTTCGTGATGTCCTGCGCCTGCGCGGACCCTTTGCCGGAATGATAACTTCCGGATTCCATGATGCGCCTCAGCTCCTGAATCTGCTCCCCGTGGATGGAATCGTAGCCGATGCAGATTTTAAAGCCGTTGAACTCCGGCGGGTTGTGGCTGCCGGTGATCATGACGCCGCCTCCCGCTCCTAAGCGGCGGATGGAAAAATACAGCATGGGGGTTGCGCACAGGCCGATGTCGATGGTGTCCATGCCGGAGGCGTTCAGCCCGGCGATCAGAAATCGGTGGTAGTCGTCCGAACTCAGGCGGCAGTCGCGCCCGATGGTCATGGTCCGAACTTTATGCTGAAGCGCATATGTGCCGATGGCGCGTCCCAGATTTACGATAAAGACCTCGTTGAGGTCCTTGTCAACGATGCCGCGCACGTCGTATTCACGAAAGACATGTGGATTCATTTTTTCCCTCAAAATCAAAGAAGATGATGCGTCCGGGCTTCCGGCGCCGTCCGCTTCTATACAATTTATCCGGGGATGTCAACCCGGGAAGGTCGTTTAAAAATCTTCAGGCTTCAGCCGCCTGAGAATGTCCGGGGCTTCCCTCAGCACCATGTCCGCTCCCGCCCGCAGAAAATCCTTTTCCTGAAAGCGGCCGGTCAGGACACCGGCGGTTCGGGTTCCCGCGTTTTTCCCCGTCTCAATGTCGATCGGGTGGTCGCCGATCATCACGCATCGGCCGGGTTTTGCGCCCAGCCTCGACAGGGCGAGGTTGATCTGCTCGGGGTGCGGCTTGACGCGCCGGACGTCATTGCGGCAGACGACCACCGGACAATAATCGTGAATATCCGGAAAGACGGTCCGGACGGCTTTCTCACAGTTGCGGGTGATGATTCCGGCCTGAAGGGAGGCTTTCCTGAGACCCGTGAACAGCTCTTTGGCGCCGTCAAACAGGGAGCCGCTTTGCGCCGCTTCCACTTCAATCTCTTCGATGATTCGAAAGGCTTCCCGCGTGAACGAAGCTGCATGGTCTCCTGAATTTTTTCCAAGCAGGGCCTGAACTTCGCCGATCATTTCCAAAACAAACCGGTTTTGCAGACTTCGGGGGTCCACGCCCCAGCGGTCAATCAGTGAGGCCACGTCCCGGCGCATTTGTTCAAAATCGATGTTCAGCCGGGCCAGTGTTCCGTCAAAATCAAAAATCACGGTGTCGATGGCCGAAGGATCGAAAAGAATAGGGGCCATAGGTTCAACGGTTTCCTGATGTGTAGTGCGGGGAGAGAATTTTTGTGACGATGCGCCCGGGCGTTTCCGCCGGAAAGGCGCCGCCCGTGACCTCCCGCAGGAAGTTTGCAATAATGAAGAACGTTGCGCCCCAGAGGATGTCTTCGCCGCCCTTGCCGTCCGGAATGACCAGGCAGGGGAATTGGAAGTTGCGGCGCGGGTCGGATGTTCCGTTCTCCGGGCTGAGCTCCAGGAGAGCGTAGGAAGAGCTGCGGAAAAAATCGCTGACGGGAATTTCCAGCATTTTGTCCACTTCGTCGTTGGGCCGGTAGGGCCAGGGCTCCCTGACCAGGCCTGCCAGCGGAAAGATGGTCCGGGTGAAAAGCGTGAGCGAGTAGGTGGGCAGGGCGCCAAGAAATTCAACGTTGAGCGGGCTCAGGCCGATTTCCTCCCAGGATTCGCGAAGCGCGTTCATCAGAAAAAGCCGAATGAGCGATTGGGTCTCACCGTCTTTGTTAGGCAGTTCGTGAAGCGCCCGGTTGCCTGCCGTTCGAAGAATGCCGGTTTTCGAAACGATGTGGCTCAGCATCTCATCGACCGGCCGCTCCAGCATGCCGCCGGGGCAACTGATGTCGCCGGACTGGGCGACGGCATTCGAACGCTTGATCAGCAAAAAATGAAATTCGGAATTTTTGAACAGCAGCAGCAGCACAACGCCGGCTTCCAAATGTTTGCCGCCCGCGGCGTTGGAGCGTTCAATCGAAAGGTGCTTTTCCAAATAGTCAACGGGTGTCCGGTTCAGGCGCTCCAGAACATAAAGCGGAAAGGCGTCCTTGTCCCGCAGCAGCGTTAAGTCCATGGTCATGCGTTTCTCTCTTGTTGAAATTCTTCAAAAATCTGTTCATTGTACCAGCGCCGCCGGGGAAACAGGTCCACAAAACCGCAGTGACCGCCGAACGGCTGCTCGGAAACCGTCAGAAAACCGTGATTGCGAAGCTTCCGGAAGTCATCGAGGGCGATGACGGGATCATCGGCCGCGAAGAATATTTTGACCGGCACGCCGAGATCACAAAAAGAATTATCCGTCAGAGTGTATAGCCGAAAATAGTCCCGATAGGAAGGAAATTCCGGGAAATAAGCCATCATCTTCTCCGTCAGCTCCATGCAGGAACGCGCCCGAAGCATGCCGGCAAAGTCGTATTGATCCGGGAAAAACTTCTGTTTTTTTCTGAGCGAACGCTTCCACTTTCGCAGAAAGTAGTTCCGGTAAAGAGCGGGGCCGCGGTCGATGGTCTGCGTCGTTCTGTAAGGGTCGAGGGGCGGACTGACGGCGAACACCTTTTGCAGGTTTCCGACGGGGGTCCGGGAATGGCGCATCGCGATCCTGAGCGAGAAATTGGCGCCGAGGGAAAACCCCAGGAGATAAACCGGCAGGTTTCCGGCCATTCTTGCAACCGCGTTTACCGCGTCGAAGGTTTCCTCGATCAGCGCCCCGTGAAAGAGGCCTTGATTGAGGTGATGGGAATCGCCGTGATCCCTTAAATTGAGGCGGCAAACGGAAAAATTCCGGTCGAAAAAGTAGGCGCCGGCGGCCAGAATGTAGGCCGAAGAGGAGGAGCCTTCCCAGCCGTGCAGCAGAATCATCATTCCCCGGGAACGGGGGTGATGCGACAGATAGGACAGCAGCTTCGATCCGCCGGGCGTTTCGATGATGAATTCCCTGGAATGCCTGCGCAGGGGGCCGTGAGGGGGAATCATCAGGTGTGAAGACGCCAGAACGGACTGCAAGTGCCGGTTCTTCAAAAAAGACCGGGGTTGAAAGGTTGCAGAAGGGTTTCCGTTTCCGGCAGTCATGAGTTTCCCGTTTTATTAAAATGATTTGCAATATCCAGGCGTTGACATCGCGGAAGGATGAAATGGTGGCGGTGCCTGGATTTGAACCAGGGACACTACGGATATGAGCCGTATGCTCTGACCAACTGAGCTACACCGCCTTGAAAAGCAATCGTTGTGCGCAAAGCCGCCGGAGGCTATATCGAAGAGTCCGGCGTTTGTCAATACCTATTGCGGCATTTCCAGTTCATACACGACCAGAACGCTTCTCTCGCTGAGCGTCGCGCCGACGGACTGGACCAGCGCCAGGACAATTTCCGGTTTGCCGTCATTGTCCACGTCCTTGAAGCAGTAGTCCGCGACATAGCCGTTGATTTTCTTCGTCCGCCAGTTTTCCGCCATGCCGAGGCCGTCCCACTCCAGGTTATAGATTTCGCTCGAGGAGAAAAGCTTCAGGTTTTTAAAGATGCGTCCGACCGACGAAAGGTTTTTGACGATGATCATTTCCTTTTTGCCGTCGTTGTTCGTGTCGAACATCACGATTCTCAGATTGGCAAAAACACTGTCCTCCTGCGTGGCCTCCGAAGACTGCTGCTTCTGCTTGTCCACGTTGTCGATGTAGTTGTTGCTGCCGCCGTACTGGGAGTCGCTTCTCCAGATCAGTTCATCGGGGCTGAATCCAAAGGAAAAAATCCGGCTCAGCGGCTTGGTCGTCGGCGTAATGATGCACAGGTAGTCCAGCTCGTCGAGCGCGATGATTTTCTCGCTGGTTCCCGCGCCCAGCGTGTCAAGGGTCAGCCCGTAAATAGACAATCCGACCGGGATTTTCTGCTTATCCCCCTCGACGTATTTCCCGTCCCGCCAGACGATTTCATAAATCTGCGTATCGAAAACCCGGCCGCCCTGGCCGTCGTGAAAGCTTCCCAGTCCATAGGCCTGCCCCAGCAGAACGGGCGCGCCCGAGGAAGGGATGATCACCCTCAGGAAATAACGGATATCGGAGGCAATTGTTTTGTAGTCGCCGTCCTCGTACTGAAGAACGAAAGAATTGAGCAGCCGGTCGTTGAGCGACGTCACGATGATCTCCGGCGTGCCGTCTTTGTTGATGTCCGCCACGTCCACGGAGATGTATTTATGGTAGGATTTTCCCTTGATCTGCTTGAGCAGCTGCAAGTTGTCCTTGGTCTTCAGGTAAATATATACATTGTGGGGGTCAATGATGACTACTTCGTTCCGACCGTCGCGGTTGACGTCGCCGACGTCCATCCCGTTGAATTCCGTCTTGAACTGCTGGCTCATCCAGAAGCCCTTCTTGCGATCGAGCGGATCGGACGAATTGATGAATTCCGCGTTGATCATCGAAGTCAGGGTTCCTTTGCCTTTTCCGGATTTCATGCCGGCGATGATCTGCGCTTCGCGGGACGCGCCGGGAACAGGCGGCGGGGCGGCGGCCGGCGCGGTGGACACCGCAGCCGGAGCGCTTTCCGCGGCGGCCCCTCCGGTGATATGCCGGACGATGCGCTGCGAAAAATCGTTGATTTTGGGAATGACTTCGTCGAGGGTCTGGGACTGGGAGAAAATGCCGACGTCCGATTTCCCTCCGGTGATGTCGATCAGCTTTCCGTCGATGCTGATGCTTTTTCCGATCTTGGTAATGCTGCCCCAGACCACGTAGTCGGAATTCAACTGCCGGCCGATGTCCTGAACATCCGCCAGGCCGAGCTCCTTTCCGCCTGTTTTCTTCAGGACGTCCGAAACGACTTCTTTGCGCGTAACATCAATTTTGTCGGCTCCGGAAATCCGGCTGATCAGCATGTCGTTGATTCCCTGACGCACATATTCAATGTTTTCAGCGCTGTGCAGCGCGAAGGGCAGAATTGTCACCGTGTATTTTTCCTTTGCCGTGAGCGTCGCCGCCATCAGCAGCGCCGCTAGAAGGCAAAAACCGATCATTATTTTTTTCATTTTTTCACTCCGTTGTTGACGGCTTTTGATAATGGAAACTGCCTGTGCTTCTAGCACTTAAAAATTGATAATTCAAGGGTGGTTTTCAGCGCGGTGGGCGGCGGCGGGGACGGGAAAAAGAATTTAGAAATAAAAAATCGTGTTGTCAGATCAGCGCCTTTCATGTAAAGAAACATTTACAAAACGGCTGGATGGGCCGGGGTTTGCAAGGGGTGAAGGACAAAATGGAAAAAGCAACGCTGAAGCTCAATGGAATGACGTGCGAGCTGCCGATCGTTGAGGGAACGGAAAACGAAAAAGGCATCGACATATCCAGACTGAGACAGGATACGGGTCTGATTACACTGGACGTCGGCTATCAGAACACCGGCTCCTGCATTTCCTCCATTACGTATATCGACGGAGACAAGGGAATTTTGCGATACCGCGGAATTCCCATCGAGGAGCTCGCCGAAAAAGCAAGCTTTACCGAGGTGGCCTACCTGCTCATCTACGGGGAGCTTCCCAACCGGGAGCAGCAGCAGCTTTTTTCCCAGCGGCTGACGCAGAACTCCATGATTCACGAGGAAATGCTGCGGTTCTTCGACGGGTTTCCGCCGACCGCCCATCCGATGGCGATTCTGGCCACGATGGTAAATTCCATGTCCGTGTACTACACGGATTATTTCACGGAAGATTTCCGGGCCGAGACGTTTGATCTGATGGCCGCGTCGCTGATTTCCCGCATCCGCACCATCGCGGCGTACTCCTACAAGCACAGCATCGGCCACCCGCATGTCTATCCCAAACGGGACCTGAAATACGCGTCCAATTTTCTCTACATGATGTTCGATTCTCCGGTGAATCCCTATGTGCCGGATCCGGACATCGAGCGGGCTCTTTCCACGCTGATGATTTTGCACGCCGACCATGAGCAGAACTGCAGCACGTCCGCCGTCCGTCTGGTGGGCAGCAGCATGGCCAATCTGTACGCGTCGATCTGCTCCGGCATTTGCGCGCTCTGGGGTCCGTTGCACGGAGGCGCCAACCAGAAGGTGATCGAGATGCTGGAAGAGATCAAAGGCAGCAAGCTGTCGATTCAAAGCTGCATCGATTCGGCCAAAGACAAAACGAGCAAGTTCCGGCTTTTCGGCTTCGGCCACCGGGTGTATAAAAACTACGATCCCCGCGCCCGGATTCTGAAGCAGTACTGCGAAACCATTTTCAAGAAGCACAATTATCAGGACCCGCTGATCAATATCGCCATGGAGCTGGAAGACGCGGCCCTGAAGGATGATTTTTTCATTCAGCGCAAGCTGTATCCCAATGTCGATTTTTACAGCGGCATCCTGTACCGGATGATCGGCATTCCCACCAATATGTTCACGGTCATGTTTGCCATCGGCCGTTTGCCGGGCATGATCGCGCAGTGGAAAGAAATGCATGATACGGTGCCCTTGAAGATCGGACGTCCGCGGCAGATTTATACCGGCAGCAACCTGCGGCACTACATTCCGATGGATGAGCGGGGATAGCGGGGGATCCGATAAAAAAACCGGTGGAAAATATTTTTCTTGACTTTTGCCCGCTGTTTGCCTATATGCCGCGCAAGGGAATGATGCAAATGATGAAAACACAGTTCAACGTTCAGACAGTCGGCTTTTTCTTCTTTAGCTTTATCGGCGACAGGATCTGCCTGGACGTATCATGACCTGACATCAAGGGAAATGAACCGTGGGCGGATGAAAATTCGCCCACGGTTTTTTTTTATTTAAAAATCGCAAAACCAAAACAGGGGGAGGGGACCATGAAGACAATCGGCAGGATTTTACTTGTGATGGGCATCTTGGCGATGACGGCCTTGACGGGGCAGGCCGTCGCCCAGACCAAAGCCATCAAAGTCGGGGCGGCCATCAATCTCACGGGGCCGGCATCCAGTTGGGGGCAGTTTCATGAAAAAGGGCAGCGGGACTACTTCCGCTACGTCAATGAGGAAAAAGGCGGCGTGGGCGGCCGCAAAATTGAAATGATCACGATGGACACCGCCTACAAGGTGCCGGAGGCGCAGGCCGCCGTTCAAAAATTCATTCTGCAGGACAAAGTGGACATGATCGCCACGTGGGGCGCCGGCGAAGGTCTGGCCGCGAAACCCATCGTCCAGAAGCACAAAGTGCCGACGATCAATTACTCCACCAGTTGGGAAATCCTGGAAAAGCCGGTGGGCTACATGTATCTGCCGTTCGGAAGTTACAAGATGGATTGCCGGGCGGTCCTTGAATACATCAAAACCATTCACACGGGCAATGGGGCGCCGAAAGTCGGTTTGTTGACCTACAACAATGCCTACGGACGATCGATTCACGCACCCAGCAGGGAATACGCGGCAAAGCTGGGCGTTCAACTGGTGGCGATCGAGGAATTCCCGCCCAGAACCGTGGACCTCAACACGGAGCTTCTCCGCCTGCAGAAAAAAGGCGCCCAGTACATTTTCATTCAGATGCTGCCCTCCACCATCATCACCGCCTTCAAAAGCGCGGACCGCATCAAATACAATCCGCTGTTTCTGGGAACCTGGACATCCACCGATCCGGACTTCTTCAGGATGGGCAGAGGGCTGATTCGCGACCGCCTGGTCATGCAGTTCCCCGGCGGATTGCCCTCGGACAAAGCCAAGGGGATGGAGGTGATGAAGGAATTGTGGAAGCGCTACAAGACGGTCAAAAGTTTTGATGCGTCCTACTGGGAGGGCGTTGTGGTCGGCATGATCATGGAAAGGGCGTTTCTGCGGGCCTGGGAAAAATCAAAGGTGATCAATCCCGAGACCGTCAACGCCGCGATGGAATCCATGAAAAATGAAGATTTCGGCGGACTGGTTCCGGCGGTCAGCTACTCGAAAACGAACCATGAGGGCTCCTTCACCGCCCGGATGGTCAAAGTGATGGAAAACGGAACGTATATTCCCTTGACAAATTTCTACATTCCGGGAAAAGACAAGATCAAAGTTCTGAAGCGATAGGGCAAAAGGCGCGCGGGGACCGGATCATGCGGTCTTCCCGCGCCAATGAAGCGCGGCGGGCCAGCCCGTCCAGAGGCGTTTATGAAAGCATTCCGCAGCCGGCCTTCGATCATGATCAACCGGCCCCAGGAAGATAAAAAAGCCGAACTGGAGATTCGCAATCTGCGGCTGAGTTTCGGCGGCGTGGTGGCGGTCAAAGACGTGGATCTGTCCGTCCACACCGGCGAACTCACGGCGGTGATCGGTCCCAACGGCGCGGGGAAGACCAGCCTGCTGAACTGCATTACCGGCTTTTACCGCCCTCAGCAGGGCAGCATCGTTTTCAACGGCCGGGATATTACGCACCTGCACACGCACCAGCTCGTCGGCATCGGCATCGGCCGAACGTTTCAGAACATCGAGCTTTTCCCGGGCATGACGGTGCTCGCCAACCTGACGCTGGCCCGCCACATCCACTGCCGCTACAGCTTTCTGCATTCGTGCCTCTTTACGCCGTCCGTCCGCGAAGAAGAAATCCGCCATCGCCGGATTCTCGAAGAAATCATCGACTTTCTGGAAATGCAGTCCATTCGCAAGCAAACCGTCGGCTCCCTGCCGTACGGAATGATGAAGCGCGTGGAATTGGGGAGGGCGCTGGCGCTGGAGCCGCGGCTTCTGATTCTGGATGAACCGTTCGCGGGAATGAATCTGGAAGAAAAAGAGGACATGGTGCGCTTTCTCCTGGAGCTGAACGGACGATGGGGCCTCACGATGGTGCTGGTGGAGCATGACATGTCCATCGTCATGAGCATCTCCCGGCACGTCATGGTGCTGAACTTTGGCGAGAAGCTGGGGGAGGGTGCTCCCGCGGACATCAGCGCCAATCCGGAAGTGATTAAAGCGTATCTCGGCGATGCGCAGTCGCTGGAATAAAGAGGACGAAGCGCTTTGGACAAGGCAACCCCGCACCCACCCAAACCAAACCAGATCACGCTGCCGCAGCTTCTGGCCGCAAACGCCGGGAAATACGGCGACACCAGAACGGCCATCCGCGAAAAAGCCTTCGGCATCTGGAAGAAATACACCTGGGGTGAATATTTCTCCTTCGTCAAAAGAACGGCGGCGGGCTTCGCCTCTCTGAACCTGGCGCGGGGAGACAATCTGTGCATGATCGTCAACAATTCGCCGGAGTGGCTCTTTTCCGAGCTGGCCGCGCATGCGCTGGGCGCGACGTCGCTCAATCTCTTCACCTCTTCCATCGCCGAGGAACTGGCCTTCTCCATCGGGCGCGTCCGCTCCCCCCTGGTCGTCGTGCAGGACCAGGAGCAGGTGGACAAGCTTCTGGAAGTCAAAGACAAGCTGACGCAGGTGCGATTCGTCGTGTACGTTGATCCCACCGGCATGACGTCGTATGAAGACAACCCCTGGCTGATCAGCTTCGCGGCGCTTCTGGAACGGGGTGAAAGGCACATGGCCGATCAACCGGATTATGTCGATGCGGAAATCGGCAAAGGGAGGCCCCGGGACATCGCCGTCATGATGCAGACCTCCGGCACCACCGGCGTGCCGAAAATCGCGATGCTCTCGCACCACAACCTGGCCGCCATGGCGCATCAGTGGGTCGAAGCCGCGCACATTCGGCCGGAAGAAAACTGGATCTCCATGTCGCCGACGGCCTGGATCGTCGACCAGATGTGGGGCATGGGCGTGGCGCTCGCGGGCGCGATGACGATGAACTTTCCGGAAACGCCGGAGACGGTTCTGGAGGATTTCCGGGATATCGGTCCGTCCCTGCTCATTACGGCCTCCCGCTTCTGGGAGGACATGGCTTCCCGCATCCGCGTGAAAATCACCGACGCGGGCTGGCTCAAAAGGAAGCTCTTTTACCTGGGGGAAAGCGTCGGCAGAGAGGTCGTCGGAAAAAAATTGCGCAGAGAAAGCATTTCCTGGCCGCTGGGCCTCTTGTACCGATTCCTGACGCTCGCGGTTTACAATCCTTTGCTGGACCGTCTGGGCTGTTCCCGTTTTCACAGCGCCTTTACCGGCGGCCACCCGATCAGCCCCGACGTCATCGGGTTTTTCCGGGCGATCGGCCTGAATCTGAAGCAGTGTTACGGGCTGACGGAATCCTGCGGGATTTTTCAGATTCAGCCGGACGACGAGGTCAAGCTGGAAACCGTCGGCAAGCCGCTTCCGAACACAAGCATCAAACTGGCCGAGGATCAGGAAGTGCTGGTCAAGTCGGAGGCCAATTTTTCCGGATACTACAACGACTACCAGTCCACGGAGGCGGCGTTTGAAAACGGCTGGCTGAAAACCGGAGACGCGGGCTACATCGACGAGGACGGCCACCTGCTGATTATCGGCCGCAAGGAAGACATCATCCGCAACAAGAGCGGCGACGCCTTCTCGCCGGACTTCATCGAAACAAGGCTCAAGTTCAGCCCCTATATCAAGGAAGCGGTCACGTTCGGCGAGGCGAGGCCCTTCATCACCGCCATGATCAACATTGATCTGGGCAATGTCGGCAGCTGGGCGGAAGAAAGGATGATACCCTACACGACCTACATGGATCTCTCCCAGCAGAAAGCCGTGGAGGAAATGATTTTACGGGAAGTCCGCGAGGTGAACGGCCAGCTTCCCGAGGTGATGAAGATCAAAAAGTTCGTCCTGCTCTACAAACTGCTGGACGCGGACGACGACGAACTGACGCGCACCGGAAAAGTGCGCAGGCGCTTCGTTTACGGCCTGTACATCAAGATCATTGAAGCGATGTATGCAGGAGCGCAAAACGTGCCGGTGACGGGGAAAATCCGCTACCGCGACGGCAGAATCGGCGAGATCGAAACCATCATCAACATCATCAGCGTGGATTGAGGAACCGGTTTATGGAATTTTTTCTGCAATTGCTGGTCAACGGGGTCTGCATCGGACTGCTCTACGGCATTTCCGCCATGGGCTTCGTGATGATTTTCAAAGCGTCCAGCGTGCTCAACTTTGCCCACGGCGAACTGCTGGCGCTGGGGGCCTTCTTTTTCCTGTCCCTGGTCACCTGGGGAAAAATTCCGGTCGCGGCGGCGTTTCTTTTGACGCTGATCGGTTGTTTTGTCCTGGGCGTCCTGATTGAAAAATTCTTTTTGCGTCCGCTCATCGGCGAAAAACTGATTTTCGTCATTATGCTGACGGTAGGGCTGGCCGCCATGTTCAAGGGCCTGATTCTGCTTGTCTGGGGCGGCAACCTGCACACCTATCCGGAGTTCCTTCCCGCGTCGCTGGAGTTTCATCTGGGCTCAATCTACATCGCGCCCGTGTATTCCGCCACGCTGGTCATCAGCGTCGTATTTCTGGTTCTCTTCGGCCTGTTTTTTAAAAAGTCGTCACAGGGCATCTTCATGCGTTCGGTGGCGGACAATCAGAAAGCTGCCCTTTCGCTGGGCGTTCACGTCCGCCGCGTCTTCGCGCTTTCCTGGGCGATCGCCGCGATGGTGGCCTGCATGAGCGGCATCGTTCTGGGCATCATCAACGGCGTAAACGTCCACGACTTGTCCGCCATCGGCCTGAAAGTGTTTCCCGTGGTTATTCTGGGCGGTCTGGACAGCATCGGCGGGGCGATCATCGGCGGAATCATCATCGGCCTTCTGGAAACCTTCACGGGCGGCTATCTGTCCCCGTCGCTGAGAGACGTGGTTCCCTATATCGTGCTGGTGTTCATCCTGATGGTGAAGCCCTACGGCCTGTTCGGCCTGGTGGAGATTGAAAGAGTGTAATATGAAGAAGCCGTCTTTTCATCCCTGCGGGAATTTCCGCGAAACCTACGCCGAGGAGCTGGCGATTTTCGACACCTGGTTCGGCCGGGTCAGCCTCATTGTCTTCCTGCTTCTGCTGTTTTGCCTCGCGCCGTTGATGCTGGACCGTTATCTGCTGTACATTCTGAACAGCATCGGGATCATGGCGATTGCCGCCATCGGCCTCAACATTCTCATCGGCTACACCGGACAGATCTCGCTGGGGCATGGCGCGTTTTTCGGCGTGGGCGCCTACGCGGGAGCAATTCTGGCCACGCGCCTGAATCTGCCGTTCTTCGTCTGCATTCCCGCCGCCGGGCTGATCACCGCCATGGTCGGCATGATTTTCGGAATTCCTTCGGGCCGCCTCAAGGGGCTGTACCTGACGATCGCCACGCTGGCCGGCCAGTTCATCATCGAATATGTCCTGATCCAGTGGGAAAGCCTGACCAAGGGGACGATGGGGATCACGCTGCCGGAGCCGCAGGTTCTGGGCGTCAACATTTCCGGAGACAAGGCCTTTTTCTTTCTGATTTTCGCCTGCCTGGTGTGCATGACCTGGTTTGCGGTCAACATCATGCGCAGCAAATACGGGCGCGCGTTTGTCGCCATTCGGGACAACGACCGCGCGGCGGAGGGCATGGGCATTCCTATTTTCCGCTACAAGCTTCTGTCGTTTGCGATCAGTTCGTTTTACGCGGGCTTCGCCGGCTCCCTCTGGGCCTACTACATGGTCAGCATCACGACGGAGCCCTTCAATCTCGCGCTGTCCGTGGAATTCATCGCCATGGTCATCATCGGCGGCATGGGCAACATTCCCGGCGCGATTTTCGGCGCAACCTTCATCACGGTGCTCAACGAACTGCTGCGCTTCGCGACGGGCGCCCTGATGAACGTCGGCTGGATTGCCGGACTGGGGCTGAACATGGCGCCGCTTCGAGAATTTGTTTTCGGACTGGCGATTGTGCTGTTTATTTTACTGGAGCCGAAGGGGCTGGCGGAGCTGTGGCGCATCGTGCGCTCCAGCTTCCGGCTCTGGCCGTTTTCGTATTAGTAAGTTAGAAATTATTTTCTGAGTTTTTTGCAGAAAATAATTTCGTTAACGCGCTTATCCCGCATAACGGGGTCAGGTTGATGGTATGGGCGAAATTCTTCTGCAGTTGAACAATATTTCCGTCGTTTATTCCGACGTGATTCAGGTGCTCAAAGGCGTGTCGCTTTCGGTTGCTAACGGGCATATCGTATCGCTTCTCGGCAGCAACGGCGCGGGTAAGACCACAACCCTCAAGGCGATTTCCGGCCTTTTGAAGCCTGAAAACGGGGAGGTTACCGACGGCAGCATCATCTTCAACGGTGTGAATATTCAGAATCAGGCGCCGGAGTTTATTACCCGGCAGGGCATCATTCAGGTGCTGGAAGGCCGCCAGCCTTTTAAATATCTGACGATTGAAGAAAATCTGCGCGTCGGAACGGCCACCCGGCCGGGCAAGCCCTACAAGGAAGACCTGGAAATGGTTTATTCCTACTTTCCGGCGCTGGTGAAAAGAAAGAAGGCGCTGGCCGGCTACTGCAGCGGCGGCGAACTGCAGATGCTGGTCATCGGCCGGGCGCTGATGGCGCATCCGCAGCTTTTGATGCTGGACGAGCCTTCGCTGGGGCTCGCGCCGCTGGTAGTGCAGGAAATTTTCCGCATCATTCGAAAGATCAATGAAGAGCACGGCACAACGATTGTGCTGGTGGAGCAGAACGCCCATATGGCGCTGCAGGTAGCGCATTACGGCTACGTCATGGAAAACGGCAAAATCGTCATGGAGGGCACGGCCCGAGAGCTTGCCGACAACCCGGACGTCAAGGAATTTTACCTGGGAATGGCCGCTTCCGGCATCGCCAAATCCTACAAAGACGTCAAATCCTACCGCCGCCGCAAACGCTGGCTGTAAAAGGAGAAGGGACTATGAAGCGGTTATACGATGAAAAAGAAGCGTGGAGTCCGGAAAAGAGAAAAGCCTGGCAGGATCGGAGATTGTCGCGCATGGTGAGGCTGGGCTATCAGAAGTCACCTGCGCTTCGCCGAATGCTGGACGCGAACAAAATCAATCCCGCCCGGATAAAAACCCGGGAAGACCTGGAAGCGCTGCCCGTCACCTCGCGGGAAAAGCTGGTGGAGATGGAAATGCGCAAGCCGCCCTACGCGGGCCTGGAAAATTCAACCATCGCCGTCGACCGTATTTTCACTTCTCCCGGGCCGGTTTACGAACCCCATTTATCGGAAAACGATTTTCTCTGGGCGCGCGCTTTCTTTGCGGCCGGCATCGGTTCCAGGGACATCGCGCTCAATGCGTTTTCCTATCATCTGGTGGCGGCGGGCCTCACGTTTCACAACGGCCTGCGGAAAGTCGGCGCCACGGTGGTTCCTTCCGGCACGTCCTCCTCGCAGATTCAGGTTCAGCTCATCCGCGACCTGAAAGTGACCGCCTACGTGGGCACGCCAAGCTTCCTTATGTCCATTATCGATCAGTCCAAAGAGATGGGCTATGATTTCAAAAAGGATTTTCGCGTAAAGAAGGCCTGCTTCGCCGCCGAGCCGCTCCTGCCTTCGCTGCGGCAGAGATTTGAAAAGGAATACGGAATCAGAACCTTTCAGATGTACGGCGCCACCGAAGTGGGCGACGTGGCCTACGAATGCCCCGCCAAATCCGGCTGGCATATCTGTGAGGAAACGATTGTGGAAATCGTCGATCCGGCAACGGGAAAGAATGTCGCGCCGGGCGAACTGGGCGAGGTGGTCGTAACGCGCCTCAATGATCTTTTCTTTCTGCTGCGCTTCGGAACGGGCGATTTATCCCGGCTCGTCACCAAAAAATGCTCCTGCGGAAGAACCTCTTTCCGACTGGCGGGAATCGCGGGCAGGGTAGGCGATGCCGTAAAGGTCCGGGGGCTGTTCATTGCTCCCAGCCAGATGAAGCTCCTTTCCGCCAAATTCGAAGGCCTTCCCCTGCAGGCCGTGGTCAGCCGCAAAGGCCATGAAGACGTTTTGACGCTGCGCATCGAGAAAATAAATTCTCAAGTAAATACCGACAGCTGGAAAAATAACTTCAAAAAAATATTTAAGGAATTGTGCTCGGTCCGAATCGACGTTCTGGAGGTTGTGGAAAAAGGCGGAATCAAAACGGATCAGAAGGTGATCGTCGATTCCCGGACGTGGTAGGGGGCTCTGTCTTTTTGCCGAGGCGATACGCGTCAATCGTCGAGGAGATCCACAAAAACAAAATCAAAATCAGCAGACCCAGGGCAAGGTTCAAATCGATTGTCCGGAGTGCATTCTCCGCGTTTCGGAGAATGCGGGTCGTGCCTGCGCCTTCCGATGCCGCATCCCGGACGATCATGAGAACAACCTGAAAAATCATCCAGGCCAGGGTAAGCGTTGCGGCCGCCGCCGGAATCAGAAAAGCCATTCCTCTCGCATATCGCTTCAGATAGATCTGGCCTCCGCCCGGAATGAGGAGAAAGCTGAACAGGGCGGCCCTGGTCGCATCATTCATGGCGACTCCTCAGGCGACGATGGCCGCGTCCCTGATTTTCAATTGAACGTCGGATGAGCCGTTCCAGTAGTTGATCTGAGGAGAGAAGACCACGTCGAAGCTGGCCTGGTTGATCACGCCTAGATATTTGCCCATGCCGAACCAGATGGCGCTGTGGGACGCGCCGTCGTCAACCACGCGCATTTTGAGATGGTTGTTGCCGACAATGACGGGAGATGAAGCCTTGATGTTTCTCGAGCAGAGGACCGGTTCGGGATTCTCGCAGCCGAAAGGCGCGAGCATTGACATCTGCCGGATCAGATCGAGGCTGATGTCCTGCAGGCGGCATTCGGCGTCGATCAGGGTCTGCGAAACCATTTCCGAGGACTGCACCGTGTTGCGGATGATTTCATCCAGCAGGCAGGCGAATTCGTCGATGTCGTCTTCCTTGATGGAAATGCCGGCCGCCCGGTAGTGGCCGCCGTAGGACAGAAGCAGCGGCGCGCACTGCTGCAGGCCCTTGTGGATGTTGAAATCGGAGACGCTGCGGCCGGAGCCTTTGCCCACGCCGTCCTTCAGGCTGATGACGAAGGTCGGACGGCTGAAGAGATCCACCAGACGCGATGCCACGATGCCCACGACGCCGGGATGCCACTTTTCGGAGGAAAAGACCAGGGCGCTGATGTTTTCCAGGTCGGGTTTGGCGCCGAGCTTTTCCAGGATGTCGTTCAGGATGTCTTTTTCCATGGCCTGGCGCCGGCGGTTGTGCAAATCCAGCTTCTCCGCGAGCGGCCGTGCCTCCTCCATCGTTTCCGCCAGCAGCAGTTCGACGGCATCGAGCGGCGAGGCGATCCTTCCCGCCGCGTTGATCCGGGGAATCAGGCAGAAGGAAGCCTTGAAGGAATCAACGAGCTGTCCGTCGATGCCGCTGACTTCCTTAAGCGCTTTGATTCCGGGGCGTCTGCCTTCCGTGATGAGATCCAGGCCGATTCTGGCGAAGATTCGGTTTTCATCCAGAAGCGGCGCGATGTCGCCGATGGTTCCCAGAGCAACGACGTCGAGAAATTCTTTCAGGTTGGGATAATCGTCGTTTTTCCAAAAGCCTTCCCTGCGCAGCGTTCCGCGAAGCGCGATCAGGAAATTGAAGGCGATGCCCACGCCGGCCAGATGTTTGAAGGGAAAGGAACAGTCGGAACGGTTGGGATTGATGCAGGCGACGGCAGGAGGAAGCTGATCGGCGATTTCATGGTGGTCCAGGACGATCGTATCGATGCCCACGGATTTGGCGTAGGCAATCTGCTCGATATCGGAGATGCCGCAATCCACTGTAACAATCAGCTTCACATTCTTTTGTTTGAACCGGTCGATGACCGGAATCTTCAGTCCATAGCCTTCCTGGACACGGTCCGGAATGTAATAGGAGACGCGGGCGGTGAGCTGTTTCATAAATTTGTACAAAATGACGACGGAGGTGATTCCGTCCGCGTCGTAGTCGCCGTAAATGACGATCTCTTCGCCGTCGTAAATCGCCTTCAGCAGCCTGGCCACCCCTTTTTTCATATCCTGCATCAGAAACGGGCTGTGGAGGTCGTTGAGGGAAGGATGCAGATAGCGGTGCGCGTCTTCCAAGCTCCCGACGCGCCGTTTCAGGATCATCTGGGAAATAATCGGGTGGAAGCCGAATTCTCTGACCAGCGATTCTTCTATCGTTTTAGGGCCGGAATCCTTGATTTTCCATTGCGTTACCGGCAGTTGTCCCCGTTCATTCATGTGTTCTTCTTTAACGTTTTATTTTTCATCGCAATCATATCAGTGATCGTTCATATGTCAAGTCTTCATTGGTCTTGGCAGGCGTTCTTGATCTTTAAAACAATAAATGCTAATCGTTTTGCTGTAAATTTCGAGACAATAGGGCACCCCCATGCTGATGTTAACCCATACGTGTTTGTTGCAGCAAATGATGAGCGCCTCCGGAATGGACGACGCGGATCCGGACATTTACATTTACAATATCGCTCCGGATTTATTGACAATTCATCCCGATATCAGCCCCCGGCAGACCCATTCCATCCCCCGGTTCATCGAGGCGCCGCCCGACCACCAGCGCACGGCCTACGTCATGTTTCATCTGCTGGTGGATGATCTGGCGCATTACGGCAACATCTCGATGACCTGTCAGGAAGGCTTTGATCCGAACTCTTCGGGCTACACCTACCTGAAGGGGCGCAATCTGGTCGGCCACATTATGAATTTGCACAGAATGATCGACAAGGAAATATCCTTCAGCGATGCGGCCTACCAGTCCCATTTACTGGTGGAAATGATTTATGACCTTGTGATCCAGCCGCGCATCGACCAGAGCGGGTCCATCGACCTTCTTGAAGAAGCCGTTCATTTCACGTTCGACCGGAGAGAAAAGGAATTTTGCTCAGATATATCCTGGCTTTACGGTATTGATCCCGAACACAGCCGTGAGGTTCTCAAAATCGCCGTATCCTACATTACCAGGGAAAGGTTGAAGAGATTCATGAATATCGAAGGCCGGATTCGTCTTTTTACGGACAAATTCGGCCTTCGAAATACCAATGAAATGTTTGCCGAAGCCATTGCAGCCCTGTTTCAGGACGCCCTGGGTTCCATTGAAAATGATGATTTTCTTCAGGAAACCGCCATGACCATCCGAAATTGCGGTTGGCTTCCGACGCGTTAGCTTGCTTTTTTCACAAACCCGGAGCGAATGCAGCGCGTGCAAACTTTTACCCGCTTCACGGACCCCGTTTTTTCATCCACACAGCGTAATTTCTGCAAATTCGGACGCCAGATCACACGGGTCTTGTTATTGGCGTGGCTGACGTTGTTGCCGATGGCCGGTTTCTTTCCGCATACTTCACAAATCCGAGACATGATCAAACTCCTTAAAAAAAGTGCGTGTTACTAAGCCAGAATGCTTTATTTTGCAAGTTATTTTTTATTCCTCACAGCCTTCAGTCTTCAGCCTTCAGTCCATTCACCTTATTTTTCATCTCGGCGGGCTGCCCGGTCGACTCCAGCACCCGAAACCAGAGGTTGCCGTCCGGATCGATCTGCCTTCCGGAAATGGCGGCGCTAAGAGGCAGATGGACGTATTCGTCCTTTCTCAACGCTACGAGCAGGTCGGTTTTCCCTGCCATGGCGGCGTGAACGGAGTACTGCCCAAGGGAACTGCAGTACAGACTGTCCGAGGCGTTGGCCGGCACGGAACGGATCAGGTAACTGGGTTCGATGTATTTCAAGTTGATTTCCATGTTGATGCGGTGGAAATAGGCATCGATGGCATTTTTCAGAAACAGACCGATATCGTGGAGCCGGACATTTCCGGAGGGGTCCGTCTTTTTTGCCTGCTCGTTTTCCTTCATCAATTCCTGCCCCGCGCCTTCCGCCACCAGAATCACCGCGTGTCCGCTGGCTTTCAATCGATTTTCCAGGGTTTTGAGGAATCCTTTTTCGCCGTCGAGTTCGAAGGGCACTTCGGGAATCAGCACAAAGTTGGCGTCTCCCTGGGCGAGAGCCGCCGTGGCGGTAATGTAGCCGGACAATCTTCCCATGATTTTGACCAGACCAATGCCGTTGTAGGCGCCCTTGGCCTCCACATGCGCGCTGCCGACGGCTTCCACGGTTTTGGCGATGGCGGTGTCA
>Ga0209606_1000742_pt1 | contig 46018 bp, 35 predicted proteins | sample AD_UKC057_MetaG_FD_184412 | JGI IMG/M metagenome (GOLD analysis project Ga0209606, IMG submission 184412) | Active sludge microbial communities of municipal wastewater-treating anaerobic digesters from USA - AD_UKC057_MetaG (SPAdes) (version 2) | ecosystem: Engineered > Bioreactor > Anaerobic >... | reverse complement strand
GACAGGCGGGAGTCTTATTGCAGACCTGCGGCTTTCACTCTTCGCGACACGATCCTGTCGATCTCAGCCGCGACATCTTCAGAGACCTGAAGTTCGAGACTGTTTTCTGTAAGAATCTTTTCGACCCGCTCGCGCGCCCTCTGCTCGATAGGTTTGGGTTCCGACCAGTATTTGTCGAAGGTGTCCTGAGTGAAGACGCCCGGCTGCCAGAAATCGCGCGCGTGCCGCATGGTATGTTTTTCCATCAGGTAGTTGCCGCCGATTCCGACCTTTTCAATGACATCGAGCGCGAGAGTGTCGTCGTTGACGAGGATGCCCTCTGAGAGGACTCTGAGCATGCCGCCCATTTCGTTTTCGACCACGAGCGATTCGAGGCAAAAACCTTCGCCGCCGCCGATTTCGCCGCGCATGCCGATGCTTTCGGAGCCGGCCGCCCAGAGGAGCATCATGCTCAGACCGCGGTCCCATCCGCTCTGAAAATCCATGCAGTTGGAATCTGTCAGGCCGGATGTGCAGCCGGACATGAAACCGAGGTGATGAGCGCAGGCGACCAGAGCGAGATGAATGAGTGATAGTTCCGGCGCGGCGTAGAGGCATCTGCCGGTGCGCATGTCGCTGGTCTGCATCGGCCCGCCGAGCGCCATCGGAGAGTTCGAGCCTAAACAATAAAGATAGACGAGGCCCGCGAGATTTTCGGCCATCTGCAGAGCCACCGACCCCGCGAGAGTCGCCGGGCCGGTCGTTCCCACCTGCACCATCGGCCCCATGTTTATCGGCTGATCCAGTTCGCCGTACACTTTCATTATTTCCAGCGAATGCTTGGAAAGCTTCAGAGGGCTGACCGGTTCGGCAAGATAGTTGATCATGCGCGAGCCGCGAAGCTCGTCCTCGCCGCCAGTCACCGCTTTCGCCATCTCGACCAGATCGTGAGCCGATTCTATGGTGTACGTCCACGTCGTTACTATCTTCTCGGAATACTTGAACAGCAACTCCGCCATGTAGATGTCGGATATCTCGATAGGCACATCCTGAGGAACCACGCCGGTCGACGACACGGATATGTTTTCGAGGTGGTTGACCAGATTTATAACGTTCCGGCAATCGTTGAGAGTTCCCGCGCGCTTGGTTTTCGTTTCGAAATCGATGATGTTCATGCCGATCCACGGAGCCCAGAAAATCTTCGGATAGTCCTGCGGAGACGCGAGCGGTTTCATATTGGCGACGGCTTCGAGAGTTAGCGAGCGCGGGACGCAGGCGATTTGTTTCGCCATGTCAACCTTGCAGCCGCGTTTCTCAAGAAGTTCCAACGCCCAGTCCCATTCATATTTGAACCCGACTTCCTCCAGTATCCTGTAAGAAGTGTCGAGAATCCTTTCGATTTCCTGAGTTGAAACGACGTCGAGTTTATTGAAAATCATGTCAGCAGGCTCCCTTCTCGGCGACGGCCGCGACTCTTCGCGCGACAATATCGTCAATCGCCTTGGCTTGGTCTTCAGGTATCTGCAGCGAAAGCTCTTTCGAGGAAAGGATTTCGTTCACTTTGTCGTGGGCGTGGGCGATAATGCGCATTCCGCCGCTCTTGGCCCAATGCTCGAAGCTGACTCTCTGGAAAATGGAGGGCCGCCATGCGTCCCTCGCGTGAGCCATAGTGTGTTTCTCGCCGAGGAAGTTGCCTCCCGGCCCGACGCTCTTAATCACATCCAGCGCCAGAGTGTCGTCGTTCACCAGAACGCCCTCGCCCACCTTGCTGAGCATGCCGAGCGCCTCGTTGTCCAGCACAAGCTGCTCCATAGAAAAACCGTCGAAGAGGAATCCGGCCTGACCGAACATGTCGCATCCTGCCGCCCAGCACATCACGCCCGACAGCGCCTTTTCCCAGCCGTTCTGCATGTCAAAGTCGCAGGAATCCGTCTCGAAGCTGGTGTTCCCGCTGCAGTATCCGAAATAGCGGATTATCTGGTGCGCGCCGAGGAACATAAGGGTTTGTTCCGGAGAAGCGTACAACTGCCTCCCGGTGCGCATCTGCATCACCTGAGTCAACGCGCCGAGAGCCACTTCAGTTTTCGTCCGGAGAGACCTGACCCAGACCAGCCCGGCGAGCAACTCGGCGGCGCACAACACGAGGCATCCGGCGGGAGTTGCCGGAGACACGCTTCCCGCCTGCGTCATTGACGCGACGGCTATCGGCAAATCCCTTTCTGCGTACATGCGGGATATCGCTAGCTGTTTCGGCGGAAACCTCAATGGAGAAACCGAATTGAGCATGTAGCTGAGGAACTTCGAGCCGCGCAGTTCCTCCGAGCCTCCCGTTATAACTTCCGCCATCTCCATTACGACAGGCACGTTTTCCGTCTCATAAATCCATTGGTTGAAAAGTTTCTCGGAATATTTCATGAGCAGGCCGATATTAAAAACTTCGACCGCCTGCACGGGCACGTCGGACGAGACGATTCCCGCCGAAGCGAGAGTGATGTTGTCCAGCGAGTTGCACAGCTTAATCACGTTGCGCGCGTCCTCGGTCGTGCCCGGTCTCATCTTCTTCGTTTTGCAGTCGAGAATCATTCCCTTGTTGGCGCTGGCCACGCGAACTTTGGGAAGGTCGTCCGGCGGCGTCACCGACGGCACGTTGTCCAGCGCGTCGAAAATCACATCCTCGCTGAACTTTACGACCATCGTCGAGCGGTCAACGTCGCAACCGGCGGACTCCAGCTCGTCCATACACTTCTCGTCCTCGAACCGGCAGCCCGTCGTTCTCAGTATCCGGAACGCTCCCTCGACTATCTTTACCACTTCGTCGTCCGATAGAACCTTAAGTTTTCTGAATATCATTTTCGCCTCCCAGTGCGGTCAAGCGGAAAGTTCTTCTTCATAATCGACATCCATCCCGCCAAGCCCAACCATATCCACTCCTAGAGATATCTTGTGTCTGCCCGGAGTTATCCCCCCGGCGCGTTTCACCCTGATTGTCAACTCGTCTCCGAAAGAGACCGATAACGGGGCCTTGTCGGACACTTCGGAAGCGGCTACCTTACGCGAGCCTTTCGTAATTTCTATCAAATCAAGACCGAAAGATTCTCCGTCCACTTTCACATCCGTGAATCCGATGACAGTGGCAACCCCAAGCTTGTTTTTCAGTTTCACCTCAAAACCGGCGACCTCGCCGTCAGCAACAAAATTTTTGAAACTCCCGGGAACGACTAAGCGTTTGACAAGGTAGCCCGACACCGAACTGCGGGACATTTCTATTACTGCGGTTTCGATGACGGAAGAGATGCGGTCCCTGAGCCTGTCCTGCAGTGATTTTGCCGGAGCGGCGGAAGCCGCGGATTTCTTTGCGACCGGAGCGGCCGCGCGCGGTTTGGCGGCTTTCGGCTCTTCTTCCGCTTCCTCCCGCCCGAATGAAAGCATCCTTCTCATTTCCTTATCGAGCGCGTCCCATACGAGTTCTATCCTGTTTAAGGATTTTTCATAGAAAAATTTCATGCCGAACGCGCCGAGAGCTTTGTCCAGCCCCTTGAGAACCTCGTCGAACACAGAGAAAGCCGCGCCGAGCGCCTGCTCCAGAATCCCGCCTTCAATGCTTTCGGGAACCGAATCGAATTCAACTCCGTCCGACGCCGCCCTGTAGCCTCTGAATATCGCGGTTATCAGCTTGTCCATCCCGCGCAGTTTCAAAAGAGGAATCCCTTCGAGCTTGATGTCCCCTCTGGCATACGCGATTCCGGCGTTCAGTTTGCCGTGCGCCATGTCGTGGAAAGCCGTCTTGGTGGTCTTGATTACCAGAACGGAACCGCCGGCCGCTGCGCCTTCGACGAATTCCGCGCGGCCGTCGGATGTCAATTTCACAGAATATTTCTCGTCCGCGTCTTTCATATCAAGAACAATGGCGTCGAGAGTTTTCGCGCACTCGGCCAGAGACGCGGCTCCGATATGCCCAGCGGCCATTTCCACCGTCCGGCGCAACAGTTCGGAGTAAGAGCCGCCCTCCCCAGCCGATTCGGCGGCGGCGGTTTTCTTTTTCACCCTCGGAGCCGCCGCGCCGTCGCCTGTCAGCTTGTCCTTATATTTCGCTTGCACAAGACCCAGCCCGACCATCTTCAAAGCAAGCTCGATATCGTGCTCGCCGGACTCCAGTCCCTGCGCGTCCTGTACAGTTATCGTCAGTTCGTCGCCGAAAGAAACTCCCAGAGGAAGAGTCTCAGACAACTCAGCCGCGCAATAAGATTTTCTGTTCTTTTCTATCGTTATCACGCCCGGATCGAAAGTCTCTCCGTCGATTTTCAAAGGGTCGCAACCCACGATGGTCGCCACGCCCAGCCTGTTTTTTACTTTCACCCTGAAACCGGTCGTCGCGCCGGCAGCGTCTTTCACATTTGTAAAAGAGCCCTCCTGAATAAGCCTTTTCACTAGATAGCCTGAGACCGCCTGAGTCGAAACACTTTCAGCCGCCTGTGTGACAGCCTCCGCAAGCCTCGACCTCAGCCTTTCTTCCAACGACTGCGCCATTGTCATATCCTCCCTAGACGGACTCCCGATCCACGCCGCTCCCGCTAACTTCTCGGATCCGGCGTCGGACGTATCCCTCTGTTCTGCATTTCTGATATCTCTTTTATCACATGTTCGACATCGACATCTTCGACTCTGTCTATCAGTTCAAACACCACGCTCTCTATCATCCCCACCAACGCCACCCCTGCTATGCGCGCGTCCATCTCCCTTACCGCTCCGAGTTTCATGCCTAAAAGAAGCGCAAACTCTGCCTGCCTGTATAAATAATTATGGAATTCTTTTATAAGCAACCTGATTTCCGGGTCGGGATTGTTCGTTTCATTCCTGATTATCTGACCGAGACAGGTGTTTTTCCTGAGCAAGTCCGCTACATTTCGCGAAAACACCAGAGCCATATCGGCGCTCGTATCCGTTGTGGCGGCCCAATTTGCGACAAGTTTCTTCATTGCGTCAAAAAAACTATTCAGCAATTCGACAAGCGCCGTTTTCTTGTCTTTAAAGTGATAGTAAAAAGTGCCCTGCGCGACTCCCACCTCGCGCACGATATCGGACACGTTGGCTTTGTCGTAACCTTTCTGGGAAAAAACAATCAGCGCGGCGTCCAGTATTCTTTTTCTAGTCAACTCCTTCTTCGATAACTTCCCGGCGATCTCCGCTATTTCATTTTTCGCTTTTTTGCTTAGGGAAATGGAAGATACCGGGATATCCGACGATGATGCAAAAGCATCCTGTGAAATATTTTTCAAGTTTGTCTGTTTCACAATCAATGCGCCTCCAAACCGACTGACTAGTCAGTCAATATTACCGCGACTCTCCTTCGATTGTCAATACGATTTCTCGCTTTTTTGGCCTGAACATATCCGATAAATCCGTTTTGAAGCGCATTATATCTTTGACAGCTCGTTCGTATCCGGTATTTCGCGCTTGATTTAGGGTTGGTTTGCAGATAGAATCAATGACAACTAAACAGTGTCCGGAGAGGCTCTTTTATGAAATTAGGAATGACCCACGAGTACGACCACCCGCTCGATCTGGTATTAAAAGTTACGCATTACGACATCATCGAAAACCCGTCCATATACGAGGATATGCCGAATGTGACGAGCATAAAAAGGTCTCACTTCACGCAGCATCCGGATGGAAGACAGGATATCGAGTACACATATTGTGCGCACGGACAAATCCCGAAGATAGCGCAGAAGATACTGACGCCGGACATGCTTTCATGGCGGGAAGTAAGCCGCTGGGACCCTTCTTCGCTTGTTTATCATTATGAAATCATCCCCTTTCACCTGCGAAACGTGTTTCACTGCAAAGGGAAATGGACGTATGCCGCGAAGAACGGCCGAGTGTTTCAGACGCTGGACGGAACCGTAAACGTGAAACTACCGCTTATAGGGCCGATAATCGAACAGCGCATCGCCGAGGAACTGTATAAGAACCAGAAAGACATGTACAAGGTGAACCTCAAGAAACTGGCGGGGATGTCCAAGAGCTAACCCGGCGTTCTCGCCGACGCGGTTAAAGCTCGCCGGGATTTTTACCGGCGCTCCGCGACGGGACGGATATGAATTTTTCGCTGTATGTCATTCTCGAGTTCGGGTTGCTGGCGCTTGTGGGGGCGGCGGTCTGGGCGGCGCTGCGGGAAACGACCGGCGATGAATCGGACGGTCCCTTCTGAATGAATCCTCTTAAAATCGGAATAACCGGAGTAAGAGGCGTGGTCGGGGAAACCTTCACGCCTCATCTTGTCGCGCAGTTTGCCGAAGCGTTCGCCACGTGCGTCGGCCGGGGAAAAGTTTATATCTGCGACGACGCGCGGCGATCAGGCTCGATGGCTCGCGGGGCGGCGATATCCGGGCTTCTTGCCGCCGGTTGCAAAACATACGACTTGGGCGTATGCCCCATACCTTCCATGCAAAGGACTATCGCGGCTTCCGGCGCGGTCGGCGGAATAGCCGTTTCAGCCGGCCATAACTCGGAGGACTGGAACGCTCTGAAGTTCATCCGCGCCGACGGGTTCTACTTCAACGCGCGGGAGGCGGACGAACTGCTGGACGTGTACCACGCCGGGGAGTTCGAAAGAGCGGGATGGGACAAGATAGTTCCTCTTGAAAAGACAGGCTCTAGCGGGGCCGTATCTGAACATATCGCGGCGATAGTCGGCATGACGGATGTCCGGCGCATAAAAAAAGCCGGATTGAAAGTGGCCGTCGACACCTGCAACGGGGCATGCTCGGAGGCGGCGTCAGAACTGCTTGACGCTCTCGGTTGCAAAACGGTCGCGATAAACGCGGAGCCGGGAGAGCCTTTCCCGCACGACCCCGAACCCAACGCGGCCAATATGCGGCAGACACGGTCGATCGTTAGGGCGGTTGGCTGCGACGCGGGCTTCATGCTCGACACCGCCGGAGAAAGACTCGGCATTGTTACGGATGATGGAACCATCCTTCCGGAAGACTACACGCTCGCTTTATGCGTTTCGATATGGCTTTCAAGCAATCCCGGCGGGTTGGTCGTCACTAATCTGTCAACCACCGGAGCGATAGACGCAGTGGCTAAAAAGCACAAAGCGTCGGTGATGAGAACCCGCATCGGGCAGGCGTACGTCGCGGAGGCGGCAGCCAAACACAAGGCGGCCATAGCGGGCGAAGGCAGCGGCGGGGTCATATTCCCCCGGCTCCATTACGCTTGCGACGGCATGGCGGCGATGGCTTTCATACTGGATTTCATCGCAAGGACAGGCTCGACGGTATCGGCGGCCGCGGCTGCGATTCCGAAGTTCGTGACTCTGAAAAAAAACGCGCAACTGGATTTTTCGGTGATTCACCGAGCGATTCACCACGCAAGAACAGAAGCTAAAACAAGATATTCAAACGCGAACGTTGACCTGTCGGACGGAGTGAAGCTTGGCTGGGCGAACTCATGGCTGCACATCAGGCCGTCCAACACCGAGCCGATAATCCGGGTCATGGCCGAAGCGAGGTCGGAAAAGCGGGCGCGGGAGCTTATTGCCATCGGAGAGGAGCTTATCGGGGGATGAAGGGCGTGCGCTCTCTTAAGATAAGCATTTCCGGCGTGCGGGGCGTCGTCGGCGAGTCTTTGACTCCGGGACTGCTCGTGCGTTTCGCGGAAAGTTTCGGCACATACGTCGGCGGCGGCAAGGTGGTCGTAGGGCGCGACACCCGCACGAGCGGCGAAATGGCGCAGCACGCCGCGCTGGCCGGCCTCACATCCGCGGGCTGCCAAGCCGTTCTGGTAGACATAAGCCCTGTCCCGACCATACAGCTTGCCGTTCGTCAACTCCGAGCCGCCGGAGGCATTGCCATTACCGCAAGCCACAATCCCGCCGAATGGAACGCTTTCAAATTCATCCGGGAAGACGGTTGTTTCCTGAATTCATTTCAGGCGCGCGAACTGCTCGACATCTACCATCAGGGAGACTACGCGAAAGCGCGCAGCGACGCGATGAAAGAGCCGAAAACGCACAGGCGCGCCGTTGAAAAACATATAGACGCGATTATGAACAGTTTCGGGCCTCTGCCCGTTTCGCGCCGCCGGCCGGTCAAAGTCGTGGTGGACTGCGTCAACGGCGCAGGCTCCGTTATGTCTCCTTTCCTGCTCAAGAAACTCGGTTGCGATGTCGTGGCGATTAACGCGACGCCTGACGGGATATTCCCGCGCCCGCCCGAGCCTTTGCCTGAAAATCTCGCGATGCTTTCGGATGCCGTGCTTAAACACAAAGCCGACATAGGATTCGCTCAGGACGCGGACGCGGACAGGCTGGCCATCGTATCCGAACTGGGCGCGCCTATCGGCGAAGATTACACTCTCGGCGTGGCGGTCGACCACATACTGTCAAAAACGGCGGGGACGGTTGTGACGACGCTTGCCACTTCAAGCGCCGTTGACGATATCGCTATCGCGCGCGGATGCAGGGTCGTCAAAAGCATGATCGGGGAGATAAACGTCACCGAGACCATGAAATCCGAGAACGCCGTCATCGGCGGCGAGGGCAACGGCGGAGTGATATACCCCGAAGTGAATTTCGCGCGAGACAGCTTTGTCGGGATGGCTATAGCGCTTCATTATTTTGCTGGGAAAAAGGGGCCTGTCTCCGAAGTTGTGGCCGCCCTGCCCCGCTATCACATGGCGAAAACGGCGACGCCATGCCCTGCGGGCAAAGCCCTCGAAGTCCTTGAGTTGCTCATCGAAAAAAACAAAAACCGAAAGATTGATTTAACCGAAGGCATCAAAATCAGCGACGGAAAAAAATGGACGCTCGTGCGGCCCTCTAACACCGAGCCGATTATGAGGATTATTTCCGAAGCTCCCACGGCGGACGAAGCGCGCCGCCTGAACGAAAAACTCGTCTCCCAAGTCAACAATTTTATAAACGGCAACGACTGACGCGCCTGTTGCCGTAGCGCGCGACGATATTTTACCCGAATCCTTCATTAGGATTCGGTAGCGATTGTTCAGGGCGGATGAAATGCGAGGCGCAAAGCGCATTTTTGCAGTAGGGGCGGGGTTGCCCCGCCCCAAATTGTCGTAGTTATAGGGCGCGGAAACCGCGCCCCTACAGAACAAAAAATGCTGGGGCAACGAAGCAGTTTGCCGCTATGAAAATCTCCACTGTACGTCGGCTCTATCGACGAATCCGAGATTAAGTTGAATCTCCTACCTTGTATATGATTTTATTTGTGGCACATACAGGCTTTTGATTAGATAATTAGTCAAACATCTGTGCGCCATGCAAAGAAAAAAACATTGCGCACATCACAAAAATGCCTTCATTCCTTATTTCTCCACAGCTTTTGTTCCATTTTCTCCGTGCCGTCATTCCTTTTTCTTCTTTTTGCCGTCATTCCTTTTTCTTCCTTGCCGTCATTCCTTTTTCTTCCTTGCCGTCATTCCTTTTTCTTCCTTGCCGTCATTCCTTTTTCTTCCTTGCCGTCATTCCCGCGAAAGCGGGAACCCATTTTCAACAACCCTCCCGCGTTAACATCTTTTAACTTCATAGCCTTCATTCCTTTTTCTTTTTGCCGTCATTCAATATTCTTCTTCACCCTCATTCCTTTTTCTTCTTTTTGCCGTCATTCCCGCGAAAGCGGGAACCCATTTTCAACAACCCTTCCGCTCAGAATCATCGACTCTAACTCGCGCACATACGTAACGGCGCGCTTTCTCGTTCTTGCCGCATGTTTCTTGTGACTCATCCTTTCTTCGTTTCAGCCGACGTTGTTGGAAAATGCGCGATAAAAAAGCTGCTTTTTCATTGTCTGTTTCTATTAGAAGCTGTCAAAATAGTCGCCACATTATTGAATTATCATTAAAAAGAAGCTATATACATATCCCAATGGAGATGTTAAAAATTGAAAAATTGAACAGAATGTGGATAGGGAAACGTTCCCGCAAGAGCATCCTAGAATGCGCATTTCATGGCAACAGCAGCGGGATAACAAAGCGGTTCAATCGGGTTTTCCCTCGAATTACCAGCGAATACAATAGTTTCGCAGGCTCCACAGGAATATAGCGTCTGTAGTTCTTCCGGAAGCGGCAGCGTACGGAATAACAATCCGGCGCGAGTTTACGCGCGATGTATATGCGATGAAAACGATGTTGATGCCATGAGTATACAAACAACAGATCACGCAATAAAGACTCACAAATCGGAAGTGAACATCCGGCGCACGTTCGGCATCATCAGCCACCCGGACGCCGGGAAGACCACCCTGACTGAAAAGTTGCTGCTGTTCGGCGGCGCCATTCAAATTGCGGGATCGGTCAAAGCGCGCAAAGCGACCCGCCATGCCACCAGCGACTGGATGCCTTTCGAGAAAGAGTCCGGGATTTCAGTAACCAGTTCCGTGATGTCGTTTAGCTATAAAGATTATAGAATCAATCTTCTCGACACGCCCGGACACAGGGATTTTTCCGAGGACACATACCGTGTGCTTACCGCCGCAGACAGCGCCATCATGGTGATCGACAGCGTCAAGGGCGTGGAGACCCAGACACGGAAGCTGATGGAAGTCTGTCGGATGAGAAACACGCCGATCCTGACTTTTATCAACAAGCTGGATCGGGAGGGCATGGCTCCTCTCGACCTGCTGAATGATATTGAAAGGACCCTGAAGATTGAATGCGCGCCGCTTACATGGCCCATCGGCATGGGCAAAAGCTTTAAAGGCGCTTACAACCTCTACCGCAAGGAACTTACCTTGTTTACCCCCGGCAAGGAGCGCCTGACCGATGACGCCATAACCATAAGAGATATCGATGACCCTCTTCTGGATGAAATTATCGGAAGCCAAGCCGTAGAACTGCGAGAGGATTTGGCTCTGCTGGAAGGCGCGGCGGCTCCATTCGACATTCAGGGTTTTCTCAAAGGCGAGCAGACGCCTGTTTTTTTCGGCAGCGCCATCAACAATTTCGGCGTGCAGGAACTGCTAGACACATTTGTGGAAATCGCTCCATCTCCACAGCCCAGACTTTCAGCCACCCGAATAGTTTTTCCGGACGAAGAAAGCTTTTCGGGGTTCGTTTTCAAGATACAGGCCAACATGGACCCCGCGCATCATGATCGGATCGCTTTTCTGCGCGTCTGTTCGGGGCGCTTTCTTCGCGGCATGCGGATTCGCCACCATCGCATCGGCAAGGATATCCAAGTCTCCAATCCGATAATCTTCATGGCTCAAGACCGCGCGTCTGTGGAAGAGGCTTGGCCGGGCGACATTATCGGCATCCACAACCACGGCATAATCCGGATCGGCGATACCTTCACGGAAAAGGAACCTCTTAATTTCGTCGGGATTCCGAATTTCGCGCCAGAGCATTTTCGCCGGGTGCGGCTGAAATCTCCACTCAAAAGGAAACAACTCCATAAAGGAGCGCTCCAGTTGGTGGAGGAAGGCGCGGTGCAGTTGTTTACTCCTTTGACGGGAAACGACCTGATCATGGGAGCTGTGGGCGTGCTGCAATTCGAGGTTACCATGGCGCGGCTTAAATCAGAATACGATGTCGACGCCACGTATGAACACATGAATTATTCCGTTGCCCGCTGGATACTCTGCGATGATAAAAAAAAGCTGTCCGAATTCGAAAGGCGACACCATCCCAACATGGCGCGTGATTCGGAAGGCAATTTGGTCTATATGGACGAAAGCGAATGGACTATGAATTACACAGAGCAGAAATGGCCGGAGATACAGTTTCTAAAAATTCGCGAACGTCAATAATCAGTTTGGATATTTTTTAGCAAAAAATCCGATTCAGCTTTTGTCGAATGCTATTATCAATCGAACTTGACGAGGAATTTAAGGGAGCCGGGTTTCTGCGCGGCCTCGAACGCTTCCGCAATCTGATTGAAAGGGAATATTCCGTCGATGAGAGGCGACGGGTTAATTTCTCCCGACGCAAGAGCTTCAAGCGCCGGATCGAAAGGCCCGCAGCGCGAGCCGACTATCGTTATTTCGTTTACCACCCAGAGCGAAACGTCGATCGACGGTTTTTCATGGTATGTGCTTTTCAAGACAATCCGGCCTCGCGGTCTGACGAGCCTTGTCGCAAGTTCCAGCCCGGAGGGTTTTCCGGAACATTCCACCACTATGTCGTACTGCTCGTCTCCGATAGAGTCTTCGGTTATCGCTTCAACTTTAAATTTCTTGGAGGCGATAGCCATGTTGCGCTCATGTTTGCCGATCAGAGTGAGGTTGAACGCCTTGTCGCGGAGGACGCGGGCGGCCAGAAGGCCGAGTTTGCCGTCGCCTATGACGCAAACTAGAGCGTCAGGCGGAAACTCGACCTGTCCGACTATCTCGAAACAGGCGGCGAGCGGCTCGACGAAAACCGCCTTCTCGTCCGGCAGCGAATCCGGAACGATTCTAAGGTTGCCCGCCGGGAGCGTCAGGTATTCGGCGAACGCTCCGTTGCGTTTCAATATGCCGAGAACGTCGCGTTGAAAACAATGCCGCTCCATCCCCGCATTGCACCAACAGCATTCCCCGCAGGCGCAATTTATCTCTCCGACGACTCTTTTGCCGATTTGCTTCTTATTGGGAGACGATTCTACGACGCCCACAAATTCATGTCCCGGAACGCCGTTGAACTTCATGTAGCCTTTTAGAATCTCGACATCCGTGTTGCAGATGCCGGCAGTGGAGACCTTGATTAAAGCCTCTCCGGAACCGGGAACAGGAGCGGGAACGTCCCTTATCTCAAGTTCTCCGGCGTTGAAGCGTAGAGCCTTCATAATATTTCAACCGGCGTCCTCGAACCGAGGAGCGCGCATTAGAAGTCAATCTTCATCTCGTCGCGTCCGGCCTTCATCAGGTCTTCATACTTGCAGTCGATTCTCAGGACGCCCATGACCGCTCCGTCTTTTACAATCGGCGCGGAAACGGTGACTCCGAGCAACTCGGTCAGCTTCGACTTGAATATGCTGGTGATGTGCATGTGTTCGTTTTCCAGAGGAATGATGAACCACGCTCGCTTGGAGTAGTTCTTGTCCAGTTTCGCTTCGTCGTCCGGGGTAATCCTTCCGGAGCGTATGAAGATGTCCGTATTCTTGTTGCCGTCTTTGTCCGCGATGACCGCGAGTTGAGCGAACGGGTTCTCCTTGAAGAGAGCTTCGAGGATTTTTTCCTGTCTGGCCGCGTCCATGGAGATTATATCTTCGTGCGCGACAAGCTTCTGAATCGTGTCGCTCATCAGGCGGCGGGCCGCTTTCTGGATGTACTCGGTGTCGATGTCGAAATATTCCGGCAGGTGGCGCACCGACTGTTCGAGAAGTTCCTCGTGAGATATCGAAGTGATTCTTCCCTCCTCGTACTCCTTCTGAATCCATTCGTTGATTTTGATGATTCCGGGATGCCTTTTGTCAATTCGCGACCGAGGCTCCAGTTCCAGATAGCTGTTGAGCCAGTGCGCGATGCCGGCAGCGCCCGACTTGTCCGTTATAGCTATCCCGACCGGCCGGTTGAGAATGGACGCGGTGTCGAATATGTTGTATATCTCCTCGTCCTTCTGAAGGCCGTCGAGATGTATCCCCGCTCGCGTTATGTTGAAATCCTCACCGACGAACGGCTGGTGTTTGGGGATGTGATATCCGATTTCCGTTTCATAATACTCGGCAATTTCGGATATCACGGTCGTGTCTATCTCGTCTGTGTGTCCCTTAAGCTCGATGTATTCCATGATGGCCGCTTCGATGGGCGGGTTTCCTGTCCGCTCTCCGATTCCGAGAACGGAAGTATTCACAGCCGCGCATCCGTAGAGCCATGCTGCCATCGCGTTCGCGTGCACGTGGCAGAAATCGTTGTGGCCGTGCCATTCCAGCATCCTGAAAGGCAACCCTACATCGTTCAAAAACGCGGACACAAGTTTGGGAACCGACCTCGGCAGCACAGCGTTCGGATAGCTCACCCCGAACCCCATCGTGTCGCACAACCTTATCTTCACGGGTATGCCGGATTTCCGGTAGCGTTTCACAAGCTCTATCGCGAATGGAACGCAGAAACCGTACACGTCGGCGCGGGTGACGTCCTCAAAATGGCATCTGGGCCTGATCCCAAGCTCTATAGCCGCGTCCACTATCGAAAGATAACTCTCCATAGCCTGTCGCCGGGTCATTCCCATCTTCAAAAATATGTGGTAGTCCGAGACCGATGTGAGTATTCCAGTCTCCCTCAACCCCATCGCCTTCACCAGCTTGAGGTCTTCTTTGTTAGCGCGTATCCAGCCTGTCACCTCGGGGAAGTCGTAGTTGAGTTCAAGGCATTTCTCGACGGATTCCTTGTCCTTTTTGCTGTACAGGAAAAATTCGCTCTGTCTCACAACGCCGTTGGGGCCGCCGAGCCTGTGCAGCATCTTGTATATATCGACTATCTGCTTGACGGTATACGGAGGCCTCGCCTGCTGACCGTCCCTGAATGTGGTGTCCGTGATAAAAATATCGCTCGCAGGGTTAAGTTCCGGACTTTCTCCGTCAAATAGAAGTTTCGGAATTTCCGTGTACGGAAATTGTTCTCTATACAGGTTAGGCTCGTCAACGTCCTGAAGCGGAAAAAACTTCTTCTTCTCGAACAAGAGTCTGCCTGTTGTCGCTTCGCTCATCTGTTTGTTCTCCCCTCCTCGCCGACATTTACAATTAAGTTAACAATTATAGGAAAAAATCCGATGTTTACAATAACACGGATTCTGCCGGGCGATTCCGGCGGCGCTTATGGCATTACGGCAAAATCCTCTTCGGCGACGCGGCGCAAGAGACTTGACCGATATGAGATTTGAAAATCGAACTGAACGAGTACATAATATAGTCGATTCTTTGAAATAGTTGGATACGGCTGTCATAGGAGTGGCCTAATGAGCAATCCTTGTCTGTCGTGCGGCGCGTGTTGCGCCAAGTTCAGAGTGTCTTTTTATTGGAGGGAAGCCGACGACGAGACGCCCGGGGGCGTTCCTTTGATATTGACGGAAGATTTGTCTGAAATGAAACGGATTATGAAAAACACGGGGGGGACGAACCCGCGTTGCGCGGCTCTTGTCGGGAATATCGGCGAAAGCGTCCGCTGCGTAATATATGACAAAAGACCGGGCGTTTGCAGGGATTTTATGCCATCGTATCAATTCGGCGTCCCGGAAACGGCCTGCGACAATGCGCGGGCAAGCCATGGGCTTCCTCCGCTGAAACCCGAAGACTGGCGCTTTGAAGCTGAAACATTCCCCCCTGTTCGCTCCGCATGAAGCGATAATTTCCACTTTTTTCTCATTGTTTAGAGTATTATATCGAAGAACCTCCACAAATAAAAAGTTGACAACGCGGGGCGCTCTGGATAATATGTGCTTTAATTCACAATCAGAATTGTTATATTTATAGTTTTTTCTGATGAGTGAACGTGAATCTTGAAATATGAATAATCTCTAATGCACGGACCGGTTTTTTCTTTTTTACGCCATGAGGCGTATTAAAAATAGAAAACGGATTCGGAACATCGGGTCCTAAAAAGGTCCGCAGCCGGGACGCGGCAATGAACACGCATTGCCATATCCCAGATGGCGCGGAACCAAAAATCAAACAAGGTAGGTTGCGAAAAATGGAGCACATGGTATTAACCCCGACCGCTCATCCGGCATTGAAAGTCCTGTTTATTCTGTTGTTCATAGGCTCGCTGGCGATATTTGCCAAGAGAGCCTTGTTCCTATTTAACTGCATAAAGCTCGGCCAGCCCGACGTTCGGCCAAGGACCAACGATGTTGTCAAACGCGTCCTCGGCGTGATTGTTCTGGTGTTCGGCCAGAAGCGCGTCGTGATGTTCCTCGGAGGACTAGGCCATTTCATTATCTTCTGGGGATTCCTCATGATAGGCTTCGCCACAATGGAACTGTGGACGAACGCCCTGTTCCCCAGCGTGACATTCTGGACGATCCCCGGCTTCAACTTCGTGGGACTCGTCGTCGATCTCATCAGCCTGCTGGTTCTTGTCGCCATCGCCATCTCGATATTCAGACGGATTATAATTAAACCCGTTAGGCTCGAAGGCCCGGTCTCCGGCAAAATCGACGCTTTCATAATCCTCGGATTAATCACCGCTCTGATTCTCAGCTATTATGTGATGGGCGGCATCAGGATTCACGCCGGCGAGATTCCCGCCGCATGGGCTCCGATCTCCAATTTATTCGCCTCATTTGTTCCCAATCCGCATATAAGCGACGCCGCGAGACCCGTGTTCCACATCGCATGGTGGATTCACGTGATGGTGCTGTTCGCTTTCATCTCCTACATACCTCATTCCAAACATTTGCACCTGCTCGGCTCCATCCCCAATATTTTCCTGCGCGACCTCGGCCCCTCCGGCGTCGTAAACAAGATGGACCTCGAAGACGAGAACCTCGAAACCTTCGGCGTGAACGCCGTCGAACAGTTCTCATGGAAACAGATGCTCGACTTCTACGCCTGCACCGAGTGCGGACGCTGCCAAGAACAATGCCCGGCTTACAACACCCAGAAGCCTCTCTCCCCGAAAGCTCTTGTGCACGAGCTTAAAGAGCATCTGTTCGAGCGCGGCGAAGTCCTTTTAAAAGAAGGGAAGATAACCGCCGAGAACCTCGAAGAGCTTCAGAAGAAACACGAAATCCTCAACAAGAACATGATCGGCGATGTCTTCAGCGAAGACATCATCTGGGCCTGCACGTCATGCCAAGCCTGCCAGACTGTCTGCCCGGTCATGATAGAGCATACACAACTCATATTCGACATGCGCAGGTATCTGGTTCTCACCGAATCGAAGATGAGCCCCGAAGTGCAGCTCGTGCTGAAAAACATCGAAAAGAACTCCAACCCGTGGGGCATCGGCGCGCACAAGAGAGCCGAATGGGCGCAGGAATTGGGAGTTAAGACTTTCGCAGAAAAACCCGACGCCGAATATCTTCTCTATCTCGGCTGCTCGGCTTCTCTCGACGAAGACAACAAAGTCATCGCGCAAAGCACGGCTAAGGCGCTCATGGCCGCCGGCGTCGATTTCGCCATCCTCGGCGAAGAAGAATGCTGCTGCGGCGACTCCGCTAGGCGCATAGGCAACGAGTACCTGTTCGCCGCGATGGCTGAGGCGAACGTTGAAATCTTCAAAGCCTATAACATCAAGAAAGTTATCTGCGTGTGCCCGCACGGCTACAACTCCTTCAAGAACGACTATCCGCAGTTCGGCGGAAACTACGAAGTTTGGCACCACTCGGAGTTCTTCAAAAAGCTCATCGACGAGGGCAAACTGAAACTGTCCAAGAAATTCGACGGCGGCAAAATCACGTGGCACGATTCCTGTTATCTGGGCAGATACCACGACATCTACAGCCAGCCGCGCTCAGTCATACAAGCTGCCACAGGCAGCGCGCCTGTCGAAATGGCCAAGCATCACAAGACCAGCTTCTGCTGCGGCGCGGGCGGCGGCAGAATGTGGATGGAAGAAGACCTCGGCAAACGCATCAACGAAGAACGCGGCAAAATGGCTGTAGAAGCCGGCGCAAACGCCGTCTGCACCGCCTGCCCGTTCTGCAGAACCATGTTCTTGGACGCTTTCAAGAACCTCGAAAAAGAGGAAATCAAGACTCTCGACATCAGCCAGATAGTTGAAAAAGCCATCTGACATTTTTCTATCGGACCGAATCGAAGCCCCGCATTCCCACGAATGCGGGGCTTTTTTATAGGCGTAAAAAGCAACTATTCGATAGTCGCTTTGTTGAGCTTCTTTCATTTTTAACCCTAATTCGTTGATATATCTGACGAACCGGGGCGATTTTCATATTGGCGAACTGCTTCGTTGCCGCCGCATTTTTTTGTTCTGTAGGGGCGCGGTTTCCGCGCCCAATAACTACGACAATTTGGGGCGGGGCAACCCCGCCCCTACTGCAAAAATGAGTCTTTCGCCTCGCATTTCATCCGCCCTGAACAATCGCTCCCGAATCCTAATGAAGGATTCGGGTTTAAATCGGTTATTATCTGATTGTGAATAAACTGCAGGATGCGAATTTGTAAGACGCGCGTTTGCTGTAATATCCGACTCAAGTTTAATATAATAAGTCGATACGGATTATGTTTTTCGAAGCAGGATTAGGATGGGCATGAAGATTGCAATAAAAAAGAATCGCACGGCAATCATTGTTTCTTCATTTTCTCTCGCCGTTCTTTTCGTGGTCGCCACAATTCTGGCTCAATCGCCTGCTGAGAAGCTGAAAAACCACATGCTCAAGGCCGCCTCAGAAAGGATTGGCCGGGACGTCTCCGCCGGAACTTTCGGCGGCAACCCATTCACCGGGTTCTCAGTCAGGCATATTACTGTGGCTTCGGCTGATCCGGGCAAGCAGGACACTGTAAAGATTGACGCGATGAGATTTAGGATAAGTTTCAGAGAATTGCTTAGAGGCAGAATAACCGTTTCGAGGGTCAATTTGATACGTCCCAGCGTATCAATAAATATCGACGAGTCAGGTCATAGCGATATTGACGACATCATAGAATCGTTTTCCGAATCCGCCCCGAAACCTAAAGGCCCTTCGGTTTTAATAAATAAGATTACTATCCAAGACGGCGATGTCATGGCGACAATAAATCGAGATTCCGCCGAGGCGGTCGTCATCAACGCGACGAACATTAACGCGTCATTGATTTCGAAGGGCAAGGATCCGACTCTTGCGGAAACCTCCGTCAGGCTGAACGCCGACATTGAAGGCGTTCAAACAAACGCGAAAGGGAAAGTAAAACAGAGCGCTGGCGGCGCTGCTGTGCGTTTCAACATCGAGACCGACACGATTGAATTGTCTAAGCCTCCGGCGGCTTTAGCGGCGTTTATAGACGCAGAGATAATCAAAAAACTCAAAATCAGCGGGGACGCAAAACTGTCTGCCGTCATTAATGGAGATTTTGCGGCTCCTGATCTCGAATTCAAAGCCGACATGAAGATGCTTCGCGCGTTGGATCATGATTTAGGCGCGGGCGTCGCGGCAACAAAAATGAATAGAAGCGGCGCGTCGTTCAATGCGTCTGTTGAATCGTCAGAAGCGTCTTTAGACGCGACTGGCACAATCGGAGCGGATGAGTCGCGCGCGTTTTCGTCCGAGATTTCATTTGCCGGAATATATCCTGACGCGCTTGCGGCGGCGCTTGCGCCTGAAGCTCCGAAGATTCTTCTCGGAGTGGCGGATGGAAAAATCTCTCTCGAAGGCTCCGCAAATGAATGGAGCGCGTTGTCCGCCCGCGCATCCGCGACAGTGAAGGAAGGCTCGATCAGATACCCCTCCCCCGCCCTGCGCGGCGGACAGGGGACATGGGCGGATATCCCTTTTAAGACATTGACTGTTTCCGCGAGGCACAAACAGCCTGACATTTTTATTGATTCCGTCAAACTGGACGGAGCGACGCTAAACGCTTCGGCGTCAGGCTGGATAAAATACACGCTTGACGCTCTCACAAACGCGCCCGCCTCTCCCGCGCGCTATGATTTCTCCATCGTCGCCAATTCGAAAAACATCGGAGAAGTTCTCAAACACAATCCAAGTTTTGCGGGGACATTGACCGGCGAGTTCGCAGCGTCGGCCCGCATTAACGGACGCTCCGACTCTCTCCGCAAATTGAATGCGGACGCCGCTATTTCCATCTTTGCAGGCATCGTTGCGAATCCATACGACGTCGATTCCATCTCGATGCCGGCTGACCTTAATCTTTCTAAATTCAGTTTTCATTCTTTCGACGGACAGTTTCATGTCGGCAACGAAACCGTCGGCATCAATCGCGCCGCCTTGAGGTCGCCGATGATAAACGCTGATGTCGCCGGAGCGATAGGTTTCAACGGCGACCTAAATCTCAGGGCAACCGCCTCTCTGCCGCCCGCCGTGCTGAAAACTATTAAAGACTTCAAACCGGTCGCTTCAAAACTCGGAAAACTTTCTGAACTTAAAGATATCGAAACATCTTTCGACGTGACCGGAAACGTAAACGATCCGAAAGTTTATTGGGATGTCGAACGACTGCTTAGAGGCGAGGCGGAAAGGTTGATAAGCAAAGAGGCCGAGAAGCTGTTGGATAAAGCAAAACAGAAGCTTGGCGGTTCTTCCTCTGAAAACAAGGATTCAGGGGATGGAGAGAAATTGAAGGACGCGGTCAAAAACCGTATCAAAGATATTCTTCGCTAGTTATTCCCGCCGAAACAATCAAAAACATCATAGAGAAGCGTCCATAACGATTTTCGTCTGCTCTTTAGATTTGAGCAGTTCGTCGAAAGCAGCGGGGAGTTGTTCGATCGAAACCCTTTTAGTTATAAGTTTGCCCGCCGGAGCGCCTGCGGCCATGATATCCATGCATTCCCTGCATTCGTCCTGAGTGTTGCCGAAGCAGCCGATAATCGTGAGATGTTTTTGGAAGACCAACATCGGTATGAACGTCGCCGGTGCGGAGGCCATGCCGACAAGACCTATCCTGCCGCCAAACGGAGCAGTCTGTATAGCGGCCTCGACAGCTTTTGAATTCCCGGAGCATTCCAGAATGATATCCGGGCCGTCCGCGCCGAAATGCTCTCTGGAAGCGGATTGAATAGAGCCGGTTGATACGGCTGCGTCCGCGCCGAACTCCAGAGCCGTGGAAGCGCGGCTTTCGTCGGGGTCGAACACGACGACTTTGGAAGCGCCTTTGTGTTTGAGAAGGATGACGGCGCTCAAACCTATCGGTCCCGCTCCCGTGACAAGAACCTTCTCGCCTTTCCTGAAACCGACCGCGTTCATCCCGTGAAGAGCGGAGCCGAACTGATCCGCCATGCAGGCCTGTTCAAGCGGCAGCCCTTCCGGCGCCGGGATAATCATGTCAAGATCGGCGACCATGAACTCAGCGAATCCGCCGGGTCTGCCTCCCAGCCCGATTGAACGCCTCTTGTTGCAAATATTCTCTTTGCGTTCGAGACACCACTTGCATTCGCCGCATCCCTGCGGGCGCGCGATAACCTTGTCGCCGGGTTTGCAACCGGACGCACCCTCCCCCATTTCCTCGACAACCCCGCTCAGCTCGTGGCCCATTACCGTTCCGTCTCTGAGGATGCCGTTCTTGAAAAGAAACAAGTCGCTGCCGCAAATGCCGCAATTGCTTATCCGCAATAATACTTGTCCCGGAGCGGGAATTGGTTTCGGAGTCTCTTCGCAAACCAATCCGAGCTTGCCTCTGTAAACCAAAGATTTCATATCGAGTCGCCTTTCTTTTTCGCCGTTGTTTCATTTCCGCTCAGAGAGCCAACGCCAGACTTGGCGCGCTTCTCAATCAACGGATGCGCCGTGAAGGAATCTTTTCTGATAATAGCGGCTCGGATTCTTTCAATTGTTTTCGCTATTTCCGTCTCGATTGAATCATTGTCGTGTTTGGACGGAAACACGATGCCGCCGGCAATCTGTCCGTGTCCGCCGGCGACGCCCCTCGCGCCGACGATTTTCCTAATCACTGCGGCGGCGTTGCGCTTCCTCTCCCGTGTTCGGATGGAGATATGAATTCCGTCGCGCATTGCGCCGAGAGCCACCGTCCATTTGACGGATTTAAGAGTATAAAGCCAATCGGCGACTTCGGCGGCGATGTCCGGCGATTCGAGGTTTCTTATCACAGTCGTCACCACATCGTCGGCGACGACCGCGTTCTCCAAAGCCTCGTGCAACTTTGCGAAATATTCGCGTTCATGCAAAGGCCTTTCGATTCTACCGAGTTTTGCGCGGCTTATCTTTTCGAGAAGGAACTTGTACGCCTCTATGTCGTCTTTGATAAAATCCCTGCCGAGGTCGTAGGTGTCGGTTTTGATTCCATAGAATAGAGCCGTCGCCAGATCTTTGTTTATTCTTATGTCCGCCGCGCGAAGATACCCAAGAACAATCGTCGAAGTGGCTCCCGTCGTGTCTCTCACATCCTTGAACGACGCTTTGTGAGTTTGTTTTCTAACCGGCAGGTGGTGGTCTATCACAATGTCAGGGATGATTTTTGACGGGAGCTGATTGTTGCCTGCCGAAGGTTGAGTGTCCACCATCGCGATCGTCCGAAAAATCCGCATATCAAGCTTGTCAAAACTGTTCATGGGGATGCACAACTCGCGAACCATCGCGCGGTTTTCCGCTCTGCCTATAATACCGCCGTAGAAAATCTTTGCCTCGGCCTTGAACTTGCGTTTAATCAACAATGACAATCCGAACGCGGACGCGATTGAATCTGGGTCGGGATTGTTGTGAACGATTATGGCGACGTGTTTGGATTTAATCGCCGCTCCGAGCAGCTCCAGCAAAATGTTGTTGTCCGCCGCGCTCATCTTCCCGCCGTGTGTCATTTGACCGGCCTTTTCTTTCCGGAACGGTACGCTTCCCTAGCCGACAATACGCTGTCGAGGAAACTTCCGCCTATAACATTTCTCATCTCTGAATATACTTTTTTTGAATTCTTCTCGAACACCGCTTTTTCCTTGTCGGACATCTCGCTGACATTGTAACCCATAGCGGCGAGCTGTTTTAGAGATTCCGGCTCCGATCGCTTCAACTGGGAGCGAAGAACGCCTGTCATAGAATCAAGTTCCGACATTAATATCCCTCGCGAATCAGAGTCCAGAGAATTGTAGAATCTTTTGTTAATCACGAGAATGCCCGCCTGATATGTAAAGGCGGAGCGCGTTATGAAAATCTTGTCCCTCTTCAATCCGGTTCCGAACAATTTATCCCACGCTATGAGCGCGTTGGCGGAGTTCGCTCCGCTGTCCACCATCCCTCGCGCGTAGGCGTTGAAAACCTCCGTTGCCGGTATCGGAATCGGCGACGCTCCTTGCGACTTCCAGAAAGCGATGTGAACCGGACTTTCCCATGAGCCGATTTTCATTGATTTCAAATCTTCAGGCTTCCTCACAGGGCCGCTCATCACGAAATCCATGAAGCCTGTTTCCATAATCGCCGATGTGACCAGCCCCTTTTCATCGAATTTTTTTTTCAAGACAGGCGATATCACATTGTCTATAAGGTAGTACGCCTCGTCGTGGTTTTCGAACAGGTACGGCAACTCTATTATGTTCACTTCCGGGACTATCGAGGCAAGCGTTGCGGTGTCCACTCCCGCGCCCTGAATCCCGCCGATGAGAACCTGATCCAGCATGTTCTTTCCGCTGCCTAAAGTTCCCGAATGAAGGTGGGTTATCTTAATCTCTCCGTCCGTGCGTTTTTCTATGTTCTTGATGGTTTTTGCGACAGTTTTTCCCCATACGCTTTGAGGCGTCACGAAAGAGCCGATTTTTACCGCGGTCTGTTTCTTTTTAGAAAGCGCGGTAGCCGCGTGAAAAAACAACGCCGCCGAAAAAGCCGCAATAACAGCCGTTATAATTAGGATTTTTTTATTCATCGCGATGCTCACTTCCGTATCACGCCTTTTTCTTTGAGCCTTTCGATTTCATCGAGATCGACTCCCGCCTCTGAGAATATTTCGGCGTTGTTTTCTCCAATTGCCGGAGGCGGAGCCGCCGGTTCCATTGCGGAACGAGACAACTTAAAAGGAATGCCGACCTGTCTCATGGTTTTTCCTGAAGCCAGAGGAGCTTGCACGATAAGGCCTCTGGAAACTAGCTGAGGGTCTTCAAGAGCCTCTTCCAGACTGTTCACCGGCCCGACGCACACATCCTGAGATTCAAGCAGCGCCATCCATTCGGCGCGAGTTTTGCTGATAAACAACTTCTCCATCTCGGATTTAAGAATTTCTTTTTTTTCGCCCTCGGCAAAATGCAGAGGGATCAAATCCGGGCGACCTATCAACGCGCAGAATTTATTGAAGAATTTCGGCTCGATGGCTCCGATGCAGATATATTTTCCGTCGGAAGTTTCGTAAGTGTTATAGACCGGGCTGCCGCCGGTAAGATGAGCTTCGCCCCTGCGTTCGGGAGGCGCGCCGGCCTCGATCCCGGACACTGCCATCGGCAACATGCAGAAAGCGGCGTCCGCAAGAGCGACATCCACGCTCTGCCCGCGTCCGCTCGCGGCGCGTTCGATGAGCGCCGCTTGAATGCCAATCAGCGCGTTCAATGCGCCCCCGATGTCGCCTATCTGAACGCCCGGAGGCACCGGCTTTCCGTTCTTCAGCCCTGTCAAATCCAAGGCTCCGGAATACCCGATGAAATTGATGTCATGCCCGGCGAACGACGCGTATGGGCCGGTCTGGCCGTATCCTGCCAGAGAGCAATAGATAATCCTCGGATTGATTTTTTCCGCCGTCGCGTAGTCCACTCCGAGCTTGGACATCACGCCCGGCCTGAAGCTTTCCACCACAACGTCGAATTTCTTCACAAGCTCAAGGAAAATCTCTCGCCCGCGATCATCCTTCAAGTCCAACGTCACGCTTTTTTTGTTCCGGTTCAGAGCAAGGAACATAGCTCCCGCGCCGTCGATATAAGGAGGAATCCATCTCAGGTAGTCGCCCTGCTGCGGGTCTTCCACTTTGACGACTTCCGCGCCCATGTCCGCCATCATCATCGTGCAGTACGGTCCGGGCAACAATCTGGACAAGTCCAGAACTCTTACGCCTTTCAAAGCTCCCGCCATTATTTATCTCCGCATATTATGATTGAGTCATCTATTTGCAAACTTTCACGCCGGGTCGAAACAACCAAAGCTGTCAGTTAAACAAATCGCGGCGAAACCAAATCGCTGTCAGTCGTCGCTTTTTTCCTCGCCGAGAACGCCTTTCTCAACTTCTTTCCCGGCGTAGATCACGGCGACGATAATCGTTTCCTTATCGTCAACGCATTCGACGCGGTGCGGCATAATCGAATCGAAATATATGCTGTCGCCGGGTTCGAGAATGTCGGTGTGATCCCCCAGTTGGACGCTCATCTTTCCTTCAAGAACAAAAATGAATTCCTCGCCTTCGTGCGAGTAGAGGTGCTGGTCTTTTACCGTCGAGGGTTCGAGCGTGACGAGGAAAGGCTCCATGTGCCTGCCCTTTTTGTCGAACGCAAGCGACTCGTATGAATAACCGTATTTCTTGCCCATCTTCGAGGCGACGCGGGAGATGTTCTTCCTCTCGTTGTGCCTTACAAGCGTATAAGGGGCTTCCCGAACGTCTTCGAAGAAATAGCCGATCTCCACTTCGAGAGCTTTAGAAAGTTTGATGAGAGTGCCTAGCGGCGGCGACACCATGTGGTTTTCGATCTGTGAGAGGAGCGCGGACGAGAAGCCGGATTTCTCCGCGAATTCCTGCAGTGAAACGCCCTTTTCCTCTCTAAGTTTCTTTATCTTTTCGCCTACCGGAATTTCTTTCACTTCGTCGTTCATCTCTATGCCTTCTTTCTTAAGTTTTCGATTTAATAGGCGCGAGATTGAAGCGCCTCATTCATATCGCGGCAGTCATTTCTGCGGCTCTATAATCACCTTTATCGACTCCTCAGCGCCCGCCACCAATCTGAACCCTTTTCCCGTGTCGCTCAATGGCAAACGATGAGTTATCAGGTCTTCGACGGAAATCCTGCGCGCGCGGATCAACTCCGTCGCTTGAGCGATGTCGCAGGCGTTTCCCGCATAACTTGTTGTGAGCGTGATTTCGTTGGGCCAAAGGTCGTTCACCGACACCGGGATAGTTTCTCCCGGAGAGGAGGGAGCGAAAAAGAGAACGGTTCCGCCGCGCCCCACGCAGAGAAGAGCTGCGCGCATGGCGTCTGACGAACCCGCGCACACGATAACGATATCGGCGAGCCTGCCGTCATTGGCGGAACGCAGCCATGCGGGCAAATCCTCCCGCGCGTCTATGGCGGCGTCCGCCCCGCATCTGAGCGCGGCGTTTATTCTGAACGGATTGATGTCTGCGGCAAACACCCTGCCCGCTCCGAGCGCGCAGGCGAGCTTTATGTGCAGCAGCCCTGATATACCGCTGCCGATAACAAAAACGCTGTCTCCGGGTTCAAGGCCAGCCTGCCTCTGCCCCCTTACGACGCAGGACACCGGCTCTATGAAAGTGCCCTCCTCGTAAGTCATTCCGTCGGGAAGCTTAACCACGCCGCCGTTTTTTATATTAATTTCGGGAACTCTCACGAATTCCGCAAAACCGCCGGGATCGAACCTAGTGGAGCGAAGCAAGTCGCACGCCGAATGATGGCCTTTCAGACAGTAGTGGCAGATTCCGCACGGCACGTGATGGATGGCGCAGACGCGGTCGCCGACAGCGAACCCGGCGACATTGCCGCCGACCGCCGTTACTTCGCCCGCAATTTCGTGTCCGAGCACAATGGGAGCTTTATTGATTCTGTACCACTCCATCGCGTCGCTGCCGCAAACCCCGCTCGCCTCTATGCGGACTAGAAGGTCGCCGTCGCCGATTTCAGGAACGCAGGCTTCCTCCAGCCTGACATCGCTGTTGTTGTAGTACATAGCGACGCGCAATGTGACGCCTCACAATAAAAGTGTCGCGAACGAGAGCATTTGGCTCGGCGCGAGATTTAAAACAATACTTTATTTCTTTTTCGCCGCAGACTTCTTCAAGTTCTTTTCGCTCTCGTACAGCTTGAGAGCCTCCTGCGGCTTCATGTTCTCATGAACGATGGCTCGAATCGCCTTTATCATCGCCACAGGCTTCGGATTCTGCCAGATGTTTCTGCCCATATCGACGCCTACAGCGCCTTTTTTTATGGCGTTGAAAGTCATTTCGAACGCGTCTAGTTCGGTTTCCAGCTTCGGCCCTCCGGCGATAACGCACGGAACCGGACATGTCGAGGCAACCTTCTCGAATCCGTCGCAGTAGTAAGTTTTCACTATCCGAGCGCCGAGTTCGGCGGCTATCCTGCACGAGAGCGACAAAAACCTCTGATCCCTCTTTCCGAGTTCCTTGCCTACGGCGGTCACGGCCAGAACGGGCACGCCCACCCTCTCGCCCTGATTCACCAGTTCCGCCATGTTCAGCAGATTCTGTTTCTCATATTGCGTGCCGACAAAGATGGAAATGGCCACAGCCACAGCGTTCAGCCGTATCGCGTCTTCCATCGAAGTAATCAAGCCCTCGTTCGCTAGGCTTTCGCCTATGACGCTTGAGCCGCCGGACACGCGCAGGACAATCGGCGTAGTTGTCTGGCTGTCCACAGACGAGCGCAGCGCGCCGCGAGTCAACATCAGCGAATCCGCGTATGAAATTAAGGGAGAAATCGTCTTTCTCAAGACTTCCAAGTCGCGCGTTGGCCCGAGAAAATATCCGTGATCCACAGCCAGCATAACCGCTCTGCCGGTTTCCGGTCTGATAATCTTTGAAATCCTGTTCTTCATGCCCCAATCCATGATGCGCCTCCCTTTTAAATATACTGAATATTATCAATATATAAGAGCACGGTCAACATCGACGATGCGCAGACACGGCATTTTCTTCGAAAAACAGAGATTAGCGCGGCCAGGAGATGCAAAAGGACAGCGCAGCTTCGCTCCTTAAAAATATTGGTTATATCTATCAAAATATCCCCAATTTGTGATAATATGAGCTAAATCTGAATGGCAACCATAGTGAAATGACGCGCCATGACACAAACAAAACAGCACATTTTGAAGCCGGAATTTTTTCAGAACCTAGAAACCGCGCGGCAATGAAGTCTGTTGAAAATAACTTTTTCTTCAAGCTTAACCGCGCTTCAGGCATTATTATTGCCCTGACTACGGCCTTGCTGCTAACCGCTTCATTTTCAGGATGCCGGAGAGACAAAAAGCCGGCGGAATACGAAATCAAATACGAGGCCGTCACGCCTGAATCCGACGCTGAATCTCCTGTCCCATCTCCTCCCGATTCAATCAAAGACATGTACGTTGATTCTGTCAAATACGAAGGAGGACACGTCTGGTTCGGACTTAGAAGCTTCGGGCTTGCCCGCCTTAACCCCAAAACGGGGGAATGGTCGTTGTTTGACTCAGGCGGAGCATACAAAAGACTTGAAATACTCGATGTCGAAGCGGTGGGCGACATTGTTTACATCGGGACAGGAGGCAACGGGCTTCTCAAACTCGACACCCTCTCCAACCGATGGACTAGTGTAGGTCCTGACATTTTCGATGGCCTCAAAAGCGCGGTCGAACTGGTTAAAGATGGAGACGACATTTATGTCTCAGGGCACAGCGGCTTTTTCGTGTATAACATTGTCTCGAACAAACTCGAAAAACTCCTCGACGGAAAATTTTCCGGGCTTGTTTCATCCAAGGATAGAATTATCGCGAGCCATGTGAAAGAAGAAGGACTTAGGCTCTGCGTCGTCAATCCTGACATACGTCCTCGAAAAGTGGAATGTTTAATCAAGAAGGAGTTTGAGCTTGCGGGTTTTGTCGCTGTGATGGACGGCTCGGATGTGCTTGTTTCCTGCTTCGACGGCTATCTGATTTTCAACTCAAAGAACAGCTCTTTCAAGCGTATAAGGCAAAAAACAGGCGTGGAAAGCTTTCAGACAAGCAGAATTATGAAATATCAAGGCGGACGGCTTATCGTCACCACTTCAGGAAGTCTGGTTTTCGAGGATATCGAAAAAGACAAATGGACTTTCATAGACGTGGAAACCGGATTGCCTGATTTTGCGTTGACTTCGGCGGTCACGGACGGCAAAAATCTATATTTCGGCTCCGACCAAGGAATTCGCATCATCGGCCCTGAAAGATTCGAGTTGATGAAAAGCATGGCGGACAATAAAGGCGGAGAGGGTAGCGCGGCGAACGAAAAATCCATTCTTACCGGCGGCGCAAAGGCTTCTTCTCCGTGGAGAAGGTTTACTGTCAGAGACGGACTTTTGAGCGATAAAGTGTTTTCATTGACAACAGTGTCCGATGAAGTCTGGGTGGGAACCGATTTCAACGGCCTCTCCCGGATTTCAATTAATGATTTTTCCCTAAAAACCTATCTGCCTGAAGATAGAGCCGCAAGAACAGACAAAATATTCCGAGCCGTCACGAAAATGGCGTCCGAAGGAGACGAAATTTGGCACGGCGGATACGGATATTACGCGGTTTTCGACAGAAAACTTGAGAAATGGACTGATTATGTCACCCTGCAGGACGCTCCCGAACACGCCAATGTCGAAGCGATTATGATTGATCCCGACTCGATATGGATCGGAGTCAGGAAAATCGGATACTTGACTATAGACCGCAACACGAAGAAACAAAGAACGTTTCAAGGCGACTACATGAGATTCTCGCCGTTCATGACGTTCATCATCCGGGCAAGAGATTCAGTATGGGCCGGGATGGACACCGGGCTAAGGAAGTTCAACGAGTCATCCGGAGCGTTCAACCATGTAGGAGTCGATATATTCGACACGCAGGCGGCGCACTCTGACGGAGACACCATGTGGATCGGCTGCCGGGAGCGCACTTTTCCTCCGGGGCCTAACAATTCCGGCGTTTACAGATTCGACACCCGCACAAGGCATCTAGTCTCCTACAACGATGCCGGGTGTGTGTGCGGAACTCATGTGAACGACCTTTTCGTTGACGGGCCGAATGTCTGGGTGGCCACCAAACAGGGTCTTTACAAACACAGCAGGCTGACAGGAAGGTGGGAACGCGTCGGCAAGGAATCCGGCCTTGAGGCGTCCAACATCAACGCAGTCGCGGTAAACTCCGACATGCTGTTTTTGGGCACGAATCAAGGCGTATTCGCAATGCCCACTGTTCAGTTCAGTTCGCGCAAAGGCCGCGAATCATACGCAAAAGCGTGGAAACTGTACAACGTCGGCAGATGGCCTCAAGCCGCTCAGTCATTTAAAAAAGCTCTAGACTGCGCAGACCCCGGCGGAAAAGAAGATATACTTTACAGGATCGCTCGCAGTCACGAGTTGAACGGAAACAAGGAGGCCGCGCTTGATATTTACAATTCGCTGTTAAAGACGCGCCCGCTCCTTTTTCTCGACATGCAAAGCGTTTACACCGACCTGCGCGGATACGGACCCTACATCAACGAGGTCAAACAACTCTGCGACAAGCTTAAGAAAGGCTCCAAAGACAAAAAGTATTGCGAAACCTTCCTTTCCCGCTCTGAGCCGTCGATACAAAGATACGCGTCGAATCAGGAGCGCGGCGGCGATATCGAAGGCGCGTCAAGGAGTTGGAAAATCATCGCCGAGATAACGAAAGACAAATTCTGGCGCGGCGAAGCCGAAGAAAACTCCGCTAGGCTGGCCGCCGCCAAGAAACGTTGATCTCGAAAGGACATGCGGATGAACAACCGCGAACAGACGCCTGAAAGACCGCCTTTAAGGCTGCAAACCAAAATAATCGTTTTCGTGGTCGCGTTGCTTTTCGTCAGCATGGCCGTCTTTTCGTACATAAGCCTCAACTCCGGATTAAGATTAAGAGAGAAGCAAGCCCGCTACGAAATGGCTCGGATGGCCTCTCTCATTGCCTCCGCTCACACTCTCGGCTCTCAGCCTGATTGGAAGCGGACCGACAGCTATGTGAAAAATGTTCTTCGGCTGTACACCAAAGACGAAGGGCCTGAAATTCTTCAGCTTCTGTATGTTTTGGTTTTTAATGAAGAAGGGCAGCCCGCCGCCTTCGCCTTCAACTATGAGCTTGCCAGAAAGCGCGGCCTCGAAATCCCCAACATCGAGCAGTTATCCAGCATCGCTGACGGAGCAGACATTAGCTTCAGATCGCCTCAATCGCGGCTGTTCGGAAAAATCTCCATGCCTATGACCGTCGACGGCGCCGACTGGGGACGCATTGAGACGGGCTACTTCGTAAGCATGTTCATCGAAGAAGAACGCGCCAATCTCGCTCGCAATCTCGCTTCGCTGGCGTTGCTCTGCCTGTTGGGAGCCATCGTTGCCGTCTTGTTGACCCGCCTTACAGTCCGACCCATTCTCGACGTCGTATCAGCCATGCGCGGCATCTCCAGAGGCGACTTGGACGCTCGCGTGAGGGTTTCCTCTCTCGACGAAGCGATGCTTCTGGCCAACGGCTTCAACCGCATGGCTGCTGAACTGAAAAATTTCAAGCTTGAAGTCGACGAAAAGACCGCGAAACTGCTCGAATCAGAAGAAAAATACCGCCTCCTCGCCGAATCTTCGAGCGATTTTATCTGCCTCATCGGCATGGACGGCTCCGTCAAATATGTCAACGAATCCATCCTCAAAATAATGAATATGCCCGCCAAAGACATATTAGGCCAAAGAGTCGCTACCATCCCCTCCGGCTTTTCATATCGAATGGTCTTCGATCTCTTCAAAACGGCCATTGAAAAAGGAGAGCCGTTCAGACGCGAAATTAACATCGTTGATTTCGCCGGGATGGAATGGTTCGATTGCGTGGCGGTCCCTCTTAAGTCGAACGGCTCCGTCAAATCCGTTCTCTTTGTCGCCAGAGACATCACAGACAAGAAAAACGCGGAAATGGAATTGATAAAGTTCAAAGCTCTGGTGGAAAACAGCGTCGATTTGATCGGCATGTCCGACATCGACGGCAAACTGCTGTTCTTAAATAAAAACGGAAAAAAACTAATCGGACTCGAAGAGGATTTCGACATATCTGATTTGTCGGTCTTCGACATAGCCGCCGACGAAGAACACGAATTGATTCGAGAAGATATATTTCCAACTCTAATCTCAAAAGGAACGTGGACGGGCCAATCAAAAATCAGGAATATGAACACGGGCGAAGTGAAAGACGCTCTTGTGACGAAGTTCGTATTAAAAAACAACGAAGACGGCAGCGATATGTGCATGGCGGCGGTGATACGAGACATCACAGATCTTGTTAAAAAGCAACGAGAAAATGAAATGTTGCAGCATCAGTTGTTCCAGTCAAAGAAGCTTGAGGCTATAGGAACGATGACAGGAGGCGTGGCGCACGATTTCAACAACATGCTGGCCGTCATAATGGGCACTTGCGACTTGGCTCTAGCCCAGTATCCCGACGCGCCCGGCGCGGATAGATTCAACAAAATCAAGGATATCACTAAACGAGCAAAAGAACTCACGATGAGGCTGCTTACTTTCTCGCGAAAAGAGAAACTGAATGTGCGTCCTATTTCCGCGGAAGCGTTAATCAATGATCTGACGGACATACTCTCAAGGACAGCGCCGATAAGCGTAAAGGTTAAGCTCGAAATGCAGCGTCCTTCGCCTGTGGTGAACGTCGATTCAAACCAAGTCAATCAAGCTTTGTTGAACATCTGCATGAATGCGTCGGACGCGATGATGGGCGCTGGCGAAATAGTAATAACGTGTTGCGGCATCAGTATTGATGTGAAGACAATGGGAGCCGGCGAGGCGGTTCTGCCTCCCGGAGACTATTGCAAGATATCCATAGCCGACACCGGTCACGGCATGAATGAAGAGACTCTTTCGAAGGTTTTCGAGCCGTTTTTTACGACCAAAGAGGCGGGAAGCGGAACAGGGCTGGGATTGTATATAGCGCACGGAGTGATAACCAACCACAATGGGCATATAAGAGTCGAAAGCAGAATTGGCAAGGGAACTACGGTCACGATGCTGCTGCCAGTGAGCGGATCGGAGGAAACGATTGTTTCAGACGCCGCTCCGACTGTGTTTGATCAAAAAAGCTGCTCCATTCTATTAATAGACGACAACAAGGATTTTCTATCAATGTCGGCGCGTCTGTTGCGCGTAGCCGGATGTTCTGTCGTAACCGCGTCGACGGGAGCCGAGGGCGTCGATTATTTCAGGATAAGACGCTCCGAGATAGACGTTGTGATACTGGACATGATAATGCCTGAAATGAACGGCACAGAAGTTTTCGATGAGCTTAAAAGGATTGATCCTCGCGTCAAGATCGTGCTCTGTTCCGGATACAGCAAGGACGGGGCGGCGGCTTCGCTCATTGAGAAAGGCGCAATCGCTTTCCTCCAGAAGCCGTTCGACCTGCAAGAAATGAAGCAGATACTGTGTCAGGCTCTAAATATTGCAGAATAAAAGATTCATCCCGGATTCTTTGACGAAAATCTCTCGTTAACCCCGATTTATTGATTTAACCCGAATCCGTCATTAGGATTCGGAAGCGATTGTTCAGAGCGGATGAAATGCGAGGCGCAAGACGCGTTTTTGCAGTGAATAGAACATTGGGTTCATGAACAAAAAAATGCGGCGGCAACGAAGCAGTTCGCCGCTATGAAAATCGCCCCGGTTCGTCGGCTCTATCGACGAATCCGGGTTTAAGGTTCGTAAGCGATTGTTCGGTGCGGATGAAAGGCGGAACGCAAGGCGCGCTTTTCAGCGAATAGAGCATGGCATCCATGAAAAAACATGGATGGCTTTCATGAATTCATTTCCGCGCGAGATGAAACAATTTAGTCCTATGAAAGACGCCCCGGTTCGTCGGCTCCATCGACGAATCCGAGTTTAATCCGAACCGTCGGGCGTTCATCAAATATGGCCTTATTCAAAACAAGGTTGTATAATACTGAATGCTTATGAAAATGAGAGCCGTATTTTCTGCGATTGTGACGCTTGCGGCGGTTTTTATAACCGCGCGCGCATCAGCTCAGAATTACATATTCAGCGTGGTTCCATGGGGTTCAGAGGCTGAAATGAAGGCCATGTTCGAGCCGCTTTTAGACTATATCGATTTGCAGACAGGCGAAACATTCGACATAGTGCTTTATCAGTCATACGACGAATTAGTCAGGGAGATATCGCTGGGAAGGGTTCATTTCGCCTGTCTTAACGCGATTTCATACCTAAAAGCGCGTCGCGCAAATGCTAATATACGCTACATCGCCACTTCCATCCGCGATTATGAAGGCAAAGACAGCGACCATTATCTGGGTTATGTGATAACGCACAAGGACTCAGGCATCAAGGATTTTTCAGGGCTTAAGAACAAGGTTTTCGCTTTCGTGGATCAGACTTCGAGTTCCGGATATAAAATGCCTGTGGCTTATATGAGGGAACAAGGACTGGAGCCAAAGACATTTTTCAAAAAATACTTTTATCTGGGCGACCACGACGAGGTGGCAAAGGCAGTGAAGAACAGGGTCGTGGACGGCGGGGCCACATGGGAAACCAGCTACAGGATAAATAAGAAGCGGTATGGAGATGTCTACAGGATAATTCACACTACGCCGCCGATTCCGAACGACGCGTGGGTGGTGTCCAACAGGCTCCCGAAAAGGATTTCGGACAAGTTGAAAGAAGTTCTGTTGTCGTTGGACAGGAACGCCACGACGCCGCTCGGCGCGCCGGTGCTCAATCCGGCCACAGGCATCCCGGAAGTCGGGTTTGCCGAACGCGATCCGGGTTTTTACGAGCAGGCCGCGTCCGTGCTCCTATTTAAAGAATGACATATTGAATATGGTCGTCCGGCGCATGGCCGGATGATAGAGCGGCAAGAGCCGTTAAACAAAATTGCTCCGGCAGAGGTGCCAGCCAGATGAATATCAGCGCCAGAGTGTTCAGGTCCTCAATTATCCCGCCGGTGGCCATAGCGGCCGCCTCGCTGTTCATCGTCATTGTTTTTTTCTGGATGAATCAGAGCACGATTCAGCGGGAGAACAGGATAAAGGCGTCGAGCGCCAAGTCGAACTATGAGGATTTGAAGCGCGGCTCCATGGCGTTCGCGACGATGATATCTTCTTACAACGATGTGCGGCTAGGCGTGGACGACAGCCGCCGTCACCTCGTTTTGGGCGTTATAACGCCGCTATTCAAGAATATGAACGTGGACATAATAACCGTGCATGAGCGGGACGGCTTTGTGATCGCAAAGGGTCACGCGCCGGACGTGTTCGCCGAACAGGAAGGCGGAGTCGATTATGTGGCCGCGGCGCTTTCAGGCGAGTCATCTCAATCTATAACGGCGGTTGACGGGAAACCGGCTCTGATTAGCACGTCTCCTGTCGTCTTCAACAACAATAACGTCGGCGCGGTCACGGTCGGCTATTTTTTAGACAATAACTTCGCCAAAAGGCTGTCTTCTCTCATCGGCGCGGAAATAATGATAACGCGTAACGGCGAAGTCATAGCGTCTTCTCTTGCGGACAAGGAAGTCAAAAGAAAAAAGAAAGCCGGAGTCCCGGAAAAGATAGAAAAAGCCAGAAAAAAGATTCGATTCGTAGGCAAGCGGCTGGACCTCTCGCATGTCGAGTTGCAAAAGACGGACGAGGAAACCATTTCGCTGATAATAGCGACGGACAACAATGCTGTGCGCCGGGCGCTGGTTCTGATATTTTTCGCGTGTGTCGGATTCACGGGTCTGATGCTGGCGGCGGTGTACACGCGAGCGCGGAAGTTCACGGAGGAATTGACCGCTCCGATAATCAAGATGGCGCAGAGCGCGGACCGCGTCGCGTCAGGAGCGTTGGATGTCGAGCCTCTTCCAGTGGATTCAAAAGACGAAGTGGGCCGCTTGACTCACGCCTTCAACGTTATGGTGTCCAACTTGCGCCTGATGGTGGACAAAGACAAGAAACAGCGCGCGTATCTAGAGTCCCAAGTGGCTAAGCTTACGACCACCATCGACGCCGCCGCCAAAGGGGATTTCTCGGCGCGGTTCGAATGCTCGGACGACGACGCGGAGTTCACCGCCATCGCCAACTCGCTCAACCAGATGATTTCCGACCTTGACGCGATGATAGCCCGCGACAATTCCCAAAGATTGTATCTGGAACAGAAAGTCACCGAACTGCTTGAGATAATCAGCGCGGCGGCTCAGGGCGATTTCACGAAGGTTTATTCCGGGGACGACAAAGACGAAATCGGCAGGCTGGGCGTCGCCCTCTCGGAAATGATTGTCGACCTGCAAAGCATGATAGAGATGAACAAATCGAGGAGGAGCTATCTCGAAGGAGAAGTCTCCCAGCTTTTGAAAGTTATCGAAGCCGCGTCCGAAGGGGATTTCACGGTGGTGTTCGAGACGCGCAGATCGGACGAAATCAGCAGGGTCGGACGCGCGTTGAATCAAATGACGTCGGACCTCAAGGTGAAGATAGAACAGATAGAGGCGATGAAGCAGAACGACTCCGAACAGAAGGAGACGCTCGAAAGGCAGGTTCGCGAGATTCTCGTCACAGTGGCGCAGGCGACGGACGGCGACCTTTCGGTTCAACTGCCCGTCAGGAGCGACGAACAGGGCATAATCGCGGACCTCAAGAAGAATCTCAACCACATGTTCAAGAGGCTGAGGCTTCTCGTGTCTAAGGTTCGCGAAAGCTCCGCTTCCGTCGACAGCACGTGCGCGAACATCAGGGTCATTACCGAGCAACTTCAGGAAGGCGCTTTGAGACAGGCGGAATCCATAAGAAAGACCTCGCGTTTCGTGGACGATATGGCGGCTTCGGTGGTGGCGGTGGTGACTCGCTCCAAAGATATGCTGAGCCTCTCGGAACGGACCAACGAGGACGCCGCCTCCGGAGGCGACACCACGCGCAAGGCCGTTGCCGGTATGCGGCAGGTCGGCGAGGCGATGGAGGAAATCAATTCGGTCATGCAGGACCTCGAAGTGAGCGCGGACGAAATCGACGAGATTGTGAAAGCCATCGACGAGATTTCCGACCAGACCAACCTGCTCTCTCTTAACGCTTCCATCGAGGCGGCGCGCGCGGGAGATTACGGACGAGGCTTCTCGGTGGTCGCAAAGGAAATCAGCTCGCTGGCGGTGAAAAGCGTCGAGTCCACGCGGGAAATCACCACTATCGTCAGGCGAATACAGGAGCGCGTCAAGAAAGCGAACGAATCGACCGACCGGGCGAGGAACAGGGTTGTCGAAGGAAGCGCATTGTCCGACAGAGCCGGATTGGCGCTCGATAAAATCCTCGAATCCATCAACGGAGTCACTGTTCTTATAAAACAGACCACTGAATCAATCGAACAGCGCAGAGGCGAGATAAAACAAGTCGAATCTTCAATGAAGGACATACTGACGTTTTCAGAGGAGACTTCCAATTTGGCGGCCAACGCGGCGGACGCCGTGCAGACCCTCAAAAACCTTTCCGCCGAACTCGACAACTTGGTGAAGAAACTCCAAACCGGAAGCTGAAGATATCGCTCTTGATTGATTTGCCGATTTTATTAGACGACACCGGAATTATTCAACGGTCGCCATTGTAGGCTTCGCCGGGTTTCTTGATTGAGAAAGCGCATGCGGCCATGCACACAAGCATGGCGGATGCGAAGAGCAAGCCGATTCTGATGCTGCCCGTTCTCTGGGCCACTTCCCCTACCCCATAGTTGAAGAGCACGTTTCCAAGTCCTGAGAAACCTATGACGATGCCGCTTATCATGCCGAGCCTTTCGGGAAACCTGTTGCCGCCGATAGCCACGGAGGTGGCGAATATGCCGGAGAAGAAAAGGCCGGTGAGGCCTATGAAAAGCCCGGCGGCGAGTGGGCTTCTCACTAAGAATGCGGTCACCGCCGACGCCGCGGACAGCGCGGTCACTACTCTCAACAAAATGTAGTCCGGAACCACCTTTCCCGCGAAGGTCGCAACGAGCCTGCCGACGGTCATGGTGAACCAGAAGAACGAGAGAACGAAGCTGGGGGTCACCAGTATTCCTATGACGGGAGCAGCGGCGGATTTGAATTGCAGCTCCTGTTCGAAATATCTGACTACCCACGTGTTGATGCCCATCTCGCCGCCGACGTAGAAAGCGACGACGCCTCCGACGAGAAGCACGGTCGGTTTTTTTATCATGCCGAACACGTCGCCGAGTTTCACCGCCTGCCCCGCTTCGGCTTCAGGGTACTTCTGCGCGGCGACGATAAGAGCCATCGCGAATGAGAAAGCGCCGATCATGTGATAGAGAGGCCGCCACGACATGCCTGTTTCAAGGAGATAGCCCGCTATCATCGGCCATGTGAACGCTCCCACGCCGAAAAAAACGTGCAACAGATTGAGAGAGTACACTCGCGTGTCTTTGTGAATGGCGGAAACAAGCGCGTTGACCGAGCTTTCCACCGCGCCGCCGCCGACTCCCATGATAAACATTACAACAAATAGAGCCGTGAGCGACCGGGACAGGCCGAACGCGACTAGCATCGCGCCAAGCAATGAGACTCCGGCGACCATGACCGGCTTAAGGCCTATACGGTCGATGAGATATCCCGCATAGAGGGTTGTGACGATGAATCCTATGAAATGAACTGAAACAAGCGCCCCCATAGCGCGCTCGCCCGCATGGAAATCCGCGTCTATCCCAGCGTTGCACGGACCGATTATGGTGACGGCGAAAGCGTATGACATCAGGTAGAAATAACTGGTAAATGTGAGGGTCTTGATATTCAAATATCCTCCGGCGGCGCCGCGAGCCGCGCCGCCATTATGCGCCTTCGTCGGATTTCAGTCTTCGGCTTTCATCTGGTCAGGCACACAATAACAGGAATAAGTTTGGCTATGCGCGAGTAAATTCGCAACTTTTTCTTTTCAGGATGGTAAAACCTGTATGCGTCCAGAGCGGCGGGCGCGGCGACCATCGCGTTCACCTGCCATCTGTCCAGCCCCGAACTCTTCTGCAACAACAGCAAATCGCTGTTAGGGTCCGAGTAGCCGTGCGCTATATAGAACACGGGCAGAACGACATTAATGAAGAAAACGCCTTTCGCAAATGGATCGTCATGCTCTATAAGGTCGGGCCGCCGCGTAAGGATTATCTCGTTGGCGAAAGTCTGGAACATCACGCCGGAATACGAGAGCAGAGAGTGATCCCTCGCGCCGTTCGATATCGGAGCTCCGTTCTTGTCCGCGTATTCAAGTCCAGCCGAAGTCTCGAACACGTCGAAGTCGTAAACGACGTCCGGCAGCAGCGGCAGAAGCATGTCTTTTCCAGTCCTATGTGAGAACAGTAGAGAGGCGAAAAGCGAAAGCTCAGGGCCTGCTGTGAATGTGCGGGAATCGTTTCCCTTGAACCGCGCGTTGTGTCCGGTCAACGCGGCGCCTGCGAAATGCCCCGCTTCATGAATCGCTATTCCCGCGAATCCTCCCGCCACAAACGACCAGACATCGCTGTCTTTCGTGAGAAGATCGCTTGGCGGAGACGCGGGCCTGTTTAGTTTTTTTCCATTTTCCATCCATTCTGATTCGACGATGAAATCCGAAGCCAGTTCGAAAGCCGCATACTCGGAGGCGCGTTTTTTTGTTCCTTCCGCGCGCCGCCACGCCGAATATATCTCTTGCGGATTGTTTTCGTATTCCGCTTCTTTGCTGAAAGAAGATTGTCCGCCTGAGACCGCTTCAAGGCGGGCTGAAACTGTCACGGAGTTGACGTAAGCGGATGAAATGCCGCCCGCCAGCAAAGCGCCCTTCGGGTTGATTTTCTTCTTGGTCTTAAATCTTTCAATGGTATAAATGAATTCAACGACATCGCGTTCAGAGAGCGGCGCGGAGTCAGAGGCGTCGACAGTTTCGCAACCGTTCAGCCTCAGGATTTCAGATAGTGCGGCTTGAGCGGCGTACCCGAAACCGGAGCCGGCCTCGTCATTGACCCTAACGACGCAGGTTCTTTTATCTTGAGCCGCTGAACCGTCTATGTCGTTTTGAGCGCATACGGCGAAACTAACGGCGAACACTGCGAATGACAATGAGAAGAAAAATAAAGTTAAGGCGCGGCGCGCGGTTTTCAAAGCGATAGTTCCAGTTTTTCCCTGATAACGCGCGCTATTGTCTCAACAAGTTTGATTTCGTTTATAAGGTTTTCTTTGGGAGTAGAATCGTCGTTGATGTCGCGCTCGAAGCGGTCTAAAGCCGCGCGCAGCCTTTCGAGCGTGTCGATGCCGATCTCAATCTCAATCTCGTCGGCGTTCTTGAGTTTGTCGATTTCGTGCTCCTCGACGCGTTTCTGGCGGGAGAAGACAATTATTTCATCGGCGACGCATGCGGGAATGGTTTTGAATTCGCATTTGGAATCGATTTCATCGGGAGCGATCATAGGCGTGTCGCCATGATCCAGAAAGAAGACTTCGATGAGGCGCATCTTCATGCGGATTCTGTCGTCGTCGACGCCGGCAAGAGTGTAGGTGGAATAGCATTCGCCCATGCACTCGAACACTTTGTCGCGGGTGGGATAAGGCGTTTCATAATTGCAGAACGGGCATTTGACACTTTCGGGCATCAGCCGCCACCTCCGAGAATAGAGAGAGTCGCTCCCGCGACAGAGACGCGCGTTGCTCGCCGCGCGCTCGGTCGTCAGCGTCATTATACATTAATGCGGGTCTCTTTGACAAAAAGATTGGCTCCGGCCATAATTTTCGCATGTTATGGGAATATCTGGTCAGATCGATCGACGAAATGTCCTATATGTATATGGGCAAGCAGAAGAACGCCGCCGAGGTGGCGGCTGCTATCGGCAGCCTTGAAGAATACGTCGAGAACGAAAACGCGCGAGAGCCTCTCGAATACTTTAAGAATCCCGGTTATGTGCCGGATATGAAGATATCCTCGCCTTCGGCGCGCCGCAACTATAACATTATGCGTTTTCAGTTCGACAGTCCGGTGTACACGAGGCATCGCGCGAACAATGTCGTTCACGGGCGGTATTACGAGCGTCACGGTCGGCCCGACCTGCCGATGGTGATACTTCTTCACGGTTGGCGGATGGAGTCTTACCTGCTGTTCGACAGGTATTGCAGATTGCTGGTGCGCGACGGTATCAACTGCGCGATGCCCGACCTGCCCTATCACATGAACCGAACGCCGAAGGACTCTTTCGCTGGCGAACACACATTCAAAGAAGACGCCATTCACACGATGGAGACGATGCGGCAGTCGCTTTTCGACGTGATGTCGGTGGCAAACTGGGCGAAAAAGAAAAAAGGCGCGCGGCTGGTCGGCGTCATGGGCGTTTCTTTCGGCGGCCTGTTAAGCGGCCTGATGGCGTGCGTAGAGCCGCTGGTGGACTTCGCGGTGCTGGTATGCCCCGCCTCCGACCTCGGCGAGATTTTCAAAACAAGCAGGCTCGGAAGGCTGTTCGAAAAAGAGAATCCGAGGGCCGCCCGCCTCATCACTAAATACAAGGACACTTTGGCGGGCATGTCTTTGCCGAATCTGAAACCTTTGCTGCCGCCGGAAAGAATTTTTATCGCTCACGGAATCTACGACGCTATGGTTCCGGAGGAAGTGACAGAAAACCTCTGGCATTCTTGGGACAAACCTGTTCTGAAGCGATACCCTCACGGCCACCTCAGCATCATTCTTCTAAATCCTCAACTCGAATCTGATCTAAAAGAATGGCTTAAATCCGTGTACAACCTTCCTCCGGCCAGCGAACTGCGCTAGCTATCAGATCGGAACAACATTGTAGGTTTCATAACTTTGCGGATGCGCGAATAAGTCAATTCAAATCCGTTAAACAATTCGGGAAATGTTTGCGATAAGACCCGCGCATGGCGATTGACCGCATTAACGCTAAGGCGCAGCTACTGTCTGTCGGTTTCGACCCAGACGTTGCTCTCGCCGAAAATTCTTCTGGCGATACGCAAGAGTTCAGGGCTGTAACGCGCGCCGCTATTGCCGGAGTAAATATTGGGGTCATAAATATTGGGATCAGGCCGAGACTATTGACACATATTTGCATTCCCGATGACCTTTGTCGTTTTTGTTGCCCCTTACGCCTCTTAAACTCTTTCAACATCGGCTTAACCTGTCAATAGTCTCGGCCTGACCCTAACTTTGTCGAGGGTGTCTGTGTGGAAATAGTAAGAACCGTCTAATCTATAAACAGCCAGAGGTTCGTCTATTCCCGCGCCCATGAGGAACCTTTCAACAACCACATTGTCCTTCACTGTATACATCGCGTCCGATCCGTCGTGAAAGCTCTGAACCCCATTTGCGCCACTCCATTTCTGTTTGCCATAAAACCATCAATATGGTTGGCGTCACCAGAAAAAGATCCAGTAGAATATCATTGCTACAAATGATAATGCAACCAATATATAACACGATTTTGCATATGCTGTATATTTTTTTATGGTCGAATCATTCTTTGCCAATTCTGATTCTGCCCACAATTGATTTCTCTTCCAGAATTTTTTAGGATCATTTAATTCTTTCCAAAATTCAGGATAGTTATTCTTGGTGTAATCATCTGTTTTATATGAAATAAATATAAAAATGAAACCCAATGTCATAGCAAATCCCATTATGATCCACATGATTCGAACTCCTTAATAGCTATTTAGGCATTCCAACTTCGGAACAAAAGTTTGAATACATAACAGTAAAATAAGAAACAGCTTTTTCTTTAATAGTCTTAGTTGTTATGACTCGTGTTTCTGTAACATACACATGTCCTTCAGCTGGTCCGAAACCAGTACCAACTGTACCAGCGACTCCTTCATACCCACTCCCTGCAACGAATTCAACAGTAACGTTTGCACCACCCAATGCACCGAATGTACCAGAACCGCCCGCCTCAGTTCCTAGTCCACCAATATCAGTACTGTTCTTGGCATTGGTTACTGTAAGTTGAATTCCTACAGATGCTGTAGGAGTTGTCGATTTTTGTGCGCCAGCTCCATAGGTATAAAAAACACCAGAGCCACCGTTTCGATCCACTATTACTCCAAATGCAACGGTTCCTCCCCCTCCAGAGCTCCCTCCAGACGCTGCAAGACCTATTTGCCCAGTGCCTTTTTTCTTCAATCCGAATGGATCCGCGTAATCTATAGGATTATTATCAACATAGAAATAATTGTTTCTATAACTATTTATCGGGTCTTCCTGATTAAACCTTCCTAAAATCGGGTCCTGCCAGCGGAAACGATAATTATATAGTTGCAGGTCATCGTCCCATTCGCGGGCTGTGTAGGTGGAGGCGTTTGGAATGCATGACTTGCCAAATGAATGCGACGGACACGATACTAAATGTTTGCCGAAAGATTCGTAAGCGTACTGGTTTCTTGTCTCGCTGTCTTCGTCTGTGATGGCGGCGACGCTGCCGAGGGTGTCTGTGTGGAAATAGTAAGAACCGTCTAATCTATAAACAGCCAGAGGTTCGACTATTCCCGCGCCCATGAGGAACCTTTCAACAACCACATTGTCCTTCACTGTATACATCGCGTCCGATCCGTCGTGAAAGTATATCTCCGTTTCCGGTTTCTGCGCGCCGACGACCGTTTTCTTTCTCCAAACTTTTCTGCCGAACGCGTCGTAGCCGAAGGCGATGGTGAACTTGTGTTGTATAACGCCACATTTTCTTTAAGTATTAATGGCAAGTATTATAAGTATAAATATGCTATATAATGTACAATACAAAAAGCTAAATATAATAATCAACTTTTCAAAATATAGTATCTTGATGTTATTTAATTCAGATCTTATGTTCTTTATACCTTGTTTCTTAAATCTTAATACGTTTGGTACAAAATATTTATATTGATAATAAACATTTATAAGAAGCATAATATGCAATACAAAATAGTAAAAACTACTATATGATAAAAAGTTATTTACGACAAATAAACCAGTAATAAATAGACTACCACCATAAATAAAAGTCAGTTGTGATATGGTTAATACTATTTTTGAAGATGTAGGATTATTAAAATCAGAACGTAAATCATAAATGCTTATTATGACGATTACAAATCCAATTATAATTATAAAAGCAGCCATAAATGCCTCCCGAATTGAAGAATATACTACTTTTGTTTTTTAGGTTTGCAAACTTTCCCCTTTATTTCTTCGTAAACAGATCCAAAACCTCCCGCTTCTAGAAACAAACCACCGTGAGCGGTAGTTGAAGCTGTAGCAGTTCCAGTAATTGCTATGCCAGTTGTCATTACGCCTGCTGCTGCAATGCCACCGACAACTGTCTCCGATGTGGTCGCAGCCATTGTTGCTCCAATACCAGTAATAAGAGACCCAAATCCTATATCGCCAGATGATCCATACGTTTTAAGAAGTTCCTTTGTTGCAGGCATATCTTCGGGAAGTTTATTTACTACATATTGTGCTACAGCTCCAAATATACCTTTTTTAATATTTTTCTTGCTGAAGTCAGAATAATCTACGCTTGTCTTATTAAGACCAAGTGAATCTGTATAAATCATAGGACTGTTACTGACATATATGTATTTATTATCATTTATATAATATGGGTCTTCCTGAATAAACCTTCCTGTCGTCGGGTCCTGCCAGCGGAAACGATAATTATAGAGTTGCAGGTCATCGTCCCATTCGCGGGCTGTGTAGGTGGAGGCGTTTGGAATGCATGACTTGCCAAATGAATGCGACGGACACGATACTGAATGTTTGCCGAATGATTCGTAAGCGTACAGGTTTCTTGTCTCGCCGTCTTCGTCTGTGATTGCGGCGACGCTGCCGAGGGTGTCTGTGTGGAAATAGTAAGAACCGTCTAATCTATAAACAGCCAGAGGTTCGTCTATTCCCGCGCCCATGAGGAACCTTTCAACAACCATGCTGCCCTCGTTCAGGCAGAAAACTATTAATCATTGGTATTTTGCATGTCTTGATTCATGTTGTCATTTGCTATAGTGCCTTTACAGTAACCTTTATTTGTAAGCAATTCTAAATACCTTTTCCTTCCTAATAATTCTTCTAGCATATTGCTCCATTCTATTTTAATCATACATTCTTCCTCACATTCTGTTGTGTAACAACCATCATTGCATTCCTCTAATGTTTTTATCGGTTTATAAACACTTTCTATATGATCGCTGTCTTTTGTTAAATATAAATAATCGTACCCACAATCAATGCAGTAATCTTCAGATATTTGACCTTGCTTTAATGTGGTTGTTATAAGTATCCTTAATCTTTCACAAGTATTATTGTCAATATAAATTATGAATGGATCATCGTTCATGGCCGCAATATGAGCCTTGCATCCGCGCCTTTCAACAACAATATACACGCCCATATATCCTTGAGACCAATTGCCAGTAAATCTTTCAAGTAATATTTCATATTCGTCTTTTATTAATCTTTCTTTCTTATATATATCCCTTAGTTTATTAAAACCATTACATCTCGCCATCATTTGAAATTCAAAAGCATTAGCACGCGTTTGTTGGTTAAATAGTTCTTCATGCGGTATTTTTTTAGTTTCATAAAGTAATTTCGTCTGAGTAGAACATTGGCTAATAATTATAACGATGATACATATTGCTAATAACAATATTAGTATTGCTACTTTATGATTGAGTATCATTAATATTCTGTCCTTTCATCAATACCATATTTTGTTCTCACTTTATTCTCAGCGGGAAAGCATCTTTCTTCATTCATAAGATTGCCCACAAACTGTTGATATGCATGATGAAATTCATGTGCTAATATAGTTAATCGAATACCCCTTGAAGCATTGGTTTCCTTGAATTCTAATGTGGGCTTTTCTGAAAACCATTTTTTATCCCATGATGAAAAACTTGCATCTACTGCTATTTCGTGGGTGTTTTTATTATAATAACCAGGGTATTTAAGATCTTTTTTCGAATCCATCTCCTTAAGATTAACCGTTACAACAAAATTCTCAGCTTTATCCAACTTTTCTACTTCAGGATTAATAATCTTCAGTTCGTTTACAAGTCCCTTAGCGTATTCCGTGCGTTCCGCTGACATATTTGAATCATATTCGATTCTTAATCCAGAAGGATCTATATAGCTAATTGGATTGTTGTCTGTGTATTTATAATCAGGCAATCCAAATGTAAAATCTTCCTGTGTAAACCGCCCTGTCGTCGGGTCCTGCCAGCGGAAACGATAATTGTATAGTTGCAGGTCATCGTCCCATTCGCGGGCTGTGTAGGTGGAGTCGTTTGGAATGCATGTGTTTGAGGGACATAACCGGATGTGTTTGCCGAATGATTCGTAAGCGTACAGGTTTCTTGTCTCGCCCTCTTCGTCTGTGATGGCGGCGACGCTGCCGAGGGTGTCTGTGTGGAAATAGTAAGAACTGTCCAATCTATAAACAGCCAGAGGTTCGTCTATTCCCGCGCCCATGAGGAACCTTTCAACAACCACATTGTCCTTCACTGTATACATCGCGTCCGATCCGTCGTGAAAGTATATCTCCGTTTCCGGTTTCTGCGCGCCGACGACCGTTTTCTTTCT
>Ga0209606_1000737_pt1 | contig 46101 bp, 34 predicted proteins | sample AD_UKC057_MetaG_FD_184412 | JGI IMG/M metagenome (GOLD analysis project Ga0209606, IMG submission 184412) | Active sludge microbial communities of municipal wastewater-treating anaerobic digesters from USA - AD_UKC057_MetaG (SPAdes) (version 2) | ecosystem: Engineered > Bioreactor > Anaerobic >... | reverse complement strand
GATATTAAAGCGCCAGAAACTCGGAGCCATCACTCTGGCCAGAGAAATAGGCTGCGACGGCCTTGAAATAGACATGGGTGGCCTGGGTAATCGTCCCACTTTTGACAACAAACTCAAAGATCCCGAGGTGCTGGCTGAATTCAAACGTACCGCACAGGTGAGCGGAATTCGCTTCTCCTCGGTGGCCATGTCGGGTTTTTACGCTCAATCACTGGTAGATCGCGAAGATTTTATCACACCGGTGCAGGATTGTATCGACGTAATGAAAGGTCTGGGTGTAGGAGTAGCTTTTTTGCCTTTGGGTGTAAAAGGAGACCTGGTGCAATATCCCGAATTGCGCCCCGCTATAGTGGAGCGCCTGCGAGTTATCGGCCGGATGGCCGAACAGGAAAAGGTGGTCATCGGTATAGAAACCTCTTTGGATGCTGAGGGCGATAAAGCATTATTGCAGGAAATCGGCAGTCCGGGGATCAAGATTTATTTCAATTTCGCAAGAGCCCTGCAAAGCGGCAAAGATTTGCATCGGGAGTTGCGCTTGTTGGGTGACGATATATGTATGATACATTGCACCAACAAAGACAGCGTATGGCTGGAAAACGACCCTATGATCGATATGCCTGCCGTCAAACAGACACTCGAAGAAATCGGTTACCGGGGCTGGCTGGTAATGGAACGTTCTAGGGATGCAAGCCAGGCCCGGAATGTCCGTGGAAATTACGGGGCCAATTGTGCCTATCTAAAGTCGGTTTTTCAACCGGAATAGTATGGTTTAAACGCAGATTTGAACTTGCAAGGTTCAGCAGCTTTAACTTGTTTTTCAAACGAATAGTATGGTTTAAACCCGCTTTGATGCGAACCATTCAGAAATATTTATTAAGTCCAGGAACACTACAGTTATGATCAAAAAATCTTTCATTGTATTAGCTCTGTTATGTAGCTCTTTGTCAATTTTTGCACGGACGGAAATTTGGGTAGCTCCCGGAGGCTCGGACCAGGCTCCGGGTACCAAGGCGGAACCCAAGGCTAGTTTGCATTCGGCCCTGAGGCAGGCGAGGGAAAGTAGAAGATTGTCCGATCCCTTGACAGCGGACGGAATCATTATTCGAATGCAAGCAGGAACTTATTTTTTGGACGAACCTCTCCTGATAAGACCCGAAGATTGCGGAACTCCTGAGAGTCCAACCCGTATAGTGGCCGAAAAAAGCGGCGAAGTGACACTGAGCGGCGGAGTAAAACTGGGCAAATGGAGCAAAGCCGGCAGCGTTCCGGGTTTACCCTCGGCTGCCAAAGGCAAGGTCTGGGTAACAGATCAGCCTAAAGTTTCAGGCCGCTACATCGATTTTCGACAATTATGGGTAGACGGTCGTAAAGCTGTTCGGGCCAGAGATACCAACGACGACAATTTTAAACGTATATTGGCCTGGGACAAAAACACAGGGGTGTTAACCATTCCCGCTCCTGGAGTAAAATCCTTTAAAACTTTGGATCGCCTCGAATTGCAGCTGCATCAGATGTGGGCAATAGCCAATTTGCGTATAAAAGCCATAGAATATCAAAACGAAAAAGCTTTGGTGGTTTTTCATCAACCCGAAAGTCGCATCCAGGCCGAGCATCCATGGCCAACCCCGATGATTGCGGAAGGCCGGGAATCTCCCTTTTTTCTGTGCAATGCCATTGAATTTCTCGATCAGCCCGGGGAATGGTACCTCGACGTGGAAGATCATAAGCTTTATTATTGGCCTCGCCCGGGAGAAGATATCACCCGGACCGAATCGGTGGTTCCTTATTTGGAAACCTTAATCGATGTTCAGGGCAGTCTGGATCGTCCTGTAAAGCATATAAGCTTCGAAGGTATCGGCTTTTCGTACACAAGCTGGCTGAGGCCCTCGGAACAGGGGCATGTTCCCCTGCAGGCAGGTATGTACCTGCTCGATGCGTATAAATTGCGTCCTCCCGGCGTACCGGGCAACGAAAACCGGGGTTTGGAAAATCAGGGTTGGGTGGGTAGACCTCCGGCTGCCGTACAATTGCGTGGGGTACAAAATACGAGCTTTGTGCGTTGCCGTTTTGAGCACCTGGCCTCATGTGGGATAGATTATATCAGCGGAACTCTGAACGATAGTATATTAGCTTGTGTCTTTCAGGATATTGGCGGTAACGGCATACAAGCCGGAAAGTTTTCCGATCCGGGCATAGAAACACACTTGCCTTACGATCCTGTCGATCGGCGCGAGATATGTACCAAACTGTACATCGGAAACAATTACATTCACAATTGCAGCAACGAAGACTGGGGTTGTGTGGGTATTTGCGCCGGTTATGTGAGGGATATTCTCATTGAGCACAACGAACTATCGGAATTGTCTTATTCGGGTATCAGTTTGGGTTGGGGTTGGAGTAAAACCGTGAATTGTATGCGCAACAATGTGGTGAGAGCCAATTACATTCATCATTACGCAAAACGTATGTACGATGTGGCCGGTATCTACACTCTGTCGGTGCAATCAAAATCTCTGATAAGCGAAAATGTGGTCGACAGTATCTATTCGCCGGCCTACGTTCACGATCCCAATCACTGGTTTTATCTTTACACCGACGAGGGCTCCTCTTTTATTACGGTAAAAGATAACTGGTGTCCGGCCGAGAAATTTCTGCAGAACGCCAACGGCCCGGGCAATACCTGGATTAACAACGGTCCGATGGTTGACGAAAAAATCAGGTTGGCAGCAGGCATTGAGCCGGCATACAGCGACATAAAGCCCTGATATTGTCCGGTCGTTTTTATTCATCGCCCACCAAGGCGAGGGCAATACTCATCAGAACTTGCACCATACGAACCCTAATAAAGCGTGTATATTTATGCAAGATAATACAAAGCGAACAGTACTAAAATTCAGTGAGTTAAAATTCCTGTGAAACTACTCCAAACTGTTTTTTAGCCTGTTTTACGCTCCAATTAAACAAGTAAATCGCTTATTTAGCACCTATTTAGGCTTTAAAAACGTTAAATCTTTTTTGAGGATATTTTTTTTGTCTTCCTTTGTTACCTCGGTTGTATATTTATAACAATTAGTTGTTATAAAATATAATCGCTTATTAATCAGCAATTTGTGTTTTCCACAAGAATAAAAATAATTGTTAATCCTAAAGAATTCTCTCTCAGTTTTAGCGTATTATCCCTTTAAAATATTGCTTAAAGAATCACTTAAACATTTGCGTAATAAAAAAGCTTAAATTACATTTGCGCTCCAAAGTGATTAACTTTACGGAAGTTAAACCCTAAACAGAAAATGATTGTTAAACAAAAAGTGAAACTATGAGAAAACTGACTTTTTTACTCGCTTGCCTGTTTCTGGCAAGCGTAGGCTTAGTGAATGCTCAGTCTCGCACGGTAACCGGTAGGGTTATTTATGCCGAAGACGAGCAGCCTGTCATTGGTGCGTACGTAGTTGTTCAAGGCAGCTCCAGGGGTACCGTAACCGACGCTGACGGTAATTTTTCCATCAGTGTGCCTCAGAAAGCAACCATTTTGGAATTTTCCTTTCTGGGAATGAAAACGGTACAAGCCGAAGCCAGGAACGGAATGGTGGTGCGCATGGAGCAGGAAGTGTCTGAATTGGACGAAGTAATGGTCGTTGCTTTCGGTACTGCAACCAAAAAGTCTTTTACAGGATCGGCAGCAGTAATTAAAGCAGAAGACATTACCACACGGCAGGTTTCGAACGTTACCAATGCCCTGGCCGGTCAGGTTGCGGGTGTGCAGACAGTTAACACCAGTGGCGGTCAGCCCGGCAACGCAGCTACAATCCGTATTCGCGGTATCGGCTCTATGAGCGCCAGTAATGCTCCCTTGTACATTGTGGACGGAGCTCCTTTTGATGGCAGTATGTCTTCGATCAATCCCCAGGACATCGAAAGCATCAGTGTGTTGAAAGACGCCGCAGCCAACGCTATTTACGGTGCCCGTGGTGCCAACGGTGTTGTGTTGATTACCACCAAAAGAGGTACGACCCAGGAAGCCAAAGTGAATGTGGACGCAAAATGGGGCAACAATAGCCGTGCTGTTCCCAATTACGCTGTTATGGAAGATCCTGCCATGTACTACGAAACTTTCTACAAAGCTTTGTATAACAGCAAGATCTATAACGGAAACAGTGCTAATGATGCCCATGCTTATGCCAGGAGCGTCCTCTTCGATAAGGATGCCGGGGGTTTGGGCTATCAAGTATACACCGTTCCCGCAGGCCAAAGCCTGATCGGTACCAACTTCAAACTGAATCCCAATGCTACGTTGGGTTACTCGGATGCTGATTTTTATTATACACCCGATAATTGGTATAACGAAATTTTTGATCCCAACAACTTACGTCAGGAATACAACGTATCCGTCTCCGGAGCGTCAGACAAAATCAATTATTTTATGTCTTTAGGCTATCTGGACGATTCGGGTATTGTATCGGGGTCGGGCTTTTCGCGCTATACTGCCCGTACCAACGTAGAATATCAGGCTAAAGAATGGTTAAAAGTGGGGGCCAACATTGGTTACACCAATTACGACATCCAGTCTCCCGGCTCTCAAACCAACTGGGGGTCCAGCGGAAACCTCTTTTACGTAACCAGTTTGATAGCTCCGATTTATCCTCTGTATGTTCGCAACAGTTCGGACGAAAAGATACGCGTTGACCACAGAGGCATTACCGTATACGATTTTGGTACTACTACCAACCAGAAACGCGCTTTTATGGGTATGTCCAATCCGGCCATTACGCTCAAGCTGGATGAACACCATGCTTATACCGATGTGTTGGCCAGCCGTTTCTATGGAACCCTGGATTTGTTTAAAGGTATGAAGTTTACCGCCAGTGTAAGCGCCAATACCATTAATCAACGTGCGAATCGCCTGTATAACCAATTCTATGGTGCCGCTGTCGCTAGTCAGGGTGCCGTAAGCGTTTCCCATGCAAGGGGTGTAGGAATTAACCAACAATACATGCTTAATTACAAAAGGTCGTTTGGTGTAAACGGTCTTGATATATTGGCCGGTTACGAATCCTATGAATTGACCGAGCAATACCTTTACGGTTATAACACCAAGCTCTTTAACCCCTATGTTGGAGAATTGGGTAATGCGATAGACGTTGATTCAAGGGATATGACATCTTATACCAATCATTACTCAACTTTAGGTTTTATAGGCCGCGCAGAATACGATTACGATCAGAAATACATCCTTTCGGCTTCCTATCGTCGCGATGCCTCCTCTCGTTTTGCTCCCGAACAGCGTTGGGGTGACTTTGGAAGCGTCGGTGCGGCATGGGCAATAAACAATGAAGGATTTATGGCCAATGCGGAGTCTATAAATTTACTCAAACTCAAAGCCAGTTACGGTATCCAGGGTAACGATAACATTGGAAACTATTATGCTTACCTCGATCAGTACACCGTCAGCAATGCTGATGGAGATTTTTCGGTAGGCTTCGCGTATAAAGGTAATCCCGACATAACCTGGGAAACTTCCTATAGTTTCAATACAGGTATAGATTTTTCCATGTTCGACGAAAGGTTGAACGGTACGATTGAGTATTTCTCGCGCAAGACCGTAGATTTGCTCTACAATCAGCCGGTGCCTCTTTCGTTTGGTTATGCCTCCATACCCACCAACGTGGGGGCTATTCTGAACAATGGTGTAGAGATTGATTTGCGTTACACTTTGGTCAAAACCAACAATCTAACCTGGGACATCAATGTGAACGCCACCCATTACAAGAACACTATTCTTGATTTGGCAGAATCCGTCAAAGAGGCCGGAGGTATCAAGCAAAGCACCTACATATACAGGGTGGGCGGATCTCTTTATAACACCTACCTGAGGGAATATGCCGGAGTTGACCCGGTTACCGGTAAAGCATTGTATTATATGGATCCCGATAACGACGATTATTCAACTACCGACGTCTGGTCGTCCGCCAAACAAGCCGACAACGGAAGTTCTTTGGCAAAAGTTTATGGTGGATTCGGGACAGCTTTACAATTGAGAGGCATCGACCTGTCGGCCAATTTCTCTTACCAACTGGGAGGGAAACTTTACGACTTTTCGTACGAAGAACTGATGCATAGTGGCGACAACGCCGGTCTGAACTGGCATACAGATATTTTAAATGCCTGGACGCCCGAGAATACCGTTACCGATGTTCCCCGGATTTGTTCTTCCGACGATACTTATCAAACCTATTCCACCCGTTTCATGATCAGCTCAAATTACTTGAGCCTGAACAATATTACTCTTGGTTATACCTTACCTAAACGTTGGACGGAAAAGATCAAAATTGAAAAATTGCGTATATATGCCGTAGGCGATAATCTGGCCTTGTTCTCGGCTCGTAAGGGTTTTGATCCCAGAACCATGATCGGTGCCGGCGTAGGTTCGCTTGGTACGGCAGGAACAGGTTCTCATACTTACACTGCACTCCGGACCATTTCCGGAGGCATATCCCTTACATTTTAATACGTCACATTATAAAACTGTATAAAGATGAAAAAACGTAATATTTTCTTTTTAGCGCTCGGATTGGTGTTGCTGGGATCTTGTACGGATCTGAATACTATTCCTGAGGGAGGTACTCTTACCGAAGAACAGAAAAGGGAGGTGGTCGAAGCTATTCCCGGCCGCCTGGCAGCAGACATCAATGGTATGTTTGCGGTCCTTTCGAAACAATATTGTGTATTTGGAGCAGCTAGTGGACGTGATGATGACCACGGCTATCCTGCGGCAGCCATGTCCTGGGATCTGAATGGCCCCGATATGGTAGGTACAGACGATAATTACAACTGGTTCTCCGTTGCTTCCGATTATGCCGACAGGACCTATACTTATGCCAATCCCTATATGAGGTGGGCCATGTTCTATAAGCAGATCAAAATGGCAAACGACGTAATGGCGTCTATTCCAGAAGATACCGATAATCCGACTTTGTTGACCTACAGAGGTCTTGCTCATGCTGTTCGTGCCTTTGATTATTTCTCGTTGGTTCAATACTACCAATTTACCTATGGTCCGGAAACTTTGGATAAACCGGCTGTTCCTATTGTAGAGCCCGGAATGACCGATGTAACCAATCCCAGAGCAACCGTACGACAAGTGTACGAATTGATTATGAACGACATCGACACGGCCATTGTTTTACTCAAGGATTACGTGCCGACATCCAAGTCTTACATCAGCGAAGCCGTAGCCTATGGTCTTCGTGCCAGAGTCAATCTCGTAATGAAAAACTACGCTCAGGCTGCATTGGATGCCCGTAAGGCCATTGATTTATTCGGAGGAACTCCTTATACCAGAGAGGAACTTATGACTCCCGGATTTATAGACGCAACCGACCACAATTGGATGTGGGCTTTAATCATTACTCCCGACGTGGTGCCTGATGCTTATCCTGCGTGGCCCGCCGTACTTGCTTCCTTCTCGGGCGACAGTTATACCTGCGGGGTGGGTTGTTACAAGATGATTAATACCCTGTTGTATTCGATTATTCCTGCCACCGATGTACGCAAAGGCTGGTGGGTAGATGCCGAATTGAAATCACCTCTCATCGACAGTCTGTCATGGCCCGAATACAAAGGCGAACCCCTGGGTCCGTTGAACATTCCCGATGTAAAAATGCCTTATTTGCCTTATACCAATGTTAAGTTTGGCCAATTTGGTGGAATTGGAAACACAGTAAATGCGGGCGACTGGTGTATGATGCGTGTAGAGGAAATGCTCTTGATTGAAGCTGAAGCTACAGGTATGACTGACGAGGCCGCCGGAAAGAATTTGTTGACAAATTTTGTGAAAACCTACAGAGATCCCGCTTATACCTTCCCCGCCTCCGGTATTAAATTCCAGGACGAATGCTGGAAACAACGCCGTATAGAACTGTGGGGCGAAGGTTTCTCCATGATGGATATTATGCGTCTCAAGAAAAACATTGTGCGTTTTAATTCGAGGGTTGAAACCAATCATCCGGAAGCTTTCCGTTTCAACCTGGCTGCCGACGACGGCTGGTTGTTGATGCGTATTCCCCAAAGAGAAATCAACTCGAACCCTGGTATCGGCGATGAAGACAACAACAACGATGGAGCTTTGCCCGTAAGCGGTGACGGTGCAGGCCTTAGAGATGGTGTAACAGACTAATTAAACAAGAATCATTTAATAATCATGCACGCTATGAAAAATTTTAAAAGAATATTCTTTATCATAGGGCTGGGGGCCTTTTTATGGTCGTCCTGTACCGAGGATATTCCTGTAAGGGAAGAATCTCCGGCGGCTGACCCCGAAAGTATGCAAGTGTACTTCCCCAACAGCCAGAAATACAAATATGAATTGCCCCCGACCGTTTTCGAAGTCGATATTGATCTGAAACGCGAAAAGTTTGCGAAGGCTGCTACGGTTAAAATTATAGTGACCTCCGATTTGACCGGCGTTTTTACCGTACCCGAAACTGTTAGTTTTGCCGCAGGCGATTCCACGGCCAAGCTTACCATTACCTTCGATACTCTTGAACAATTTAAGCCCTACCAGATATCGTTCAAGATAGAAGATCAATACATCAATCCTTATATTGTCAACCCCGATGGTACTACGGATTTCAACCTCTATGTCGAGCACAACGACTTCCTGCCTGTGGGTAATGGTAAGGGTCAATTCTTCGACAGCTTTACCTTGGCCTCGGTTGCCGATGTATCTATCACTTACTCTGAGAAAAAGGACGTTTACCGTATTAGCAATCCCTATACTCTGGCTCTTCTCGAGGAAGCCGAATGGGGAAACTGGATTGGAGGTCCTATAAGCGAGAATATAGAAATCCAGATAACGAGCGAAGGGAAAGTAACCTGGGAGTTCTGGTATCTTGGATTGAATTATCAGGGTGTCAGCGGATATCCTATAAAAGCTTATTTCCCCTCAGTCCTTGATGAATCACTAGCTGCTCTTGACGACAAGAGTGTTAAGCTTCAGGATAAGCTGTTCAAACTGCATCCTTATTTCTACATAGACGGACTTGGTGGTTTTGGCGCTGATTATCCGGTATTTATTTCTTTCCCCGGTGGCCCCAATCTTAATGAACTTTTGGCAGAATAATCCTAAGTTTCTGAAACCATAGAATGAAAGCCCTTCCTGATTCAGGAGGGGCTTTTTTTTAGAGCATCTTTCGGGGCAGGCATCTTTCGGGGCAGGCATCCTTCGGCAAGCATCCTTCAGCGGGCATCCTTCGGCAAGCATCCTTCAGCGAGCACCTTCGGTGAGCATCCTTCAGCGGGAAAGCAGTAAATTCCGTCGAATACATCAAAACCCCGGTTAAGCGACCGGGTATATCTGCCAAAGGAACTCATTGGATTAAAAATAAATATGTATTTTTGTGCGTTACAAAAAAAAGCAATGCACAGGAAACAGATACTCATTTTTATATTCTGCTTGCTATGTTCGCGGGCGCTTTGGGCAGTGATGGCTTATCCCTACCCTATAGAAATCGATTTGCCCGATGGCAGTAAGTTGGAAATACAACGTCATGGAGATGAGTTTTTTAATTACACCACCGACCGAAGCGGTTATATTATAGCTCAAAAACCGGACGGCTATTACTACTACGCCAACTACGACGAACAAGCCAAACTCAATATCAGCAACTACCGTGCCGGCAGCCGGGCGGCAAGGCGTTCGGCCGTGGTGCCTGAAGTCAATTTCAGGCGGGCAGCTCAGATCCGAAGCGAGCGTTACGAGGCAAGCCGGGATTTAATCAGGGCCAACGCTAAGCAAGCTTACGAGGGCAGGCTAAAAACGCTCGTTTTACTGGTTGCTTTTCAGGACAAGGCTTTTGTTTCTCCGACGGCGCACGATGATTTTAACAGACTAAGTAACGAATTGGGTTACAGCGATAACGGTGCAACCGGATCGGTAAGAGATTATTATCGGGACAATTCAAACGGAGTTTTTGACCCGGAATTTGTTGTTATGGGGCCCTATACCCTGTCAAAACCCATGAGTTATTACGGGGGCAATAACGAGGAAGGTAACGACAACGATCCCAGGCGCATGGTGATAGAAGCAGCCTGGATGGCCAACGAGGAAGGTGTGGATTTCTCTGAGTTTGACCAGAACAACGACGGCTATGTTGATTTCATCTATGTGTATTATGCCGGATACAACGAAGCCGAAGGCGGTCCTGCCGCCAGTATATGGCCGCATTCCTGGTCGGTTGCCTATATGGACAGTACACTATTGGACGGAGTAAAATTGGGCTATTACGCTTGTTCTTCAGAATTAGCAGGCGCATCGGGTTCGACGATGTCCGCCATTGGAACCGTTTGTCATGAATACGGACATACCCTGGGTTTGATGGATGTGTACGATACCGATGGAGCAGAAAGTGGAGGAATGTCGGGCGGCTTGGGTGCATTGAGTTTGATGAGTTCGGGAAATTACAACAATAAGAGTCGTACTCCTCCGCACCTGACTTCGGAAGAACGCTGGTCTTTGGGCTGGATGACCCCTACAACCATAACCGAAGCCGGAGACTATTCCTTGGCTTCCATAGATCAGAATCAGGCTTATATAATACCTACTTTAAACGAAAACGAGTATTTTCTTCTTGAAAACCGGCAGCATAATAATTGGGATCTTTACATCAAAGGCGAGGGCCTGTTGATTTACCATGTGGATAAATCGAAAAACATGGTACTTGGTAAAACAGCCTTGGAGAGATGGTATACCAACACCGTCAATGTATATCCCCAACATCAATGTATGGATATGGAAGAAGCCGTAGGCTCCGAATCCAAGGGTGACATGTATGCCTTCTACCCCGGTCCTTCGGGCTTGTATACTGCTTTTACCCGTACCACCACTCCGGCAGCTTTAGCCTGGTCGGGATTACCATTGGGCAAAGAACTTTACGATATAAGATTGGAAGGTCAAGAAATTCACTTCAGAGTGGAACTCGAAGACCAGGTCTATTTCGGAGGGCAGGTAATCAACAGAGAAGGCCAACCTGTTCAGGGAGCACTTCTCTATCTTAAAGAGCTCGTTGAGCAGCCGGTGTCGGGCAATACGACCGGTTTACGTTCCGCCATGCATACTTCAGGTGTTTATTATACCACCACAAGCGGCATCGACGGGCGTTTTATTTTTGACGAAGACTTAGATCCGGGCGTGTATGAACTTTTATGTCAGTCGGAGGCATATATCAGTAATTCTCAGATTGTTGAATTAAAACCTGGTAGTAACAGCGTTTTGATTACTTTGCTCACCGAGACCGAACAATTGATAGAAGGAACTTTAAGCTGGTGCCGGGATTTCAGTTACGGAGGAGCTATCGGAAACGAAGGGGAATCTTTCGTGGCGGGTGCCTCCTGGACGGCCGAAGAGTTGAGTCAGTACCGGGGAATGTATATAGGGAGAATGATCTTTTTCATTGCCGGTGGTAGTCCCGATGTTGAGGTTAGCATCTATGCCGACAGGAATCCGATATTTAAGAAAAACATTGCTGCAGAAGACTTGACTGCCAATAGTTTTTACAGCCTGAATTTAATGGCCGACAGTTTGGTCATAAACCCCGAAACAGAATTAATTCTTGCTTACCAGGTTAGTAATTACCCCAAAAACGCTTATCCGGCCGGAATTTGCGGTGGAAGCAGAGTAGAGGGTAAAGGAAATTTAATCTCGCTGGATCAGGGAGCTACGTGGACAACACTATATCAGGAAGCAGAAATTGAAGGCAATTGGTTGATATCTTTCGATATATATCGTGGTTCGGATTTTGTTGCAATGGAATCTTTCAATCTGGATCCCACAGACTTGACCATGAAAATCGGAGAAACCCGGTATTTATACGGTCAAATAAAACCCGCGAATGCCACCAACGGGAAAATAAGCTGGTCGAGTTCGGATTCTTCCGTGGTTTGGGTGGATCAAACGGGTAAAGTCTTTGCTCTTGCGGCCGGTCAAACGGTTGTAACGGCAACAACAGACGGAGGAAATCGTTCCGCCACTTGCCAGGTAAAAGTTGTTCCCACCATTGCCTCCAGTCTAAATGTCAACGTAGCGCAACATGTATTTTATGTGGATTGGGACGAGGTGACCGGAGATGCCTGGACTTTTTCGTGGAGGAACCTTGGCGATTCCATATACCAAGATACCACACTTACTCAAAGTTCTTTTCTATTGGAAGGCCTCGACCCCAAAAGCACAACAGAGGTTTTGGTGCAGTCTTATTCCGAACAGCAATTGGTGGATGAACATGCCTTTAGTGTTACTACGGCCAACAAAAAATCGGATTTCATGGCCATCTATACAACGGAAACTTTCTCTCCCGGACAAAAACTATTGCTGGATGTGTTGAACTTGCCGGAAGACGCCTCTGTAAATGTGTGGAAACTCAACGACGAAGTCATTTCGGGCTCTATTCTCGAGTTGTCCGAAGGCATACATGAACTAAGGGTAGAAATAACTACCTCTAAAGGCATAGAAATTATACGGCGGCAATTAAAAGTTGAATAATATGAGAAGGCATTTTAGTATACTGGCACTTATCCTGTTGACCGGCTTGCTTTACCTGGCTTGTGAAAGGGAAGACCCTTTGTTAAAGGCCGCCAAGGAACATCTGGTAAGCCAGGAAATCTATGGTATGTACAAAGACCGGCAAGCCGTTTTTATTTACGATGCCGATAAACATCAATTGGCCGACAATGCGGAAGCTCTTTATTTCCGAATCCAAAACGACAGTCAAAATACGATACTGCAAATGACTCTTGATCAAGAGCCGGATTTAGGAAAAAAATGCCTAATGACTATTGATGCTAAAGGTCTGAGTGGAATAGAAACCACTTATTCGGTGGAGGTTATAAAAATAGACGAAACCAAACAAGTCCTGTGGTTGTTCGATCAGACCGGCAAAACAGGCTTTGTTATGTTTTACAGGTTTTAAAACTTAGATGAGGTTCTTCTGCGTATTTTGTTTGCTTTGTATCTGTAGCTTCAGACTCGGCGCAGAGAAATCAATACAGCTTAGAGCGGATGAATATCCGGGAACAAGCCTCGCTTACGTGGTTCAGGAAGTTCAGTCGGGCGAGTTGCCGGCCGAAATGAATTCCGCACAGGCTTTGGTTCCCGCTTCGCTGAGCAAACTGTTGACTACGGGCGCTGCACTGGAAATATTGGGGCCCGAAAAGCGTTTCAAAACGGAGCTGGCCTACAGAGGATTATTGGAGAATGGCAGTCTCAAAGGGAACCTTTATATACTGGGTGGAGGCGATCCGTCGCTGGGATCGGAATACACCGAAGAACAAGCCGGACTTTTTCTCCAAGACTGGGTTCAGGCGGTGAAACAGTTGGGAATAAGCCGTATCGAGGGCGATATCGTTGCCGACCCCTCCCTTTTTGACGAAGAAGCCGTCTCGCCTTACTGGCTGTGGGAAGATATGGGCAATTATTACGCGGCCGGAGTGTACGGCCTGGCGGTCTTTGATAATATGTTCCGTCTCGGACTGAAATCGGGCTTGCCCGGTACTAAACCCGAGATTCTCTATCTTAAACCGGCATTGCCCGAGATGCGGATAATCAATAATCTAATTGCCAAGGACAATGCCAAAGACAGTGCTTATTTTTACGGGGTTCCCTATCGTTGGGAGCGGGTATTGTACGGCAGCCTGCCGGCCGGAAGAGAAGAATTCGTCATCAAGGGCGATATTCCCGATCCTCCCGCTTACCTGGCCTTTCGGTTGCAACAAGAATTGGTTAAGGCGGGAATCGACGTGCAAGGTAGAGCCCTTAGCAAGCAAGAACCCGGCTCTGTCTGCAAGGAACCCGGCTTTTTCCCGAAGGAATACGTTAATTCCGTAAATAATCCACAGGCTGACCATGAGGCCGTCGTTTTTTATACCGGCTATTCCAAACCCCTGGGTGAACTGGTGAAAATAATCAATTACCGCAGCCATAATGTATACGCGGAATACCTGCTGCGACATTTGGCGCTGGCCGCCGGAGCAAAGGCTCCGGTCTCTGCCCGGGAGGGACTGGAAGCCTTGCAGCGATTTTGGGCGGAAAAAGGCGTGGATATCAGTGCCTGGCAATTGTACGATGCTTCGGGTTTGTCTCCTCTGAACAGGCTGGATGCGGCAAGTCTCGCCCAAGTGTTGCGCTATATGGCCCTGGAAAGCCCGCAGGCCGGTCTGTTTTTCAGCAGTTTGCCTCAGGCTTCCCTGGATGGCACGGTGGCCAACTTTGGGAAAACATTGCCGGGAAAACTGCGTATCAAAAGCGGATCAATGAAATCGGTAACGAATTACGCCGGTTACTGGCGGTTGGAAGATAAAACCTATGCGGTGGTCCTTTTATGCAATCAGCACAAACAACCTGCCGCCCGTATACGCAGGGATATGGAGCAACTATTAAGAACAATTTACAATAAGGGATTAAAATGAATAAGGAAGAACTTTTTAAGGAACTGAAAGAACTAAATTTATTGTGGTCGGGTTTGAGCCGGATTCCCAACTTTCCCAAGGAATTGCTGGAGCTTTCGCTGAATAAACTTGAAAACATCAACCGTCTGGTAAAGGACCTTGAGGAGACGAGCTATCAGTCACAGGTAAAACCCGCTTTCGAGAAGGAAACGCATACCCGGGAAGCTACTCCCGCCCCCCTTGCAGCCGATTTGAAATCAAAGCCCTCAGTAGCAGAGGAGACGAAGCCGGCATCCGCTCCGGTAAGTTCGACCCCAACACCCGCAAGCTCATCCCCTGCACAGTCAAGCCCGACTTCCGCTCCGGTAAGCCCGACCGCCGAGCAGTCGAGCCCGCTCACGACATCTGCAAGTCCGCTATCAACACGGGAAAGTTCGCTCCCAACGCAGGAAAGTTCGCTCCCCGCAAAGGAAAGCGGGCAGACCGAAAAGCCTGTTTCGCCCCCGGTCGGGAAGATGCCCAAACTGCAAACCGAAAAACCCGAAAGCCTGGTGGATCGTTATGAAAAAACCAGTTCCAAAGAATCCTTGCAAAAGAAATTGGAAAGCAGGCATTTTGCCGATTTATCCAAAGCCCTGAGCCTAAACGATCGTTTCCGTTTCAGGCGCGACCTCTTTGGGGATTCTCCCGAGACTATGGAACAGGTATTGCAAGACATTAATACCATGCAAAGTATGGACGAGGCGCTCTCTTATCTACACAAAAATTATTCTCAACACAGTGAAACGGAGAGTTTTGCCGATTTTTGTAACCTGCTGAACAATCATTTCTCCAGCTAAGAAGCACAGCAGCCATGTCAAAACTCAGCATAGTGCCCACGCCCCTGGGAAACCTGGAAGACATCACGCTTAGAGCGCTAAGAATACTTAAGGAAGCCGATTTGATTCTGGCCGAAGACACCCGTACCACTTCCAAACTACTGAAACATTACGACATCGGCACGCCCATGCAGTCGCATCATAAATTTAACGAGCATAAAACCGTTGAGCAGGTGGTGGCGCGCATACAGGCCGGAGAACACATTGCTTTGGTCTCCGACGCCGGCACACCCGGAATTTCCGATCCGGGTTTTTTGTTGGTGAGGCAATGCTTGCAAGCCGGCTTGCAGGTAGAATGCCTGCCGGGAGCTACTGCTTTTGTGCCTGCTCTGGTGGTATCGGGTTTGCCCGAGGAACGTTTTCATTTTGAGGGCTTTTTGCCGCAGAAAAAAGGCCGCCTTACCCGTTTACGCTATTTGGCGGAACTGACGCATACTTTTGTGTTGTATGAATCTCCCTACAGAGTGCTCAAAACACTGACGCAACTGGCCGAAGTATGCGGCCCGGAACGCAGGGCTTCCGTCAGCCGTGAAATCAGCAAAATCTATGAAGAAACCTTGCGGGGCAGCCTGGATGAACTTATCCGTCACTTCAGCCTGACAGAAGCCCGGGGGGAATTTGTGTTGGTCGTGGCGGGAAAAAACGAATCCCGGGAGCAGTCTTCTTTGGAGAAAGACCACCCCCGGGAATAAACTTATTTTTCGGAAATATTAATCTTTCGAGAAAAGTTTGGTCGAAGATATTTTCACCACTTTCCCGTATGCGCCCAGAGCTTTCAGGTCGATGAGCTTGGGATCTCCCACGATGGCTATGGCCATGGGTTTACCTTTCAGTTCCTGTTGATAGAATTCCAACATTTGTTGCAGGTTGAATTGTTGAATTTCCGCTTCCTGCTGTAAAGCGGGATTGGCCGTATAACCCAGGCGTTTCCATTCTTCGTATTGCTGACTTTTACTTCTGAAGTCGGGTTGGGTGGTAAAAGGTTCCAATTCCAGGTAAGCTTTCAAATTCTTTTCTCTTTCCCCATACAAGGGCATGTCGTCGACCAATTTCATATACAGGGCAACGGCATCGTTTACCTTGTCCGATTGTGTTCCAACATAACCTTGGAAACAAACTTGCTTTTCGGCTAGAGGGGGAGTTGCTAAAAATCCGTAGGCAGTGTAGGCCATAGAATTTTTTTCCCGAATTTCTTCAATGATCAAACTGGTCAGCCCTCCCGCTCCGAAATAGCGATTGAAGGCTTTATATTTAAGGTCGTTTTCGGGTTTGTAAACATTGCCGGGAGCGAAGAAATATATTTTAGCTTGTTTGGTGTCGCTACGAGGTAGAAAGTAAATGGTGTTTTCCGAATATTCCTTGTAAGCTTTCCATTCGGGAGAGCTGCTTTCTTTCTCGTTGGCTTTTAGAGGCAAGTATTGACTCAAGATATCGTAAGCTTCGTCAAAGGGCATTGTGCCGCAAAAATGCACTTCTGCTTCGTAGTCGGTTGCCCGTTGGAATTCACCGGTAAGTTTACTCAGTCCCATTTCGGTGAATACATTGTACAATGTGGGTCTGTCAAGATAGCCGGATTTGTCGCCGTAAGCCATGTATTCAGCCAGGGCTTCGGCAATGATCTGAGGATCTTTGCCTTCACGTATACGGCTTTGGTAGATACTTCCCTGGACGTTGCGATATTGTTTTTCGTCCAGTTGAGGCATCAGAATCTGACGGGTCAGTAAACCAAGTGCTTCGACCAAGTGCTCTTCGAAGCCTTCCATTACCACATAGAGATAATCTTCGTCGACGCTATAACGACAGGTGACATTCAGTTCGGTAATGGCTTTTTTGAACTCCTGGGGATCATACCCGCCCATTATGCCCGCATAATTCATCAGGGTGGTAGAGTATTCGAGATAGGGCATTTTTTCAGTACCGATTCCGTATTTCAGAATTAAAGAGAAAACGTCGTTTTCGGTGTTTTGGGTATAAAACAGTTTGGACCTGGTATTGATTGGTTTGATGATAATTTCTTCGAAATCTTTTACAGGCAGGCTTTGTTTTTTGTAGCTCAGATCTTCAAAAGCCAGGGCATAAGCCGATTTCTTTTCGGAACTCTGAGTTATAGGCTTGATGTCGGGTTTTTCCAATTTTTCTGCTGCCGGAAATTTTCCGGTACCGATATCGAAGAGCATATAATTGTTGTTACAATAATCGGAAGCTACTCTTTGAATATCAGTTATTTGAATTTTATTAAGTCTTCCTGTATAATCCAATGCCTCGTCCAGTGCCTCGCCGGAAATAAAAATCCGGGTCAGAATTTCGGCTTTGTCGCTGTTGCTCTCCAGGTTGAGTTGGTAGCTGCGGATCATAGCCTTTTTGATATTTTCCACGAGCTTGGCATCAATGTTGCCTTGCTTGATGCGTTCAATTTCCTGGAAAAGAAGTTTTTCCACCGCTTTGGTGCTGGCAAAAACTTGTTGACTGGGATCGTACGAAGGAATGGCGGAAATTACGATACGTCCCTGGTCTTCGAAGCTGATATGGCTGGCGGAAGCTCCCATCAAATCCCCGTCGAGCACCAGTTTGTCGAAGTAGCCGGTTCTACTCCGGTTCGAAAGTAAATTCGTAAACAGATCGATTACCAGTGCATCGGGATTTGTTATCCCGGCGCCTTTAAAACCAATGTGAATGCGGGGAATATAAGCCAGGTTGGCTTTAAAATCTTTTCTTCCTTCTACTTCCCAATCGGAAAATTCCGGCAGTGAGGGGAGGGTTTTGGCGGGCAGGGCCCCAAAGCTTTTTTCGATCAGGGGTCGGGCGGCTTGAGGGTCGATATTTCCGACCAAAATCAGCGCCATATTTTCGGGCACATACCAATTGTTGTAAAATTCAATCAGTTTGCTTATTTGCGGATTTTTCAGGTGTTCCGACAAACCGATGATCGGCCTTTCGTAGGGATGTCCCTTAAAAAGATTATTGAGAAGATAATGAAATTCTCTTTGCTCAAGTTGGTCTTCGTAAAGATTGTATTCTTCGTAAACGGTTTCCAGTTCCGACTGAAAAGTTCTGAAAACAGGAGCCCGGAAGCGTTCCGCATAGAGCATCAAAAAACGTTCCAATTGGTTGGGTGGAAAATCGTTGTAATAAGTTGTTAAGTCGTAAGATGTTCCTGCGTTCATACCGGTTCCACCCATGGTGGCGACCAGGGATGAAAACTCATTCGACTGGCTAAATTCGGAAGCTTTAATACTCAATTCATTGATTTCCTTATTCAATGCTTCTTTTGTTTTCGGGTCGCTGCTGGCAGCTTTTTCGTCGTATTTGGCGATGATTTGTTCATAGAGTATTTTTTCTTGTTCCCAGTCGGTCGTACCAATTCGGTCGGTTCCCTTAAACATCAGGTGTTCCAGATAGTGAGCCAGGCCGGTAAATTGTTCGGGGTCGTTTTTGCTGCCCACGTGCACGCTTACCCTGCCGTGTACGTCGGTCTGGTTGCTGTCGGGCCAGATATACACCTGCATACCGTTGCCCAGCTTAAAATGCGATACAGAGCCGACCGGGCCGTTTTGAGCAACAGCGGTAACGGCAAAAGTCAGAAAAAAACCTGCGGGGAAAAAACGCAGGAATGAACGTAAATTAGATTTTTTCATATGCTTGTTGTTAGAATAAGTCATAAAGGTTTTTAGTTTTTAGTTTTGTAATAATGCTGCATAATAATACTGCAAAGGAAACACTTTTTTTTGTTTTTGCTCTCACTTACTCCTATCTTTGTGCTTCAAAATTGATGCATGCAGCCGAATTTCACTTTTGATACCTTTTCCGAAAGAAGCGTTTTGGTGGGTTTAATTACCCCTGAACAAAACGAGCAGAAAGCTACCGAATATTTGGATGAATTGGCTTTTCTGGCCCAAACGGCTGGAGCAACACCTGTTAAGAGATTTCTGCAGCGATTGGATCAGCCTAATCCCAAAACTCTGGTAGGATCGGGGAAATTGTTGGAGATCAAGGAGTATGTAGAAAACAACGAGATTACCATGGTTATCTTTGACGATGACCTCAATGCCAAACAACTTAAAAATCTGGATCAGGTACTGAAAGTGAAAATTTTGGACAGGACCAGCCTGATTTTAACTATTTTTGCTGAACGTGCCCAGACTGCTTATGCCAAGACGCAGGTAGAATTGGCTCAATATCAGTATTTTTTACCTCGTCTCACCCGCTTATGGACCCACCTGGAACGCCAGCGTGGAGGAGGTGGAGTGAAACTGCGCGGTCCCGGTGAAACCCAAATCGAGACGGACCGGAGAATTATCCTAAATAAAATTGCGCAGTTAAAAAAAGAACTAAAGCAAATCGATAAACAAAAAGTAGTACAACGCAGCAACCGGGGTAAAATGGTTCGTGTAGCTTTGGTTGGTTATACCAACGTTGGTAAATCAACTCTGATGAATTTATTGAGCAAAACCGAATTGCTGGTCGAAAATAAATTATTTGCCACTCTCGATACCACAGTGCGTAAGGTTATTATCGAGAATCTTCCTTTTTTGTTGAGTGATACCGTGGGTTTTATCCGAAAACTGCCGCACGATCTGGTAGAATCTTTTAAATCGACCCTGGACGAAGTCCGCGAAGCGGATTTACTGATTCATGTGGTGGATATTTCCCATCCCGGCTTCGAAGAACAGATTCAGGTAGTAGAAAACACACTGACAGAATTGGGCGCGCACAACAAACCTGTCATTTTGATTTTCAACAAAATCGATGCCTATCCATTTGTTCCTAAGGAAGAGAGCGATTTAAGTCCGGAATTGCCCGAGAACAGGCCATTACAGTCTTTGCAAGCCTCCTGGATGTCCAAAATGCAGGACAACTGCCTCTTTATTTCCGCAGCGCAACGTACGAATATTGATCGTCTGAAACAACTGCTCTACGATAAAGTAAAAGAAATTCACGTTACCCGTTTTCCCTACAACGATTTTTTGTATCCCCATTACGATATTCCTGAAAAAGACAGTCCACTTTAATACTTATCTGTTATGATACCACCTTATCGCAAACTAAATCCATCCGAAATTGAACAACTCAATTTTCAGGCCTGTACGGCAGATGATTGGGACAAAATTCTGGTACACGAGGATTTTTCGGCCGAAGCCATACGCAGCGTACATTTCTCGGGCGATATTAAGCTGGGAAAATTCGAAGCTTGTCATAACCTGCCCGGCAATGTAAAAAAGAAATCCGGTATTCGCCGGGCTCACCTGCACAATTGCGAGGTTGGCAATAATGTGCTCATCGAAAACATCGGAGAATACATTGCCAATTACATCATCGAAGACGACTGCTGCATCGAACAGCTTACTTTTATGATTTGTGATGCCGAAAATTCTTTTGGCAACGGTGTAGAAATCGAAGTGTTGGACGAAACCGGCGGCCGTATGTCGCGGATGTACAACGGCATTTCAGCTCACACTGCTTACCTGATGGCCATGTATCCCGGACGCAGCGATCTGCAGGCACAACTCAAAAAGCTGGTCGAGCAGAAAGCCTTGCAGGAACGTTCTGCCATGGGCAGAGTAGGGCGTTCATCCTACCTGATCAATGCCGGTATGATACTGAACGTCAACATGGGGCCTTTTACCAAAGTCAGGGGTTCTTCTTTTTTATACAACGGCAGCATTAACAGCACAGAAGAAGCTCCGATACAGGTTGGGGCCGAAGTCAACGCCCAAAGTTTCATATTCTCGCCGGGTTCGGAAATCAAAGACGGGGTGCATTTGGTACGTTGTTTTGTGGGAGAGGCCTCTATTCTCGGACACGGTTTCACCGGTCATGATTCCTTTTTCTTTGCCAACTGCCGCATGGAAAACGGAGAAGCCTGCGCCAGTTTCGCAGGCCCTTTCAGCACTTCGATGCACAAATCTACCCTGATGATTGGAGGTTTGTTTTCTTTTTGCAACTTCGGCTCAGGCTCCAACCAAAGCAACCATCTCTACAAATTGGGCCCCATGCACAGCGGTGTACTGGAAAGAGGTACTAAAACAGGCAGTGATTCTTATTTATTGTGGCCGGCTAAAATCGGTCCTTTCTCGTTGGTCAAGGGCCGCCATGTCAACAACCCCGATACTACGGCTTTTCCCTTTTCTTACCTGGTCGAAAACAGAGGTATGAGTTACCTGGTTCCGGCTGCCTCCCTGCCCAGCATCGGATTGATGCGCGACGTGAACAAATGGCCCGACCGCGATGCCCGTAAATCGTCCAAAAAACAAGACAAGATCATTTTCCATTTTCTCAATCCCAACACCATAGAGGAAATCCGCAAAGCCATTAAAATCGGTAACGACCTGCGCCTGCACGCTTCACTGGGTTATAATCCCGAAGACGCCGCCATGCAGGGCGTGGTTAGTGAACTCAGGCATGCCGCTCCCGACGATCCCATTCTGGAATACCGTTACAGGGGTATGCGTATCCGCCGTTCCAATCTCGAAAAAGGTTCTGCCTTGTACAAAATGGCCATACAAATTTACGTCGGAGATGTTGTGTTACGGCAAATAGAAGCTTTCAAACAGAAAAAAGACCGGGAAGACGACAAAATCATCTGGAAAGACTTTATCAAAACCCGTGTGTTCGAAAAGGAAATTCCGTATAATCAGGAAAAGTGGCTGGATATAGCGGGGCTGGTTGCTCCCGAAGCAGCCGTAGAGTACCTGATCGGTTGCATCGAAAGAGGCAAATTTACCAGTGTGGAACAACTCGAAGATCGTTGGGAAGAATTGTATCAGACCTACCAGGAAAGGGAGTGGGCTTATGCCTTTCCACTGATTGCCGAACTAAGGAACATCGCCTTGCGCGACATCAAGCCCGCCACCTTGCTTGCTATCCTGGACGAATGGCAGGAAGCCTCGCTTACGCTTTGCAATCAGGCCTTGCTCGATGCTGAACTCGAATTGTCCATGAAACGATCTTTTGCTCCCGAAGAAGGTGAAGTTCCCAATTCCTTTGTTGAGAAATTACGCAAATCCATTGGCGAAATACCCGGAAAAGGCGATGTCGCCAGGCAATTTATTCAGGATAATATTGTAATACAGAATAACCTGCATTAATTGTTTACTGTAAATACCCTTATACTTTTCTTATGTCAACACCCGAGTTTAATTATCAAAATCCTTTTCCCCTGGGAAAAGACGACACCGAATATTATTTATTAAGTAAAGACTATATTTCGACGGCTCAATTCGAAGGCAGAGAAATTCTGAAAGTTCAACCCGAAGCTTTGAGATTATTGGCAAGAACCGCTATGCGTGATTGTTCTTTTTTGCTCAGGCCGGCCCATCAGGCGCAGGTGGCTGCCATATTGGACGATCCCCAGGCTAGTGAAAATGATAAATATGTGGCTCTCACCATGTTGAGAAATGCCGAAGTTTCGGCCAAAGGCGTGTTGCCTTTTTGCCAGGATACCGGCACCGCTACTGTGGTAGCCAAAAAAGGTCAGGAAGTCTGGACGGGCGGTGGAGACGAAGAAGCACTTTCGCACGGAGTTTACGATACTTATACCAGCGAAAACCTGCGCTACTCGCAAACCATACCCCTCGACATGTACCGCGAAAAAAATTCAGGTAACAATTTGCCTGCTCAAATCGATATTCAGTCGGTCGATGGCAACGAATACCACTTTTTGTTTATAGCTAAGGGCGGAGGTTCGCAAAATAAGACCTATTTGTTCCAGGAAACCAAAGCCTTGTTGAATCCCAAAACCCTTGAGGCTTTTTTGATCGACAAGATGCGCAACCTGGGTACCGCCGCCTGTCCCCCCTATCATATTGCTTTTGTTATCGGAGGCAGTTCGGCCGACATGACACTTAAAACCGTCAAGCTGGCCTCCACGCATTATTACGATTCCTTACCCTTGGAAGGCAACGACTACGGACAAGCGTTCCGCGACGTGGAACTGGAGGAAAAAATGCTGAAAGCTGCCGGAGAACTGGGTTTGGGAGCCCAGTTTGGAGGAAAGTATTTTGCTCACGATATCCGCATTATCCGCTTGCCCCGCCACGGCGCCTCTTGTCCCGTAGGGTTGGCGGTCTCCTGTTCTGCCGACCGCAACATCAAGGCCAAGATAAACAAAGAGGGCATTTGGCTTGAAAAACTCGAAGAAAACCCCGGCAAATACATACCCGAAGTTTTACGTCGGTCGGGCGAGGGTGACGCTGTTAAGATAGACTTAAACCGTCCTATGAAAGAAATTTTGGCCGACTTGAGTCGATACCCGGTGGCTACCCGTTTATCCTTGAATGGAACCATCATCGTGGGCAGAGACATTGCCCACGCCAAACTCAAAGAACGCCTGGACGAAGGAAAAGGTTTGCCCCAATATATTAAAGACCACCCCATTTATTATGCCGGCCCGGCTAAACGGCCTCAAAGCCTGCCCTCGGGTTCCTTTGGGCCCACAACAGCCGGACGTATGGATTCTTATGTGGAATTGTTTCAGCGAAACGGCGGCAGTATGGTCATGATAGCCAAAGGTAACCGCAGCCGGCAGGTGACCGAGGCCTGCCAAAAATACGGAGGTTTTTATCTGGGCAGTATCGGAGGGCCTGCTGCTATTTTGGCCGAGCAAAACATCAAATCGGTGGAATGCCTGGAATACCCCGAATTGGGCATGGAAGCCATCTGGAAAATCGAAGTGGAGAACTTTCCTGCTTTTATTTTGGTCGACGACAAAGGCAACGATTTCTTTGAGCAAATCAAGCCGGCTTGTTTAAACTGCTGAGAATTACTCTCTGTATTTTCCATCCCCGGCATCTTCGATGATACTCAGGTAGCTTAGATACCGCGATTGGCTGATCCGGTGTTCTTCGATCGCTTTCAGCACGGCGCAATCCGGCTCGTGCCGGTGTGTGCAGTCGTTGTAGTAACAACGGGCCGATGTGCGAAAGATTTCGGGAAAGAAATGACCTACTTCGGCAACATGCATATCTACCGTATTGAATCCCTTAATTCCCGGAGTGTCGATGATGTAAGTTTCCTCTTCGATTTCGAACATTTCGGAATAGGAGGTAATGTGTCTCCCTTTGTTGTGGTAATCCGATATCGGGCCTACCTTGGTCTGAATGTGCGGATTGAGCCTGTTGACCAAAGAAGACTTGCCCACACCGGAGTTGCCGGCCAGAAGGCAGATTTTACCTCTTATCAGCGAGCGCACTTCCTCTATGCCTTCGCCTTTGAGAGCGGATACTTTCAGGCAAGGATAGGGGATGGATTCGTAGAGCCTAATCAGCGCTTCGAGGTATTCGGAATCTTCAGCCCCGTAGAGGTCTATTTTGTTGAAAAGCAGGCAGCAGGGAATGCGATAGGCTTCGGCCGTAGCCAGAAAGCGGTCTACAAAAATGGTATGAGTTTGCGGGTGGTTTACGGTGACCATCAATATGGCCAGGTCGATATTAGCCGCCAGAATATGTAATTGTTTGGAAAGATTGGCCGCTTTGCGTACTATGAAATTGCTGCGATCCAGCACTTCGGTAATAAAGTATGTCTGGTCGTCGGAGGTTTTTTCGATCAGCACACGATCGCCGATGGCTACGGGATTGGTGCTGCTCAGGTCTTTTATCCTGAAATTCCCTTTAACCACACATTCGTGCAAGTCCCCGGCAAGAGTTTTGACCAAAAAGACATTGCCGGCGGTTTTGATGACCAGTCCTTCCATCGACGAATTAAACAGTCATGATTTCCTTTTCTTTGAGGGCCACTATCTCATCGATGGATTTGATGAATTTGTCGTGCGTTTTCTGGACTTCGGCTTCGGCATTTTTGCCTATATCTTCCGACAGGCCCTCTTTGACCAACTTCTTAATGGATTCTATCGTGTCACGGCGGGCGTTGCGGATACTGATTTTAGCTTCTTCTCCTTCGTTTTTCACCTGCCTGCTCAGCTGACGGCGCCTCTCTTCGGTGAGCGGAGGCACCGCCAGGCGGATGATTTCGCCGTTGTTAACCGGGGTGATGCCTACATCGGAAGCCATAATGGCTCTTTCGATTTCCTTGATCATATTTTTTTCCCAAGGCTGTATAGCGATGGTCTTGGGATCCGGAGTACTCAGGTTGGCCACTTTGTCCAAATCCGTCTGCGTACCGTAATAATCGACGCGGATGTTATCCAGAATACTGACATTGGCCTTGCCGGCACGAATCCGTGAAAGGGTTTTTGTCAGAAAGTCGATGGTTTGAGACATATTCTCTTCGGTCATGCTCAGGTAAAGATCCAATTCTTCGTTCATAGGTATAGTCTTAAAGTGTTTGCTGAAATTAATTATGAACCAGGGTGCCGATATTTTCTCCCTTAAGGACTTTTACCAGATTCCATTTTTTGTCCATGTTAAAGACAACGACAGGTAAATTGTTTTCCCGGCAAAGAGTGGTAGCAGTTAAGTCCATTATTTTAAGGTTCTTGTCGTAGATTTCTTCAAAGCTGATCTTGTCGTATTTAACAGCCTTGGGGTCTTTTTCGGGATCGGCCGTATATACTCCGTCCACGCGGGTGCCCTTAAGCATCAGATCGGCTTTTATTTCTACGGCACGCAGCGACGCTGCAGTGTCGGTGGTGAAAAACGGGCAACCCGTGCCGGCCGAAAAAATGACCACATGGCCTTTTTCGAGAAAATCAATGGCTTTATCGGTGCTGTAGTGTTCCGCTACCGGCTCCATATTGACAGCCGTAAGCACGTGGTTGGATACCTCCAGTTTATTCAAAGCAGAACTCAGGGCCAGGCTGTTTATGACAGTGGCCAGCATACCCATCTGATCGCCTTTGACACGGTCGAATCCACTCTGGGAACCGCTCAAACCCCTGAAAATATTTCCACCGCCTATCACTATGCCCACTTGTATGCCCATGATCTGCAGCTCTTTGATCTGTTCGGCATATTCGTTGAGGCGCTCGGGATCTATCCCGTAGTTGCTTTTCCCCATCAGGGACTCTCCACTGAGTTTCAATAATATTCTTTTGTATTTCATGCTGATCTTGTCCTGGACGCACAAAAGTACATTTTTTTTGCGCTAAATCAAATACTCTATTTCTTTAAATGCGAAGGCTCTGATCCATCCCTCGTCGCTTTCAACTTCCAACTGCCCGCTTGGCATCACCCGAAGTATTCTGGCCCTGAACGGTCTGTTCCCCTGTTTATAGTGGTGAAAACCTTCTTTGCGGTAAAGATGTCGGTGGTAAGCTGCTGCAATTTCTGTTTTTCCTTCTTCCGTGAAGGTTTTGGCATAAGCCTCACCCAGCCGGTAGTGCAGTGCAAGCGTCAGGTCGACTAAGTCAAAAGTCCGCCCGCACAACTGAAAGACGGAAACAGGATTGGGCAGGTTTGGGCTGAATTGCTCCTGGTTTATATTTATACCTATACCGGCAATACTGCCCAGAATGGATTTTCCCCGTAGTTCGTTTTCAATCAAAATACCGGCTATTTTTTTGTCATCCACATAAATATCATTGGGCCATTTGATCTCGGCCTGCAGGCCGATTTCCTCGCCGAGTGTTTTCAACAGAGCCAGTGAAATCGCCTGGGACAATACAAAGAAAGAGGCCGGACTAAGGTGTCCGGGACGAAGAAAAACACTGTACGCAATATTTTTGCCTGCTTCCGATACCCAGACATTGTCTTGTTGTCCCCGGCCGGCTGTCTGATTAAAGCTGGCCAGAGCATAAGCTTCGCTCAACAGGGGCTCTTTCTCCCATATTTCCCTCAGCAAAGAGTTGGTAGAGCTCAGTTCATCCACAAAGTGAAGGTCGGCTGCAGTAAAGGTTTTCAAAGTCTTTGTCGGGTTTAGTGATTAATAAGTTTGAATGGGAGCATGGCTCGTACCGTCTTATCGTCTTTTTGATTCAGTTTAGCAATTAATAGGTTTGCATGGGAGCTCTGAAGGCGTCTTCGATATGTTCTATTTCCCATTGCTCTCCCTGCCTGAGCAGCGACAAAATATCAAAGCGCACCGGCAGGTCGATCCGGTGGAGCTTTATATAATGGTGGGCAGCCTGAACGATACGGCGTATTTTTTTACGATCCACTGCCTGCCAGGGTTCCTCGTACTCGCTGCCGCTGCGGGCTTTTACTTCGGCTACTATCAACATATTTTCAAAGAGGGCAACAATATCCAGCTCTTTATGTCCGGAACGCCAGTTACAATCCAATATTCGGTAGCCTTTTTGCCGAAGAAAATATTGAGCGGCGACTTCGCCCGATTTTCCCAATTCGTTGTGACCGGCCATTTGTTCAGCGTTTATTTTGAAAAAAATCCCTGAGAAGTTGGGCGCTTTCGTCCGATAAAATACCCGAAATCACTTTGGTTTTGGGATGCAAAGCACCCGGAGCCTGCAGGCTGTATCCTTTTTTTTCGTCGGGGCAGGCGTAAATCAATTCTCCCAACTGAGACCAGGCGATGGCCCCGGCACACATCAGGCAGGGCTCCAGGGTAACGTAAAGGCTGCATTCCTGCAAATATTTACCGCCCAGGGTTGAGGCTGCCGCCGTAATGGCTTGCATTTCGGCGTGAGCCGTTACATCGTTCAGAGTTTCGGTCAGGTTATGCCCCCGCGCAATTACTCTGCCCTTGCATACCACGACGGCTCCCACGGGAACTTCGTTTTGTTCGTAAGCCAGCAAGGCTTCGTTCAGGGCCAGGCGCATGTATTTTTGGTGAAGACTCATTCAATGCATTTCTTCCTCGTGAAACAGGGTGGGATAATCCTTGTTGAACCTTTTTAGGATGGTTGTCATCAAAACGGTTCGAATTAAATGCGAGCGATTGCTTATGTTGTACTTTTCGCAATACGAAAGCAGGGCGTTGTATTCAGGCTCGTTAAGCGCAAATACAATCCGTTTGTTTCTGAGCCGGGGTTTTGATTTTGGCAGGACTTTTTTCCGGCCACCTTTTTTCTTTCTCTTTTTGGAGGGATCCTTAGTTTTTTTCATGAGCGAAGGCAGACAAGGTTTTGGATTTCAGACGCTAAATAAGGCTTTTTATTTGTCTATTGCAAATGCTTATCTGCTTTTGTGAAAAGAGAAAGCAAAATATACCAAACGACACACAAGGCAATGGCCTGCCAACCAATAAGCAATACAAGCACTATGCAGCCGGACAGAAAGAAATACCTCAAGCGATTGCCGCTTATGGTAAAGCGCGAAAACTTCAGCGAAAACATGGGTATAGGCGATACCAACAACCAGGAAAACAGCAAGATAAGTATAGGAATTGCTAAAGATAGTACCGGCAAATTGTATTCCTGTATGGCGGCAACACCAAAAGCCCAGAAAAGGGCATTGGCCGGAGTAGGGAGGCCTATAAAACCCCGGCTTTGCCTTTCGTCTATATTAAATTTAGCCAGCCTCAGAGCCGAAAACAGGGGAAGGATAAAAGCCGAGTAAGCCAATATATGTATGGTGTTTTCACTCAACAAGCCCGGAGTCAGATCTCGGTAATAGTTGAATACCATCATTGCCGGGGCCAGTCCGAAACTGATCACATCGGCCAGAGAATCGAGCTCTTTGCCCAGCGGAGAATAGGCCTGGAACAAGCGTGCGGCCAAGCCGTCCAGAAAATCAAAAACGGCAGCCAGTGCTATGAGAGCCGCTGCTGCCGTGTAGGCTTTTTCGAATGCGAACACAATCGATAAGCAGCCTGCCAGGGCGTTTAGTAAGGTTATGGCGTTGGGAAGATACTTAAACAGTCTCATTTCGTTCTTTGTCTTTAAAGCGGGCAATAACCGTTTTGTTGCCCTTAACACGTGCTCCTTGTTCAACAAACATATCAACGGAGTCGAGAGGGAAAAACAAATCGACTCTGGATCCGAATTTAATAAAGCCCAAATGTTCGTTCAGCTTACAGCGTTTACCTGTATGGGCGTAAGTGACAATGCGTCTTGCCAGTGCCCCGGCAATTTGGCGTACCAGAACGGTTTGCTGATTGTAGGCGGCACGGATAATAACGCTGGAACGTTCGTTTTCGCTGCTGGCTTTGGGCAACCAGGCCGCGTGGTAATTGCCGTTTCGATGGCTGTAATGAATCACTTTGCCGGCCAAAGGATACCAGTTGGCGTGTACGTCGGTGACAGACATAAAGATAGACACTTGCAGGCGTTTTTCTTTCAAGAGCAGATTTTCATAAACAGGTTCGACGACAACTACTTTTCCATCGGCCGGCGACACTATGTCGCCCGGATGACTTTGTTGATAAAAACGGCGGGGACTTCTGAAAAAATTAGTAAAAAAAAGAAATAAAACAGAAGAAATAACCAGGCTGATACTAAAAGTAATTCCACCGGCCAGAAAAAAAAGCAAAAGGTTGATCGTAATCAATCCAAGAGCAACCGAAGACAAGAGCTTCCATCCCTCTTTATGAATGTATATCCTGAAAGGAATTTTCATCATTAAACCTTAAAACCGCAAAAGTACAACAATATTTTTATTATGGAAATGCATCTGTTTATGGAGCTTTCCGAAGAATCTTCCGAAAAATTACGGAAAATAAGATTGATGTTACAAAAAAATATGTAAGTTTGCTTCCTGAAGTTTGAGGATAGAAATACATCTCGCCCGATAAAGAGTTGTAAAGATAATTAATTAAGAAGCTATAAAACAAAGCGATATAATTGCTGACATGTCTCATTTATTAAAATTTTTATTATGAAAAAGACGCTTACATCTGTTTTGCTGGCCTCCTTACTGGCCATGTTTGTGAATTTTAATGCCAATGCCCTGGGTTCACCTCTGGAAAAAGGAACCATTGCCGCTACTGCTGCTCTTGGTTTCCAACCCGGATTGGGTGCCAGCTTGAGCGGTGAATACGTACTTGTCGATTCTTGGTGGGAAGGCCATTTTGCCGTAGGTCTGGGAATACAGACAGTGGCTATTTCCTCGGAAGGCCTTAATTTCGGTATTTTGCCAAAAGCAACTTACGGTATTTTTCTTACCGACGCTATTGAAGTGCATGCCGGTATTCAACTGGGCTTCGGACACAACAAAAACAGAGGCAATGGTTTTGCCTATGGCGGATTGCTGGGAGGCCGTTACTTCTTTAACGACACCATGGCTGCCGGCCTGGAGTTGAATTACACCGGTTGGGGCGCAGCTTATACTCCCCTTGTGTCGCTGGGATACACCATCCTTTTTTAGGCATTAACTAATTCATTTAAAGCGAAAAAAGCCTGCGAAAAATTCGCAGGCTTTTTTTTTAACACAGATTTGGACGAAGTTTAATACATACTTGACCCGAATATGACAAATCGGCTTTATCTTTAAGGCTGGAAGTAACATTTTAACAAACAATTGATTATGAGTTCATTCGTACATCTACACGTGCATTCTCAGTATTCCATCCTCGATGGACAAGCCTCTATACAAGACTTGGTCGACAAAGCCGTTGCAAATAAAATGCCGGCCATAGCCTTGACGGATCACGGTTGCATGTTTGGAGTGAAAGAGTTTCATAATTATGTTAAAGCAAAGAATGCCCAGTCGAAAACTCCCATAAAACCCATTATCGGTTGTGAGGTGTACGTTGCCCGCAACGGAAAAGAAATGCATCGCAAAGAGGTCAAAGAAGACGCTCGGGGCTGGCATCTGATTTTACTGGCCAAGAACTTTAAAGGCTATAAAAACCTCATAAAAATAGTTTCTCGCGCCTGGACCGACGGTTATTATTATTGTGCCAGAACCGATCACCGCGATCTGGAAACCTACCGGGAAGGTTTGATAGCCTGTTCAGCCTGCCTGGGCGGTGAAATTCCCAGCTATATACTCAACGACAACTTGGAACAGGCTGAGCAATCGGTACGTTGGTTTAAAAAAGTGTTCGGCGATGATTTTTATCTGGAACTGCAACGCCATAAACCCACGGTAGCCAATGCGGCTCAGGATACCTATCCCAAGCAACAACTGGTAAACAAGCATTTGATTGAACTGGCTCAAAAATACCAGGTAAAACTTATTGCCAGCAACGACGTGCATTTTGTCGACGAAGACCATGCCGAAGCACATCACCGGCTTATTTGCCTGAATACGGGCAACGATGTGGACGATTACAGCAAAATGGCCTATACTAAACAGGAATGGTTCAAAACCGTCGAAGAAATGCAGGCTGTTTTTCATGATTTGCCCCAGGTGCTTGAGAACACGCTGGAAGTAGCCGAAAAGGTGGAATATTACGATATCAACCACGAACCCATTATGCCCGACTTCCCCAAACCCGAGGGCTTCGACGACGATAACGAATACCTGCGTTTCCTCACCTACAAGGGAGCCGAGAAGGTCTATCCCGATATGAACGAAGAAGTTCGTGAACGACTCGAATTTGAACTGGAGGTAATCAAGAACATGGGTTATCCGGGCTATTTTCTTATCGTACAGGATTTTACCACAGCCGCCCGGAATATGGGCGTTTCGGTGGGGCCGGGCCGGGGTTCGGCCGCCGGTTCGGCTGTAGCCTACTGCCTGGGCATTACCAAGGTGGATCCCATCAAATACGATTTGCTGTTTGAGCGTTTTCTCAATCCCGAACGGATTTCTCTGCCCGATATCGACATCGACTTTGACGACGACGGAAGAAACGCTGTTTTACGCTGGGTAGAAGAGCGTTACGGCAAAGAGAAGGTGGCTCATATCATCACCTACGGCACCATGGCCTCCAAATCGGCCATCAAAGATGTAGCCAGGGTACAAAAATTGCCGCTCTCCGAATCGGATCGTTTATCCAAGCTGGTTCCCGATAAAATTACGGATCCGGCCGATTCCCAGAGGCGCCTAAAGGTCAATCTGAAAAACGCCATCGCTTATGTGCCGGAACTTAAGGAGGCCGCCGAATCGGACGATCCCGCCTTGCGCGACACCATGAAATACGCCCAGCAGCTCGAAGGCACCGTTCGTAATACCGGAGTTCACGCCTGCGGGGTGATTATAAGCCGCGACGACATTTCCGATTGGGTGCCCGTGAGCACGGCCGAAGACAAAGAAACAGGCGAAAAATTGCTGGTGACCCAGTTCGACGGTTCTGTCATCGAAGATACGGGATTGATCAAAATGGACTTTTTGGGTTTGAAAACCCTATCCATCATTAAGGATGCCGTCGAGAATATCCGCTTGTCCCGGGGCATTACGGTAGATATCGACAATATATCGCTCGAGGACGAAAAAACCTACGCACTCTACAGTGAAGGCAAAACCGTGGGCACTTTTCAGTTTGAATCGGCCGGTATGCAAAAATACCTGCGCGATCTGCAGCCCTCCAAGTTCGAGGACCTCATTGCCATGAACGCCCTATATCGGCCCGGTCCCATGGATTATATTCCTCAGTTTATTGCCCGCAAGCACGGCAGTGAAGCCATAGAGTACGACCTTCCGGTGATGGAGCGTTACCTGAAAGACACCTACGGCATTACCGTCTATCAGGAACAGGTGATGTTGCTGTCCAGATTGCTGGCCGGTTTCAGTCGTGGAGAATCCGACGAGCTGCGTAAGGCTATGGGCAAAAAGATCCGGGAACAACTCGACAGACTCAGGCCTAAATTTATTGAGGGAGGCAAGAAAAACGGCTACGGTGAAGGCATACTCGACAAGATCTGGGCCGATTGGGAAAAGTTTGCCTCCTATGCGTTCAATAAATCTCATGCCACCTGTTATTCTCTGGTGGCCTACCAAACGGCCTGGCTCAAAGCTAATTATCCTTCGGAATACATGGCTGCGGTGTTGAGTCGCAGTGTAAACAACATAAGCGATATCACCAAATTTATGGACGAATGCCGCTCCATGGGAATCCTGGTGTTGGGACCCGACATCAACGAGTCCAATTATCAGTTTACGGTAAATAAACAAGGCAACATTCGTTTCGGTCTCGGGGCTATCAAAGGCATGGGAGAGGGCGCAGTCAAAGCCATAGTCGAAGAACGTGCCAACAAGCCCTACGATTCCGTCTTCGATTTGGTTGAACGGGTAAACCTGAATGCCTGTACCCGCAAAAATATCGAAGTCATGGCTTTGGCCGGAGCTTTCGACAGCCTGGGAGAAATACAAAGGGAACAATTTTTTGCCGAAAACGACAAAGGCGAAGTTTTTCTGGACGTTTTAATGCGTTACGGCAACAGAATTCAGTTGGACAGGGCCAGTAATCAGAACACCCTGTTTGGAGGCGAAATGGAGGTGGCCATTACCCGCCCGGATATTCCCAGGGCGGAGAGTTGGTCGGAACTGGAACGTCTCAATCGTGAAAAAGAATACGTCGGGATGTACCTTTCGTCTCACCCCCTGGACGAATATTCGGTTTTTATGAAATACGTTTGCAACACCACCATAGAAGACATCAAGCTGGGCAAACTGGAACTCAACAAAGAAGTACAATTTGCCGGCATAGTGACCGAAGTACGCGAAAAACGCAAGCAAAACGGCGATCCCTACGCCTTTGTAACAATAGAAGATTATACGGCCAGTGTCGAGCTTCCATTTTGGAGCCGCGAGTATGTAGATTTTGGGAAATACCTCAAAAAAGATATGTTTTTGGCCTTCAGGGGGGTCTACCAGCCCAGGCCCTGGAAAGCTTCCGAAAATGAACTGAAAATTAATTCAATTTCTTTGCTTTCAGAGGCAGCAGGCAATGCTGTCAATAAAATTCAGATCACTATTCCTTTGCATCTGATTAGTAATGAATTTACCCGGCGTTTTCTGTCAATGATCAATAAAAAACCGGGTAAGTCCCTGTTGTACATCACTGTATACGATCCGGACAACCAGCCCAAACTCCATGCTTCTTTGTTTTCGAGGAATTATCGCATCCAGGTCGACAAGGAAATAACGGACTTTCTGGAAGAAAGCGGTGAGATTGAAATAAAAATGAATTAACAGTATATAACGTGGTTTTTTTTATAACTTTGTGACAAATAATAGTCATGCTCCGACGTTATAATGTATAAGGAAATTAAAATACGAATCATATGGCATTGGAAATAACAGACTCGAATTTTGAGGAATATCTTTCCTCCGGTAAAGCTTTAGTAGTCGATTTTTGGGCGCCCTGGTGCGGACCCTGCAGAATGGTAGGCCCGATCATCGAAGAATTAGCTGATGAATACGCCGACCGAGTAAATATCGGTAAGATGAACGTGGACGAGAACAACGATGTTTGCGTTCGTTTCGGCATCAGAAACATTCCGACCATCTTGTTTTTTAAACAAGGACAATTGGTAAACAAACAAGTGGGAGCCATCCAAAAAAGTGCATTGGCACAGAAAGTTGAGGCATTGCTTTAATGAGAAAAGAAAGGCTGCTTTGGGCCGACGACGAAATTGATTTACTCAAACCTCATATCCTTTTCCTCGAAGAAAAAGGCTATGAGCTGGTTACGGCCACCAATGGCCAGGACGCCCTGGATTTGTGCCGCAGCCAGGTTTTTGACCTGGTTTTTCTCGATGAAAATATGCCCGGACTCAGTGGCCTTGAAACCCTCAACGCCATCAAGGAACTCTATCCTTCCTTGCCTATTGTTATGATTACCAAGAGCGAGGAGGAGGATATCATGGACCAAGCCATAGGCAGCAAGATCTCCGATTACCTTATCAAGCCGGTCAATCCCAATCAGATATTGTTGACCATCAAAAAAAACCTTCACAAAAACGAAATTATTTCCGGGACGGTCACAGCCGATTACCAGCAGCGTTTTAGGGAAATTGCCCTGCAAATAGAAGAGGCTTCGGGCGAAGAAGACTGGAAAGAAGTTTACAAAAAATTGGTGTTTTGGGAACTGGAGCTGGCCGGAACCAAAAACGCTCTGGACGAAGTCCTGCTGATGCAAAAAAACGAAGCCAACCGGCTTTTTGCCCGTTTTGTGTCCCGCCATTATGCCCGTTGGATGGAAGGTTCTCCGGATCGTCCTCTGATGAGTCCCGATTTGTTTCGCGAAAAAGTCTTTCCCCTGCTCGACGCGGGCGAGAAGGTCTGGTTCATATTGATCGATAATTTCCGTTTCGATCAGTGGAGAATGCTCAAACCTCAAATAGGGCAGTGGTTCAGTATGGATGAACAGTTGTATTTCAGTATTTTGCCCACTGCTACTCAATACGCCCGGAACGCCGTTTTTTCGGGACTCTATCCTTTGCAGATTCAGCAAATGTTTCCGGAGCTATGGGTAGACGAAGACGATGAAGAGGGTAAAAACCTCAACGAAGCGCCCCTGATTCAATCCCAACTGGAACGCTACCGCAAGAAATATAAGTTCAGCTACCATAAAATCAACGATAATTCGGCCGGCGAAAAATTGTTGGCCAACTTGCAGAGCTATATGGATAATCCGCTTAATGTGGTGGTGTTCAATTTTATAGATATGTTGTCGCACGCTCGTACCGAATCGAGGATGATAAGGGAACTGGCCAACGACGAAGCGGCTTACCGTTCACTCACCGAATCCTGGTACAAGCATTCTTCCATGGCCGGATTGCTCGATTATCTTTCGCAACAAAGTTGCAAAGTGATACTGACCACCGACCACGGCACCATCAGAGTGGATAATCCGGTCAAGGTGGTGGGCGATCGCAACACCAATACTAACTTGCGTTATAAATTGGGCAGAACCCTCGAATACAATCCCCGGCAGGTATACGAAATCAAAAATCCCCTGCAATACAAACTGCCTAGCCCCAACCTGAGCACCACCTATATTTTTGCCCAACACAACGATTATTTTGTCTACCCCAACAACTACAATTACTATGCTTCGTACTACAAGCATACTTTTCAGCACGGCGGTATTTCGCTCGAAGAAATGGTAGTTCCGTTTATTTTGTTGGATTCCAAATAAATATGTTGCCCATCGAATTTCAATTATCCGGTATACAGGAGGCAGCCCGCCTGTTGCTGAACAATTTTCCGGATCGCAGGGTCTTCGCTTTTTACGGCGGCATGGGAGCCGGCAAAACAACATTTATCCAGGCACTCTGCCGCCGGCTGGGCGTGAAAAGCTCCGTAAACAGTCCCAGTTTTGCCCTGATCAACGAATACCCCCTCGACAAGGGCGATGCGGTCTATCATTTTGATTTTTATCGCATCAACAAACTACAGGAAGCTTACAGCATAGGCAGCGAAGACTATTTCTACAGCAGTAATTACTGTTTCATCGAATGGCCCGAAAAAATAGAAGAACTACTGCCCGAAGACTGCGTTAAAATCGAGCTAACCGTGCTCGAGACGGGAGTGCGCCGTCTCAGCCTTAAGCAGGGCTTGTAGAATGCCCAGGGCTGCAGGATGGCCTGAGGTATGCGGAATGCTCGTACTTGTAGGATCGCTCAGGATAGTGGGGTTCCTAAGGATAGTGAGTTTCAACAAAGTGACGGTAAACCTCTTCGGGAAATTCCTCCTTCAGCAGTTCCAGATTGGATTCCGAAAAGATCAGGATTTTAAGCCCGGGGTATTTTTCCTGAGGGTCTTCGCCTTGAAAGCTTAAAGTCGATATATAGCGGTAGATGTCTTCCTGATTTTCGAAACTGCGCACCATCAGGACATCCTGAGTACCGATTTTTTCTAGGCTCAACTCATAATCCCTGATCAGAAAATTGGTGAAATTGTAGAGCGCCACATCAAAAAGCAGGCGGTTTTCGTTGATGGAATCGGGGGAGTAGCCCAAGGCCAGTATATGGGGCTCTTCGGGCCGGTAGCTGAACTTGGTGGCCAGCGAATCCAGACGGGCCATAGCCAGCGAATCTTCGATAGTCATGCCCGAATCCAAAAAGAAGCCTTTGAAACTCACCGGCCGGCGGCCTTCTTCCCAATAGCCTATCATTTGTTGACTTACGGGCCCCAAGGGAGTGTTGGGGTATTCCGAGGCTATCAGCCGGATTAAACGTAAAAATTCTTCGGCGTCTCCTGCTTTAACGGCCTCCAGAGCGCTCAAGAACCAAAAATGGGGTCGGAGTTCGCTTTTGGGGTAATTCGTTTCCACGTAGGCACAATTGAGCTTAACGCTGTCGGAAGCATCGTTCAGGTAATGCTGGTAGGTGCTTGCGTACAAGGAATCCTGCATGCGGTACATTTCTTTGAGTTTATCCAAAAAATGGGGATTTTCGAGCAGGCCGGCTTGCTGAGTTTGAGGGAATCTGCTCAACAAGCTGCTTCTCAGGCTGTCGGCTTCCTGCTCGTGCCCGCTCTGCATCTGCATCAGGTAAGAGATGTAATAAATCTCGGGCAGATAAGTGGTGTCTTCGGGGAAACGTTTTTCAAAATCTTGGAAAGTTCTCAATGCCAGATCGTTGTTGCCCATTTGTTCTCTGAAAATCATGCCCGACATAAAACTGGCTTCGGCTATCAGTTCCATCGATGCCTGTAGTTGTTCCCGGGTAAAGGGCAGGTCTTTCAGGTAATAGCCTTCCTGGGTGGGATCGTCGGAAGCCTCAAATTCCGGCCCGGTTCTTTCGTCTTCGGTGCTGCCGACTTCCGTGTCGGAAAGCAGACCTTCGCCTCTCAGAGCATCACCCGGCAGACTGTCGGTGGCGGCCCCGGGCAAAGTGGTTTCGTCAGCGATTCCGGCAAAAGCATTTTGGCTGAAAAAGTCGCCCTTGTTGCTTATACGCCAATTGTCTTCGAGTCTGCGTCTGCCCCAGTTGCGTTGAAACTCCCGCCGCCCGGTCTCCAGAGTGGCTGGATTGTAAAAGTACCAACTGTCGTCGGTGTTTTGCATGCCTGGCAAGACGGTGGGGGCTGTTTCTTCTTCACGCACATTGGCCTGGGTCAGCTCCCGGTTGGCACTCAGAGCGTCTTCCTGACCGCGAAGCCTGGCCTCCTGGCGGGCTGCCTTTTTGGCCTGGGTAATCCGTTCTTCTATCAGTTTATCGCGTTCCTCATCGGGTAGGTCGGCCACCCATTGCAGACTGTCCTGCAGATGTATGGTTTCCAGGTGGGGCTGAAGCAGATCCAGTACCCGGGCTCTTTCTTCGACCAGTTCCGTCTCTTTGTGCTCCTTTCCGATCAGGCCTTTGGCTTGTTGATAACAGGGAGCTGCTTCGAGAAAGAGTTCGTTACGATAATAATAATCGCCCAAAGTCATCAGGGCCTGGGCCTTGTAAGGTCCGTTGGAAGTGCTTTGAGCAATGGCAAGGTTGTAGCTGTCGATGGCTTTCAGCGTATCGTTCTCCGAAAAGTACAGGTTGCCCATAGCGTAATAGATGGCATCCAGATAGTTTTGGTTATTGGGATTGCGGCTGAGCCTTTTTAATTTTTTCAGAGCCGATCGGCTGTTGCCTTGCGGATAGACTTCCGTTTGCCTTATCCTGGCATTCAGGGCCATTTCATAAGGCGGATTTTTGCGCGGTACTGCTTTGAAAAGTTCATAGGCTTTGGCCGGAGAGCCTGTTTCCTGATGCATTTGAGCCAACAAAAAAAGATAGCGTTGCTTTTCCTGTTTTTTGCGGGTGTTCTTCAGGGCAATTTCCAAATAGGGCAGGGCTTGGGCGATTCTTTCCTGCCTCAGTAGAAAATCGGCGTAAGAAGTGGCATACAAGGCGTTGAGCGCGGGATCGAAACCCTGATCGTTGAGTGCGTAAAAAATATTTTCCGCATCGTAATACCATTCCTGTTCGTAATACGATCTGGCCAGCCAGATTTTGGCTTCGTCGCAGAGCGGTTTATCGGTGGAAAAATGCCGGATGATATAGGAACAGGTAGAACCGGCCGACAAGTAATCGGCTTTGTAAAACTGGGCCTTGGCCATCAGTAAAAATACCCGCCCCATGACAGGGTTGAATTCTTCCTGACTGTAAAAAAGCTTTTCTTTCTCGCTGGCGTTGCGTTCCGGTTGTTTTTCGGGTTTTACGCGTATGGAATGGGTTTTGATGGCCTTTTCACATTTTTCTATGCAGCGATTCATATTGCCTGTCGCCCGCGAAGCCGATTGCTCGTTGTAAGGAAACACAGGCAGCAGCGAGGAATAATCCTCTTTGTGACCAAGCTCCATTTGTTTCAGCCCCGCCTCGTAACTTTCGCGCCCGTTGAATTTGATGTTGTAATGAGTGGTCAAGGCGTGGTAATTCCGGGCCATCCAGGTGTTTTTCTGGGTGGAACAAGAGGAGACTGCCACCAGCAGCAGGCTTAGCAAAAGGATATGTGAAAATTGTGCTTTCAATACTTAAGAACCGATCGTTTATTAAACAGCTTTTTGCCGGTTTTATTGTATGTTTTGTCTTCTTTCGCTTACGATCATCAGGGCCTCGTCTCTCAACTGCAAAGGCAGGTTTATTTCTCTCAACTGCAGGCTGCGCAACCAGCCGGCCATATCGCTTTCCTGCAAGGTGTAAAACACATCTTCGAAGTCTTTGATCTCTGCTCCGGTATAGGCATCTGCTGCTTTTCCCTTGTAAGCATCCAACTCGTCGTCGTCGTAATAGACAATTTCTTCGCCCTGGTACATCAGGCTGTCTTTTTCGCACACGAGGTGTTGTCCGCAGCAGACGTCGTCGTCCGTTTCCGGGTCTTGTTCCGCCGGGTCTGTTACGTCCGCGGGCGACTGAGCTTTGCCGGTGAAATATTTACTCAGCAGCCAACTGAATAAACCCAGAAGCACCAGAGCGCTAAATAATATCCAGATAAACGTTGTCATTTGTATTCTATAGTAAAACCACAGCTTTTGAGATCTTCCCAAAATCCGGGGTAAGATTTGGCGACCACGGTCGGATCTTCTATTTCGAAATGTTTTATTTCATTTTGGTCTTTTATTCGAAGTGCCACGGGAGCAAACGACATGGCCATACGGTGGTCTTGGTAGGTGGCTATGCTGACGCGGCTCTGTGCGGGCTGTTTTTTGCCCTGCCATTCCAGCGTATTGGGGCTGCTCTCTTCGAGTATAAAGCCCAGTTTCAGCATTTCCCGAATCAGGGCCTGCAAGCGGTCGGTCTCTTTTATTTTCAGGCTTTCCAGTCCGCCGATGCGAAAAGGAATCCCCCTTAAGGCGGCCGTTACTACAAAAGTTTGAGCCAGGTCGGGTTGCTGGCTGAAGTCTGCTTCAAAGAAGGAACATTGCTGCTTGGTCTTACTCAGGAGCAGGGCTCCTTTGTCCGGTTTTCCTGCCTGCGGGCTGCCGGTGACTTTACTGCCAACTGATTCCGTCACGACTTCCCCGGTCGCAGAGGCCTTTTCTCCGGCGGGAAGTTCGATAAACTCGGCCTGAACCCCAAAGTCCCGGAACCATTCCATCACCTTGGCGTCGCCCTGCAGGCTGTCGGCTTGCAGGCCGTGCAGCAGGACTTGTCCCGATCGGGCCAGGCTCAGCACTTCGAACCAATACGAAGCGGCCGACCAGTCGGCTTCCACCCGAAACTCTTCGGGAGCGGTGTAAGCACCCGCTGCGATGCGAATAAGATTGCCTTCGAAGCTCAGTTGGGCCCCAAAGGCCTGCATCAGACCAAGTGTCATGCGGATATAGGGAGCTGAGGCGATTTTATTGAGCAACTCTATTTCGAGGCCGCCGTCGACGTAAGGCCCGATCAGCATCAAAGCCGTGATGTATTGGCTGCTGATGCTTCCGTCAATGGACAGGCGTCCGCCTCTGAGCCGTTTGCCCTTGATCAGCAGGGGAGGGTAGCCCGGATTTTCCGTGTAGGTGATGTCCGCTCCCAGTTGACGGAGAGCATCCACCAGTAAACCTATGGGGCGTTGTTTCATTCTTTCGGTTCCCGTAAGCGTCCATTCTCCGGGAGTTTGTGCGTAATAGGCTGTCAAAAAACGCATAACGGTACCTGCCGCTCCCGCGTCCTTGACGGCTTCGGGGCTTTGCAGAGCGTTCAACATCAGGAGGCTGTCTTCGCAGTCGGCAAAATCGGTTCTCAGGCTTTGTTTGCCGGCCAGGGCATAGAGCACCAGGGCCCTGTTGCTGATGCTTTTGGACGCGGGCAAGGCAATTTCTCCCTGTACACGATCGGGAGCTGTGAGCCGGCAGACGGAATAAGCGGACATGATGAAGGAACAAAACAATTTGCGGCAAAGGTATAAAAAAGCGATGAATTTCCCGGCGAACCGGATCGGGCTGGGCTCAATTGATTTTTCGGAGACGATTAACACAAGGCTTTCGTATGCTGACACCGTAAGGCCGGCCTAAGCTCAATTGATTTTTCCCGAGACGATTTACACAAGATTTGCGGATATTGACACCGTATCGCCGCCTTCTGCTCCATTGAACTATTTGATACGATTAACAACCGATCTTTCTTGTTTTTTCTAAAAAAGAGTTACTTTCGCCTCTTTATTAGCCTTATTTACTAACAGATATGAAAACAATCAGACCCCTTATTCTGGGCCTCTTGCTGATCTCGGCATCGGCTGCGGCCCAAACCACGGTAACGGCCACTTGGCCTTTTGACCGGGGTACAGACAATCCTTCGTCTGCCCAAATCGACAACGATACGGCATTTACATTGAGCAATTTCGTTTTGGGTTCACACCTGACCTGCACAGGCATACAGTCGCCCAATACCGAAAGTGTATCGTATTCCAAAATTCAGCCCGATGCCCAGATGGGTTCGGCCACCCCGGGCTATGAGCTTAGTTTTATGCTCAAACCCTCGAGGGGATTGCAGTTTACACCTACCCGCATTAGTTTCAAGGCTTCGCGCTTTGGCACCGACGGAGGTTTTTTGGTGTTGACCAGGGCCACCGGCGAAGGGGCGGAAGAAACGATAGCCCAGGATTTAAAACCCAACCGCAACAACGTAGACCCCTTCTTTTCGGTGTACGATTATGCCCTGGAAGGTCTGCCGGCTTCGGAGGATGCTTTTGTATTCAAGATTTACATACACAGCCTGGGAAACAACAAGCAAATCGGCTTCTATAACATCGCCATTACAGGCCGGATTACGGGCGAACTGATCGAAGTGAACAAATATACGCTGAACACAGCCGTTTCTCCTGCCGCAGCCGGCAGCATAACGCTGAGTCCTCAGGGAAATTCCTTCGACGAAGGTTCCGAAATCACCCTGACCGCCAACAAGGCTTTCGGTTACAAATTCAATCATTGGGAAGACGGTCAGGGTACCGTCCTGTCGCAAGAGAATCCCTATGTGCATACCATTACGGCCGATACCAACCTGATTGCCGTTTTTGACAAACTCAATACCTACAGCCTGATGCTCGCTGTGGAGGGCGGCGCCAACGATTACATGCTTTCCGTTTCGCCTGCAGGCACCCTTGTCAACGATACCCTTCGTTACGAAGAAAATACACAGGTGAGCCTCAAAGCTTCGGGAAACAAAATCCTGACCTTCAACAATTGGAGCTCGGGCGAAACCAACAGCGAATTGCTGCTCGACATGACTCGCGATTACGAGCTGACGGCTTACTACAGCGCAGTGGATTTCATTGTGGGCTGGGATTTTTACCGTCCCGGCAACAGCGGCCGTCCCGCCGATTTTGCCTCCGAAGGCAACAGCACTTCCATCCTGATACTCCGCAACGCCGAGGGTAATGCCACCGGCTGGTTAGACAAGTCGCAGCAGGCCGCCGGAGGTTACGAAGGCCGCCCCTCGGCAGTGAACTGGAAAGCTCTGGCGGACAAGTATTATTACCAGCTCAGCTTCGACGCTACCAATTTCACGGATATAAAAGTAGCTTCGGCGCTTTTGTTCAATTACAATGCCTATTCCAAAATCAAACTGGAATATTCGCTTGATAATGAGAATTTTACTACTGTAGATACCATTCATATGTTGAGCAATAAGGTATGGTACGACACCGAATTCAGTCTACCCTCCGACGCCGACCATGCACCCAAGGTGTATGTGCGCTGGCTGCCCGATTATACTTCGCCTGTGTTGGGCACTACATCCAACAACGACGGCACTTCGATTACCGATATTTATATCACGGGAACAGGCCTGATCTACGACGACGGCAAAGCTCCGGTTTTCCTGGGTTCGGTTCCGGCCGACCAATCGACCGGGGCTTCGGCAACCGGGAAAATCGTACTCAGTTTTGACGAAAAGATCAAGCTGTCCGATACCTTGTATGCCACTCTCGATGACCAACCTCTGGAAGGCCTGGTCAGCGGTAAAACCCTGAGTTTTGCTTACAGGGGCCTGGAGTACGCCAGGGAATACACATTTGTTCTCCCCGCCAACGCGGTATCGGACCTGACGGATAATTTCCTCGATTCGGTGATTACCATCCGTTTCACCACTATGGAACGCCCTGTGGTCGCTAAGAGGCTTTTCGATGCCGTGGTATCCAATACCGGGGAATTGCTGGCGGCACTTGAGGCGGCACATGCTTCGCAGACGGGCGAACGTTTCCGCATCCTGCTCAAAAACGGGGAATACGACCTGGGTTCGGGTATCACTACCATCACGGCCCACAAGGTTTCGCTTATCGGACAGAGCCGCGAGGGGGTCCTGGTTTACAATACTTCCATCAACGAGGGCATAGGTATTACTTCCACCATTTTCCTGAGTGGAGCCACGGGATTTTATGCCCAGGACATTACTTTCCAAAATAAATATCCTTACGTTGATGCCACGGGCCGGGCAGTGGTGTTGCGCGATACCGGCACGAAGAATATTTTCAAAAACATCAGTCTGCTCAGTTTCCAGGATACCTATTATTCGGGCAATTCAGGCCGGATGTATTTCGAAGATTGCCAGATCAACGGGGTAGTCGACTTTATTTGCGGCGGCAGCGATATTTTCTTCAACCGTTGTCTGCTCGCTTTGGAAAAACGCAGCGGCAATTGCATTACGGCTCCTTCGGGCAACGGCGATTGGGGCTATGTCTTTAGCGATTGTACCATCGATGGCGTAGACGACGAGGCCAGGGCGGTGGTGAACGGCACGTACAGTTTGGGACGTCCCTGGCAGGGAGCTCCGCGGGCTGTTTACCTCAACACGACCATGAAGGTAGTACCCACGGCTGCCGGTTGGACTAATATGAGCGAAACCGTTTTGCCGGCTTTGTTTGCGGAATTCAATAGTGTGAATGCCAACGGCGATCCGGTTGATTTGAGTAATCGCATGACCACGTTTACGGCCGGTACGGTGTCGTACAATCCGGTGCTTACTCCCGAACAGGCGGCTCAGTTTACCATCGACAATGTGCTGGGCGGATCGGATGCCTGGCAGCCGGCGCTGGCTACCGAACAGGCAGAGGCTCCTGTTTTGACATGGGATGCGGGGCATTTGGTTTGGGATTCCAGCGATTATGTGCTCTGTTATGTGGTTTGCCGCGACGGTGAGATAGTGGATGTTACCACTTCCTGCACTTATGAGATACCCGATGGCACGGGTGCTGCCGAATTTGTGGTGCACGCGGTCAACGAACACGGCGGACTGAGCGAAGCTTCCAATCCCGTACAGAACAGTGGTTTGCAGTCGGTACATTCGACTCCCGAATTTTATGCTTCGGGCAAAACCTTGGTGCTGAAGGGAGTGACCGAAAGTGTACAAGTCACCTTGTACGATTTGACGGGACTGCTGGTGAAAACCCTTGCAACGGATTCCGATCTTGAACTGACAATGAAGCCGGGTGCTTATGTGCTTAGGCTGCAGGGCTTGCGTTACGATAAGAGGGCGGTGGTGGTGTTTAGATAACGGTTTTTGATATAAGCGTTGCCAGTGCTTCTACGATAGGGTCGCGGCGTTGTCGCTTCGTGATGGTCGCGGCGTTGTCGCTTCGGTAATAGTGGCCCTTGAAGCGCTTCCTTTCCCTTAACGGCCTGCCGCTCAGCCTCCCGATATCCACGGCTGGTCAGCGCTGGACGCCGGCCTTGCCTGTTTGTCTCATTCGAGCCTTCACAGGCAAAGGATGCCGCCCTCTGCGCGCTTCGGGCGCCGCGTCTATATATCGGCCTCGGGCACGCCCTTTCGCTACGGTTCGCTGGTGGGTGCTTGCTTGAATGATTGCTTGCTTGAATGATTGCTTGCTTGCTTGATTGCTTGATTGATTGATTGATGGCTGAAACAGACTAGGCATTACAGAAAGTCGTTTCCGATTCTCAGTTGGGAATTGTGTTTCTGTCGGCAATTACATCTCTGCTGGTAACTGCATCTCTGCCGGTAACTACATCTCTCCCGGGTATTATATCCGATGGGGATTAAATTACGGGACAGTTGAATCTGCGAATTTCTAATAATCTTTGGAAAAGGAGGATGAAATACAATAAATAAATGTGTATTTTTGATTGCTTTAGATTATTGCAGGCGAATTTTGGAGGTTGCTAAGAGTTTGGGTAAGGCGGAAATAAACCTATTGGGTTTATTTGGATGTTAGCCACTATAACTAAATGATAGAAATATGAAACCAAGACTTTTCCATCTAATCTCAATTATTTTTATTGTAATTATGAGTTCGTGTTCTCAAAAAAGGGAAACAAAAGACCAGTTTGCAAAATATGCACTCAACACACTCACTTCTGATAAAGAAGCTAATGACATTTACATCATGCCAGTTGATTCAATTCTAACACAAGACACAACTTTATTAAAGTGGTTTAGAAATATTAGTAAAGATTCGACTGACTTAGCTGACTATAAAAATCGGCAAAAGGAAGAAATAAATGAGTGGAGAAAAAAAGCTATTGACTTAAATATTAACAAATCAACTGTAGAATATTTACGTTCTGAAATTGATACTGTAGAAACTTGGTATTCAAAAAGAAAAGATTTAACGGTGTATTTCCTAATTGACAAAAAGGAACACTTCTTTAAATTATTAGATGTTGATAGCTTGAATAGAAAATGGACTATAATACTCCCAACAATTCAGACCATGGGGTAGATTTAATAAAAACCATTAAATTTGCTCATTAT
>Ga0209606_1000736_pt1 | contig 46178 bp, 39 predicted proteins | sample AD_UKC057_MetaG_FD_184412 | JGI IMG/M metagenome (GOLD analysis project Ga0209606, IMG submission 184412) | Active sludge microbial communities of municipal wastewater-treating anaerobic digesters from USA - AD_UKC057_MetaG (SPAdes) (version 2) | ecosystem: Engineered > Bioreactor > Anaerobic >... | reverse complement strand
CTCGAGCATTTCGGGCAGAAACGCATGAAACCGCCAATATCCGACCATGACGAGTTTGATGCCGGGGCCGGCGGCCTTCATGGCCTGGGCGAATTCGGCGCAGCGCTGGGCATACTCGAGCGCGCCATACTTTCGATAGGTCTCGTTGTCGAGTTCCCAATAGGTGACGCCGAACGGTTCGGGGTAGCCCTGTTGTGCGCGCAGCGCGCCCATGGGATGTTCGGCGGAAGCGTTGCAATAGGCGACCCATTCCGCGGCTTCGGCAGGACTGCCTGTCATGACGTTGGCGCAGATGAACGGCTCGGCGCCGATCTCGCGGCAGAGGGATACGAATTCGGCGGTGCCGACATCGTTATTCTCCAGTCCGCCCCAGTAGGTGCTTTCGCGGGGACGGCGCTCGTGCGCGGGGCCAATACCGTCACGCCAGTGGTAGAACGAGGCATAACAGCCGCCGGGCCAGCGCAGGATGCGCGGGCGCACCCGCTTGAGCGCCCCGGCCACGTCCCGGCGCCAGCCGTGCACGTGGTCCAGCGGCATCAACGAGAGTCCATCCAGAGAGACGTTCGCGCCGGGCGGGACCGTAATCCCCAACGTGGCCCTGCCCTCGAAACCGCCGTTGGCCAACTCGCATTCATAACGCTGCCACGGGCCTGCGACGCCGCGAAGGGTCCCGCTGACAAGCGAGTCGCCGGTCTGCGCCTCTTTGTACAAGCCCACGGTGACGTCTATGGGCGGCACGTCCCGGTCCGCAATCTCGCCATGCCGCAGGTAGCCGCTGAAACGGTAGGTAATGCCCGGGCGCAGGCAGAGGCCGTCCTGCGCGAGCGTCGCCTTGGAGGTATTGTTGCGGTTGTTGAGACTGGCGGCGCGCAAACCGTGATGGAAGTCCCAGTACTCCGAGTAGTTCAAATGGGCCTCGGGATTGCCGGGAGCGACGTACCATTGGGGCTCCTCGTAACCCGAGTGCCACCAGTCCTCGGCGGCGAGGTCGTCTTCGGGCTTGCGGTTCAGCCATCCCCAAACAGACTCCTTGAGAGGCGTAACCTCCTCGAAGCTGCGATTGAACAACATCTCCGACCACATGCCGTCCACCTGGCGGCCGAATCCGCTCTCGATGAAATTGCCGTAGATCATCGGGTTGATGGGCTCGGAAACGAGTTCCTCGGGCGTCACGGTGACGCGCACCGGCTGTTCCGCTGCCTCGAGGCCGTCGGAATTGCCGAGCGGCGCGTTGCCGGGGGAAGCTCCGAGAACCGGGCTGGCTGTTGCCCAGGTGAACAGCAGCATGAAGACTGCCTTTGGCAGGTAACGGTTAGTACGCATTTCGCTCCATTCCCGACAGTTCTTGAGGAACGCAACCGCATCGTTCAGCACGACGCTTCGAAAGCCTGTTGCAGACGCTCATCGTGCCGTTTCGGCGCGCGCCCGTTCCCTATCTCCAAGCCTTAGGACGCAGTCACGCCGGGGAATGCCGGTGGTTCGCGGTCGTCCGGAAGCCGTTCCGCCAAGAGCCTCATTTGTCGAGTTTAAGGATTTCCACCTTGCGGAATTCGATGGGATGGCTTTCGGACTGCAATGAGATCGTGCCGCCCGTGAGCATCTTGTTCTGTCCCGCATCGAGGAGCTTCCTGGCGTCCGCATCGCCGTCATCCAATTGCGGGTCGGTGTACGTGAGGACCGTTTCGCCGTTGATGATGTGCTTTATGGTGTTGCCGCGCACCTCGACCTCGGCGGTCACCCACTGATCGCCGTCGTAGGTCTTGGACGTTGAGTTGATGCAGTGTTTCTTCTCGAGCTTGCCGTCAATCACGACGTGCGTGCCGGGCGTGCACAGATTGCCGGTGGTCCGCTCGCCCGAGCCCCTGCCACCGAGCAGCTGCACTTCGATCGAGACCGGGAAACTCTGGTCCTTGGCCATGCTTTGGGGCGTTTGGCCGTGGATCATGATGCCGCTGTTGCGCCAAGCCCAGTCGGCCCCACCCGGAGCCTGTTCGCCCACAAACCGGTACTCTACCCGCAACCGGTAGCTCGAGAATGGGTCTTTATAGAACAAATGGCCGAACTGCCCGTCGAACTGCCCGTATCCGTCGTAGCCTACCTTGAGGACGCCGTCTTCCACCCGGAACGTGTTGGCAAAGTTGTCGCCGCACTCGTGCTTGGCGATTTTCGGAGTCCATCCGTCAAGGTTCTTGCCGTTGAAAAGGCTGACCCATTTTTCTTCGGCCTTTTCTTCTTCCGCGGCAACAGCCGCCGTAGCGGCGGCCACCAGACAAATCCCCCACACGACGGCATGGAGAAACAGCCCGTGAATCTTCATGACAAGTCCCTCTTTCTCGTTGCCCATTTTCGCCTGCCCGGCAAGTGTAGCGCGCCGTTCGAACCGGAGCAACTCCCCGCACGGGCGCACCCGAGATGCCGGGAGCTTCTGCTGTCTGAGGAAACGGCCGGAACAGACCAGGCGGCCTTGCCTCGCGAGACGTTCGCTCTGTCCCGAGCCCTGTCTCCGGGTCGCGAGCGGAAACTCTATCCGTTCGCCTGCCAGAAATGATTGAGCGGGCCATGGCCCGACCCGAGCGGAAAGCTGTGTTTTATCGCCCCGGAAAGGTAGTCTTTTGCCAGCCGCACCGCCTCGGTGACCGGGCGTCCTTTGGCGAGATACGCCGCGATGGCTGCCGAGTAGGTGCATCCCGTACCGTGGGTGTTCTTCGTGGGGATACGCCGCGCCGAGAAGGTCGTGACGGTCTCTCCATCGAAAAGATAGTCAACGGCTTCGCTGCCCGCCATGTGGCCGCCTTTGACCAGCACGAACCGGGCGCCCAGACCGTGAATCCTCCTTGCCGCTTCTTCGACGGCCTCCGGGCTGGCTATCGGCGCCCCGGCCAGCACTTCCGCTTCGGGCACATTGGGCGTTACAACGTAGGCCAGCGGCAGGATCCGTTCGCGCACGGCCTGCTGTGCCGATTCCCGCAACAGAGGGTCCCCGCTCTTGGCTACCATCACGGGATCGACCACCAGTTTGGCGATCTTGTTCCGGGCCACGCTGTCCGCCACGGCTTCGGCAATCGCGGCGCTGGACAACATGCCCGTCTTGGCCGCATCGACGCCGATGTCCTGGGCGACGTCGTCAATTTGCTCCGCGACAAACTCGGGCGGCAGATCGTGCACCCCGGTCACGCCGAGGGTGTTCTGGGCCGTGACCGACGTAATGGCCGCCATCCCGAATACCCGCAGGGCGGTAAACGTCTTGAGATCGGCTTCGATCCCCGCGCCCCCCCCGCTGTCGCTCCCGGCAATGGTCAGTACTCGTGGAATCACGCTCTCAGTCATAGAGGAGCACTCCGGCCACGCATGCGGTGATGAAACAGGCCAACGTGCCGCCGGCAAACGCCCGAAATCCCAGTTCAACGATGTCTTTCCGGCGTTCCGGGGCGAGACTGGTCATTCCCGCTATCAAAATACCTAAACTGCCCGGATTCGCGAAACCGCAGAGGGCGTAGGTGGCAATCATTCGCCCCCGTTCGCTCAAACCCTCCGCGCTCTCGAGTTGCATATATGCGATAAACTCGTTGAGAACCGTCTTTGTTCCCAGCAATTGACCGAGCGTTTTCGCATCGGACAGCGGCGCCCCCATCACCACCGCGAAAGGCTGAAATAGCCAGCCCACGACCTCCTTGAAGCTGACGCCCGCGACCGCGCCAAGCAGCAGATCCGCCAGATAGACCAATCCCAGGAACGCAATCAGCATCGCCCCCACATTCAATGCGAGGGACAGGCCCAGCGACGTCCCCTGGGCCGCCGCGTCCACGAAATTGTGGGTTTCGACGGGCATTTGCACGCGCACATAGCCTGCGGTCGCCGGCTGTTCGGTCTCGGGAACCATGAGCTTCGAGACCACGATGGCGGCTGGCGCGCTCATCAGGGAAGCCGTCAACAGGTGGCCCGGCTCCGCGCCGAATCCGGCATACACCACCATGACGCTCCCCGCAATGGTCGCCATAAACGCGGTCATGACGGTGCACAGCTCGGACCGCGTCATATCCTTTATGTACTGGCGGATGGTTGCCATGGCCTCGATGCCCATCAGGACCAGCAAGGCCGTGCCAAGGGTTTCCGCGCCGGACGTCTTCAGTGTGCGGCGCATAAGCCATGTCGCGATCCGCACCGCCCCCTGGATGATGTGGAAGTGGTACAGAACGCCCGAGAGCGCCGACACGAAAATGATGACGGGCAACGCCTGAAACGCGAGCAGCGCGTTGTAAGAGGGGTCCTTGGCCAGCTCGCCGAACACGAATCCCGCCCCTTCGAGCGACGCCGCGGCCAGCACGTCGGTCACCTTCCCGGCCCAGGCGAACGCAACGCCCTTCGCCCCCGCAGGCAGCATCACCGCCCCGATGACGAACTGCAGCCCGGTGCCCCACAACACAAGACGCCAGGGCGCCTCCCGCCGCCGTTCGGACAACGCCCACGCCAGCAACAGCATCACGAAAAGGCCCAAAAGGCTCACAAACCTGAGAATCATGTCTTTCTTCCGCTACCCGTCTGGTCCGGCGCCGCGCCTCAAACGCGAAACGCGGACAGCACGCTGGCTTCCTTCCGCGTCTATTCTAAGACTCTCGCCGGCAAGTATCGAGTCCGCCTTCACTGCGAGCACGGATGTATCGCGGAACCTGTGGCAAGAAGCTTCATGCTTACGTCCGCGCTCGGTGTCTCCTTGCCCGCCACATCTGGTATGATGTTGCATTCTGCCGCTGTGAGCAATGAGCAAGGAGCTGTCCCATGCCCGACGCATCATCGAACTACGATCCGTTCAAGGCGCGCGCGTTTGTCCAGACGGCAGGGGCAGCCCTGCCCAAACTCGATACGTGGACCCAGATCGGCGGCGACGAGGTACGGATGGTTGCCGAGATGACCCGGCGAAACGAATTGTCGGGAGGCACGCCCGTCGTGCGCGAGTTCGAAGAAGCGTGGCGGAAACACATCGGCAGCCGCTTCTGCGTATCGGTCATGAACGGCACTTCCGCGCTGTACTCGGCGTATTTCGGCGTGGGGGTGGGTCCCGGCGACGAAGTCATCTGTCCCGTCAACACGTGGATCTGCACCATTGCGCCGGCCCTGCTGCTGGGCGCAAAACCCGTCTTCTGCGATATCGATCCGGAAACGCTCATGCTCGATCCCGAAGACGTCAAACGGAAGATCACGGACAAGACCCGCTGCATCTGCGCCGTGCATCTATGGGGAAACGTGTGCGACATGGACGCCCTCCTCGCCATTGGCAAACAACACGGGATCCCCGTCCTCGAGGACTGCTCGCATGCTCATGGCGCCGTTTATAGGGGGAAAATGTGCGGGGCTGTCGGCGTCGCGGGATGCTGGAGCCTCCAGGGCTCGAAAGCCGTGAGCGCGGGCGAAGGCGGCGTCATCACCACCGACGACGTGGACCTGTTCGAGCGCGCCTGTCTTGTCGGGCAGGTAAACCGCATCCAGGGCATCGACCTGGTCACCGAGAGGTATACCGAACACCAGCCGCTGGGCCTGGGCATGAAATTCCGCGCCCATCCGCTCGGCATCGGGATCGCCCTGGTGCAGATGAAAAAGCTGGACGCCCTGAATGCCCGCCGCAAGGCGTATATCGAGGCCGTCGAGCAGGGATTGAAGGACATACCGTGTTTGCGGCCAATAACCGTGTACGAGGGGGTCCAGCGCGGCGGCTATTACGGATTTCCCATTATCTACGATGCGGAAAAACTGGGTGGCAGGCCAGCGGGCGCGCTTCTGCAAGCCGTCAACGCTCAGGGCCTCACCGCGACCATGACGCCCTACCCCAATCTGCACGAACTGCCGCTTTTCGCGAAGGGCTTCGACATCTTCACGCGCAACCGCGGCCCGCTTTGCGCGAGCGAAGGCTACAAAGGCTACAAGCCCGGCGACTTTCCCAACGCGGAACTGGCCGCCCAACGCACCTTGTTTCTGCCGCGGCTGAGTCAACCCGTCGACAACGCGGCGGAGATTGTCCTCGACGCTCTCAAACGCGCCATCGCGCAGTGTCAGTGACAAGAGCTCACAGGAGCGGGGTTGCGGATTCTCCGCGCAAAGCCGCAAAAAGCGGCGAGGAAAGCTGAAGGGAACTCTCCCACCACAGCAGGCGCTTGTCCTGGCGACTGACGTCGGACCAGTTCCGTGTTCCCTGCGCCGTTCCGGACCTTTGCTCCCCTTTCGTGCCTCTTGTCACGGGGCGTCCCTCACACGCCCTGGCGTGTAGGCATCTTCCGCTCGCGATACCACGCGACAAACCGGCGGATGCCTTCGTCCATGCCGGTTTGCGGGTTGTAGCCGAGCATGCGGCGGGCTTTATCGATGTTGGCGCAGGTGATGGTCACGTCGCCGGGCTGCATGGGCTGCGCATCGATGACCGGCGCCTTGCCTACGTGTTTCGCGATCAGCTCGATCAGCTCCTGCAAACGCGTAGTGCGGTTTTCGCCCAGATTGAAAATCTCGTAGCGGAAGGGCGTATCGATCGCCTTGATCACGCCGTCGATACAATCATCGATATAGGTGTAATCACGCCGAGTGGACCCGTCACCAAAGCGGGGGACCGGCTTGCCTTCGTCGATAAGCCGGGTGAACTTGTGGATGGCCATGTCCGGCCGCTGGCGCGGACCATAGACCGTGAAGAACCGCAACATAGTGACGTTCAGTCCGTAGGTGTGGCTGTACACGTGGCCCATGAGCTCGTTCATGCGTTTGGTGGCGGCATAGGGGCTGATCGGCCGCGAAACAGGGTTCTCTTCGTCGAACGGCACTTCCGTGCACCCCCCATAGACCGACGAACTCGACGCAAATACCAGATGCGACGGCTTGAACTCGCGGCACGCATCCAGGACATGCTGCGATCCGATGACGTTCACGCGGTGATAGAGGTTGGGGTTCTGCAACGACGGGCGCACCCCCGCCCGCGCCGCCAGGTGTACGATGACGTCCGGGCGCTCACCATCCACCAGCGCCATGAAAGGCGTCTCGTCGCAAACGTCGAGCTCGTGCAGGAAGAACTCCTTGCGTTTCAGCGCCTTCTCGAGGTTTGACCGTTTGATGGCGGGGTCGTAATAGTCGTTGAAATTGTCCAGCCCCACGACCGTATCCCCCCGCGCCAACAGGCGGTCAACCAGCGTGGAACCAATGAACCCCGCAGCCCCCGTGATCAGCAATTTCGCCATGTGATGCGTCCTTGTTGTAATTTCGGGGACACAATACTCAATTCCGGCTCTGAATGCACAAGACACCTATGGCAAGTAGCGCGCGCGGCGTGTGAATTGAGTATTGTGTCCCCGAAATTACCGAGACTTGCGCAACGCGTATGCATCTGCGAAGACGTCTCGGGCCGCTTCGACCATCTCGGGGTAGGGATAGTCGGTTTCCTGGACGAATCCCACGTTGAAGGATTCGAGGTCGCCCGCCCGGCCCGTGAGGGGCTGGTCCACGTACTGGAACCAGTGGCACCCGACGAACGCCGGGCACTGGACAACGCCGCGGACATATTCCTTGAAGCCCTCCGCGCGAGCCTGCTGGTCCGGGGCCGGCACAAGCCCGGGATGCAGCATGTTGCGGTCGGCTGCCCCGAAATGGAACTCCCCGATCAGCACCGGCTTGCCGAGCCCGTTTTCACCGGTCCACTCTTCGCACATGATCCCGCGAAGATAGAGGTTGGCGCTCACAACGTCGGCTTCTTTCGCGCAGGCCTCGTAGAGGGAGCGCGGCGCTGGCTCCATGCTGAACCGGCAACCGAGGTACAGCTGGTTGGGCGCGTGTTTCCGCAACGCGGCCTTGACCGCGGCGAAATACTTGAGCGCATACCGGTGCACGAATGAGTCCAGGTCGGCCCGGCCGGTCTCGCTCGGCGGGTTCGGCGCGCGCAAGGTATCCCAGTCAACCGCCTTGCAGCCCCATGCGGCATTCAGCGCTTCGATGGAGGCATATTTGGTCTTCAACTCTTCGAGCAAAGCTTTGCGGGCCGGTTGTTCGGGCGGACTCGCCAGGATCCCTTCGTACAGGCCTCCCCACGACATTTCATTGTCTACGAAGTAGCCGATGCAGAGGGGATTGTCCTTGTAGGGTTCGACGGCTTTGGCGACAATCCCGTCAACCTGTTCCTCGAACCCCTCGACCATGAACTCGGCCCCCTTGGACCAGAACCCCGTGCTGCCCTCTACCCTCGGGAACGCGCCCTGCACGCCAAAATTCACGGTAAATGGCATGGGGCTGTTCTTGAGCACCTCGCCGTCGCTCCAATTCCCGATCGTGTTGAACCCCCAGGAACGCAGCCGCGCGTACGAGACCTCCCGCCACGCGGCACGGTGGTCTTCTCCGTATTTTCGGATAAGGTTGGTCAGATAGAAGCGGCCGTCCCGCGGCAGTTCCTCGTACCATCCGTCCCGCCCGTCCAAAGAAGTGGCGTTGCCCTCATCGACGCAGTTCATGCCGAAACTCAAGAACAGCCGCCCCCCCGGCGTCACCAGCCACCATTTGCCGTCGATGTTCTCGCTGCGAAACCATCCCGTCGCTTCGAGCTGCGGACCAGCGGCCCACCCACCCAGGGAGTCGCGCCCCGGCAACGCGGGCGCTGCGCGAAGCGCCGCCGCTTCCTCTTCGCGCTGTTGGGTGAAGTCCTTCTCGGATGCGACCTTTCCTCGCCAATCCCGGTGGATGTATTGCCCAAACCGGTCCACAAACGGGAACGGCACAATCCGTTCCTCGGGAGCCCCCGGCTCGAACAGGCGGATGTTGTCAATCAAGAGCTTCCGGGGACCTTCCGGGCGCAGCAGATAGATTTGGAAACTGCGGACGTTTCCCTGCTCGATGGTAAATGAGGGAATCTGTGTTCCGTGCGCCGACGTCACGCCGTAAATGGGTATTGCCCGCAACCCCTGGAAAATTCCCGTGCCTCCGTGAGTGAAGAAGATGTGCAGCGTGCCGCGTTCGCCCGGCTCGAACGTGCGATGGTTGCGCCCGTACTGTCTTCGCCCGTCTTGGCCAAGGCTTTCCACGCTGGCAAAGATGTCCACCGGCTCGCCGCTCAGGTTGTGGACTTCGGCCGCGATGCCCGCGTACCCGCTCCAGTCCCAGCCGGTTTCAGGCGCTTCGAGGGCAATACCCGGACGGCCTTCGGCCTGGCACCGGATTTCCAGGGCCTGATTGTCTCCCGAGCGCTTCAATGATGCTTTCGCCGATTGCTGCACAAGATTCGCGGGGAGGGTCTTCGACTCGAAATCCTCAAGCACCGCCGCATCCGCGGACAACAGCGAGCCAGCCGGAAAACAAGCCAAGACCACCAGAAAAAGATGCTTCATTGGAGGTACTCCGTTCGGGTCCGGGAAGGTGCGGCGGCCCCTTCCGTCACTATGCCGGGTCGACGGCCCATGCCGCCTTCAATATAGACGGAAAAGCCGGCCGTTTCGAGAAGGCGCCCTTCTGCTCAAACGGCAGGCACGTTTATCCTGATGAGACACGCCCTTGAGCGGCGCGTGCCGCCATGAACGTTTACATACCTAAGTTGGCCATTTCGGCCATGGACCTCGTGACCGGAAACTCGCCGGGATACCGTATGAACTCCACATGGCCATCCATATAGAGCACATTGCTTCCGCCGGGGATATGGTTCATAACCATGTAGTTCTCTTTTCCCGCGGTAAGCCCGTCAAAGCATACTGCCAGTTCGCTCTGGGCCATGGCGCCCCCGGCCGGGTTGTTGATATCGGTGACCATGAACCGCTCGATACCCTCGCGCAAGCGGTAAATCGTGTCGCCGCCGCCGTTCCCATCGGGTTTGACACCAGAGATGTCTTCCTCCAATACCGTGTTGTTTTCGAAGGTCCCGATCGTGAAAAGCGGCGCCAGCGCTGTGAAACCCGCCACCAATTGCGAAGGGACTGCCGGAATCGACAGGAAAGGCACCAGGTTGTTCTCCGGGATATCGTTGCACCGGTCAAAGGCGAAGCCGAAATAGAAGTAGCAGTCGCCGGGCTGCGAAATGAATCCCACATACTGGCAGGTTCCCGACCCGTCGTCCTCGATAACGCCAACACCCACGGCCGGCAGCTGGTTATAGAGCGGCCACGAGGGGCAAATCAACACGTTCGGGTCGGTCAGATACTCGGGATACAGGGCCCCCGTGTCCACGCCCATGCTCAAATCCGTCCCGTAATTCAGGCAGCCCGGGGGCGCCTGGTTCGGCCCCGTCAACGCATACGGGTTAGCCCCGTATGCCCGGGGCCATCTTTCCCCCCTCGACTCGTTTGAGTACATCTTGCACATCAGCCCAATTTGTTTAAGGTTGTTGGCACAGCTGGCCCTCCGTGCCGCTTCCCGCGCACGCGCCAGCGCGGGCAGCAAGATTGCCGCAAGAATTCCGATGATAGCAATAACGACCAGAAGCTCGATCAAGGTGAATCCTCGTTTCATCGCCGTCCCCTCCTTATGTATTGGAAGTAAGCGCCTCAAGAATCCCTCTCTTACGGGCATTATTTCAGATTCTTGAGAAAAACACAATGCTCTCTTTTAGCACTATTGCGCGTGTGCGTTCATGGCCTTCCTCTCGATATTTCTGTCCGCCAATTCAGACGGGCATTTCGAGGAGTTCAGCGCGAAGTCAGAGAAGCCGCATACGCATAAATGACCAATGGGACTCATATGCGGACTGAGAGTGAGCTCTTTAGAAAGGGCTATGCTTATATGCGGCAGCGTGCACAGGCGACGAGACGACTGCCACCTATGAGAAGTGGATACGGCAAGTGTTCGACAGGCTCTTTCGTTCGATGCAGGAACCCCCAAAGCGGGCGCGCCCCGGCAGTCGCGCCGTGGATGTGGTTGCGGTCCAAGTGCCGCGCCAAGTCCCATCAGTCAGCCTACGCTGGGAACCATCCATGAGCGGCGCGGCGGGCAAAAATTGACTTGCCTGCAAACGCGTTGTTATACTCTCCCAATTGCCTTGGCATGCCAACGCGGTCCAGGCAGCCAACTTACAGCGTATGAGCCTCGCGCGCTACGCTCGGCGCCGGGGAGGCATCACGTATCGGTATTCCGCTGGGGCGTAGCCAAGTGGTACGGCATCGGCCTTTGGAGCCGACATTCGTAGGTTCGAATCCTACCGCCCCAGCCAGGTCTGTTATTGGCTCGCGGGGGCGAACATGGGTGTGAGTACACGGCCAGGTCAAACCGGGCTTGAACGAAGCTGCGGCGCCGCCTGGCAAAGAGAGGCCGCCGAGACCCGGGAAGGGCTCACGGACGAAGCAACGGTTCGAAGGGTTGGTGTGGTTTGGCCTACAGCGACGAAATGAAAGTATTCTCCGGCACAGCATCGGGCATTCTCACGGAGCGGCTCTGCGCCCATCTGGGTATCGAGTGCGGCAACGCACACGTGCAGCGCTTCAGCGACGGCGAGATACGTGTCCAATTTCAAGAGAATATCCGAGGCAAGGACGTGTTCCTGGTCAACAGCACGTCGCCCCCCGTGAACGAGCATCTGGTCGAGCTGCTGATTCTAATCGACGCGGCCCGCCGCGCATCCGCCGCCCGAATTACGGCTGTCCTGCCTTACTTCGGCTATGCGCGTCAGGACCGTAAAGACCGGCCGCGTGTCCCCATCACGGCCAAATTGGTGTCGAATCTCATAGTTGCCGCGGGCGCCAACCGCGTGTTGGCGGTTGACCTGCACTGCGACCAAATCCAGGGTTTCTTTGATATCCCCGTTGACCACCTCAGCGGCGAGGTCGCGTTTACAAAACACTTCCGCCAACTGCGGCCGTCGAACGACTTTGTCGTGGTGTCGCCGGACACCGGCAGCGTGCACCGCATCCGCCGGTTTGCGAAGCGGCTCGAGGTCCCGCTCGCAATCGTTGACAAGCGCCGGCCCAAGGCGAACGTCTCGGAAGTCATGAACCTCATCGGAGAGGTCAAAGATCGCCATGCAATCATCTTCGACGATTTGATTGATACGGGGGGCACCCTCGTTAAAGCCGCTGAGGCGATCAAGGCCCGGGGCGCTATTGATGTCATCGCGTGCGCCACGCATGCGGTGTTCAGCGGCCAGGCCGTGAGCCGCATCGCGAATTCCGTGCTCGAGGAAGTCTGGGTAAGCGATTCCATACCCTTGTCCGAGGAGGCCGCGGCCTGCCCGAAGATAAAGGTACTGTCGATCGCATCCCTGATCGCCGAGGGCATTCGCCGTATCCACGCGGAAGAATCAGTAAGCATCTTGTTCGAATGACTTCGATTTGGAGGCCAATACACCATGGAACTGAAGAAACTAGCGATTACCCTTCGAGAGGAAGGGACCGGCAAAGGGGCTGTGCACAGACTTCGTAAGACGGGCCAGATCCCCGTGGTGCTGTATGGCGGGGACAAAGGCGCGGTATCCGTGCAGGTGAACGAGAAGGAGTTCTTGCATCTCATTCACGGCCGGGGCGGCGAACACGCCATCGTACAGCTGGAATGCGAAAACCAACCCGACCTGAACAGCCCGGCCATGCTCAAGGCGGTGCAGCATCACCCGTTTCGCGCGGAGGTGCTGCATGCTGACTTCATGCGGATCCGCCTCGATGAGCGCATTCGCACCCTTGTGCCGCTGGTGCTTACCGGCCAGGCCAGGGGAATCGTGGAAGGCGGCGTGCTCGACCATCAGTCGCGCGAACTCGAAGTCGAGTGCTTTGCGCTCGAAGTCCCTGAAAAGATCACCGCGGACATATCCGGCTTGGGCATCGGCGAGGTCATCCACGTGAGAGACCTGCAGATTCCGCCGAACGTGACCGTTCTCACGGAGCCCGACCGCGCTGTCGCGGCGGTGCTTGCGCCTCGCGTCGTTGAAGAAGCGCCTGTGGAAGGCGAAGTGCCGGCTGAAGGCGAAGTGCCGGCCGAAGGCGCAGCCGCGGAAGCCGAAGGCACGGAAGGCGGCGAAGCCCCCAAGAAAGGCGAAACCTCCGAGAAAAAGAAGAAGGAATAGCGTTCTTATCCTTGGCCTGCCGCTCATCAGGTGTTGGAATTGAGATAACGGGGCCGTTTGCGGCAGGGGATAGCCGGCGTTATCAGGAAAAAGCGCGTGAAACTCATTGTGGGGTTAGGCAATCCGGGTCCCAAATATCGCAATACGCGGCATAACGCCGGGTTCAGGGTCCTGGATCGCGTGGCGGAACGCCTGCGCGCGTCCTTTTCCAAGGAGAAATACCACGCCCTGGTGGCCGAGACGTCGCACGAGGGCCAGCGGCTCGTGCTCATGAAACCGCTCACCTTCATGAACAAGAGCGGGTTGGCCGCGGCACGAGCCCTGCGCTATACCGGCATCGGGCTCGCCGACATGCTCGTCGTGGTAGATGATGTGAATTTGCCCTTGGGCCGGCTGCGGTTGCGCGGCGACGGAAGCGCGGGAGGCCATAACGGGCTGCGCTCCATCATCGAACATGTTGCGAGCGACGCCTTTCCCAGGCTTCGCCTGGGAGTAGGCGCCGTCGAAGACCCGGCGGGCATGGTGAACCATGTGCTGAGTGACTTTGCCGCCGCGGAACGGCAGGACGTGGAGGAAATGATCGGCCGCGCGGCCGATGCCGTGCTCAGCTTCGTGACCAGCGGGCTGGAACGGACAATGAATACGGTTAACTAGGCCGGAACCAGTTGCCGGCGAGTCGGGAGTTATCATGAGACACACCATGAGCATTCTCGTCGAGAATCAATTCGGCGTGTTGGCCCGTGTTTCCGGCCTGTTCAGCGCCCGAGGCTACAATATTGACAGCCTTTGCGTGGCGGAAACCGAGAATCCCGCCGTATCCCGCATGACCGTCGTCGTGCGCGGCGACGACAAGGTGCTTCAGCAGATCGAGAAACAACTGAAGAAACTGGTGGAAACCATCGAGGTGACGGACCTCACAGGCACCTCCCACGTGGAACGCGAACTCGTCATGATCCGCGTGAAGGCGGCAGGAAAGAAGCGCAGCGAGGTCATCGAAATCGCAAACATCTTTCGCGCGAAGGTCGTGGATCTGAGCCCCGATTTCATCGTCGTCGAAGGCACGGGGTCCGCGGGAAAAATCAAGGCGTTTATTGATATGATGCACCCCTTCGGCATCGAAGAATTGGTGCGCACCGGAAAGATCGCCATCGGGCGGTCACTCAACAACGACACGAGAGGGAGATAGATCATGGCCAAGATTTACTACGAGAAAGATGCCGACAGATCCGTCCTGAACGGCAAGACCGTCAGCATAATCGGATTTGGCAGCCAGGGCCACGCCCATGCGCAGAACCTGCGGGACGGCGGCGTGAACGTGGTGGTCGGAGAACTGATCGACGACAAAAACCCCAACTACAAGGCCGCAAAAGAAGCCGGGTTCGAGGTAATGACCGCCGCCGAGGCCGCCAAGCGCGGCGACATTGTGGTCGTACTTGTACCTGACACCGTCCAGAAAACGGTCTACGAAAACGACCTCAAGCCCAACCTGAAACCGGGCAACTCGCTGATGTTTGCCCACGGGTTCAACATTCACTACAAGTTCATCGAGCCCGGACCCGACATCGATGTGTGGATGATCGCTCCGAAAGGCCCCGGCCATCTGGTCCGCGACGAATTCGTGAAGGGCGCCGGGGTGCCCTGCCTTGTGGCCATTCATCAGGATGCCACCGGCAACGCCCTCAAGACGGCCCTTGCGTACGGGTGCGGTCTCGGCGGCGGACGGGGCGGCATCATCGAGACCACGTTCAAAGAGGAGACGGAAACCGACCTTTTTGGCGAACAGACCGTCCTGTGCGGGGGGTCGGCGGCCCTGCTGAAAGCCGGCTTCGAAATCCTTACCGAGGCGGGTTACCAGCCGGAAATCGCCTATTTCGAGGTCCTTCATGAGTTGAAACTAATCGTCGATTTGTACTATCGTGGCGGCTTGAGTTTCATGAACTATTCGGTGAGCGACACGGCGGAATACGGCGGGTACACCGTGGGACCGCGCGTGATTACCGAGGAGTCGAAGAAGGCTATGCGCACCGCCCTCAAACGCATCCAGAACGGCGAATTCGCCAAGGAATGGATGAACGAATACGCGACTGGCGGGCAACATTTCAAGAAGCTCCGGGAAGCGGATGCTTCGCATCCCGTCGAACGGGTCGGAGCGGAACTCCGAAAAATGATGACCTGGATCAAGTGACGACCAGGGCCGCGGCAGACGCCGCGGCCCTTTTTTTAACACCAATTGAATCGGTTCAGTGCGCCGCGGGGCGCGGGAAACCTCATCTCGCCGCGGTTTCCCCAAAGGAGGCAACGGGTGAAGACGTTATTGCGCCTGCAGGATCTCGATTTGCGCATCGAAGCATGCAATGCCCGCGAGGGAGAGATTCCGAAACAGAAAGAGAAGTTTAACGTGCAAAAGGAGCGGCTCGAAGCGGAACTCCAGGAAAGGCGCGAAGCCCTCAAGAGACTGCAGATCGGACAGCGCGAGTGCGAAGTCGAAATCGACCAGAAACAAGCACACGTCACCAGATACAACGAACAGCTTTTTGCCATCAAGAAGAACGAAGAGTATCAAGCCCTCCTTCACGAAATCGACCTCCTCAAGAAACAAATCTCCGTTCAAGAGGAGCGCATGATCTCATTAATGGTGGAACTGGACGACGCGAAGGCCCGTTTCGAGGAAGACCAGAAGCGCATCAAGACGGAGATCGAGACCCTCGATACACAATGCCGCGAAGTGGATGCCGAGCTCGCTGAAGCCATCGAGGCGCGCCTGAGACTCGAGGAAGAACGGAGACCTCTGCTCGAGCAGGTCGAACCGCAGCTCCTGTCGAAATACCGCCGTATCCGCAAGAACAAGACGACCGGGCCCGCGGTCGTACCGTTGCGCGGCGACATCTGTTCGGGATGCAACATGAATGTGCGTCCCCAAATTGTCAACGAGGTTCTCGCGGGGGAGGTTCGCGCGTGTTCTCAGTGCGGCCGCCTCTTGTACAACAAGGAGACCCTGACTGAGCAGGAACGTAACGCTGAAACCGCCGTCTGACGCTTAAACTGCCCTCTTGCAGTGTATCCGATTCCGCAAACATGGTATGATACGGGGCAGACAATAGTAAGGACGATTGGAACCCCGGCTGGCAGGACGGCAACCGGCAGCGCTAGGGACGGGGGGAGTTATGGCTTTTCCACATCGAAGACGTTTTGTATCGGTGGTGGGACGTAAGAGCGGCGTCCCCGAAGGATTATGGATAAAGTGCCCGGCCTGCAAACAAGCGGTGTACGGGACGGACGTGAAAGACAACCAGGAAGTCTGTCCCCAATGCAATTACCATCACCGGGTAACTGTCTGGCAACGCATCGAGTGGCTGCTGGATCCCGACTCGTTCACGGAGACCCACGCCAATCTCATCTCCGCGGATCCGCTCGGGTTCAGCATTAAGGAAGTCTCGTATTCCTACGCTCAGAAGGTCAGCGATTATCAGAAAAAAACCGGGTTGAAAGAAGCCATCATCACGGGCTTTGGCTGCATCGAGCAGGAGCGCGCGGCCTTCAGTTTCATGGACTTCTCCTTTGCCGGCGCCAGTATGGGTTCCGTGGTCGGCGAGAAGTTCTGCCGGGCGGCCGACGATGCTATTCGCGAACGCGTGGTTCTCCTTTCCTTCGCGGCTTCTGGCGGGGCGCGCATGCAGGAAGGCACCCTGGGCCTCATGCAAATGGCCAAGACCGCCGACGCCGTACGCGCGCTCAATGAAGCCGCCATCCCCTATATCTCAATCCTGACGAATCCCACAACCGGCGGCGTCTATGCCAGCTTCGCCAGCTTGGGCGACATTGTTCTCGCGGAACCCGGCGCCGAGATCGGCTTCGCGGGAAAGCGCCTTATCGAGGGCGCCCTGAAAGTCACCATCCCCGAAGGGTTTCAGACGAGCGAGTACCAGTTCGCGAACGGCTTTGTCGACGCCATTGTCTCGCGCACCGAGATGCGGCCGCTGCTCGGTAAGCTCCTTCGGTACATGAAACCCCTGTGAACGCGCGCGAATACCTTGCCAGTCTCGAGTTTCACGGGGTCAAGCTCGGGCTCGACAACATCCGCCGCCTCCTTGCCGGGGCGGGCAACCCCCACGCCTCGTACCCGAGCGTGCACGTCGGCGGCACCAACGGGAAAGGCAGCGTCGTAGCCATGCTCGACGCCATATGCCGCGCTGCCGGCCTGCGCACCGGCCGCTATACGAGCCCACACATTATCGACGTGAACGAGCGCTTCCTCATCAATGGACACCCCGTGAGCGACGCTGAACTCGATGAGACCCTCGCGTATTTCCGGCGAATCGCCGAGACCATGGCGCCTCCCCCCACCTATTTCGAGGTTGTGACTGCGGTCGCGTTCCGCATTTTTCAGCAAGAGAAGGTCGACATCGCCCTTGTAGAAGTGGGCCTGGGCGGGCGTTTCGACGCCACGAACGTTATCACGCCTGTTGCAGCCGCCATAACAAACGTCGATCTCGAACATACCCAATACCTTGGCGACACGCTCGAAAAGATCGCCTTCGAGAAGGCCGGCATTCTGAAGGAGGGCGTGCCGGTGGTCACCTCGGAAACACGTTCCGAACCGGTGACCGTAATCCTCGAACGCGCCCGGGCGCTGAACTGTCCCGTACATCTCATGCATCGCGATTTTGATTTCGAGATACAGGGAGCCCCTTGGAATCAAGTATTTGCTTACCGGAGCGATGCCTTACGCCTGGGCCCGCTGACCCTCGGGCTGGCCGCGGATTACCAGGGTCCGAACGCTGCCGTTGCCGCAGCGCTGGCGGAATGCCTCATGCAGACGTTTCCGCGGCTCGGCGAAGAGGCAATTATAAGAGGACTGGAAACCGCGAAATGGCCGTGCCGGCTCGAGCGGGTTCTCGAGGACCCGCCGGTGATCATCGACGTGGCGCACAATCCAGCGGGCATACGCCAACTGGTGCGCCAGGTGCCTCGGTGCGCCGCCGTTATGGCCGTGTCCTCCGATAAGAACGCCGCGGAGATGGTACGCCACCTGGCGACAGTCGCCGACCCGCTGATCTTGACGCAATTCACCGGGCACCGGGCGCTTCCTGTCGGACGGCTGTGTGCCGCGGCGGGCCAGATCGCGCATCAGCGCGTCGAGCGCCTCGAAGATGCAATCATGGCGGGGATGCGCGCGGCAGACGCGACAAAACCCCTCCTCATCACCGGCTCCGTATACACGGCGGGGCAAGCGCGCGCGATGCTCATGGCCAAGTATAACGCCCGCCCTCTCCAGTTCTGAGGGCATCTGTCCCAAGGAAAGGGTAACAGGCATTTCGTAAGACGTACATGACCTTCCATGAGCCCTATGAGACCCGTTCCGGAAGCGCTCGCGGCGTGGCTTATCTTCCCGGCCACCTCGCCCTGGCCACCGCAAAGGTCTTCTGTTCGCCGCGGACCGCAGACCATCAAACGTTCTGTCTGGCCATCTTCTTCGCCAAAGCGTTCAATCGCGGCGCCGCATGGGCGAAAAACCGCTTGTACGCTTCGCACAGCACCGTTGGCTGCCGGAAATCGTCTCCGAGAAACAGCCGGTCCTTCTGGCAGCCGCCATGGCATAGCTGCCGCCAGGGACATCCCCCGCAGGCCGGCACTTTGCTCTTCTGGTAGGCGAACTGCTTGTACTTTTCCGACTCCAGAAACGTGTGGAGGGGCGCGTCCATCAGATTACCGAGTTTCCAATGGCCGTACACGAAAAAGTCGCAGGGGTACACGTCGCCGTTGTGCTCGACCACCACGTAGTAGTTGCAGACCCGGCCAAAGGTGCACATCGGCTGGCCTTGGCCCATACGTTGCGCCAGCATGGCGTCGAAATCGCGTATCGAAACCCGCCCGAACCCGTCCTTCGCCCAGAAATCAAAGATCTCGCATAAGAAATCGCCAAACTTCTCCGGAGAAACGCTGTGTTCGTATCCTGCTTCGACGCAGGGTATGAATTGCAGGTAGAAAAAGCCGTGCTCGACGTACCAGCGAAGGAGTTCGGCCCCCATATCCACATTCTGAGCATTAACCACGCACAAAATGTTGAATTCGACCCGGTGGCGGTTCATGAGCTCCGCCGCCCGCATCACGCTGTCCCAGGAACCCTGCCCGGTCACGTTCACCCGGAAACGGTCATGCACGTCTTGAGGGCCGTCCAGGCTCAGTCCAATGAGGAACTTGTACTGATGAAACAGGCGGCACCAGTCCTCATCGATGAGGATGCCGTTGGTCTGGAGCGCGTTTCCCACACTTTGCCCCGGCGCGCCGTACTTCTGCTGAAGTTCCACGGCGCGTTGAAAGAAATCGAGGCCGCAAAGTGTCGGCTCACCGCCCTGCCACGCGAACACGGTCTGCGGGAACCGGTATTCGAGCAAATTGCGGATCATCTGTTCCTGCACGTCCTCCGGCATGACATGGCGTCTCTGCTCGGGATACAGCTCTTGGGCGCGCAGGTAGAAACAATACTCACAACGCAGGTTGCAGTCAGCACTCGCGGGCTTGATCAGCAGTTGAAATTGTTGCGGCGCGCCCATACCTCAAGTGTAGCAAAGCCGCCTCCACCCCTGCACCCCGCCGCTCAAGGGGCGACTGTGCCAGGTCAGTCACGCCGGGGGACGAGACGCGACTGTCCCCGCTCCCGTACGCACGCGCCTCGCACAGCCCTCACGAAAACGGCCACGCCCGCCGTAGTTCTTCGCCGGTACCGTGGTAGACGTTAACATCGATGTCCTTTCGCGTTCCGGCGACCCGGACCTGCACCTTATACTCGCTCGAAAACTGCCATAGCGTGTAGAAAGACCATATCCCTTCAGGGAAATCCGGAATGCTCTCGCGAAACCGCGCATACCAGAGCGGCGTGTTTCGGAATATGCTCTCTCTGGCCTCCGACGAAATCTGCTCGATGGTGCTGTGATTGCCATACACAAGCGGGTAACGGCCCGTCTTCTCGTGTATGCGGCGAATGAACCGCGCGGCTTCCGGGATGGTCATGCCGTGTTCGAGATCCTCCAAGTCCAAGGCCATGACCTCGTCAGGTCCGGGCTGTGCCGACTTGACATAGAACTCCGCCTGTTTCTCCGGATTCCCCCGCACCCCAAGGTGGTACGACCCCCACAGATACCCGCGTCGAAGCGCCTCGGCCCTCCGTTCGCTGTACTTGGCGTCCGCGCGAAAGCCCTCGCTCGCCTTATGGATGATAGCGGCCACGCGCGTTTCGGTCGCGAGTTTGTCCCAGTCGAGCGGGTTGTCCCAATAGGCGTCAATGATGAGCGGGCGGTCGGGATGGCGCCAGGGCGCGTCAAATATCGTTTCAAAATCGGGGCGCACGGCCACGGCAGGCTCTTCCGGAACGGCCGCCCCGGCTGCCTCAGCAGGAGGAGCCCCGTCCTCAGGCGTCTGCCATACAATCATGAGCGGCCGGAGAGACTCGCCGCGATTGGCCGTCTGGCAGCCCGCAAATACCACGAGCGTCACCACCAGCACGAGTCCCCCAGCGCATGACCTCATCGCCTGCATCAAAAACTCCCCCTCGGGCGGCCCATATCGCCGCCGTCCCCGCAACAAAGCATGATGTCCCCTTTTTCTACGAGCTTACCCCTCAACCACACATCTGCGCAACCCCTCTCTTCCCATCCTTCACACCCTTCTCACTATTCTCGCCTTTCTCGTTCTTCCCGCCCTTCCTGGCCCCATCATCTGAGCACATTGAGAAGCACCGGTGACTGCTGAGAACGCCTCCGTTGTCGTTCCGGCCAGAGCACTTGTTATACTGGGCGAGTCTTGCTATACACGCCCGTTCGAGGCGATGGGGAGACGTTCATGAAGAGATCGCGCCGGGACTTTTTCAAAACGACAGGCATGTGCGCCGCGGCCATTGCGGCCCCGGCTGTGGCGGCTCACGAAAAGCCGCCGACACCCGGCACACCCGCTCCCGAAGTGCGTTGGAGCCGCAAGGTGCCCGTGCGCTACGAGGCCGACGTGGCCGTGGTCGGCGGGGGCATTGCCGGCGTATGCGCGGCGCTCGCGGCGGCCAAGTCCGGAGCGCGCGTGATTCTTGTCGAGCGCTTTGCGGTATGCGGCGGCAACGCGACGGTAGGCGGCGTAGGCGCGTTTTGCGGGGAAACCGCCGGCCAGGGCGAAGCCTTCGACACCATCATTGCCGGTCTCGAAACATGGAAGGCCATCGCCCCCTACGAACCCTATGAACAGCGCGGAGCGCGCGTCTTCAACCATGAAATCCTGGCCATTGTTCTGCAGGAGATTCTCCTGAGCCGCAACGTGAAGCTGCTTTTGCATACTGGCTTCGTCGACGCGCTCGAACAGGGCGGGCGCGTGTCGGAATGCATCGTATGCGGGCCGTCAGGACCCGAGGCGCTGCGGGCAAGACAGTTCATCGATTGTTCGGGCGAAGCCATGCTCGTGCGCATGGCGGGCTTCGAGGTCATGAAGGGACGCCCGGAAGACGGCTACCAGCTGCCAATGTCGTTGATGTACTTCGTGCGGCACGTCGCCGAAGAAGACGCGCAGCCCCAACTGCCCGACGGGTGGTTCGACCCCGTCCGCACGAAAGAAGACCTTCCAATGACGAGCATATGGCCCAACGGCCCCCGCGCGAACGCGCTCAAGCTCAAGGTCCCCATGTTTGACGCCAGCGACACCGAATCGCTTACGGCGGCCGAGATTCGCGCGCGCCGCCGCATGATGGAGGTCCTGGACTACTTCCAGCGCATCGAGAAGAAGCCCTGGTTGCTGGATCACTGCTCCCCGCGCATCGGCATCCGCGAAGGCTGCCGGATTGTTGGCGACTATGTGCTCAAGCTCGAAGACCTCCGCGCCGGGCGAACCTTCGACGACGCCATTGCGCGCGGGGTGTTCTACCTCGACGGTCACAAGCCCGACGATGAGAAGCGCACGTATATCATCCCTGAAGACCAGCGCCGGGTGCCGCCGTATCAGATTCCCTTCCGCTCGCTGCTGACCCGCGGCGCCAAGAACATCCTGGCCGCCGGCCGGTGCTTCTCAGCCGACCAGCTCGCGCTGTCGTCGGCGCGTGTGATGACCACCTGCGCGATGATGGGCCAGGCGGCTGGGGTCGCAGCCGCAATGGCCGCCGAAGCCGGCTGCGACCCGCGCGAGCTGGATTACGGAAACATCCGTACAACCGTTACCGGGCGCGGCGCAAAACTCGATGTATGAGGCGCGAAACCCCAGGCATTGTAATGCGCGGCGTCATATCCTACGATGTGTCTGTGGACATGCCGCTGGTGTGCTTGAGCCGCGGAGCTTTGCAGTATTCGCGGTCCGGCGCGGGCAATCCCTGGAGGTAATCGATGGTTGCTTTGTTCATTGCGGCACACGCCGTGCTTTTGACGGGTGTCACACCACCGATCGTCTTTTTCGAACCTACTGACATCGACCAGGCACAGGGCCTTGAGATATCGCTCAGGATGCCCGAGTCCAAAGTGGAGCTTATCGCCGCGGACCCGGACCGTCCCTCTCTCTGGTACGCCCCGGCCGCCTCGCACACCGTGAACAATGCGGTATACATCTGGTACCAGCGCGTCGAAAAAGAACAGCCCGAGTACGCGGACCAGCGCACCCTCTGCCTCGGCATGGTCGCCGGCGGGCAGTGGACCATTCCCAGCGTGCATGAAGATGCCCCGCCTTGGGGCGGCCCCAACAACATCGTCATGCGCCGCTCACCCTATCCCCCGACGTGGGGCGGATTCAACGTGTTTCAGATTCTTCCTCACGAGGGGGCGTATCACATGGTGTACTGGGATCAGCCCGCTGAAGGCAACGCGGGCGCCATGCACGCCGTATCACCCGACGGCATCAACTGGACCAAGGAGCCGCCGGGCACGCTGTTCACGGAGTACAACGACGCATTCACCATCATTAAAGCCGGAGACGAATTCCTGATGTATCAGACCATGCTGCAGGACTGGCCCGACAAGCCCTTCGCGGACAACTTGCCCGGACGCCGCCGGGTGCAGGCGTTGCGAACCTCGAAAGACCTGCTCCACTGGACTGACCAGGAAGTCATTCTCGCGCCGGATGAAAACGACACGGCCCGCGCCGAGTTCTATTACATGCGGCCGTTCCATTATTGCGGCCGCTACGCGGCACTGTTGATGAAATACTATGCCGACCCCGCAAAACCCGATAAACACAGCGCCCTGACCGAAACCGAGCTGATCGTGAGCAACGACGGACGGCAATGGCGGAGGCCGTTCCGCCAGACCAATCTCGGCTTCTGGACCATGGCAGAACCATTCGAGGATCACAACCGGAACCTGTGTTTTCCCGCACACGAAGGCGGCGGCATGGTCCTCTATAAGTACCTTCACATGAGATTGAGCGGCGTTACCGCGAAAGAAGAGGGCTCGCTCGTCACGCCCGTCATCGAGTTGACGGAGGGTGATCTTGTCATGGACGCCGACGCGCGCAACGGTTCGATCGAAGTCGAACTTCTTAACGAGGACGGCAGCGCCGCATCCGGCTTCTATCCCACGACCTACGAAAACGTGTTCGAGGAAAGCATCGTGCTGTCGTGGGAGAACTTCGAGGCCGCCGACGTGCCGATGACCAACTGCCGGTTGAGAATTACGCTCAATAACGCTACCCTATACTCGATTCGGTACTTCGGACAGTGACCGTGACAAACCCTGACGGCATCCGAAGGGGGATTACGCAGACAAGACGTCCAAAGGGTGTAGTGTTTTGGCAAAACGACTCGATTTTGAAGCCGCGTTACTGAGAGACCTCCAACGAAAACGGCGGAAACGTCCTGCCGTCAGGCTGCCGTGGGTATTCGCGTTGCTGCTTGTGAGCGCGGCGCTTGCCGCCAGCGCTTCCGCGCTGCTGACCCTGTTCAGCGGCAACAGCCATGCGCCCATTGCCGAAACCGCCGCGAATTTCGCGTCGCGCCTCGCGGGGAACCAGATGCAGGCCGCGGCGGAACTCTGTCCCGAGGGGGCGTTGGGCGCCCAGTTGGTGGCCGCCGAACGTGCGCGGGCGTTCCTGCCGGAGGCGGTGGCCCTCCCGCAATCCGCCCCCGGTGCGCTCGAGAACCGCATTGCCCAGCTCAGCCGCGTGCGCGAAGATCTGGAGCGCGCGGGGCTGGACTGGAATAACGCCCGGATGCTCGCATTTGGCGGCGTGTCGGCACGAGTATTCGACCCCGTCCGCATGCAGCAGCCATCTGCGGCGGTGATCGGCAACATCTACATTGGCGACGGCAAAGGTGTGTACACCATCGAAGTCTCGCTCATGAACTGTCTTGGGTCATACGTGATTACCGACTTGTGGCAGTGGGGCGCTCTCGATATCGTTCCGGAAGCCGTGAAGAGCCATTCGCGCGCGCACTTCGAGCAGTTCAAGAACGAGAAAACAGAAGACGGCGTCGAAATCAAGAGTCCCGAGCACGTTTTCCTTAAACCGTAATCTCCCCTGCGGGCGCTTGCCTTGAAGTGAGGAACTACCCGTGCCGAAAGAAAGCATGACGCCTCGCGAGCGTTGGCTGGCCGTGCTCACCCGCCAAAAGCCCGACCGCGTGCCCATGGACATCTGGATCACCCCCGAAGCGCGCGACAGACTCTGCGCGCATTTGGGCTGCGGATTTGAAACGGTTCTCGAGCGGCTGCACATCGACACGCCGCTCACGGTGTCGGGCCGCTATGTCGGACCCACCCCGCCCGGGGACCAGGATATCTGGGGTCTTGTCCGGCGCCGTGCGGACTACGGGACAGGTGCGTACGACGAAGTCGTCAACGCCCCGCTCGCCCGATACTCATCCGTCGACGAAATCGAGGCCCATTACTCGTGGCCAAACCCGGATTGGTGGGACTACTCGCACCTGTCCGAGCTTGTGCGGGCAAACGGCCACCGCCCTATCCGCGGCGGCGGCTCGGAACCCTTTCTGCTCTACAAACAGCTCCGCGGCGAGGAACAGGCGTTCATGGACCTGCTTATGCACCCCGATATCGTGCATTACTGCCTCGACAAATTGTTCGAACTCGCCTACCAGGACACCCTGCGCATCTTCGAGACCATCCCGGGGAAAGTCATGATTACCTACGTCGCCGAAGACCTCGGCGGACAAACCGGCCTGCTCATGGCGCGCGAGCTGATCCAGGAATTCCTGTTTCCCCGCATGAAACGCGTGATGGCTCTCACCAGGCAGCATGGCTCTTTCGTATTCACCCACAGCGACGGCGCGGTGCGCGGCGTCATTCCTGATTTCATCGCGATCGGCGCCCACGTGCTCAACCCGGTCCAGTGGGTCTGCCCGGGGATGGAACGCGAAGGGCTCAAACGGGATTTCGGCGCTGAACTCGTCTTCCACGGCGGCGTCGACAATCAGCGGATTCTCCCATTCGGCACCATAGACCAAGTGCGCAATGAGGTCCGCGAGAACTACCGCACGCTGGGTGCCGGCGGCGGCTATATTCTCTGCCCATGCCACAATATCCAGGCCGTCTCGCCTCCCGAGAACATCGCCGCCATGTACGAAACCGGCTATGCGGAAGGCTGGCAGTAGCCGGGCGTCTCGAACCGGGGGGCGGAGCAACGGTACGCGGCCACGCCAAGCCGACTCCCCGCACCGCGGACTTCAAAGCGCGGGTTGGGCGCCGGGCGGACGCCGTGGCGCACACGGGGCGCTGCCAACACACACCGCGCCGGGATTACTGCTATTTCGGAACGGCGGCTTCCTGGCTTTCCGAGCCCGCGGAGGCTTCGCTGGCTTCAAACTCGAGTTCGGCGGTCTGCGGCACCTTCTCGGGAACGATGAGTTCGCACTTGTCGCCGTCGCAATAGAGGTCCTGGGCCTCATCGGTGTACATCTGAGAGAAGTCGAGCGGCGCCAATCGCGACATCGCATGCTCGTACATCTCCTTCGAGATTTCCTGGTATGGCGCCTGCGCATATTGATGGTCCACCATCGGCAGAAAACTGATTGACTTCAGCCGCGTTTCGTACAACTCGAGGATCCGGGGAATGTCGCGCGCCTCCTCCGTTTTGAACGTAATCGTGGCGCTCACCTGGTTGTCCGCCCAGTAATACTGCATCTGCGCGACGTTTTCGACCTGCTCCCAGACGGAAACATCGTTCTTCGAACGCTCGAAATTCTCCGTCTTAACGGGGAAATACACCACCCATGTGTTATCGCCGTAAACCGATTCCTCGATATGGTAGCCGGACTTGCGCAGGGGTTCGACCAGCCTGCTGGTCTTGTCGATACGCATGGCGCGCAGGTAGTACTTGGCATGGGCGTAGTGAATGCCGGGCGTGACCCCCGGGAGCAGCGAAACGGTGCCGCTCGGTTTGATGCTCGTCTTCTTGACACTCTCGGGCACGCACAGCCATTGCGCATAAATGCGGTCGAGATTGCACACGTACTTGTATCCCTCGTCGCACCAGTTGAAATGGGTGCGCCGCCCGTGCCTTTCGAACGATTCGACTATCCCGGACTGGGAAAGCCCGATGCGCCGGTTGCGCAACATAATCGCGTTGGTGCGTTCGTTGTGCGTGGGCACCAGCGTCACCGTCTTGGCATAGAGATAGGCGAATTTCAACGTGCGCTTGAATTCCTCGAGCGTCTCATGCCGCGAGGGAAACGTCTCCACCAGGTTGCAGATTTCGTACGATTCCAGACTCTGCTCGGCGCACGGATTGGTGCCGGCGACTTTGGCGTCGATCCAGTTCTCGCCATCCTTGAGCCGGCCATACGCGCGCGCGTTCTCAAGCCAGAAATAGCCGGGTTCCCCGTTCTTGGCGGTCTGCGTCCCGACGCCGTTGTAGTCCATCCCCAGCACGGCAGCCACGCTGTTGTTTGAAGCCCAACGCCATTCCTTGAGCTGGTCCGCGAACAATTCCGGGTCTTTCAGTTTCAGATATTCGTCGTCACACGGATCTCCCAAGGCCAACTCGGCTGTCCGGCGCACCCCTCCTGAAACCACGCACTTGCCAATCACGTTCATGAGATCAGTGATATCAGACGAGGTGATCCGCTGCCCAATGCGCGCCGTGAGGACTCGGTCGACGTTCGTTATGCCCTGGATAAGCGGTCCCGGCCCCGGCGCTATGCCTCCAAACGTGCGAATCGGCGACCCTTGCGGACGAATCTTGGAGTAGTCGATGCGGCCGGGCCGGGAGCACTTCCCCGCGTAGGAATTCAGAACCACGCGGACCAACTCCACCCAGCCCTCCTTAGAATCCTCGACCACGTGGGTGCTGTCTTTGTCAATGACCGGTTCCTGGATGATCAGTTTGCCGGCGCCCTTAGTGTCGAAGGCAACGCCCGTGCCCAGCATCGACATGTCCATTAGGAAACAAAACGGTTCCGAGAACTCAAAATCAATCTCTTCCGTCGAGACGAACGCACAGTTATTCAGCGCCGCCGAACCGCGTTGGTAAATATAGTCGGTCCCCATCATCCAAAGCCCCCGTCCAGGAGGCACAAACTTGAAGTCCCACATGAGACGAAACATTTCCTGAGCAGAGCGCTGGGCCTTTTGTTTGTCCCAGGGCAGCTTCAAGTTGCGGCAATGGGTGAGCTGGATGGTGTAACAGCCTTCCACGACCCGCCTGCACGTCTCCCAATACTCCTCGGTGCGGTCCGGCTCGTGCGGCACGGGGCGGGCGTACGTCCGCTTATAGGTCACGTATCCCAGGGGGCCCCAATCGGGCTGGCGTCCCGCAAACTGCCCCACAAACGCCGGATCCAGTTCGAACCTTTCTTTGACATCGAATAACATGTGACCTGATTCCCCTCCTGAGCTATACCTTCCGATGGACCGTCTTGATCCAGGGAAGGCCCTCCACCATTTCCACTGTATAATCGCTGAACAGATTCGGATAACGGCTCTTCACCGTTTCATACACTTTGCCGAAAACCAGACGAAGCTCTTCTTCCGCGTCCGGGGCCGTGCGCACCTCAATGACGTGCCGCAGGCTTCGGAAATTGCACGACCAACCCACCGTCGTCGCAAGACCCAGCGGCGCAACGCGCCGGAAGGCCGAGGTCAACTGCTTCTTTATCGTAAACGCCGTCTCTTCATCAATCGCAAAGGTTTCTGCCAGCTCTCGCTGCACCTGCTCGAGTTGTTCGAGGGTCTTGCAGAAAATCTCCATGCCCTGTTCGTGTTCGCGAATATGTGTCGGAACATAGGCCGACAAGGCGCCAAGCCGGACATAGCGCAGCGATTCCTGCGAAATGGCCGTGCCAGCGCGATGGCGCACCAGCTCATGCGTGAATACCCGGCTCACGTCCGCGAAAATAAAATTCACCACCGCGTGCTCGAGCACGCTGCCATGGCCCACCTCGAGAATATGCCCGAGGTATTTGTCGTTGCCCTTCCGAACCCTCGTGACGTTCGGATTCAGGCCTGGCTCGAATGACCGATAGCACAAACGGCCGTAGACTTCGCAAAGCTTCTCCGCGTCACTGGGCGCCTCGGTTAACCAGGATGGCGCACCAACATGCTCCAGGTATGCTTGCAGTCCCTCTTCAACTAAACAGGTTTCCCCGACCAAGAAAACCTTGGGTTCTACGACTTCCATAAGACTCACGCCTTTCCCGGCCGCCACGCCCACAGGCCTAAACCATTGCCAATAAAAAACTTATGACATCAGCCCCCCCAAGAAACTCGGTTTGGCGCGCCCCCGCAGGCCAATCCGCATTATAGGACCGGTCCCGGGCATTGTCCACAGTGCCGCTTCGCATGCAGAATGCATCTCTTCGAAACCATGCGCGCAGGATTCTCGGCCCAGAGCGGCACCAAATATCACGGTTTTCCGCGACAATTTGTGGAGACATCTCGCCCCCCTACGTATCCAGCATTGCTTCGACTGCGGAAATCCCCTGCGTTCCCCGTGCATCCTCACGTCGGCGTCACGACGCACCCCCCCCGCGAATACTCGGGCTCTTTCTTGCATCGGGTTGCCTATATGTGGTGCAGATTCGGAAACAACTACGCTATATAAAGTATTCCCACACCATTCCTGCAGTGTCCCAAGGAATTTCCATTTTGTCAAGATGCCTTTGGACGATTATTGTTTAGAATCAAGCTTGACAATGCCTTACGCACAAAGGATTATTAGGGTGTAGGCTGGCAAAATGGAGCAAGGGAGTGTCATGATGGAACGAAAACCCACAGCGGCACTGGAAGATACCCCTGTGTTTCATCCCCTGTTGCTCGCCATGTGCCCTATTCTGGGTTTGTACGCGTATAACGTGGACAACGTCCCGTGGACCATCCTGATTCGGCCGTTGGTGGCCGCGGTCGTCGTCGCTGAAATTGTCCTGCTGGTCCTTCGCTTGTGCCTTCGTGATAAACACAAAGCAGGAATCGTAACTTCGGCGCTCTTGCTTGCTTTGATTTGGGGCTGGGGCCTCTTGGAAACCAGCATCAGTACCGCCCTTCCTTATCTGCAGGCGCTGGGCCCCTTGATCGTCTACGGGGCCGTGCCGGTCGTCGCGCTTATACTCGCCGTGTTGATTTTCGCACTCTATCGCGAGAACCGGCGGCGGGCGTTAATGAATGCCGGTATGTTCCTTGTAATCGCCCTGGCCTCCGCCCTCGCGGTGGTGCTGTTCCTCGACCGGGTTTTTGGAACGGTCGCATCGACATTCATCCTCGTGTACCTCTTATTGGTTGGGGCGATAATCGCATATCTTGTCCGGTGGAAACGGGACTTCAAGCCGTGGACCCGCACCGGCAACTGGTTCGGCGTGATTCTTATCGTCCTGTATCTCGCGCTGATCCTGTTTAATGCGGAACGAAAAGAAGTCGCCTCGCCACCGCCCCTTGAAGTCCCGGTTCAGCATGCGTCAGCCGCGAAAGACCTTCCGGACATCTACCTGTTCGTCCTCGACGGATACGCCCGGTGCGATGTCTTGCTCAAACTATACAGCTACAACGACCTTCCGGCCTTGGAATCGCTGCAGCAGTTGGGAATGACCTTCTCAAGCAACGCGTTTTCAAATTACGCGTGGGATTTGCAGTCGGCGGCATCGTTTCTCAATATGGACTACCTTGACCGGCTCTTGCCGCCGGGCGCGGCCGATGAACAGAACGTGACGCCACTCATCAGTCTTTGCAAGCGGAACCGTTTCTTTCAAATACTGCGCGAGCATGGATACGAAATCGTGGCGTATTCCCCCGGGGTGCAGGTTCTCGAGCCGGGTCCCCAGGTTGATCGATGCCTGTCGCCTCCTCACACCTTGTCGGAATTCGAGGTGGTCTTGCTTCAAAACGCGGCAAGCAGACGTGCGATCGAAATGACTTGCTTCGCCAAAGATGTGGATCCACGGAGTTGGCCTCTTAGTTTTCGGCGGGCGCGCATCCAGTATGCATTCGATAATATCGGCGAGATTGCCGCCCAAGACCACGCATCGCCGAGGCTCGTCTTCGCCCATTTGACCGTTCCGAATGTCCCGTTCATCTTCGAGCGCAAAGGCGGGGTGGCCGATTCGCGAGCCGGCAAGCCCATCGAAGAGCTCTACCTCGACCAAGTGCACTATACCAGCAAGATGTTAACAAGCGCCGTCGCCCAGATAACCGGCCGCGCAAAGCGCCCATCGGTCATTCTTATCGTTTCTTCCCACGGGCCCGGCCTGCTTCGCGCGGAAGACGCCAGGGACCCAGCCGTGTTGGCCGATCGGTTTGGAGTTCTGCTCGGCGTGCGCTATCCCGAGACAAAGACCGGCGAGCCGGCCGCAACCGAAACGGCATTGAGTCTCGTCAATACCCTGCGGATGGTCTTGAACCGCATCTTAGGCGCCGAGCTGCCAATGCTGGAAGACACGGCTTACCTGACGTCCCAACAGCAGCTCCTCGAAGGAGAGCCCGTGACGATACCAACATTGGAAACGGCCATAACGCCCGTGTTGGAAGACCAGTGAACGTGATGGCAAGATGCATTCCAAACGACACGTGCCGGCAATGTTGCGCGGTTTTCGGTTGTTAGCCTATGCAGAGGCGCGCCGATTGGCTGAGAGCAAAGTCTGCAAAGGCCTGCGGCCCTTCGGGCGGGACCGCGGGGGCCGCGGAATGTCTGCCCGCGTTCTTCTGAGCAGCCGGTAGTCAAAGTATGTGGCGCCGCAAAGGAAGCATTGTGAGTGCATCGCTCAAGACCGACGCCCCGTCACTCGAGTTGGTGGCGCGCGAGGAGCGCGCGCTTCTCGCCGAGATCGACCGTACTCGCGAGGAAGCCCGGCGTATCGCCGATGCGGCCAGAGCTCAGGCGCGAATCATCATCGAAGAAAATGACGCGGCGATTGTCCGCGAGATAGAAGAGGCGCACCGCGCCAGCAAACGAGAGAGCGCCGAAGAGTGCAGCCGCATTCATGACGAGGCTGAAGCCCGGTTGCATCAGGCCCAGATGAAAGCGCAGGCGTGCGTACAGCAAGTCGTTGACGACGTCCTCCTTCTCGTTATTCCAGCCGCGGGGAAAGACACGCCATGATAGCCAAGATGGCGCGCCTTGAGTTCGTGTTCATGCGGTACCGCTTGGCGGAAATGGTGGCCTTCCTGCAGGAAAAGGGCCTGGTTCATCTCGAAGAGGTGCCGCTGGCCGCCGAGAATGCGCCGGGGTTCTTGCACCGCGTTCACTTGGACGACGCTCAGAAGGCCGAATTGGCGCGCCTCGAAGAACTCCACCGGCTACTCAAAGAGGTCTTACCGCTTCTGGCCCGCCGCATCAGCGACGCGGAGGTCGAAAACGCAACACGGCACTTGAGCCAGGCGGATCTGGCCACGTGGGCCCAGCTCGCGCGCACATGGAGCCGGGAATTGCGGTTACTGACCCGGCGCCGCGCCAACATCGAGGACGATGCCGCCGTCTATAAGAACCTCCGTGATTCACTGCAGCTAATCGCTACCATGCTCGGCGGCAACGAAGTGACCCTTGGCAGAAACGGCCGCGCCTTCATACTCAAAGGCGATACCAGCCTCATGCGGCGGCGGCTCCGCCGCCGTTTCCTGCGGGAGCTGGGCCTCCAAAGCCAGTTCATGGACAAGCCGGTGGACCGGAGCGTGGTTCTCGGGCTGGTCACGTATCCTGAAGAGCGGAACGAAATCGTGGAACGCATTCTCCGTGATGAAGGCATCGAAACAATCGAAATGCCGGACAAACACTTCCGAGGCAAGACGCTTCAAGAGGCGCTCAAGAGAACCGATGCCTCCATCGCGGAACAGACGGCGCAGTTGAAGGAAATCCAAAAGACGGTAAATGCGTTTTCGCTGGAAATCGGACCGGAATTGATTGCGCTTCGCCTGCTCGTGACGAACAAGATGCAGCAATTGCGTGTCGTCAGCGATTTTGCCCAGAGCGAATTCGTCGCCGTGATCCATGGCTGGGTGCCGGCCGACGAGGCCGCCAGCCTCGAAAATGCCTTGATGAAGCGTTTTCCTGGCGAGGTCTTCACCGGCCGGCTTCCAGTCGAACGCGTCGAACGCAAACACATCCCGGTTCTGCTAAGAAATCATCCCCTTCTCCAACCCTTCGAAGTTCTAATGAGCCTTATGAAGCCGCCGTCGTATGGAACACTGGACCCGAGCGCGCTGGTGGGCGTGTTTTTCGTGCTCTTCTATGGATACATCGTGGGCGATGTCGTGTATGGCGCGCTGATTCTGCTGCTCGCGCTGGTCCTGCGGCGATTGTTCGGCCGCAATGAGGTCATCCGCAAGATCACCACGGTCTACATGTACGCGGCCATTTCAACGATGGTCTTTGGGGTGCTTTTCGGCGAGTATTGCGGCGACTTCGGCGTGCGGTTGTTCACCTGGTTGCAGCCGGTATGGTTCCCGCGCCATCACGATACGCTTCGGTTGCTCGTAGTGGCGGTGACCTTTGGAGTGGTCCACGTGGTTCTCAGCCTCGTCCTGGCCATTTACAGCCATTGGTACGTCGGCGACCGAAAACAGGCCTTCGAGAAGCTTGGCATGCTTCTGGGACTATTTGCCGTGGGCGTGGCCGTAGCCGGCATGTCGGGCAAGTTCCCCATCAGCGCAGGAGCCACTCTCGGGGTCGCGGGCATACTGCTGGGCCTGGCCGTGTTTCTCTTCTTCAGAGTGGCGGGCGCGCTGGCACCCGTCCATATGCTCGAGATCGTGTCGCTCGCCAGCAACGTAATCTCGTACAGCCGTCTCATGGCACTCGGCATCGCGTCCGTAGCCATCGCCAACGCCGCCAACAGCGTGTCGCGCGACGCCGAAGCCTTGTGGGTGGCGATTCCGCTATTCCTTCTCATTCACCTGTTCAATATCGCGTTCAGCCTGTTCAGTCCAACGCTGCATTCGTTGCGCCTGAACTACGTGGAGTTCCTGCCCAAGTTTTACGCGCCCGAGGGCAGGAGTTACGAACCGTTTAGGAAGGAGACACTATGGTAACAGGACGGCTATGGAAGGCTATCGAGGCCGCGGGAGTAATCACGATCATCCTTGCTGTGTCGGCGCCCCTGGCCCTTGCCGCCGAAGAGACCGAACAAGGGGCGGAGGTGGAAATCACTATGCCGGCGGCTATTCGCACAGTGGGCCTTGCGCTGGGCGCGGCGTTAGCGGTCGGCCTCGCGGCGCTGGCCACGGCGCGCGTCCAGGCGGCAGTAGGGTCGGGCGGCACGGGCGCCTTGGTCGAAAAACCCGACCTGTTCGTGCCCATACTTGTGTTGATCGCCATCCCCGAGACGCTGGTGGTATTCGGTTTCGCGATCGCCATCCTCCTGTGGCAATTGATCGGGTAGTGAGTAGCACGGGCAAATATATCGAGCCGGTCCCGAGCTTCTTTGACGCCATGAAGCGCGAGGCGCAGGCACGCTGCGAGAAAATCCTCGAGAATGCCCATCAAGAGGCCGCGAGGATCGTGGCGGAAGCGCGTCAAACAGCCGCGGAAAACCGCTCGAGAACCGTCGAGCAAGAGCGCCAGCGCGCCCAGGCGCAGCGCGAGGATGCCCGGCAGCGGGCCCAAGCCGAAGCTGAAAGGGCCAACATGACCATGCGCGAGCGCGTGGCCGACCGGATCCTGGATGCCGTGCACGAGGAATTGCGGCGTGTCGCTCAAAGCCCCGAGTTTCGAGGGATCTTGTGCCTGCTCCTGGCGGAAACCATCGAGGAAGCCCCCCCGGACCCAGTCGTTCTGGCCCCGCCGGAACACGCCGCCGCGTGCCGGGAGTGGCTCGATGCGCATGGGAAAGGCCATATCCCAGTCGAGGCCGAGGACCGCCTTTGGGACGGCGTCGCCGTCACCGACGCCAAGCGAACAGTGCGCCTGACAAACACCCTCTCGAGACGGTTCGAGAAATGCCGTGCGTCTGCCCGGAAAGCGGCCTTACGCCGGCTCTTCGGAGACGCGCCATGAGTCCGTACCGTGAACATGTGCGCGAGCACATCGTATACGTCGTGACGCGCGTCCGCGGCATGAAAAGCCTTTTGTTGTCACGCGATGATTTGGAGGACCTGTTGGATCAGAAAGACATCGACGCGCTCACCGAAGTACTTTTGACCTCCGACTATAAAGAAGAAATGGCTCGCGCTCTCGCCACGCACACCGCCGCCGATGCAATCGAAGAAGCGGTCTTGCGGCACCTGCTGTTGTGCTTCCGACAATTGCTGACACTCTCAGGGGAACAATACCGGCCATATACGGCCTTGTTTCTGGCACGCTGGGACCTCATGACTGTAAAACAGCTCCTGCGCCAGCGGTTTGCAGAGAATCAAGGCATCAAGGCGGCGGGTTTTCCGGCGCCCGGACCAACACTGGGCCTGCCTCTCATCAAACACCTGACCCAACGCGATAGCCTCGAAGCCCTCATCCAGGGGTTGATAGCATGGAACCGCGATCTCTGTGCTTGTCTGTGGAAAGTCCACGGCGCCGGTCAAACCCTGGCAACGCTGCGTGTGCTCGAAGACGCCCTCGACCGGTCCTATCTAGTCGAACACGCGCAGCGCCTTGCCACGGACCCCCAGCCCAGCGCCCGGCTTGTGCGCAAAGTGCTCAGCATGAGCATCGACGGCGTCAATCTGCGCATTCTGCTCCACGACAAGGCACACCGGGACGCACACCAGGACTGGCTGCTGCCTGAAGGCACTATGCCCAAGCGTCTCATCGCGAAGATGATGGCGGCCGAGAACATCGAGGACGCCATGGTCTTTCTCGAATCGACGGCCTATCGCGAACTCGTCGAGGGCCTGTACATGTTCGTGCAAACCGGCCGTTTCGCCCCCATCGAGCGAATGTTCGAGCAGCTTCTCGCAAAGGAACTGCGGCGCATGGCGCGAACACACGTCATGACCCTTGCCCCGCTGATGTATTACGCCTGGCTGAAGTACAACGAAGTCATCAACCTCCGCCTGATAGCGCGCGGCGAGGGCCGCCTCCCGCGGGGCCGGATCCGCGAGGAAATGTTGTATGCGTGAGGTCGTCGGCATAGCCGGGGGACATGTCGCCATCATGCTGGCGTTGACGGGCATGCACGTCGAGGAGGTCCACACCGCCGACGAAGCCGAGGAAGCGCTGGAAAGTTGTCTTCAAAGCGGGCCGCAGTTCGTGATAGTGCAGGAGAAGTTCCGTCACTTGTTTTCCCTGCGCTTCCAGGAGCGGCTGATGGCGCACCGGGGCCGTCCGCTCGTGGTGTATTGTCCCGCCTTCGACCAGGAGGATTCGGAAGTGGATGAATACCTCGCGTCCGTCATACGGCCGGCCGTGGGGTATGAGATTCGGTTGGAGTAGTTCTTCATGGCCGCGACGCAACGCGAAATAGTCGGAACCCTGACGCTCATATCCGGTCCCATGGCGGCCGCAAGCGGGATGCTCGGCGTGACCATGGGCGAAATCGTGCGTGTCGGCAGGGCGGGGCTCATGGGCGAGGTCATTCGTATCGACGGCGAGACGGCCTATGCGCAGGTTTTCGAGGACACCGCCGGCATCTACCTCGGCGAACCCATGGAAGCCTTGGGCGATGCATTATCGGTCGAGCTGGGCCCCGGCCTCCTCGGCGGAACGTTCGACGGCATTCAGCGCCCCCTCGAGTCCCTGCGTCAGGTATCGGGCGATTTCATCGGGCGCGGATTGACCGCCCAGGCCCTGGCCCGCACCAAGAAATGGCATGTCACGCCGCGGGTGGCGGCCGGGGACGTGCTGCTGGGCGGGATGGTCCTCGGGACAACACAGGAATCCAAAAGCATCGAGCACCGCATCCTGGCGCCGCCGCGCACCCGGGGAACCGTCAGCTCAGTGGTTCCCGAAGGCGACTACACGGTCACCGATACCCTGGTGCAACTCGATGACGGCGCCGCGCTCACCATGATGCACCGGTGGCCGGTCAAACAGGCGCGCCCGGTGTCGCGCAAGCTCCCTTCGGACCGGCCCTTCCTTACGGGACAGCGGGTTCTCGACTGTCTGTTCCCGATTGCCTTGGGCGGAGCCGCGATTGTGCCCGGCGGCTTCGGCACGGGAAAGACCGTGGTCGAACAAACCCTGGCCAAATTCTGCAACGCCGATGTTATGGTTTACGTCGGATGCGGCGAGCGCGGAAACGAAATGGCCGACGTGTTGTCCGAGTTTCCAGAACTCAGGGACCCGCGCACCGGCGATTCGCTCATGAGCCGCACCGTGCTCGTCGTCAATACCTCGAACATGCCCGTGGCAGCCCGCGACGCCTCGGTCTACACCGGCATTACAATCGCCGAGTACTACCGGGACCAGGGGTACGATGTCGCGGTCATGGCCGACAGCACCTCGCGCTGGGCCGAGGCCCTGCGCGAAATCTCGTCCCGGCTCGAGGAAATGCCCGGAGAGGAGGGCTATCCCACCTACCTGTCAGCGCGCGTCGCTGAATTCTACGAGCGAAGCGGGCGGGTCGTGTGCGCCGGCGGCGGCGACATGGAACGGGCCGGTTCCCTGACGCTCGTCGGCGCGGTATCCCCTCCAGGTGGCGACTTCTCCGAGCCGGTCACGCAAACGTCGTTGCGGGTTACGGGCGGACTCTGGGCGCTGGACTCGACGCTGGCCTACCGGCGCCACTATCCGGCGATCAACTGGAACCGCAGCTATTCGCTCTATTTTCCCGAACTCAACCCCTGGTTCGAGAAGAACGCCCCGGCCGGATGGAACGAACAGCGCCAGGCCGCCATGCAGCTCATGCAACGCGACGCCGAACTGCAGGAGGTCGTACATCTGGTCGGCCCGGACGCTCTCCAGGACAGCGAGCGCCTCGTCCTGGAAACCGCCAAGATGCTCCGCGAAGTCTTCCTTCAGCAAAACGCCTTCTCGGACAACGACGCCTATTGCACTCTCGAGAAGAACGCCGGTCTCCTCGAGGCGCTGCTCGCGTTCAACCACGCGTGCCGCGAACAGCTGGAACGCGGCGTCACTCTGTCCCGGATTCTTGATTTGCCCGTTCGCGAGGACCTCGCCCGTCTGCGCGACGTGCCCAATGCGGAGTTCAGCGAACGCAAACGCGAGGTCATCAAGGCCATGAAGGACGCCCTCGCGGGATTGAACCCGAAAGGATAACGCGTATGGACATACAGAACGCGGGAGCGGCCCCTTTGCCCGGGGCGCTGGTTCATCGCGAGTATTGGGACCTCACCTATGTTACGGGCCCTCTCGTGTTCTTGGGCAACGGCGAACGGTTCCCGACAGGCGCAATCCTCGACCTCGTGCTCGAAAACGGCGAACACCGCCAAGGCCAGGTGCTCGAGGTCAGCAGAGACCGCGCTGTCGTGCAGGTGCTCCAAGGCACGCAAGGCGTAGATGTGAAGCGCACGGCGGTCTCTCTGCGGCAGGATGCCGCCCGTATCGCCGCGTCCAAAGATGTCATCGGCCGCAGGTTCAACGGTGTCGGCGACCCCATTGACGGCCTGTCCCCCATCGTCGCCGATGTCGAACTGGACATTTCGGGCGCCGCCATCAATCCCGTATCCCGCGACAAACCCCGCGACTTCATCGAGACCGGCATCTCCGCCATAGATGGATTCAATACCCTGGTGCGAGGACAGAAACTGCCCATATTCTCCGGAGCCGGCCTTCCCGCGAACGAGTTGGCAAGCCTTATCGTGCGCCAGGCCGCCACGAGGAGCGGCGCCGAAGAGTTCGTAGTGGTTTTCGGCGCGATGGGCATCACCGAACGCGAAGCGGCGTTCTTCCTGCGGTCATTCGAACAAGGCGGCCGAGGTTCGCGCGTCGTAGCGTTCCTTAACAAGGCCAGCGACCCGGCCATCGAGCGTCTGTTTACCCCCCGCTGCGCACTCACGCTCGCCGAATACCTGGCTTTCGAGCACGACTGCCAGGTGCTCGTCGTGCTGTCGGACATGACGAATTACTGCGAGGCCCTCCGGCAAATCGCGAGCGCGCGCGAGGAAATCCCCGGCCGCCGCGGCTACCCCGGCTATATGTACACCGATCTCGCATCGATATACGAGCGCGCCGGCCGCATACGCGGCAAGAAGGGCTCGGTTACCCAGATTCCCATGCTGTCCATGCCCGACGACGACATCACCCACCCCATTCCCGACCTGACCGGGTATATCACCGAGGGGCAGATTGTGATGAGCCGCGCGTTGCACCGCCGCGGCGTGTTCCCCCCCGTAGACGTGCTGCCAAGCCTCTCCCGCCTCATGAACAACGGTATCGGCGAAGGACTCACGCGCAAAGACCACCGCGAGCTTGCGAACCAGTTGTACGCTTGTTATGCTCACGGCCGGGATATTCGAAAACTTATGTCGATCGTCGGTGAGGATGCGCTCACCGCGCTCGACCGGAAATATTTGCGGTTCGCCGAAGCGTTCGAGACGGATATGGCCGGGCAAGGCCACACGCGCCGGACCATCGATGAGACGCTCGACTTGGGATGGCAACTCCTGAGCATTCTGCCGAAGGAAGAGTTGACACGCATCAACAAGGATCTTATCGACCGGTACTATTCGGAGATCATGGAGGACGGCGTTCCCTCGCCTTTCGTGTAACCCATGAGTGCGGAACCGACAGCCCCGACACGCATGAACCTTCTGGCCCGGCGCGCACAGATAAAGCTGGCGGCCGACGGGGTCACGCTCCTGAAGGCGAAGCGCGAGGCGCTCCTCAAGGAGTTGCTCGAACGAGCGCGCGAATTGCGCCGTCTGCGCAATGAATTGCATGGACGGGGGCGCGCTGCCGCGGTATCGCTGGCCGTTGCCCGCGCCGCAAGCGGCACGCCCGAAATCCGGTCTGCCGCCGTTGCCGGGCGCCGCCAGGTCCCCCTGACCGTTACGTCCGAGAAGGTCTGGGGCCTGCAGCTCAGCGCCACCGAGCATGAGACTATCGTGCGCAGCCCTCGCGAACGCGGCATCGGCATACTGGCGACGTCCTCACAGGTCTTGGACGCGGCGGAAACGGCCGAGTCCATGCTCGAAAAACTCATCGAGTGCGCGCCTTTCGAGCAGAACATCCTGGTGTTAGGCCGCGAGGTGCGGAAAGTCAGCCGGCGCATCAATGCTCTGAACGACTACCTCTTGCCCAAGCTGCGCGAGGATGTGCGCCATATCGGCCACACCCTCGAGGAGCGAGAGCGGGAAGATGTGTTCCGGTTGAAACGAATCAAACAGAAAAAGGCCGCGGCCAAACGAAAAGCCGTTGGAGATGCATGACCCATGTTGCTAGGCGACATACTTCATCCGGAAGTCGTAAAGACAAGCCTCGAAGCAGAAAACAAATACGAAGCCATCGACGAACTGGTTGATCTCCTCGTCGAGAGTCACGAGATCCCTGTCGCGTTGCGGGACCACATCCTCGAGGTCGTGACCGAACGTGAAAAATCCATGAGCACCGGCATGGAGCACGGCATCGCCCTGCCCCACGGAGCCACCGACCGCGTCGATGATATCATCGGGGCCCTTGGCGTATCCCGCCGCGGCGTCCCGTTTGAGAGTCTCGATGGACAACCCGCGCACGTCATCATTCTCCTCGTGCTGCCCAAGAACAAGTTTCAGGCTCACGTGCGCACGCTCGGAGGCATCGCCCACCTCATGAGCAACGCGGGACTCCGGGAGGCTCTCAAGAACGCGGGCGACAGCGCATCGGTGCTGAAGCTGATCGAAGAAGAGGAAGACCGCGCGGCTTTGCGGTGAAGCCGTTCCGTCGAGGTTTTCAGCCTTTTAACATTATCCCCCAAATCCGGTTAACACGGCGATTGGGGAAACTCACGCAAAGGACACGGAGGAAATGGAGCCTGCGAAGCTCCATGGGGATGGGAATTAGCCGTGCCGCGCGCAGACCCCAGGCCTCCAAAGGGCGTCCAAGCACCGCTTCGTACACTGTTTCCAACAGCCCGGGACCCGTCTCCCGATGAAGCGCCACCGCCCAATCCACAATGATGCTTCCTGTCTCATTCGGTTTCGGAGGACTCCATCTTCGTGTTCCCTGTGTCTCCGTGTGAGGTCATTCTTGTCTTTATGGAGACAATACGGTCCCTTCCGCGAGGGCTTTCTTATCCGGCGATCAGGCTTATCCCCAATTCTTTGACACGGACGTATCCGCTCGCCTATAGTTTCGCGGCATGTCATGAGGGACTTGTGCAGGCGTGATCCCCGATGCTCTTTAATTCGCTCGACTTCATTATATTCTTCCCCATTGTCGTGATGGGGTATTTTGCCTTGCCCTTCCGCTTCAGGTGGATACTTCTGCTCGCTGCGAGCTACTACTTCTACGGATGCTGGAAGGCCAACTACCTGATACTCCTGTTCGCTTCCACGGTGCTCGATTACACGGCCGCCCTCGGCATCGGCAGCAGCAAGACCCCCCGCGGCCGAACACTCTTTCTGCTGATGAGCCTGATCGGCAATTTCGGCATGCTTTTCACTTTCAAATATTTCAACTTCTTCACGTCGAATTTCGAGTTCCTCTTTGACTTCTACAGGATTCCCCTGCCGGCGCTCAAAGTGCTGTTGCCGGTGGGCATCTCCTTCTACACCTTCCAGACACTGAGCTATACCATCGACGTCTACCGCGGCGAACAAAAGCCGGAACGGCACTTCGGGTATTTCGCCCTGTACGTGACCTTTTTCCCGCAGTTGGTGGCAGGCCCCATCGAGCGTTCCACCCGCCTCCTGCCCCAGTTCTTCGTCAAGCACAACTTTGATTACGAACGGATGCGAAGCGGCCTGCTCATCATGATGGTGGGATTCTTCAAGAAACTCGTCATCGCCGACCGGTTGTCGGTGTATGTCAACGACGTCTACAACAATCCCGGAAAATACCACGGAATGCCAATCATTGTGGCGACGTACTTTTTCACGTTCCAGGTCTTTTGCGACTTTTCAGGATACTCGGATATCGCCATCGGCTCCGCCCGCGTCATGGGTTACGAACTCATGGAGAATTTCCACCGGCCCTTCTTCAGCACGTCCATCTCCGAATTCTGGCACCGGTGGCACATTTCGCTGTCTAGCTGGCTCCGCGACTACCTGTACATCTCCTTGGGCGGAAGCCGCGTGTCCAAACTCAAGTGGTACCGCAATCTCCTCGTGACATTCTTCCTGAGCGGGCTCTGGCACGGGGCCGGCTGGACCTATGTCATTTGGGGGACACTGCACGGCGTCTACTGCGTCACCAGCATCATCACCCAACCGTTGCGCACAAGACTCCACAGACTCGCGGGCCTGACACGGGTCCCCCGGCTGCATCACGTGCTGAAAGTCCTGATAACGTTCCACCTCGTCTGGATATCGTGGTACCTGTTCCGGGCAAGTGACCTCACGGCCACATGCACGCTCTTCATGAACACGTTCAAGGATTTCAGACTTTTTGATCCTGCTATTTTCGAACCCCTGAACTCTGTCGAAGTAGTAGCCGGCGTGCTGGCGATCCTGGTCATGGAGACCGTGCACTTATTCCAAGAACGCCGTTTCGCCGTCCAGGCATGGGTGCTGCGCCAGCCCTTGCCGCTGCGGTGGGGTATTTATTACGCCATGTTCTTCGCAATCATAGCCTTTGGCAAGTTTACCGAACAGGAATTCATTTACTTCCAATTCTAATGAACAAGATGCGCACCATAATAAAGACTGCCGCGTTTCTGACGGTACTCGTGGCGATCCACGCGGGTCTCCGGCAGGCCTACTATGCTTTTATTACCCCAAGGGACACCTATTTGCAGGAGCAAGAGAGTTTCACGGCGCACGAGGGCGCTTATGACGTCGCCCTCTTCGGTGACTCGCACGCCCTGCTCAGTGTCCAAGCCAGGTTGCTGGGCAACGCCGCCAACCTCTCCCAGCTCGGCGAAGGCTACATCGAACGGTACTACAAACTCGACTATAACCTGCGCAAGAACCCCGGCAAACTCAAGACCATTATCCTCCCGCTCGACATGCACTCCTTTTCGCCCGTATGGGGCGAGAATTTCAATATTGTCAGCTCTTCCCGGTACGTCAATTTCGCCGATTACGTCTGGCAAACCGGTTTCACGACCAAAGCCCTGAGAGATTTCGTTCACTACTACGTCTTTCCGTACGCCGATTGCACCCCGGAGATCTACGCGGCCTTGCCCTCGAACGTCCGGGAAAAGACAAGGGCGGGCGCCGCGCGCTTCGACCGCAACCTCGCCAAGACCCCCCCCAATGCCGAGCAGATCAAGAAGCTCATGATTACGCACTACGGCGAGCAACGGGAATGGCGCTCCGAGAAAGCCCTCCGCTATTTCAACCGCATCAAAACCCTGTGCCAGAAAGAGAACATCAACGTTGTCTTTGTGCGGTTTCCCGTCAGCAAGCTCTACTTCGACGCTGCCTCCGAAATCGTCCCCATCGACGAATTCGACCGGTTCACCCAGGAATTGGTTGACGACTGGCCGGGCGCCATGCTCCTTAACTACCGCGGCCTCTATTTCGACAGAGACGATTTATTCGCCGACCTCAATCACTTGAACTTCGAAGGCTCGATCATCTTTTCCCAGCGCTTCGCCAGAGACCTGACCGACCTGGGCGCATTGCACCCCGCCATTGAAACTGCAGAACCGTAAAGTTCCCGAGGACTTCCCCCAAACAAAAAAGGACCTACGCGAACCCACGTAAGTCCTTTATTTTCATGGTACCGGGGGACAGGATCGAACTGTCGACCTCTGGATCCACAATCCAGCGCTCTGACCAGCTGAGCTACCCCGGCGCTCTCGCCGTTGCGGTGTGCGCGCCCCTGAAAATCGAGAAGCCGCAGCACCATTCAAGGCAAAGGCGGAGTATAGTAAACAACGCCGCCGCGAGTCAAATATCGGACCCGCGGGAGGGGGTATCGCTTGTCGCTCGGACGGCCTCCTGAGCCAGTTTCTGCAAGAATCGGCGGCTGGGTTTGATGCCCACTTCCAATGCTTCGCCAGGCAAGAGGCGGTACGCCACGGGCAGCTTGTACCGCGGCAGCGTCGCTCCCAAACATCTCGAGAGGAGTTCCGGGTCCACATCGCAGCCGCTGGCGGGCTCGATGAACGCCAGAGGGCGGTACCCGAATTCGGCATCGGCTACAGGCACCACGAACGCCCGCGCCACTTCGTCAAGGGCACACAACACCGCTTCTATCTCTTCGGGCTGGATGTTTTCGCCGCCCGAGATGAACATGTTGTCTTTGCGGCCGGTCACTACCAGGTTGCCGGCATCGTCAAAGCGCCCAAGGTCCCCCGTCGGAAACCACCCGTCGGGCGTCACAGGGCGGCTGAGCGTGCCGTCCTCTCTAACATACCCCAGGAATAACGTCCGGCCGCGTACCTGGATTTCACCGTCCTGCGCGATACGAACTGTATTTGGCTTCAACGGCAAGCCTGACGTCTTCAGCGCCGCCATGCCGGCGCCGGGCGGCGTTGTGGCCGCCTGTGAGGCCGTTTCCGTGAGTCCATAGGTCGTATGGAGCGGAACGCCGCACGCTACCGCACGCTCGACGAGTCCTCCGGGTATTCCGCTGCCGCCAAGAAGGGCCGCTTTCAACATGACGAGCGCAGCCCGCCCGCGGCCGGTCTCGAGGAGGCGCCGCAGTTGAGCCGCCACCAGCGAAACGTGCGTTACCTTCAGCCGTGCGATGGATTCTTCTAACGGCTCGCCCGGTTCCGGCACCGCTATCGCGGCGCCTCCCAGCACGCAGCGAAACACTGTGCCAACGCCGGAGACATGGTACAGAGGCAGCGACAACAGCCACCGGTCGCCCGGTGCGACGGCGATGTTCTGGTTTGACGCTGCCGCGTTCACCACGTGATTCTCGAGCGAGTGCACGGCCATCTTGGGCTCGGCCGAGCTGCCCGATGTGGCGATGATGGTCGCTGGCGCGTCCAGGCACACCTCGGCGGCGGCTTGTTGGCATGCATGGGCGGCCAGTTCCTCGGGGGCCAGCCGGGGCGGCAGTTCGCCGGCGGTCTCGCCGCCCGCCACGTAGCGGCATCCCATGCGGGCGATATTCTCTCGAAGGACGCCTTCCGGCAAGCGCGCATTCGGGATGTATACGGCGATGCCTTCGCGAAATGCACCAAACAGGACCGGCACGGCATTCTCAGCGAAGGGACCAAGAAGCGCGATTCGGTCGCTGCCGTTCAAACCCTTCGACCGAAGCGCCGACGCAACCGCCGCTGCCTGGGCGTCGCATTCCGCGAATGTCAGCGCCTCCCCTGACGGGGCGACAACGGCCTGCGCGTCCGGATACCGCAAGGCCGTAGCGTGCAATGGGCAACACGCCCGCCTCATGGCCCGAGCCTCTGCAGGCCGCTCGTGTCGACCCGTCTGGCCAGGGCGTTGGCGCGCTCGAGTTGCAGCCGCCCTCCCTTGATCGGTAACGGGGCGTCCAGGACGTCCCGCGAAAACCAATTCCACGTGTCGAGACCGGCGGCGACGTCGCCGGCGTTCACGAATGCCGCGAGATTTCCCAGCGCAATCAATCCCACCGAAGACTCGAATGACGAGCTTACCACGGGCGTCATCCCCAGGTTCGTGGCTTTCCGCGCGAGATACATCGCGATCTCGAAACCGCCCAGCAGCGTGGGTTTCAAGACCGCGGCCGCGGCGCCGCGCCATTTCTCGAGGTCCCATTCGCCGTGCTCGACGATGGTCTCGTCGAGAGCGACGGGCAGTCCGGTCCTTCCGGCGAACTCGACGAGGGCCGCGGGGTCCTGAAGCGGTTCCTCGACATATTCGATGGCGCACCCTTCGATGGCCTGCGCAAACGCCATGGCGCCCGGCAGATCCCAGGCCCTGTTGGCATCGAGGCGAAGCGCGCACCTGCCGCCGCACAGGGCAGCCAACGCGCGGACCGTCTGCGCGTCTTCTTGCGGGGTTTCACGGCCCACCTTGAGTTTCAGCGTCGAGTATCCGGCCCGGAGCAATTCTCCGGCGCGTTCGAGCACCGTTTCCTGCGTTCCCCACAGGAGCCCGTTGACCGGGATCGTTGACCGGTGCGGGTGCGGCGCGAGAGCAAAGGCGGGAATGTCGTGCTCGCCCGCGAGAAGCTGCAACAAGGCGCTTTGTACGGCGAATTTCAGCGAGGCCACGAGCTCGAACGGCAGCAGCCAGCGCTCGAAGTGGTCCGTCACCAGTTCCAGCCGCGGCGGAAGCTCAGCACCCTCGAGAGCTCGTGCCAGCATCAGGGCTTGACGAATCGTTTCATCGATATTCTCGCGGCTGAATCCCGGCAACGGAGCGGCATCGCCAAAGGCGAACGCCCCCGAATCGTTTTCGAACCGCAGCAACAGTCCCGCACGCGAAGTGCAGATGCCGTTGGGCAGCACCAGCGGCCGCATAAGCGGCAGATCGTAAAGGTAGGTCTCTGCGCGGACAATCCTCATACGAGCCAACCCAGGGAGAATAGAATGCTGAAGAGCAGCAGCAGACCGCCGGTCTGGGCCAGGGTCCGGTTCAGCGCGAGACCGTCACGCTGTGTGAACACGGTGCGAATCGCCGGCGCGGCGAGAAAGACCAGCGCCGCCGGCGTGACCATGAACCACAGGTTGTTCTCGCGCACGTAGAAGTACACCGGCACACCCACGCACGCGCCAATTACGCAAAACAGGTACTCGGCGCGCGCGAATCCCGGGCCGAATCGGACGGCCAGGGTCTTTTTGTTCGCCTTGCGGTCTTCGTCCACGTCCCGCAGATTGTTCACGGTAAGCAAGGCCACCGAGAGCAGGCCGGGGCCTAGACTCGCGACAAATGGCGCCGCGCCGCGCAACTGG
>Ga0209606_1000734_pt1 | contig 46263 bp, 44 predicted proteins | sample AD_UKC057_MetaG_FD_184412 | JGI IMG/M metagenome (GOLD analysis project Ga0209606, IMG submission 184412) | Active sludge microbial communities of municipal wastewater-treating anaerobic digesters from USA - AD_UKC057_MetaG (SPAdes) (version 2) | ecosystem: Engineered > Bioreactor > Anaerobic >... | reverse complement strand
CAGTTGAGGAGCTGAACGGGCTGGGCACCGGTGAGAGCCCCCGAGCGGCAGCAAGATCGGAGGCCGAGTCCGTCACCCGCCCTTCGGGCGGTTCCGCTCCGCGGTGAGTGCTGACGCACTCACCGCTACGCTCCACCGCCCGAAGGGCACTCCCCCGCAGTGAGTTGACAGCGCTGGTAAGCTCTCCCTGAAACGTAACCCATCAGGGTAACAACCCTTTTGAGGCAACCGGAACACTTCCGAGCTTCGCTAGGGTAACAGTTACTTTTGAGGCGCGGCGTCGGGAAACAGACGACTGGGGGTTGCTGCCCAGCTCGCCTGGGGACCGATTGTTTAGGAGAGAGAGCACCGGATGAGTTGGTTCGAGTTACGGAGCGCGAGGAAGTAGTTGCTGAGGCGCTGGACGAAGGGTTCGTAGCGGATTAGGACGCCGGCTTCGATGTTCTTGGTGTGGGCGGCTTCGGTGAAGTTGGCGGAGGTGATTACGGCAATCCGGCTGTCAACAATCACGCACTTGGCGTGCAGGCTGGCCCGCACCTGAGCTGTTTCGGATAGGGCGCGGGGGTCGTGGTAGAGGTCTGGGAGCCGTTTGCCGGGCCAGTGTTTGGTTGCGAAGTCGTGGCAAAAACGGCGGACGATCTCGCTGGCGAGTGACGTGTCCGTTTGCTTCCGGGCGATGTCGAGACAGAAGACGACGCGCAGTGTTGGGGTGGCGTCCAGCCTTTCGGCCAATCTTTTGAAAAGCTTCTTGCCGTTGTGGACGGCGTAGCCGACCAGGACAATCTCGGTTTCGGCGTTTTCAATGAGGGTCTGAATGGTTGCGGCGGTGTCGGCAGTTGGTACGCCGGGGACTTCCGGGCCGGAGAGGACAAGCTCGAACAGACTTTGGGGCGCGGCGGCGCGCTCGGAACATTGGGCGATGGCCTCGGCCAGGATTGCGATATGTTTTGGAGCCATGCCTTGCTGGACGAGACCGTCGAGGGATTCATGGACGGCCTGGGCCTGCGGCCCGATGGCCTGGGCGAGCGCGTGGCGTGAAAGTCCGAGGGCGAGCGGGCCTTCGCGGAGCGAGGCGGCGAGCGAGCGAAGGGCTGCCGGGGGCAGGTTTTGCAGCGCGTCGAGCATCAGATGATGGGGGGAAAGAACTCGGCGCCGATGGCTTCGACGGTGGGCACGACAAGGGCGCGGTCGAGGAAGTCGTTGCGCTGCTCACAGGAGGTTTCGGCGATGAGGAGGCAGCCGTGGCAGGCGCTGCCCAGAAGCTGCTGTCCATCGTGGCGGGCCGGCGCGTGGTGGGCGCAGACCGGGTCGTTGGAGCAAAGCTCGCCGCATTCGAGGGCGCGGCGGAGGTGGCGGCTGATGTCGCGTCCGGCCACGACCAAGCCGCCGAGCGTTCCTTCGGCGTCAGACGAGCCGGTGTAGATAAGCAGACCGTAGGCACCGGGAGCCGCGAAGATGCGTTCGCGGAGAGAGGAAGCGGGGTAGCCACATTCGAGCGAGATGGAGGTCAGGAGGAGGTGGGCAAGCGAATGGAGCATGAAGTAAGGCAGGCCGGGGAACTGGCGCGTGCTTCCCTCGCGTTCGGCTTTCCAGCGGGCGAAGCCCTCGGCAAGTTGGTTGCCGCGCTGGGCAACGGCGGGCTTCTGGAGCCAAGCGGCAACGCTCTCGGGGTTGAGCTGGAGAAAGATTCCTTCGCCGCGATTTTCGACAGCAGGCAGCCAGGAGCTGTCGAGGGCGAGCGGTGCACGTTCGACGTCGAGGGAGAGGTCGCCTTGAATATCCGGGCCGGCGGCTTCAAAGCGGGTGAACCCGACCTGGGCGACGACTTCCCTGAGGCGATGCACGAGCGCAACCCGTTCGATGGCGGCCATCCAAGGGGCGTTCCATTGGGATTTGGGCAGCGACCGGGCGAAGAAGTAGCCATCGGGAACGTCGGAGCCCAACTCATCCTTGGCCTCGGAGAGGGCTTCGAATTCGACTTCCTTAACTGGCCGTTCGGCGGCGCTGGCGCCCTGCCGGAGGCGGGCGATGGCAGCGAGAATGGCGGCGTCCTCGATGCCTTGCAGTTTGACTGCGAGGGCCGGGATTTGCCGGACGAGCGCGAGTTTTTCCGGCGAGTCAACGATGGACAGCCCCGCGTCCCAGGCGGACTGAACAACTTCGTCCAGGGCCGTTTGGGTATCGGGGATGGAAATGACGGACATGAGCTGCGGGAAGTAGGCGTTGCTGGCACTGCGAATCAGGAGGCGGTTCGGTTCGCCGCAACCCTGTTTGGTTCCAGGGCCGAGCCAGGGGCGGTTGCCGTTGCAGGAGCCAAGCGCGCGAAGCTCCATTCGGGCGGCCTGGGCCATCGGTCGATCTTTGCCACACTCGCAGACAACCCAAATCTCGTCGAGGTCGCCGGTGGTGCCACGTTCTTCCATCCAGAGGTCGCGCGGGCAGGCCGGGGCAGTGCCGTGTGCGAAAGGCCGCCAGTCAATGTCGCCGATGTGGCCCTTCTTGCAGGCGCGGACGAAGCGCACGGGGACAACGGATTGTTTCTTGCCGGAAGGGTCGCGGTATTTACCGCCGTCGAGGCTGTTCAGATGGACGAGGCGGCGGCGGCGAAAGCCTTGAGCCGTGACTTGGGTTTCCTGAACGATGAACCACTCGGGAAAGCGCCAAGCGGTTATGTTGGGACAGAATCCGTAATCCCGATCTACGGCGGGGGGCGGCGCGCGGAGGGTTAGGTTGGGGATACCGACGATGGGCTTGAGTTTTTCGACGAGGCGCTGTTCCTGGATGATCGGGATGGGTTGGGTATTGTCGTACTGCCAGTGGTCGAGGCCGGCGACGAGGACCGAGGCTTCGGGCAGGTCCACCATTGCGCCGGGGCCGAAGGTGGTAATGACCTGGCTGGAGCGGAGTTGGGGGGTGGTCATGGTTTTTGCGTCCAATCGTTCAAATTCTTGACACCGAGGTCCACGCTTGGTTCCACGTCGCGCATAGAGCGGTTGGCGCGGAACTTCCGGCGTACGGGAGGGAGGTTCGGCAGGTCGGGGTGGAGGAACGGGTAGAGGAGGCGCTGGGCGGCGCCGACTTCCTGCTGATACTGAAGCTTGGTGTTGGTTTGCTGGAACTCGTCGGCGATGTTGCGCCAGTCGTCCAGCAAGCGGCCGCAGCGGTGGAGGACTTTGTCGGACAACTCCTGCGCCGCAGCGCTGGTGAGGTTCGGGTCGTGGTTGCGGGCGCGGTCCGCAAAGCGGGTGGCGAAGCGGTCGAGCATCGCTCGGAAGGTGAGAATGCCGGTTGCACCAAGCGCCGGGGTCAAAGCGGGCATTCCCTGGCGGCAGAGGGCGACAAGGGCGGCTGGCAGGGCGCGATCGAGGGCGCGGGGCGAGAATGGGGTGACGCTGGTGGCTTCGATGGCGCGGTAGAAGGTGGCGTGGTACATCTCGAACCGCTCATAGTGGGAGCGGTCGCGGGGCTTGTGGACGTTGAGTAACGTTACGACCAAGCCGGGGCGATTGGGGTCGCGACCGACGCGGCTGGTGGCCTGGATGTATTCAGCGCTGGTTTTTGGCTGGCCCAGCACGACCATGAGGCCGAGCCGGATGATGTCCAAGCCGACAGAGATCATGTTGGTGGCCAGGGCGACGTCCACGCGTTCGTCCTCGTGGAACGGCAGGGCCAGGCGGCGCTTGGCGGTGGCGACATCGCCGGTGGAGACGCGGGAGGTGAGTTCCAAAACTTCGTAGGTGATGTTGCGGGCGGAAAAGAGATTGTCGGCGGGGTCGCGGCGTTTGCGGCGGGAGTACTGCTGGACGCGGGTTCGCACTTCGTCTTCGACGATCCGGCGGCTGCCGCCCAACTCGCGGAGGCTGTTGAAGTAGCCCAAGAGCGTCATGTAAGGGTCGGTGGGGTTCTGCTTGTTGGCCTTGCCGCCCTCGCGGAGGTAGGCGGTTTGGCCGGCGCTGAGTAGAGCCAGCCCGGCGCGGAGCAAAACGACCTTCAGGCTGCGTCCCTGGGCGGCGACGCCGACGTAAAGGCGAGCGGGGGTGGTGGCCGAAGGCTCGGTCAGAGCAAAGAAGGAATCTCGCCGGTCGTGGCCCGGCGGCGGGAAGATGGCGACATGGTTGCGCTCGAACAGGGCGTGGATCTGAGCCTCGGCCCGCCGGACGGTGGCGGTGCTCGCGATGATCTTGGGCCGGAGTGTGATTTCGCCGCCGGTCCTGGTGGCGAGCATGTCGATGGCGGTTTCGTAAACTCCGGCGATGGTTCCGAGGGGACCGGAGATCAGGTGCAACTCGTCTTGGATAATGAGTTCCGGGGGCGGCAAGGGCCCCCCGAGAGCTTTGCCGTGTTTCTGATCGCAGGGGCCGTAAAAGCCCTCCTGGTCGTAACGGTCAACCAAGCCGAAAAGGGCTCCCGTTTCGCCAGTCCACGGCAGGGCGGCGAATTTGTCAACGGTGGCGATGAGGAAGGCGGGCAGGCGGCGGTAAATGGGTTCGTCAACCCCGAGGATTGGGAGGTGGTTGTCACCGGAGAAGGGGCATTTGGCTTTGGCGTTGGCGCAGACGACCCGCAGGTCGGTGGGGGCGTTGACACTAGGAATGAGGCGGAAGGAGTTACGGTCAAACTTGTGGCCGCACCAGGGACAGTTTTCAATCGGGATAGGAGCGGGATTGCTGTTGGAATTCTTCTGAAAGTGCATCGTCTTGGTGTAGGCGGTGTACTTCGCCGCGGAGCTGGTGTCGCCACGCCGGCCCATGCGGTTGGGCGTGGCGGCCGAGCCGACCCACAGTCCAATTTCGAAGGGCCATTCGCCAAGCTTGGGTTTGTCTTTCTCGCGCTCCAATTCGAGGGCACAGATAACGGCGGCGGCACGGCTCAACTGGTCCAAGGTGAGCAGGCGGAGAGTGTAGCGCATCAAGACGCAGACGCCGGCGGAGCGGATGCCGGGATGGCGAAGGCGGCGCAACACCATGGCGAAGGCAGCGAGGCCGAGGTACGCCTCGGTTTTGCCGCCACCCGTCGGGAAGAAGAGGAGGTCAACCGTTTCCCGGTCCAAGTGCGTGGGGTCGAAGATGCCCCGGAGATTCATCAAGATGTAAGCAAGCTGGAAGGGATACCATGTGGGCGGCTGCACTTTGCTGGCGTCACCCTGGTGGCGGACGAGCTCGCGCTGCCGGGCGGAGGCGGCCATGGCGCGATTGGCGATGCGGAAGGCGTCGAGCAACTGCGGGTCCGCGAGTGCGGCGATGCCGGCCTGAATGCGGTCGGCGGTGTGCCGGGCGGAGAGGATGAGGTCTTGAGCGGTCTGAGTGTGGCGGGCTTCGAGGTGCGCCGCCGCCGCTTTCTGTTGTTGGACGTCCAGCCACTCTCGGTAATGAGCGACCAACGGGGAAAGCTTGGCTTGTGCCTCGGCGTGGTCGGCCAGCGCGCCGAGCGCTTCGATTCGCAGTTCCACGTCGGGGATTGGGGCTGGGGAAACCTTCTCGACTTCGGCGGTCGGGATCCAGGTGGTCTTCACAACGCGGCAAGCACCGCCCGGCTCGCGCTCGGTGGTGGCAGAAACACCGTGGCCGACGGCGTATTCAAAGACGTCTCGGAACTGGAGATCGGCAACCTGCTCGTCCCATTCCTCGGTGGCCGCGCCCGAGTTGGTGCCGCGCAGGTCGGGGCGAGGTGTGAAGGGCTGCGGGGCAATGAGCTTAAGGCAGGTTTGGAAGGCAAAGGCGCGATAGCCGCGTTCCTTGTTGGGTGGGCGATGGTTGACGAGGAAAACGGAGACGGAGCGAGCGCCGGCAGGCAAACGGGTGGAAGCGTGACCGGCGGCAGGCACGGCGCGGACGGTTACGCTCAAGGTGAGGCCGCCGCTGTTGGGCACGGGCAATTGGTTCGGCTTGCCGCCGGGTGCGGGCAGGGAGATAGAGACGCTCTCTTCCCTCGGGTCGCGGCGGTAGCCTTTCGGCGGTTTGGGCGGCGCCCCGCTGCCCGCTTTGTAGTTGCCGGGCTTTTCCTCGAGCGTGTCTGGGTCTTCGGGGTGGGGCTCGGGGGTTGGCGCGCTGATCGCCGGTTCGTTCTCTGCTCCCTCGTAAACATAATCGCCCCAGGCCACAATAGCATTCAGGGTTTCGACGCCGGGAGCGACCAGGACGCTGAGGCCCATCGAGGAGGGCAGAATGCTTTTGCGCGCGGCAGCACGGTCTGGCTCGGTGTCGTCGTCGGTGCCGCCGGTGTTCCCGCCGCTGTCAATTTCTTCGGAGGAGGTTTCGTCGGTCTTCTGGTCGGCGGGGGCCTCTGAGGGAACGAGGAAGCCGGAGAGATACCAGCGCGAGGGCGCGTCGGGCAGCAGCTCGTGGGCAAAGGCGTGGTCGTTGTCGGGGCCGACGAGGTCGAGTTTGAGGGCTTCGACGAGTTCAGAACGGACTTGCGGGGAGTTCATAGGGGGATGCCTTCTGACTTCTGAGGATCATCGGAGGATGCGGAGCGGAGGTTGAACTGACGCGTCGAGTGCCCGCACAAGGAGATCTAACTGGGTTGAAGGGTTCGGCGGAAACGGTGTGGCAGCATCCTGGTGGTACTGCCGGACCTGGGCCGCGCGGGTGACGGCGATGGGGATGTTGGGTCTGAGCGCGAGCCAGAGGTTAGGGAACGCCTCGGCGGTCTTCTCGTAGCGTTGTCCCCAAGCATCGCCGACCGCGTGCTCGGCTGCGGCGCTATCCAGCAAGGGGCCCGGTCTGTCGCGGAAGTGGAGCAGCAGCCAAATCTCGACGCTTGGCGTTGAGTGGGCGACATGAATGCGTTCATTGTTCGCCAACTGCAGGGCCGGACCGAGCTGGGCCTGGCGCGCGGGCACGTCGGTATCGAACAGCACCCAGACGTGGTCGTAGCGTGACACCTTGCAGTTGCCCGCCGCGAAGCGGCTGCGGCCTTGCAGCGCGGCGTCTCGTTCTTCAATCGCCGCTCGGACGAGACCTTCCGCGTCGGTGCAGGCCGGGTGGACAACTCGCACGGTGACGGCGTTGACTTGCAAAGTTTCGCGTGTCGCCTCGAAGTACAGCCGCTCGGTCACCTCTCCTTCGGTGACGATCAAAAACGAGTCACCGAGTTTGGCCGGTGCCGCGGCGACCGCCGCGCGCCGTTTGCGTTCCAAGCTCAGGGCCTTGGCGGCGCGCCACCAATTGGGGTCGTATGGGGCGTCATCACTCATTGGGAGCCTTTTCGGTTGACTCGGCCGCTCCGTGGGTTGGGAAGGAGCCTAGCAATCCCGCGGGGACAAAGGGCACTGCGCCGTAGCGGCCCGACATGTAGCCGCGCACGAGTGATTCGCCTTTGCGCGGCTGGTAATCCGTGAGCGGGTAGAGGAACGATTCGCCGGTATCCTTCTTGTCGGTGAACCAAACCTGATCGCGCCGCATGAGCGTTGGGTCCAGGAGCAGCGGGTTATGGGTAGTAAAGAGGATCTGAGCGCCGTTGGGATTATGCTCGGCGCTGAAGAAGAGTTTGAGCAACTCGTACACCATGATCGGGTGCATGCTGGTTTCGAGCTCGTCCGCACAGAGGGTGTAGCCGTTGCTCAGAATGTCGAGCCAGGGCCCCGTGAGTCCGAAGAAACGGTGCGTGCCCGCCGACTCGGTGTCCCAGGGCAAGGGCAGGTTCGCTGATTTGCTGCCGCGGTGGAGCAGCTCCGGCTGGAGCCATCGGTCCTTGAGAATTCGCTCGCGCATTTCCGGTGGCAGATCTGCGGCGATTTTCTCAACCTCTTCATCTGGCGGGCGCCGTTCGATTGCCCGCGCGTCCGTCACGCCCAAATCGGCGTGGCGGAGAAGCGCGACAATCCGATCGTGCAAGGGGGTCTGCTCTTGAACCCTTTTGAGCGTGAAGCGGAGTCCGACCCGGTTGCCGGGCCTCAAGTCGAGGAACTTCACGCGCTCTCTGAACCATCGGAAGACTGGATCGAGTTCAGGGCGGTTGTTCGCCACAGCCTTCGACAGGAAGAGGACGTTGGCCAGCGTGTAGCCCTCGAGCTGCGGATCACGCTGAAAGCCGCTGGGGCGTTCAGGCGACCACTCGTAGGCTTCTGAGCCAGCATTCCAATCCCGGTTGAACCAAATCTGCTCCTTCGCCTTGGGAAAGGCGCGGAGGGACTCATGCCACACTCGTTCGCGCGTGGCGGCAACGCGGTACTCGTAGCGCACTCCGTCAGCCACAAAAGCAAGCGCAAAGGCCGTGGGCGTCTCCGGCTCTCCTGGAGCCAGGCCGAATGGATCAATTTGGGAGATTGGCTCCTTCGGATCGGTGATCCCGGCGGACGTTCTCACCATGCCGGCGAGGGCCTCCAAAGCCTCCAGCACTGTCGTCTTGCCGCTGGCGTTGGCGCCGTAGAGGGCTGCGCCTTTGACCCAGCGTTTGCCAGCCAGCCCGGGCAGATCTGTGGTGATGCAGTTGTCCGGCAAGGTTTTGTCATGGCTGCTGGCGGCCATGTTTAGGGTTTGCAGTTCTCGGAACGATCGGTAGTTAGAAACTGAAAACTGTAGAATCATAGCTGTAATGTTGCAGAATTATGCAATCATGTCAACATTTGTGCAGAAATGCTGCGGTTTAATTGCATTTGAACTTCCTAGATGTCTACGCCCAGGAGTCGGCCTTTCTCGGTGGAGGCGTCGAGAATCGGCTCAATGACCCAAGGTGCCTTGTTAAGGGTTTTGGGGGGTGGCTCGGTGGTGGTGACGATGTATTGGAAGGCCGGGGACGTGCCGCAGGCTTCCTCGAAATCGCGGGCGGTGCTGAATAGAGCGACGTAGATTGCGGCGACCAGGTCGGCCTCGCGCGGGCTGTCGTGCATGAGGAAGCGCGGGTGGTGGGCGGCGGTGTTGGTCATTCCCAGGGCGAGCGCGGCGAGGTCGAAGATCAACCAGCGTACGACCTTGAGGGCGGCGCTGTCCCGAGGGCCGTGGTATTCTAGTTCGGGGACAATGGTCTTTCCGGAGAAGCGGGCGGTGCCGGTGACGGCGTCGCCCAGCAGCCGATGAGCGATGTGGTTGAAAATGCGGCCGAATTGGCCCAACAGCTTCTTGTGGTGCGCGGTCAGCTCGTTAAGTTTGGCGTCCAACTCTTCCTTGCTGCGCTTCAACTCTTTCAGGTCCGCGTCCCATTGGGCGAGGTCGGAGCAGGCTCGGCGATAGCTAGCAAGGAGCGCCTCGGTCCTGGCGGCCTCCTGACCGGGGGCTTTCAGTTTGTCGAGTTCCTTTTGATGGCGTTCGCGGGCCAAGGACAGCGCGCCGATGGCAGTCTCGAGGGCCTGCTTCTTCGGAGCGGCCAGCTTCTTGCGCCGCTCCAGTTCCACTTTCATTCCGGCAAGTCCCGTCGCGGGTGACTTGGTTTCGGTGGCGAGCGTTTTGGTGGTGTCGGTGATCTCGTCGTCCTTGGGGCGCTCGTGAGCGATGGGACATTGCGCCTTCCAGGCGCGGTCCATTGGATGGGAGCAGTAACCGGGGAACGGTCCCATTCCCTTGAGGGCCTCACGATACGGGTCTTTTTCGTGGGGCGCTTTCGCCGGCGGAGGCTGCACGCCTTTTGCTCGCGCTTCCGCTAAGTCGATCGTCTCCTCGAGTTCCTCGGCCAACGCGTTGGCGAAGCCCCACTCGGCCCGCCGCTGGCTGACCAACGCGAGGAGCTTGTCAATTTCCTCGTTCTGCTTTACCGAAGCGAGGGCCTGGTCGGCTGCGTTCCGGAGCGCGGCGACTTTCTTGTCCACCTCGTGTTGCAGCAGCGGTGCGTCAGGGCTGGCGACCTTCATGCGGAGCGTAGCCTCGAGCAATGCCTTCTCTCGCTCGACAGTGAATTCCAGCTTTGGACGATCACGAGTCTTCTGTTCGTGCGCCTCCGCTTTGCGGGCGAACTCCGCCAGGAGCGTCTGTTCCTCTTCGTCAACGAGGCCCAAGGTCATGCGGATGAGGTTCGCTTTGTCGTCGGCGGAGACGTAAGGGCTGCTGGAATCGCTGTCCTGCTCGCGGCGCCAGTCGAGCAAGCCGCTGAAGTGCGCTTCCTGATCGCGCGAGAGCCAGGGCATGAGCCGGGGCCAGTCCAGGGGCTTCTGGCAATCCGCGAGGGTGCGGAATTTCATTCCACCGAAGACGGCCGCGTCCATGGCAGCCTCGTAGTCCTTGAAACCGGCCCGCGAGGGTGAAGCAGGGAACTCGTCATCGAGCGAGCCGTTGAGTCTGGCGAACGGATGATGTCCGCTTTGACGCAGCGGGCGTCCGACGAGCCAGAGTTTTCCGGCCACGAAGACTTCGGCAAGAACCCAGCCGTTTTCGAACCTGGCGCGAAAGCCGTCCCGGAAACCCTTGGTGCCCGCTGGTTCTTCGCCGAGCATATAGCGGATGAGCCGGCAAAAGGTTGTCTTGCCGGCGCCGTGTCCGGCCAGGCGCGACGCCTCGTCCGTGGAACCGGTGGGAAGCGCGCGAAGAATGTTGAGACCGCGCCGGAGGTGGATGACCTGCCTGAGCAAGGTGTCTTTCGAGGGTGGCCAATCCTTGTAAACGGCGAGCTTCGCAATCCAGACGGCCGGATCGGCGCGGCCGTTGGCCGGGGCGAGGGAAAGGGGCCCGTCGTTCGGGGGCGCGACGGCGAGGCCGGGCAAGGCGGGTTGTTTATCTGATTTCATAAGCGCTACGCGAGGACGAGCTTCTCAGCTTCCCCGGTCCATTTGGCGCGGTCGGGGATCTGCACGGCATCGGGGGCCAGGGTGGCCGCAAGGCGCAAGGAGAGCCAGGCATCGTAGCGAACATCGTCCGTGGCCGGCGGGCGCGGGCCGTCCAGCAGGTGGAACACGGGGCCGTCGCTGCCACCGGTGACGGTGAGATTGCTGGCACCGAGTTGATTCAGGCTGGGCAGTAGCAAGCCGTCCGGCACCGTTTCGTTCCAACGTGCCGCCCAGGCTTTCGCGAGCGGGGAGAGCTCTGCTGCGGCGAGGCGCTGCATCAACTTCGGATGCGTCGCCAGGACGAAGGCGTCGAGCAGGCGAGGCCAAGCTAGGGTTCCGCCTGATTCGGACAAGAGGCCAACCACCAGATTCGTTGTGTAGAGCAGTGGCTGCGAGGCGGGCAGGCGGAAGTCGGTTGGCAGCCTGCGCTCGGCGGTCGTGGAAGCGGCCCAGTCCGGCGGGAGCTGGGTCTTCTTGCGTTTCGCCGGCTTCGCGGCGGTGGTGCCGGCGAGGAGTTCTTCCTCCGCTCGCTCGGCGTTCAGTTTCAAGAGGCGGGCGAGGACTTCGTCGCGGACGAGGTCGGGCCAGCGGTAGCGCCAGGGTTTCTTGCGGCGGCGGCCGGTTTCCTCGAGGCCGTCGTCTTCGTCTTCGTAATCGAGCAGGAATTCGCACTGGCACTGCGGGATGAGGTCGGGCCAGCCGTAGGCTTCGAGGACGGCGCGGTCCATGGCGGCGTGGAGTTCGCGCAGGCGGATAACGTCGGGCGAATTTTCCTCGGGGTCGTGGAAGCGGTTATAAGTCTTAGTCAGGCCCTCGTTGTTACGCACCATGAGCGCGGCGCGGAACTCATTGTAATCCCGCCCCGTCGCCTCAAGTGTGACGCTCGTCTCCCACCCTCCCGGGAACGGGAACGTCTCGAAGCAGCGCGTGGGATTGTAGCGTGGGGTACCTCCCAGGTTGGCCCCGTATTTCAGAGCCCATTCCGAGTGTGCCCGGGAAGAAACAACCGCGAACATACTCAAGCTGTCCGAAGCAACCACGGTAACAGTTTGGTCAAACACGTAGCCGGAGGGAACGAAAGTGAAACCCAGGTGTTTCGAGGTCATCCCGACGACGAGCGCCGCGGGTAGGCGTTCCAGGGTTCTGTAAAGGCCAGGACGCCAGTCACCATACCTCCACCAGTATTTTCGGTGCGCTTCGCGGTTGACGGTATCTCGATACGGCTTGACCCGATTACGGATGATTTCGAGTGCAGTCGGGTATCTCTGTGCCTCCTCCAGTTGCATGCCCTCGAAGAAAATGATTCTGCGCCGAGGCACAGCCTGGATCTCAGTGTTGAGGTCCTGAGCTATCAAGAAGGGTCGCGCTACCCGCGACTCGCCTTTCGCCTTCAGCACCTCGTATTCGCCTTCTTCAAGGACGAAGCCTAGCCCTTGGATTGCACAGCCCACGTAACTGAACGCCTCGTTTGCTGTGAGGCGCAGGGCAATCGCTGGGGCTTGCACCTGTTCTGACGCGGTCTGGTCCCCGGCCTTCGCCATATGGAGAACTGCGATGATGACACTGGCCTCCCCAGGCCAGGGCATACTCGGAACCACGTCGTAGAAGGTTCCGCCCTTCTGTTCGATGAAATCGAGACAATGTGTCTTAGACTCGCCGATGAGAATCCGTTCCGTGGAGATAAGTCCGTAACACCCAGTGCCGCACAGAGCCTCGTACGACCGGAGGTGGAAGTAGCCACACAAGTCGACATTGCTTGACGTATGAGGCCACGCGGCCGAGAGGAAATCCCGGTAAGCATTGCCGGAACTTGTACTGATTCGCTTTCCGCCCAAAAACGGCGGGTTGCCCACGATGGCGTCAAAGCCCGGATTCTCGCGGTCGAACACTTCAGGAAACTCGATTTCCCAGTGAAACGGATCGACTGGGAACCGGCCGCTTCGGAGGGCAGTGACTTCGGCGGTGGGCCGCTGGTGGATGTTGCCCTTGGCCAGGTAATCGGAAATCCGCGCCGCCAGTTCCAGGCGTTTGTGCTCGCGGGCCTTGTCCTTGTCGGCGCTGAAAAAGGCCGCGATGGCGGCATCGCCGATGAAGCGAACGGTGTCCAGGAGTTCATCCGCCTTTTCGAGTTTATCGCGTTTGAGCTGAGGCGAGGTGTAGTCGTCGCCCAGGGCGAGCAGCGCCTGGCGCTCGCGCAAGGCGGCGGCGGTGCGTTTGCGGACGTCGTCGCTGAAAAGGAGGCGGTGGCCAGCGGCCGGACCCCAGGTGAAATCCTCGATTTGGCGGCGGGTGAGGCCGACGACGGAATCGCCGCAGCGGATGGCGTGGTCGAGGAAGGTGAAGGGATGATCTTTGGCGAGGGTGGCGAGCCAGAGAGAGAGTTTGGCGAGGTCAACGGCCATGTGGTTGCGGTCCACGCCGTAGAGGCAGTGTTGCGCAATGAGGCGCATGGCAAGCAGCTCCTCGGTTTCGTCCGGCGGGATTGATGGGCGTCCGCCATGGTGACGCCACGCTTTCAGGAGTTCTTCGGCCAACTGGCGGCAGGTCTCGACGAGGAAGGCGGCGGAGCCGACGGCGAGGTCGCAAATCTTGAGGGAGAGGATTTGCTCTGGCGTGGGGTGCAGGCCGAGGCGCTGGAGGATGCGCTGGAGCGTCTTGCGGACAATGGGCTGAGTGAAGGAGCGCGGCGTGTAGTGCGAGCCGCTGCGGCGGCGTTCGTCGGTAGGCTGAAGGAGCAGGCCGCCTTTGGCCACCGGCGCCGGGGTGGCGTTGCGGGCGACCTTGCGTTCGATCGCGGCGAGCAGGCCGTCAATGGTGGCGGCGGCTTTGAGGGCTTTCTCGGCGTCGCCGGAAAGTTCCTGGTCGGTGCGCGCGGCGAGCCACTTGGGGCGGTCTTTGGCCGGCGCGGCAAGGAGTTCGTCGAGGTTGATGGTGGTGGCCGCCGGGACGCCGCCTTTCTTGGCTTTCCCTTTGATAGCGATGGATGGCCCGGCGGCGATTTCGAGGCGGAAGCCCATGACGGTCTGGTAAACGCTGCCGATTTCCTCAACGTCCAGGGTGCGGTAGCTGAGGCGTTCCCCGTCGAGGATGAGGAGGTTGTGGAGGACGCGGTAGAGGATGCCGTCGCTGACTAGGGGAAGTTGAGGGTCGAGAGTTGAGGGTTGAGGGTCCCGCACCCGGCCTTCAAGGAATGGGAAGCGGGCGGGGTCGAAGAGGTTGCCGCGGCGAGCGGGCATCTGCATTTGGGGGTGTTTGCAGCCGTCATGCACGACGCGGAAAAGGGCGAGGAGTTGCGCCCAAGCGCCGTACCGCTGGTCCATGGTGTCCGGGTAGTGCTCGGCGTCGGCGCGGAGCCGCTCGAAAAGGCCGTGGACGGAGTAGTGACGGACATAGAGCCCGGTAGCGCGTTTGGTTTTCGGGTCGGTGGGGACGATGCCCCGGTCTTCGGCGAAGAGCAGGAAAACGAGCCGCATGAGGACGTTGAGCAGGCCGGAGTAAACCTGGTCAGGGTCTTTCTGGAGGACGGAACGGAGCAGTTCGCCTTTGGTGTGCTCGTCGGCGGCCTGGAAGCCGCGCAGGAGTTCATAAAGGGCGTCGAGGACCTGGCCGGCCAGGGTAGTGGAGACGGCGCTCTGGTATTCCCGGCTGCGGGCGAGCAGGGCTGGCAGGCGCGCGGTGGTGGGGACAGCGCCAGCGCAGCATTCACCGAGCAGCATGTGGAGCGCGGCGAGGATGGGGCGGCCTGCCACTTCGACCATGTATTGCACATGGAAGGTGATGTTGCCGGAGTTCTCGCCATGCGGGGCGTAGATGAGACGGATTTGCGCGCCGTTGGTGAGCAGGCCGATGGGAACGCGGGTTTCGCGGAGCAGCCGTTCAAGGCGCTGGATGGGCGACGCAGACCAGCCGCGTTCGTCGGCGGCGGTACGGGCGTCGAGGTCGGTGGCCAGGGGGAGTGTTTGGACGAGGAGGAGCCACGGCTGGTCTGCGTCTTTTGGGCGCGGGTCCTTAAAGGCGAATGACGGGGAAATGGATTCGCCATCCTGCAAGACGACGGTGAGCGAGTCGGGCAAAGGCCGGGCTGGGTCGAGGCCGTGGAGGCAGTCGTCCGGCCACTGGAGGAAGCCGCGAGCGAAGGTCGGGAAATTGGTTATGGCGGGCGCCGGTTCTTCGCCGTCGGGCGCGGCCCCCTTGACGAAGGGCAGGAACCGTTCCTGCATCGGGATCGTGTTCCGGTCGAGGACGACCTGGGCGTCCACCAGCGCGGCGGGGGAGACGACCAGGCCTTCCTGCTGGACATAGCCTAGCCAGGCTTTGTGGTCGCGGATGGTGGGGTCGGCGGGCATACGCTATCCGGTCACGGGCCAGAGGTAGGCGAGGCCGACGGGTTCGATGCGGAATGAGGCAACCTGGTAGAAGCTGCGGACGCGGTCCGGCTCACTTTTTAGGTCGCCTTCGACGTTTGCCAGCCACCGGTCCCAATAGCGGCGGTTGGATTCAAGTTGACGTTTCTCCAGGTCTATGCTGAGGAGCAACTGGGTTTGGTCGTAGCGACCGAGTTCGGTCAAAACGCGGCGTTTCTGGTCCTCAAGGACACGGCGGATGGAATCGGCCTCGTCGTCTCCGCGTTTTTTGAGCTTGGCTTCGGCGTCGGTCTTGGCGTCCTGGCCGCGTTGCTCCAGGTGCGGAAGCAGTTCTTCGATGTCACGCGCGAGGGATGCTTGCAGGCGGGTGGCGACAACGTCGGGGACTTTGGGTTGCGCGCCGGGGTGCATGGAGCTTTCGAGTAATTCTAGGGTCTTGGCTTCCGCCTCGCGGGCGTAGGGGGCGAGCGTGCCGCGCCGGGTGGGCGGCTCGGTCCAGCGGGCGGTTACGGTGATGATTTCCTCGTGGAGGCGGACCGCGCCGGTGCCGTAAAGGGAGAGGCGTCCAAGCAGGACGACACGAGGGATGGCGTCGGAGGTGTGGGCCAGGCAGGCGCGGGAGAGGTCGTGGTGAACAAAGCCCTGGGCGAGAAAGCGGCCAAGCAGGCGTTGAACGACGCGGTGCTGCAAGTGGAGTTGGACGGTATCGTCGTCAATGCCCTCGGGTGGGTTGAAAACAACGGGGCGGATGGGGGATTCCTTGCGCCACTCGTAGAGGCGCTGGTCTTGGTCCTGGGGGGCGCGAAGGGTGTCGAGGGTGGCGGACCAGGAGGGGTCGGCGCCGTGGCGTGTGTCGAGGTTCGGAAATGCGTAGCGGGTGGGGGTGTTGGCCGGCGTCGGGGCTTGCTTCAGCGGTTCGGCGCCGAGCAACTCCAGGGAGCAGGAGAGTGTGTCCCGGAGCTGGTCCATGTCCAGACCGATCCATTTGGAAGCGTCGTTGATGCGGTTGCGGAGCAGGTCAATCTGCTCGCCCAACTTCTTTTGCTCGCGCGCCGCTTCCAATTCTTCTTCGGCGGCGGCGCGTTTTTCGGGGTCAAGTTGCTGGCCTTCGATTTCAGCAGCCATTTTGTCGGCTTCGTCGTGACGGATGCCGGTGCGAAGCGTGGTGGCGAGGCGATCCTCGAGGACCTGGGCGAGGCTGCCGAGTTCCTTGCGGATGGTTTCGGTCTTGCGCACGAGCGCGCGCAGAACTCGGTCCTCGGGGCGCTGGGTGTAAACGAAGTAGTGGCAGAAGACTTCGGGCGACGGCTGGAGCTTCCGGTCAATACGTCCGTTGCGCTGCTCCAGGCGGCTGGGATTCCACGGGACATCGAAATGGAAGAGATTGTGGCAGTGGGCCTGGAGATTGATGCCCTCGCGGGCGGCGTCGGTGGCGACGAGGATGCGAACGGGGTGCTTCTGCGGGTGTTCGTTGAAGGCGCGTTTGATGGCCTCGCGTTTGTCGAGCGGTGTGGGGCCGTGGTAGACCTCGATGCGGAACTCCGCGAGGTCGGTTTGGGCGATGGCGGCGCGGAGCATTTCCACGAGGTAGCGCCTGGTGTCGTCGTACTCGGTGAAGATCAGCAGGCGCAAGTCGGTCCACTTCGCGCCGGGCTGCGGCGGCGGTTGGCCGGGCAGCGCGACGCCGGGGCACATTTGGCGACGGATCCAGTCGAGCAGGTAACGGACGCGGGCGTCGGGCTGTCCGCGGGCGTGGTCGGCGACTAGTTCCATTTCGGACAGGAGGGCCTTCTCGCGGGCAACGTCGGCGCGTTGTGCGTTGCCGGCGGTGGCAGCGGTTGCGGCTTCGACTTCCTGGGAAAGCAGTTGGCCCTGCTCCTCCTCGGAAAGCTGGGAACGGTCGTCTTCGCGGTCGAGGCCGCGGGAGAGCAAGTCGAGGCGCGGAGCGGTTTGCGCGGGCGCAGTGGGCGACGTGGTGGCGGCCCAAATGCGCTCCATGGTGCGGCGGTGAACGGCGAGGGTGCGGGCAAAGGCTTCGACTGAGGAAAGCAGGCGTTGCTGCAAGTGGGAGACGAGCAAGGCGGCTTCGGCTTGTTTGCGCTTGGTCGCGTCCGCCAAGCGAAGCTGGCGGACCTGGCGATATTCGTCGAGGAGTTTGGAGAGCTTTAGCTCGGCCGTTTCCGGCGGCAGGCCGGAGAGGTCAACCTGAACGGGTTCGCGTTTGGGAAAGCCGCCGATGAGCTGGCGCAGGTCTTCTTTCAGGCGGCGGACCATTACGTCGTCGAGGCTGCTCTTGAGGACCTTGACGCCGCGTGTGAAGCGCTGCGGGTCGAGCAGTTCGAGCAAGGCGCTGAAACTGTTGGAGTGGCCGTTGTGGGGCGTGGCGGAGAGGAAAAGGCGGTGCTCGAAGCGCGGCGCGAGGTCGCGGATGGCTTTCGTGATACGAGAATCAATGGCGTATTTGGAGCCGCTCGACGGGGCGGCGTGGTGAGCTTCGTCGAAAATCAGAAGCGAGCCGGGGCGCAAGTTGTCGAGCCAATCGCGAAGGGGGCCGGTGTAGGTTTCGTCAATGAGCAGATTGTGGGAGATGAGGAAGCGCGGGAAAGTAGTCCAGGGATTGACGCCGTAGCCGCGTTCCTGGCGGATGCGCTCCAGGTAGGCGCGGTCGAGAATCTCAAAGGTGAGGCCGAAACGGACTTCCAGTTCGTCCTTCCACTGACCGAGCATTGACGGCGGGCAGGCAACGAGGATTTCCCGGACGCGGCGGCGCAAGAGGAGTTCGCTGGCGATGAGGGCGGCTTCGATGGTTTTGCCCAGGCCGACGTCGTCAGCGATGAATAGGTTGACGCGGGGGAGCAACAGCGCCTTGCGCAACGGCTCAAGCTGATAGGCGTCGAGGCGGATGCCGGCGCGGAAGGGCGCTTGGAAGATTCGGGGGTCGGTGGCCGTGACGCAGTTCCAGCGGAGGGTGTGGATGAAGGCGCTGAAATGGCGGGCGTTGTCGAAGCCGTGTTTGCCAATGGATTGCCAGGCTTCGCGGTCCAGGATTTCCGGCGCGAGTTCCAATTCCCATACGACTTCGAGCGGCTGGCCTTGGGCGTCGTCGTCGAGGCAGGCGAGACGAACGAGAGTGCCGGAGCCGTTGGGCTGCTTCTCGACCGGGCCCACGAGATAGGTGCGGGTGCGAACGCGGACGACCTGACCAGCTTCGGGGACCCGGTTAGGGGTCGGCGGAGCAGCGGTTCTCGCTGGCTCGGGCGTGATGGTTGATAGGGTCACAGCACTTCTGGGGCATAGTGTATGACATCGGGTTGTCGAGTGGAAGGAAAAGCAGGTGTGCCCGGCGAGCATTTGGGGATGGGTGGGCGTTGTTCGCGAGCAGAAGAAATCCCCGACTGACGCCGGGGAGGTTCGACTTATGCGGCCACCTGTTCGGCGGTGCGGGGCGGGCCGTCGTACTGGTGCGGGTTGGTTTCGGCCTCCGGGGTGGAGGGGCGGGCGGGCTTGGTGACGCCGGCAATGAAGCGCTCGACCAGCTTGATCGCGCTTTCCAGGGAGCGGCAGGGGTAGCTGCGGACGTCTTTGTGGGTCGTGAGGGTGACCACGAAGTTGAGGACGCCCTTGGCGGGATTGCGGGGAGCGACGGTTATGGATGGGGCTGCGGTGTTGTTTTGATTTGTCGTGTTCATGTTTTTTGTTTGTTTCGGGCTCTTCGCCCTTTCACCAAAAAGCGCGGCGACTGCGGGCGGCCAGTGGGAGTGGTCTTCAGAGGGCACCACTTGTCCCGGCCCCCGCACCAAAGCCGCGCGGTGAAGGGCGAAGGGACTGGAACAAAAATGAACACGACAACCCCAACAACAATGCAGCGGCCCCGGGGACCATGCGGCACAGCAATCCTGGGGCGTCTTTCGTGGTCAGCCTCACGGCCAGGGAGTCCGCGGGCTGACGCGGAACTGGTTGAGGGTTGATGGTTGAGAGTTGAGGGTAGGCGTCACCGGGCCTGACCGCTCGGAGCCTGGGCGACTTGGACGACGGTCCGCTGCGCGCCGTGGTGGCGGCATGGGGCAATTCGGCCCGGTCGGGATTGGGGCGAGTGATTTGGGGAAAAGCCAAGATCGCAAAGGGCGCAAGGATGCTGACAACAAGAGTGGCGGGCGGGTCCAGGGCGGATTACACGCACGCTTGACATGGGGGTCCCATTCCGTAAGATGGCCTCATGACGGGTGGATCCGAAAAGGAATCGCCGCTCACCTATGCGGGGGTTGAATTCATGCGAGAGCGCAAGAGCCTAATTTCATTGGTCCTCCGTCCTTGGAAACTTGTTGTTATGGTTTTACCGTTCCTCTGCCTATGAAGAGATCACTCATCAGCCTCTCACTTGCGTGTGCCTCCATGATCGTCACGCTTGACGTGCGCGCGGACTCGACGTTCTCGGGCGCACTGCTCACCGGCCACAACGAAGGCGCCATTGCCGGCAAGATTATCCTCACCGTTGACCGGGGGCAGGTTTCGTTCACATCCACACTCTTTCAGTCCTGGGTCTCGGGAACAACGCTCGAACCAGTGCTTTTGGTCCACAACAAGGTGTATCCGTTGGACTTCGGGACGGGCACAAGCGGGAGTTGGCAGGTCGGAGAATTCTTTGCGCCGTTGCCCGGCATGGCTCCTGACTGTGGCCCTCCTGGCATTGACCCGGGTTGGGGAATTCAGCCGTTGTTCGATGGCACCCGCTTTACTGGATCGTTCGTTACCCACCCGAACCTGGAGCAGATGCTTTCGGCGAAGGGTGGAACGGTCCTCCTGCAAATTCGCGGCACGGCTAACGGGGTCCAAGATCCGCTTTTTTCCGCGCCCCTGCAACAAGCCACGGTCCCAGTACCATTCACAGCCACGTTGAGTGGCGCCAGCGAGCGACCGCGCAAGCCTGGTTCGGTTGAAGGGAGCGGTTCGTTTACGCTGACCGGCAACTGCCTTGGCTACTGGTTCACGGTCAGGACCGGCTTTGCCTGGACTTCGGCGGGAATTTTTGGCCCGGCAGGTCCACATTCGACTTCGACGAATCTTGTCGCCGATCTGCACCCGTGGCTCTTTAGCGTCACGCCCGGCGCGAGCGAGACTTCTTTCGGCGGGGAGGTTCCCCTCAGCGACGAGGCCGTTGGCGAGCTCAAACGGGGCAAACTGTACCTTAGTGTAGTGACTTCTCAGGAGGGCATAATTCGCGGTCAGATTCTGCCGGTGGGGCCGGGGCGCGGCAGCCGTACGGATCAGCACTGAGGGTCGAGAGCCACAGCAGATCGGGGAGGTTCCGGAAATGTCGGGTGTATAGGTGGCGGGTCCAGGGCTGCCAGGTCCTGGCGGGTCGAGGGTGGAACCCCGTCCGGGGAAAGACAAGGTGTCCAGAGGATAAATCCTTTGGCGCGGGCCTGGGCCGGCGTGAGGCCCAGCGGCGCAGGAAAGGAGAGCGCGCGAAGCGCGAAAAATTTTGGCCAGGGGCAGCCACCGGCTGGCAGATTAAGGTGCCGCACTGCGGACTGGCGTCCGGGTGGCTGCCCCTTGGCGAAAGTGCGAGTTCAAAAGAGGGTGGCTTGGATTTGGGTGCGGCGGGTCGCGGCGTCGGCGAACACAAGGCCAGCGCCGAAGCCGAGAGCGAGGCGGGCGGCTTCCAAGGTGTTGCCGCTCGTCGTGACGTTGTCCACGAAATAGGTTTGGCGGAGCGTCAACACCTTGCGATTGCGGGCAAGGTGGTGTTGCTCGGGTGCGATGGGGCCAAGCGCCAGCTTGTGGCGGGCGCACTGGGACTGCACTGGCCGGGTGCGATAGATGGCTTTGACTATCTGAGCGCCGGGGCAGTGCGTCGCGATGTGGTGGGCAAGGCGGGTGTTGGCGTCGGTGTTGCCGTTGCTGTCGGGGATGGGGACAAGCCAGCAAGGGCCGGTGATGAGGGCGGCCATTTCGCGGGCGGCGGTGTCGAAGTCAATCGAGGGGCTGGCCGTGGTCTTTATGGCGTAGGCCAGGCGCCGGGTCTCGGTCTGCTCAAGAGTGAGCGGGCCGTTGCGGGGCGTCTGGTATTTTCGGGCGGCGAGGATATTCATGGGCGGTGGCCGGGGCAATCCCGGCGTGGGGCGTTGCGGTCGGTGGTGTAAACGAGGGCCTGCCCGCACTTGTGGCAATGGGTCCAGCCACTGCCAGCGGGGTACCAATTGATGCCGCACTGGGCAGAGCCGGGCGGGTGTTTGCGGCGGTAGGCGGCTTCACGCATCAAGCGGCGGGTGGATTTCTCCATCTCCTCTTTCTGCTTGGCGGCAGCTCTGGCGGCGGCGGCAGCTTCCTTGGCGGCGCGTTTGGCGTCGGCCAGGGCCTGCTCGGCGTCGAGGGTCTGCTGCTCGAAGGATAGAAAGGTTTGGCTCATGGTGAAGGGCTGGCCCGGGTCGGCCCGGGCCAGCGGTGCGGGTTCAATCCTCGTCCGGCAAAAGTATCGTGATGGCCGGGGCGGGGTCGTCTATGTCCACCGCGCCAGCGGTGGCAATCAACTTTGTGAGGCGAGCGGGGTGCTTGTCGGAGTTGCGCACGTAGAGCGCAAAGGGCAACCGGCTCGTGCCGGGGCGGCTGCGGAGGATGGCGTGGCGTAGGAGCCAAACGACATCCCAGAGGCGGCCGGCTTCGTCCTGCCCGGTGACACCGGGCGGGACAGCTACACATTGCTCGTAAACTCCCCGCGTGATGAATACGGGGAAGCGGATTCCCGCTTCCTCGGCCGTTTTCGTGACTTCGATTTGAAAGCCGTCCGCAATCGCTTGCGAGCGGGTGTACTGATAGATGACCGGCCCAAAGTCCGTGCCGGACGGGCCACTAGGGGCGGTGTTGTTGTTGTTTGTGTCGGTGTTCATAAATCTCCTTAGGCGGCGCAAAAATAGCCAAGCTCGCGCAAGCTTGAGAAACTGGGGGTGCCCATGATGACGTGGTCGAGCACTTCGATTTTGAGGAGCTGGCCAGCGCGGATTAGGTCGCGGGTGACCTTGATGTCGGCTTCGCTCGGCGTGCTTTCGCCGCTAGGATGGTTGTGCATGAGCACGAGGGCGGCGGCGGAGGTGATGACGGCCAACCGGAACACGGTCAGCGGGTGGACAAGAATTGTGTCGTGCGTGCCGAAGCTAACAATCTGGTGCGCCTTCACCCTGCGGCGGGTGTTGAGAAGCAACACCGTGAAGCATTCGCATTCGGGGTTGAAATAGGGGTTGGCGGGCACGTGCAAGCGCCAGTAGTCGGCGGCTTTCTGCGGGGTGTCGCAAAGCTGCAAGCTTTCCGGCGTGGGGCATTCCCTGAGAGGGACAACCTTGTACTCGTGGGGCTGCGAGTTGAATTTGAAGGGCTTAACAAGCTCGTCCAGACCGGGCAAACCGGGTTGAGGGTTGAGAGTTGAAAGTTGAGAGTTCATGAAGATGAAAGTTGAAAGTTGCGGGTGGGCTTAGGCGGCGATGCGGTCGGCGGGGAAATAGGTTGCGTATTTCTCGCGGGGGTTCTGCTGACCGCGGGGAAGGGTCTCACCGCACGGGTGCTGCCAGCATTTGCGGGTGTTATTCCAATGAAAGCCAAGCTGCGAGAGGTCGGCGCGGAGCGTCTCAACCGGCTGCTCGGGGAAGGAAATCCAAATCCACTTGCCAACCACTTCGGCGAGTTCGTACGCGCGGGGCATCCATTGGCGGAGGGTGTCTAATACTTTATCAACCGGGAGTTGGCGGTTGCGGTCGCGTTCCTCGAAATTCACGTAGGGACGTACTGATTTTTGCGGGGCGGTGGGTTGTTGTTTCTCCGGTGCCGTTGCCGTTTGGCTGTTGTTGTTCCCGCTCAACTGCTCGGATCGGCTCTGGAGCTCTGACTTGTTTTGCTTTTCTTTTTTGTTCTGTTTGTTCGTTTTCATGGTCTTTTTTTTGTGCTCTGCTGCTCGGCTTCGGTCTCTCGCTCTTCACCAAAAAAGCCCGCGTATCAGGGCGGCGCGTGGGAGGAATCCTCGGAGGGCACCACGCTCTGGCCCCCTGATGAAAGCGGGCTGGTGGAGAGCGAGAGACTGAAGCCTCCCAGCAGCAGAGGGAGCACAACGCGGTGAAAGACCTGAAAACGGGCAAGGGGGAACAAACAGAAAGGGAAAGGGGGAAGGGCTGCGGGGCCGGCCGGGGTTGCCAGCAGACAATCCGAGCGAAGCGAGCTGAAGGTTTTCCGGTGCCCCTCACCCCGTCCCTCTCCCCATCGGATGGGGCGAGGGTGATTTATTTCTGGGCTGGCGCTACCCGGGGTGGCGCTCGTTCCTCACTTACCCCGGGCTGATATATTCTTGCCCCGTTGGGGCGGCAGTTTGAGGGTCGTGACCTTATTTTTGCACGGTGGGGAAAGTGGACTTTAGGCCGGTAGAGCAAGGGTTTGATGGAGGTCGGCGGGGCGACGGCAAAAACCGGGTGAAAACTCGTCAACAGTTTTGTGGAATTATTTTCTGCGCGAAAATGTGGGGAATTTTCGCGGCGTTTCGGATGGGGGTGCGAGTTTTCGCGGGAATCTTAGGGGTCGAATTCGGACGAAGAAAAAGGGGTGTATAAGGGTCGCGCGCGCGAGTGGCCAGGCGGGCCAATCGACGGGCGGCGCAGCGACAACAATTTTTTCCAGGTGATGCTTATGCGAGCGAATCAGAGGATGGCGGCGGAGAGCGGAGAGCGGAGAGCGGTGGTGGGCTTGGAGCGTGGAGCGGAGAGCGAAAAAGGGAGGTTGGCGGTCGGAAGTCGGTAAGCGGCGGGCTGTAAACAGTGGTCGGTGGTCAGTGCCGTTGCTGGGCGAGGTGTTGACTGCCGGCTTGTGTACCGATGGGTGCGACCGTCTCAACTCATGTGGTGGCGCGCGTACGCGCGGCGACGCCTGAGCGGCAGGCGTTGGTCGGGCGTTTCATGGACGCCCTGGAGGCGGATTCGCCATTGGCGGGCGACGGGGCGGCGCAAGCGCCGGACACGGGCGGTGTTCCGATGTGCCCGAACATGGCCGGGTGTTTCCGGGCGGTTCTGGTTGGGGGCCAGACTCGGTGCGGAGAGCGGGGTTTGGCGTGCGTGGTGGCGGCCAAAGCCGGCTTGGTGCCGAGCGAAGATCGCGAAAGTGGCGAAGGGGGGAAAGGCAGGCCCGGAACCCCAGCTTCTCCTGATTTCGGGATTTCTACCCCCTTTGCAACGGCGGTCGGCGCGGCGGACGTGTTGGCGGAGATGCGCCAGGGTTTTGGGGCGCTTCAGCTTGGGCTGGCCGAGGTGCGGAAGGAATTTCGTGAGATGCGGAAGGGTAAGGAGTGCCTGGCACAGATGCACGGCGAGGGCATGTTCGCCTTTGCGCGACACATTGACCGGGAGGCACGCGAGGAGTTTCTGGCGATCATGGCCGGCGGCGATGTAGCGAAGGCCGCCCGGGACCTCGACATGAAGGATTCGACCCTGCGAAGCCAGTTGGCGAAGTGGCCGAAGCGCGGGAAGGCGTACGCCGCACTGGCGGAGATCGTCCGTTGGCGAAAGTCCATCAGGGGGCAGGCGGGGATGGAATTCGCCAAGCGGGTGGCTTCGGGTGCTGAGCGGGACGTGGATTTTCCGGCGTTGATCCGCGATGTCGTGGCTGAGTTGGAGGAGCTTGCCCCGGAGGACTGGGAGGAGCGGTGCGGCGACCTGGCTGACACGCTGCGGAAGGTAGTTTCGTGATGGTGGCGCTGCGCGGGTGAGAGCGGGTGAACCCTGTTCATGGCGAGCGCACCCGATAGCAGCGCGCCGGATAATTCGTCCACTGCGGGTCGCTGAAATAGCACCAGCCGTCAGTCAAGCCGTTAGTCCCCACCGGAGACCAGATGGGGTCGGCCAGATTGGTGCAGGCTTCCACCACCACCGAGACGTTCGTTGCCCACGAGATCACAAAACCGAAACTATTGGATTGCACCCCAAAGCTCGGCTCGAAGCCCAAGATCACCGGATACGGAAGCTGCCAGGGTGCTGTCGAAAGCCACCCATAAGTCGGGCCCCAGCCGGTGGTCCCCGGCAGGTAATACACGGTGGCGTAGGTGCCCTCGAAAGAACGCGGTTCGTCGAAGCTCGGGGCGTTGCCCTGGCAGTAAATGGCCGTCAGGCTGCTGCAAAACGAGAAAGCCGCCATGTAGGTGACGCCGCTGGGAATGGTAACGCCCGTCAGGCTGGTGCAGCTTTCGAACGCACCTTTTGCGAGGTTGGTGAGACTCTCGGGGAACATGATGCGGGTCAGACTGGTGCAACCGGCGAAGGCTTCGACTCCGATGCTGGTGAGGCCATTGCCGAACGTGACATTCGTCAGGCCGCGGCAGCCCCGGAATGGGCCTTCCGCTATCGTGGTGACGCCGCCGGGGATGGTCACACTGGTCAGTCCGAAACAGTCTTGGAAGGCCGCGTTCCCGATGTTGGTGACACCGCTGCCAAACCAGACGTTGGTCAGGGTGTTGCAGTCGGCGAACGCTCTGGCCCCGATGCTGGTGACGCTGTCGGGGATGGTGATGCTACGCGGGGTTAGACCTCCGCAGAAGAAGAACGCCCCATCCGCGATGCCGGTGACGGGCAGGCCGTCGATCGTGTCCGGGATGGTCAGGGCTCCGCTACAGCCGCATCCTCTGGTTATGGTAATCGTGCCGGCGTTGGTGACGTAACTGAAGCAGACTTGTGCCTGGACAGTGGACGGCGGCAGGCACAAGAAGAGGAGCACTGCCAGAGTTCTCGCTGTTTTATAAAGGTTGGTCTTCATTTGCGGTCGTCCGTTTTGCGGGTAATTACCCATGATTCTCCATCACGCTCGCGTGCCCTGTCACAAAAACTGAATTTGGTTTTTGCGCGCCTGCCCGCACTGAGGGCTGCGCGGGTGAGCGCCTATTTGAGCCGGTAGAAGTGCTCGCCCGGGCTAAAGGGTACCGTGAGGCTTTTGGTTACGCCGTCGTCGCTGGGGGTGGCGGCCACACGGGTCCAATTCGTGGTGCCAAGGTCGCTGTTTTCCTCCAGCGCGTGGCCGACGGCCGGTGAAGGCCAGGACAGAACGGCAGAGTCGCTCCCCGCCCGGCTGATGGAGAGTGGGGGCGCCGGGCTGGTTGGCAGCGCGACCCAGGAATCGGTGGCCGGATTGTAGCGCCCACCGTCGGTGGCGTAACTGGCGCCGCTGAACCCGCCCCAGACGATCATCTCGGTGCCGGTCCAGACGGCCGTATGACCGGCCCGCGGGCTAGGCGCGTCCGCAGTGGACACGGGCGTCCAACTGTCGGTCTGCGGATTATACCGCGCCCCGTCGTTCCAGTAGTTGCCGGCGCCGTTGAACCCGCCCCAGACAATCATCTCCGTGCCGGTCCAGACCGCGGTGTGGTGGTCGCGCGGGCCCGGTGCGCCCGAGGTGGAGACGCTCGTCCAGGCGTCCGCCGACGGGTCGTAGCGTCCGCCGTCGGCGAAACGGTAGGTGCCGTTATACCCGCCCCAGACGATCATCTCCGTGCCGGTCCACACGGCGGTCTGGAGATCGCGCGGCGCGGGCGCGCCGTTGCTCGTCATGGTCCGGCCCCAGTTGACCAGCCAGGCATAGCGCGCGCCGTCATTGAGGAAGCCGAGGGTAGAGCTGTATCCGCCCCAGACAATCATCTCGGTGCCGGTCCAGACGGCGGTGTGCAGGTCCCGCGCGGACGGAGCGCCGGCGGTGGGGAGGCTGCTCCAGGCATAGGGAGAGTAGCGCCCCCCGTCGTTGTAAAAGGCGACGCTTCGCCCGCCCCAGACGATCATCTCGGTGCCGGTCCAGACCGCGGAGTGATAGTAGCGAGAGACGGGGGCGCCGGGGCCGGTCGCGGTCCAGGAATCGGTGGTGGGATTGTAATGGCTGCCCGTAACCAGGGAATTGCCGGCGTTGTAGCCGCCCCAAACGATCATCTGGGTGCCCGTCCACACCGCGGCATGATAGACTCGCGCGGAGGGGGCGCTGTTGGCCGGCAGGGAGGTCCAGGTGTTGGCGGTGGGATTGTAGCGGGCGCCGGAATTGAAGTAGGTGGGGCCGTTGCTGTTGTAGCCGCCCCAGACGATCATCTCCTTGCCTGTCCAGACAGCAGTGTGCCGATCGCGCGCTGACGGTGAATTGCCGCCGCTCTGGCCGGCGGCATCATTCCAGGCGATGACCAGCAACCCCAGCAAAGGCAGGGGCAAGGACAGGCATCGGCTTCGATGTTCGCGTTTCATAATAGTTTCAGCTTCTTCAGAGTACTGCATCCGCGGCTTTCACGGTGCTGCGCGTGGAGACTATATAGCTGTTGATGCGGGCTCAAACACTTTCCCCCCGCTGACGTGCAGCCGGCAACCGCTCCGGACTGCTCCGCACAGGGGCGAACTCCAGCGTGAGCTGGCACAGGGAGCCTCTGCGGAGTGTGGTTTCGTGATTTTCTTCGCGATTTTTTAAAAAATCGCATCTCACTTACTGACAGTGGTTTGCGTAGGAAAACGACCCTTTTTGACCCCCTGTTTTCGCGATTTTTCCCCTAGGTAAACGCGGCGAGTGGTTCGCCACGGAAACGAAAGCGGAGAACGCGATGACAGAGAATCGAAGAATGGCGGCGGCGCGGGTGCTCAAGGGCATCACGCAACGGGAACTGGCGGAGCTGGTCGGCACGCGGGAAATCGAAATTTCGCGGATCGAGACGGGCCGGGTGTGCCCCGGCGCGGACATGAAGCGTCGGATCGCCGAGGCGCTGGGAAAGCCGTCGTTCGAAATCTTCGACGCGTAAGGGGGCAGCATGATTACTGCGAATCCACACGAGCGGCTGATCGGGCTTCTGCTGGGGACGCCGGAAGAGGAGGCGGCGAAATGGTTCACGCGGCCAGGGCTGGCGGCGGCGGTGCAGGTTTCGGTCAGCACAGTGGACCGGATGGTGAAGAGCGAGGAGCTGCCGTGCGTGAGGCTGCGCGGACGGGTGCGGTTCTATCTGCCTGATGTGGTCGAGGCGTTGCGGAAGGGGAATCGGAAGTTCGGGCGGGCGGCTGAGTTAACCGCAGAGAGCGCAAAGATCGCAGAGAGGGGACCCGCTGGCGCGGGAAATCCGAAGCCCACAATCCGAATTCCGAAGGAGGAGGCATGAAAACCATTCTGGCTATAGACCCTGGGGTTTCGGGTGGCTTGGCGGTTTCGAGTTTTGGGAAAGCGGAGTGCTGGCCGATGCCGAAGACGGAGGGCGACAGGGTCGCGCTGGTGCGCGAGATCCGGGATGCCGCGGCAGTCGAGGGGTGCGAGCTGGTTTGTGTGCTGGAGGAAGTCGGCGGGTATGTCGGGAAGAGGCAACCGGGCTCCGCCATGTTCCGGTTTGGGGAGAACTTCGGATTTATCCAGGGGGTCGTTCAGACGCTGGGCATTCGGTTGGTGCTGGTGCGCCCGCAGGATTGGCAAAAGGGGTTCGGCCTCGGCACGGCTTCGAGGTGCGCATCGAAAACCATCTGGAAAAACAAGCTCAAGTCGGAGGCTCAGCGCCGGTTTCCTCATCTCCGCGTGACGCACAAGACAGCGGATGCGCTGCTCATCCTGGAACACTCAATTTCGGAGGGGTTTTAACCGCTGATGGACACAAATGGACAGGGATTCAACAAACAACAACGGAAACAACGAAAGAACCAAACAGATGAAACACATCGTATTCGACATTGAGACCATTCCGCAGGACGAGGCGAAGCTGCTGGCGCTCGCGCCGGAATTCACAGCACCGGCCAATTTGAAGGACCCGGAGAAGATTGCAGCGGCCAAAGAGCGGAGGAAGGCCGATTACCTGGCCGACGCCGCGCTGAACTGGAAGACCGCCGAGGCCGTGCTGATCGGCGCAGGGGATGACTCGGGAATTCAGTCGTTCACCGCGAGGACTGAGAAGGAGCTGGTTGGGAACTTCCTGACCTTGCTGGGCGATGCGCTGGCCGATGGCGTGGCCGTAGGGGGGCACAACGTGAAGGGGTTTGATCTGCCGATGCTGGTGAATCGCGCCCGCGTGCACGGGCTGAAGATCCCGATGTCGCTGCTGTGGTTTTGGAAGGGCCGTCCTACCTGGCACGAGTCCGTTTTCGACACGCTGGAACTGTTGTCCTTCGGGCGCTCGTTCGAGGGCAACGGTGTTGACGATGTTGCGCGCGTCTTCGGGCTGCCGCCCAAGCTCGGGCGTGGCGGCGACTTTCCCTTGCTGTGGCGCGCAGACCGCGAGGCCGCGCTGGCTTACAACCGGCGCGACGTGGAGATCGAAATCGAGATCGCCCGCATGTGCGGGTGCATCTGAGACACGGATTTCACGAATTACCACGAAGTTTATGACGAAATCTGAATCCATTACGCATCTGGCGGCGGCGCTGGCTTTAGCGCAGGCGGAAATGCCGGTGGCGGTGTTTGACGCGACGAACCCGTTTTTGAAGAGCAAGTACGCCTCGCTGGGGGCGGTGATCCAGGCGAGCCGGCCGATTCTGGCGAAGCACAAGTTGAGCTTGGTGCAGTTTCCAATCAGCGATGCCAGCGGCATCGGCGTTGAGTCGGTGTTGTCGCATGAGTCCGGGGAATTTGTCGCGGAGCGCGTCGTGATTGCGCTCACGGAGGAGAAAGGGAAATCCAAGGTGCAATCGGCTGGCAGCACGCTGACGTATCTGCGCCGCTACTCCTGGGCGTCGATTTTAGGGATGTATTCGGATGAGGATTCGGACGGCAGTTCGCCCGCCCAGGCTTTTCATCCGAAACCGGCGACGGCACTTCCGCCGCCGCCAATTCACAAACACAGCAACAACTAAACGAAAGGACAGTTATGGAAGTACCACAGGAAGGAAAATACGTCTGCAAGTTGAACGGCCAGTTGGTCATTTACGAGGCGTCCACCGGGTCACTGTGCGGCGCGATGCCGTGCGTAATGGTCGAGTCTGGTTACACGTTCAAGCACACGGTCGTGCTCGTGAAGGCGGACGGAACGATCCAAACCAAAACGACGGACACGCTGAAGACGGTGTTTACCTGGGACGGCGTGGACCCGTTCTGGCTGATGGACAACTCGGTGGACGGGGGTCCGATGCGGTCGGTGGAGTTCGAGATCGTGGGTGGCCCTGAAACCGGAGACAAGGGCGGTCAATACTTCAAGAGCCAATGGCTCAACCCGCTGGGCGGTGGGATGAGGACGCCGATGGCGGCTGATCGGCGGTCGGTGCTGGCGAAATATGGAACCAAGTTCCAGGCGCTGGCCAACGTCGGAGGCCAGAAGGCGGAGGTCAGAGGCCAGAATGTGCCGGCGCGAGTGCCGCCGGTGCCGAGCGGCGCGCAAGGGACTGCGCGCCCTACCACGCCGCCGCCGGGAACGGTGACGGCCACAATGGAGGAGGCCTGGGCGGCGCTGAACGAGGAGCAAACCGGCAAGCCGGCAGAAGCAATCGAGAAGATGTGGTTCGACACCATCGCCCGACTGTTCCCGAACAAATCCAACACGGACCTGAAACCGCACGAGTGGGGGAAGCTCAAGGCGGAGTTCGAAGACCAAATTCCCATGTAAGAAATCACCAGCAAATACACGAAAAACAAGAAATGAAAACAGAGCGAAAATCGTTTGAAGAAAAGACGGCGTATGGCCAGGACAAGGTCGCGCGCTACAACTGGACGGTCAAGAACGCGCCGGGCGAGTTCCTGATGATCCCCAAGTCAGAGCTGGAGGTGGACTCAGCCTACCAGCGCAACCGCGTCAACCAGCGCCGCGTGGACGCGCTGACTCGCGCGTGGGACTGGATCGCTTGCGGTTGCCTGGTCGTGGCCCTGCGCGACGACAACAAGTGGTTCGTCATGGACGGCCAGCACCGGAAGCTCGCCGCGGACCAGCGGTCCGACATCCAGGAGTTGCCGTGCCTGGTGTTCGAGACAACGAGCCGGCGTGAGGAGGCGGTCAGCTTCCTCGCGATCAACCAGGGCCGCGTGGGGGTGGGCAGCCTCGACCGTTATCGCGCGCAACTGCTTTCGGGCGACAAGATCGCGTTTGCGGTGGAGTCGCTGCTGAAAAGCACGGGGCATCGGGCTGGGGACACGCCGTCGGCGCGGACAGTGTCGTGCGTGCAGTGCCTCTATAACCTAGCGACGGAGGACTGCGCGCGGTTCCAACGGCTGTGGCCGCTGCTGGCGGAGCTGCATCCGGACGGGCCGATGACCGACGCGGTGGTCAAGGGGTTGTGGACGGTGGACAAGTGGTTGGGCGAGCGGAGCGTCACGGAGCCGCCGTATCGAGAGAAGCTGCTGGTGATCGGCGGCAAGGGGCTGCACCACGAAATCCGGCGCGAGATGGCGCTGATCGGGCAAGGCGGCTCGCGCGTGAGCGCGTGCGCCATTGCGAAATACCTGAACAAGCAGCGGATGCCTGCGCGGCTGAAAATTCAACTGAGCTGACCTATGGCGAAGCATGAACAAATGGCGAGCGTCGTGGAGACGAACCCGCTCGCGGAATTGGAAGCAACGATTGCCCGGGGGAAGAAGAGGCTCGTGGACATGGGGTGGGCGCTGGGGATAGTCCGCGATCTGCGGCTGTATAAGCGCGAATACAGCAATTTTGACGAATACTGCCGGGCGAAGTGGGGGTGTGGCGGGAGCTGGGCGTACCGGCTGATTAAGGCGGCGGCGGCCGGAAAAGGTCACCACGTGGTGACCTCTGAACAGAAAACCCAAGTGAGCTGATGGAACTGATATGAAGAATCACGAAATGGTGATGAGCATCCGGGAGTCGCAACGGCTCGCGGAACTGGAAAAGACGATTGGTCGGGGGCAGAAGACCTTCGTGGAAGTGGGATTGGCGTTGGCGGAAATCCGGGATTTGCGGCTGTACAAGCGTGAATACTCGAGTTTTAAGGAATATTGCCAGAAGAAGTGGGGGTGGACCAAGCAGCACGCCTACCGACTGATCGAGGCGGCGCCGATCGGCAAATGTCACCACGTGGTGACAGATGAAGCGACGGCCCGGGTGTTGGCCGGGGTGGAACCTTCCGAACGCGAGGGTCTCATCGGAGCCGTAGTGGAGGCTGGGAAACCGGTAACCGCCGCCGAGCTCAAGCGGCATTTACCGCCGCCGCCCATGCAGCGCCGGGCGGCGGATGGAGCACCGGGTGCGGAGCCAGGTGCTCAAAAAAGGTCACCACGTGGTGACTCTTTTGGGGAGGGGATCGACGGGGCGAATGGGGCGGATGCGCCTCCTCCGCCGCCGGGGCAGGTTGTGGACGCGACGGGCTGGCCGATTCCGACGCACTTGATCCCGCTGTGGCAGCGGTCGGGCGAAGTGCAGGAATGGCTGACGGTCCTGAGTCGGCTGAAGGGGGTTCTCCGGTCGGCCCAGGAGGGCCGGGACATGCTGTTCGCGGAGGTCCGTTTTTCCTCGGCGCTGTCGCAAGCGGAGCAACTCTGGACCGACCTCAAGACGGCCAAGCCGTTTGCGGTCTGTCCGACGTGCCAGGGCCAGGTGCCGGAGAAGTGCACGCTCTGCCGGGGCCGGGGGCTCATTTCCGAGTTCCGGTGGAACACCTGCGTGCCGCGCGAGGACAAGGAGTTTCGCTTCCGGGCAAAACAGAAAGCAGAAAGCAGAAAGTAGAAATCAGCCAAGCATGAAAACGGAGCGAAGCATGATCCGGCGACTGGACAAGCTGTGGTTTGGCGTGCTCGACAAGGCCCACCGCTGGGTACTGCGCCGGGTCGCAGAGCACTTCGAGCGCGAGCTGTGGCGTGAGGGCGATGTGTGCTGCCGCGAGGAAGCGCAGCGCCGCTTGGAGCGGCACGTGGCGTCGCAGAGGCCACGGCTGAACTAGCATGAACCTTCGTCCTTACCAATCCGCGGCGTCGGACGCCATTTTCAAGGAATGGCGAGACAATGACTCAACGCTGGTGGTGATGCCAACCGGTGGGGGGAAGACCATCCTGTTTGCGGATGTCATTCGGCGGGTCTTCCCTCGCCGGGCCCTGGTGATCGCCCATCGCGAGGAGCTTATCTTTCAAGCGCGCGACAAGATCGAGCGCGTTACCGGGCTCAAGGCTGACGTAGAAATGGGCGAGAGCAGGGCCGACGCTGGTTTGTTCGGGCCGGCGCGAGTGGTCGTCTCGACCATCCAAACGCAGTGCTCGGGCGGGGACGGCGGCGGGCGGATGTCGAAGTTCGACCCGTCGCATTTCGGGCTGCTCATCATTGATGAGGCGCACCATGCGACCTCGCCGAGTTACCGGCGTGTGATTGACTACTACCGCACGAACCCGGGGCTGAAGGTCCTGGGGGTGACGGCGACGCCGGATCGCGCCGACGAGCAGGCGCTCGGGCAGGTGTTTCAGTCGGTCGCGTTCGACTACGAAGTGTTGGACGCGATTCACGACGGCTGGCTCGTGCCGATCGAACAGCAGATGGTGCACGTGGAGGGACTGGACTACTCCAGCATCCGGACCACGGCTGGCGACCTGAACGGCGGCGACCTGGCCGCCGTGCTGGAAGCGGAGCGAAACCTGCAGCCGATGGCGTCGGCGTCGGTGGCGATCATCGGGACGCGGCGTGCGCTGGTGTTCACGGCGAGCGTGAAGGCGGCGGAGATGACGGCGGAGATTCTGAACCGGCATCGGTCCGGCATGGCGGCGTGGGTGTGCGGGCAGACCGACCGCGAGGATCGCCGCCGCATACTGGCGGAGTTTGCGGACGGCAAAAAACAGGTGGTTTGCAACTGCGGGGTGCTGACCGAGGGGTTCGACGATCCGGGGGTGGAGGTGGTCATCATGGGGCGCCCGACCAAAAGCCGGTCGCTGTATTCGCAGATGGTGGGGCGCTCGACGCGGCCGTTGCCGGGGGTGGTGGATGGGCCGGAGACCGCCGAGGCGCGAAAGCAGGCCATTGCGGCGAGCGCCAAGCCCTCCTGCCTGGTGGTGGACTTCGTGGGCAACGCCGGCAGACACAAGCTCATCACGAGCGCGGACATCCTGGGCGGCAAGGTGAGCGAGGAGGCGATGGAACGGGCGGTGAAGCGGGTCAGCACAGCGGGGGGGCCGGTCAACATGACCGAGGCCTTGGACGAAGCTGAAGCCGAGCTGCGAGAGCAGAAGCGGCTGGCGGAGGCCGCGCGGCGGGCCGGGCTGGTGGCGACAGCGCGTTTCACGACGCAGTCGGTTGATCCCTTCGATGTGCTGCACCTCGACCCGGTGAAGTCGCGAGGTTGGGACGCGGGCCGGCAGCTCACGGAGAAGCAGCGGTCGCTCTTGGCCAAGCAAGGCATCAACCCCGACGGCGTTTCGTTCGCCGAAGGGCGCCAGTTGATCGCGGAGATCTTCCGGCGTTGGGACGGCAAGCTCTGCTCCTTCAAACAGGCGAAGGTGCTGCGCAAATACGGGTACGACACCCAGGTGAGCTTCGCGGAGGCGTCGGGCATCATTGACGGGCTGGCGCGCAACGGCTGGCGGCGGGTGCCGGCTGGGGCCAGCCCGCCGGAGAAAGGAAGCCCGACATGGAACTGAGCTTCAGGCGCGTCAGCAAGGCCAGCCCGTGTCCGCAGTGCGGCAAGCCCGACTGGTGCACGGTGGGAGATTACGGGGTTGTCTGCATGCGGGTGCAATCCGCCAAACCGGTGAAGAATGGCGGCTGGTTTCATCCGTTCGACGCTGCCCAGGGGCGGCCGGTGACGCCGCCGCCGAGGCGGCAGCCGCCGGCGATCAACGCCACCGCGTTGCATCGGGCGTGGCTGGGCGCGACGACAGCCGAAACGTTGGCGGCGTTCGCCGCAACGCTCGGCCTTTCCGCGCCGTCTGTGGCGGCGGTCGGCGCGGCCTGGGCGCCGCCGCACGCGGCGTGGGCGTTCCCGATGAGCGACGGCTACGGGGATGTGGTCGGCATCCGGCTGCGCAATGAGCGCGGCAAGTTCGCCGTGAGGGGCAGCCGGCAAGGCATCTTCCTGGCCGGGGTGCCCGCGCAGAAGACGCTGTTCGTCTGCGAGGGGCCCACCGACACCGCTGCGGCTGTCGAACTGGGGCTCTTCGCCGCGGGCCGGCCGAATTGCTGCTGCGGCGCTGTTGAAATCCGCACCTACGCGAGGCGGCACAAGTGCGCCAATGCCGTCATCGTCTCCGATAACGACAAGCCGGGGCTAGACGGCGCGCGGAAGGTAGGCGGCGAGCTCAAGCTGCCCTACGCCGTCTATGTGCCGCCAGCCAAGGACTTGCGGGAATTTGTCCGGCTCGGGGGTACCCGGGCCATGATCGAAAACACACTGAATCAGACCGTTTGGAACGTATGAAAAAACCATCTGCATATCTGCCGTTCTACGGCAATGACTTCTTCGAGGCGATAGCCGGCTACGAGGACGGCGTGGGCATGGGGTACCTGCGCGCGCTCTGGCACTACTGGGGCCACACGGGCTGTGGTGGGCTGCCCAATGATGACGAATACCTGCGGCGCGTCTGCGCTTGCGAGCGGAGCGAGTGGGCGCGCACCCGGGCGATCGTCTTCGACAACCGGTATCACTTCCGGCTGGAGGAGGGCGCCTGGCACCAGCCTCGTTGCCGCGAGGAGTGGCGCAAGTCACAGGAGATTTTTGCCCGGCGGTCGAAGCACGGGAGCGCGGCGGCAAAGAAACGGTGGGAGAAGGGATGAGGAGATGCGCGCGACGCTGTACCCGGAGTTGGTGGCGAAGATCGAGGGCCTTGGTCGGCGCGGCCAGGTGCTGGCGGGGATTTGGGCCGGCAAGGGGACGAAAGAAATCGCGGCTGACCTTGGCCTGAGCCCCAAGACGGTGGAGTACCACCGGGCCCAACTTTACCGGGTATTCGGCGTCAATGACCTGGTGAGCCTGTGCCGGCGGGCGATAGCGGTGGGCCTCATAGATCCGAAGGCCGAAATCCGAAATCCGAAGGATGCCTGAGGCAATGCCTGACGCATGCCATTCAGAATCAGAATCAGAATCAGTATAGAGACATAGATAAGAAAGGTATTAAGTATGAGTACAGAAGGTAGAGAAGGTACTGAGGTAACAAGGGTACCAGCAGATAGTCCTAAGGGACGGCTGCTCCGCTTTTTGTTTTGCCCGCCGGCGCTTGGTGTGGTGCCGGGTCGCCCTGGTGGGTTCGCTCGCCGCCTGGCGCGGTCGCCGGTGGACCTGGTCACGCACTTGGGGATGGTGCGGTCCAACGCCTACTACGCCGCGGGCTGTCCCCTCGAACTGTGTGATCATGCGGCGGCCCGTGACCTGTGGCGGGTCATCTACCGGGACGCCGTCGCGACCGGGGCGGAAAAGGAGGGTGTATGCCGATGAGCTTTGAGCGGCAGCCGAGGGAGACGTCGAAAGCGTTCGCCGCTTTCCAGGAGTATCTCGCGATGGGGCCTGAGCGCTCGCTGTCAGCCGTGGGCGCGAAGCTCGGCAAGAGCAAGGTGATGATGGAGAAGTGGTCTCGGAAGTACGACTGGCCGGCGCGGGTAGCGGCGCATGGCGCCCACCTGGCTCTTGTCGAGCGCGAGGCGGCCGAAGCCGTCGTGCGGGCTAAAGGGGCGGACTGGGCCGAGCGGTATGCGGAACTCCGAGAATCGGAGTGGAGGGCGCGCCTGGAGCTGGTGGACCTGGCCTGGGAGATCGTGCGGCGCTGGCGCGCAAGGCCGGACCGGTGCGGCAGCCTGGAAGGGCTGGCGCGGCTGCTGGATCTGATGAGCACGCTCGGGCGACGAGCTTGCGAGGTCGCGACGGATCGGAAGGAAGTGGTTGGGAGGGTTGAGGGGTCGCTGCGGATCGAGATTGAGACGGCGCTGGACAAGATCTACGGGAAACCAATTCCAGGGGAAGTGGTGGACGTGGAAGCCGCACCGGTTGTGCCGGCGCTGGCGGGAGGGAAGCCATGACGAAGCTGGAACGGTATTTTGCGCTGGGCGGGAATGTAGGGTGCCCTCGTGACCAGATGGACAAGTTTGTCGGGGCTGGTGTCATCCTGCAGGAGCGCCAGCTCGCCGCCTCGGCGGCGGCGCGGCTTTGCGACCGGGCCGACGGGCCGACGGCAGTCGGCTACGGCGGGGCCCGGGGCGGCGGCAAGAGCCACTGGCTCTTGGCGCAAATGGGCGCTGACGACTGTCAGCGGGTGCCGGGCCTGAAGTGCCTCCTCCTGCGGAAGGTCGGGAAGGCGAACATGGAACACTTCGAGGACCTGAGACGGCGACTGTTCGGGCACCTGGAGCATGAGTTCTCGGGATACCGCGGCGTGCTCAGCTTCGGAAATGGGTCGCGGATCATCGCGGGGCATTTCCAGTCAGAGAAGGACATTGATGCCTACCTGGGGCTGGAATACGACGTGATTGGAATCGAGGAGGCAACGACCTTGTCGAGCCGGAAGCATACCGACATCTCAACCTGCTGCCGGACCAGCAAGTCGAACTGGCGCCCGAGGATCTACTCCACGTCCAATCCGGGGGGCATCGGACACGCCTGGTATCGGACCAAGTTCATTGTCCCGTTTCAGGAGAAGCGCGAAACTGAAACAAGGTTCGTTGCGGCACGCGTTAGCGACAATGCCTACAACAACCCGGAGTATCGGAAGGTTCTGGAGGGGCTGCACGGCTGGCAACGGCGGGCGTGGCTGGATGGGGATTGGGACCTGGCGGCTGGGCAGTTCTTCACGACGTTCCGGCGTGAGGTCCATGTTGTGCCGGACTTCGATGAAACCAGGGCACGGGAGTGGTTCGCGGCTTTGGACTATGGTTTCGCCCATTACACCGTCGTGCTGCTCGGCTGCACGGATGGGGACGGCAACCTGTTCATTGTGGACGAGCACGCGGAGCGCCTCTGGCTGCCTCAGCGGCATGCTGAGGCGGTTCGGGCGATGGTGGGCCGTCATCGGATCGGTGACCGGGCCTTGGAGGTCGGAGACCTGAGGCGGATTGTGGCTGGAACGGATGTTTTTAGCCGCCAAAGCGATGGCACTACCATCGCGGCGCAGTATGCCCGAGAGGGCATAACCCTGAAGCCCGCGAGCATGGACCGGGTAAATGGTTGGGCGGAAGTATTGCAAAGGTTGGGTGATGTGGGGGCAGGCGTTCGGGCGCGAATGTTTATCCATCAGCGTTGCGGGCGCCTGGCTGAGACCTTGCCCGCGATGCAGCATGATCCGAATCGGCCTGAGGACGTGCTGAAGGTCGATGCGGACGAGGACGGCGTCGGCGGCGACGATGCGGCCGATGCGCTTCGGTATCTGGTAGCGACGAAGTCGCGGACTGTTGCGCAGCGGAAGCTGCGCGGCCTCTGAGCGCGGCCCCCTGGGATGGAGGGGGCCAGCGCTCTCCCGGGGGTGGGTGGGCAGCGACCCCGCCAAACTGAACAAAGGAGCGGAGTGAGGGGTGTGGCGTGAAGGATGCAAGGCCTGCCTGGCGCGCGCACTGCGGGTCCGGCGGGGGGCCAGGGTCAGGGCAGCCGGACCATAAGCAGTGAGCGTGACAGGCAGGCCAGACGGTCCGGCCACAAGACGCTGTTGTCTTTAGTGGACCGGGCCGCCGAAGGCCTGCCTGTGTGGCGCCCGCGGCAGGCAGGCTTGCGATGAGGCGGCGGGGACCCGTGTGCCGAGGGGTTCCCGCGTCAGCGGGAAACGGCAACGGGGCGGCACTATAGATAACAGCTCTTGTGGCTGGAGCCGAAAGCATCCTTCATGACACACCTCGAACGGAGCGGATCGTCAACTGGCGGGGTCGCGGTTCGTGGGGGACGCGGGGTCGCGCTGTTGTGGCTTCTGGCTCAACAGGCTGAGGAGGGGGGGAGGAAGGACGAGTTGGCCTGTTGAGCCAGAGGCCACACTAACTTCGCCTCAAGCGCCAGTCTGCCAGCCTACAGCACTCAGTTTGTTCCGTGCTGAAGGCTGGCAGTCTGGCGCGCTTCGTTTGGGTCGCGGGGGCACGCGTTGTCCTCACTTCTGGCCCGAAGTGCGTAGCGCCTGGCCGTGGCTTGAGGGTTACAGGGCAAGCCTATAGGCCAAGCGCGGAGCACGTAGGGCCAGAGGTGAGGCTGACATTGGGGGCCAGCGCATGACCAGGCCGCAGCGGAGGTCAGCGAACTTGAGAGCGTTTCCGGAGCCAGGACTGGTGATGCGCTGGCCGGGGGTGCGAGCCGCACTGGCCTTCATCGCCTGTCTCACCGGTTTTCACGAAGTGGAACGGAGCGGAGCGTTAGGGCGGTTCCGCGTCGCGTGCCGGGACAGTGCCGCCGCTTCGGTCCACTTTGGCGGCGCGGTGGGGGTTGCACGCGGGCGCGGGGCCGACCGTTAGCGGAGCGTAGAGCAACGTAGTGAAAAGCCGGTGAGTCAGGCGTTGGTTGCTTTGGGGGCCAGGCAAGTGCCGTGAGTTGGCGCGGTGGCTTGCCACGCCTTAGCGAGCAGGGCTTAGCGACAGGCGAGCGCAACTCACAGCTCTTGCCAGGCCGGGGTTGGTTTCCTGTTTTGCGGCGTCGTAGTCGGCAGTGTTGGCCTTTGCGGAGCTGAGGCGCGGAATGACCGCCTACCGCAGCCAGCCAGAGAGATGCAGCCACCGCCAGACCAGCGGCTGCCACCACGGGAGACGAGGACGGAACTGAGGAGGACAACCGCACGCACGCCAGAACTGCACGGGCAACGAAACACGCTGGAAATAGAGGGCCGCCACCCGACACTGAAACCGCTCCCAACGAACGACGACCAGGACCTGCCAACGCCTAGCGGCCCTACCGACCTGAAGAAGCTCTCTCACACTTTCTTCTTGAGAGAGCTTCTTCAGGGCGGTAGGGCCGCGTGGCAGCGCTGGACGCGTAGGATAACACAAGACGCCCGACAGCCCGAAGGAGTCGTTTTCTAACTTTGTCTTTGTCCGGAGCGAAGTGGCAGGGCGCATTCCAATTATTGCAGTAGGCGTGCCAGCCTGCGGGGTTAAGGGGAGGCTGGCGCGACTACTGCATCGTGACTGCGCCCGAACGGAGAGCTCCGGGGGCGTTGGTGGTTCTGAGGGTGTTGGTTTCACGGCACGCGTGCGTGGTCGCGGAGCGGTGGGGCGTTCGATGTGGCAGGAGCGGAAGCAGCCGGCGTGACAGGCCGGGGTTGAAGGGGGCCTGGCACGCCGGCTGCGCCGCGGACGTCCGAATGGGGAAGGCGTGTTCGCCGGCGCGAAGCGGGAGCGCGGTCGAACGGCAACGCTGGTTGGAATGGCAAGGGAGTATCGAGGTCGCGCCAGCGGTGTGCTGGTTGATTTCCTTTGCGCCTTCGGGGTGCTCTGGTCGGGTTCCCGATTACCCTCGGGACATGACTAGTAGCGGGAAGATCAAGGAGGAAGGCAGAATGTAGAAACCTGAAAGCTGAGATATGCCGGTGAACTCAACCCATCCTGATTACGACGCCGCGGCCACGGAGTGGTCGCGCGCGCGTGATGTCCTGGCCGGCGAGGATGCCGTCAAGGCTGGCGGCGAGAAGTATCTGCCTCGGCTCGATTCGCAGACGGATGAGGAGTTCGCCGCCTATGTGCAGCGTGCCTCCTACTTCAACGCCAGCGCGCGTACCTCTGAAGCCTACCTCGGGCTGATGTTTCGTCGCCCGCCTTTCGTAAAGCTGCCTGACGATGGCGCCGGCGTGGGTCGGGCGATGGCTGTGTTCCAGAACGACGCGGACATGCTCGGCACGACCTTGACCGGCTACGCCAAGATGGTGGTGGGGGATGTGGTCGGGCTTGGTCGCGCCGGCTCCCTTGTGGACTGGGAGGATGAAGTCGAGCAGCGGGCCTACGTGGTGTTCTATCGCGCCGAGCAGGTCATCAACTGGCGGGTGGAGCGGGTGAACGGCCGCAATGTGCCGACGCTGATCGTCTTGCAGGAGCACGTCATCGCGCAGCCCGGCCCGGATGAGGATGGATTTGCGCTTGAGTTCGTGGACCAGATGCGAGTCCTCAAACTGGTGCCGGGTGATTCGGCGGCTGTCGCTGGCAAACGGGACTACCACTACCAGGTGGAGTTGTGGCAGCCGAAGAAGACGCAGCGCAGGGGCGCCAAGGTGGAATGGCAGTTGGTGGGAACGAGGATCCCGCTGCGACTGGGCAAGCCGCTGCCACTCATTCCGTTTGTGTTTCATGGGCCACGACATTCGCGGCCGGAGGTGGATCGGGGGCCATTGGAGGACATCATCGCGGTGAACCTGGACCACTACCGCCTGAATGCGGACTTCAAGCATGGCCTGCATTTCACCGCGCTGCCCACGGCCTGGGTGAGTGGCTTCGATAAAGGCGCCTCGCTGCGTATCGGGTCCAGCACGGCCTGGGTGAGTGAGACGCCGGGTGCTACGGCCGGCTTCCTGGAGTTCACCGGGCAGGGGCTGACCACTTTCGAGCGCGCCATGGACCGGGATGAGCGGCTCATGGGAGTGCTCGGGTCGCGGATGCTGGAGGACATGAAGAAGGTGGGCGAGACCGCCACGGCCATCGAACTGAGGCAGGCTGGGGAATACAGCATCCTCGGCAACGTCGCGCTGAGCCTGAGCGAGTCGATGACGCAGGTGCTGCGCTGGGTCTATTGGTGGAACTCGACGGAGGAGTTGCCGGATGACGTGAAGAGCGAGCAGGTGCTGATGACGCTCAATACCGATTTCAGCACCAAGGGTCTGGCGAGTCAGGATGTGCAGGCGATCGTCGCTGCCTGGCAGGCTGGTGCGATCAGCCAGGATACCCTGTTTGATTTGTTCCGCCGCGGTGAGGTGCTGCCCGAGGGCAGGACGAACCAGGAGGAGGCGGCCTTGCTCGAACAGCAGAGGCGCGAGGACGCGAAGAACGGTGTGGCGAAGGGCACCAATGGCCAATCGCATGTGACGGTCGGTAAATCAAGCGGCGTACCCATGGGTAGCGCCCAATCTGCATGAGTGAGTTATGGCACTGAAATACAAGTTCAAATCGAAGGATGAAATTCCGGCGGACCAGCAGGCGCTCTATGTGGAGCGCGATGGCGGCTGGATGCTGGATGTGGATGGCGCAGCCGATAAGACAAAGCTGGATGAGTTCCGCGCCAACAACATCACGCTGAGCAACCAGCTCGCCGAGCAGAAGAAGCGCTTCGAGGGCATTGATCCTGACCAAGTGCGCAAGCTCGCCGAGGAGAAGCAGCGACTCGAAGAGGCGCAGCAACTCAAGAGCGGCGAGGTGGACAAGGTGGTCGAGAACCGGCTGAAGACGGCGAAGACGGAATGGGACAAGCAGTTCGCAGCTGTTGCTTCCGAACGTGACTCACTGAATGCGCGACTCACTGGCATCCAGATTGACCAGGGTGTGATCACCACGGCGACGAAGCGCGGGCTGAGGCCGACGGCGATTCCTGACATTACGGCACGTGCGCGAACTGTGTTCCGCCTGGTGGATGGTGCGCCTCGCGCCTACGAGGCCGACGGCCAGACGGTGCGCGTGGGCAAGGATGGCATCACGCCGATGACTTTGGATGAGTGGGTCGAGCAGCAGGTTGCTGACGCTCCTCATCTGTTTGAATCGAATGCGGGCGGCGGTGCTGCCAGCAACGGCTCCGGTGGAGCCGGTAACAGGTCCGTGAAGAACCCGTTCCGCAAGGAGACGTGGAACCTCACGGAGCAGATGCGGCTGACCAAGAGTGATCCAGGCCTGGCGGCTCGGCTTAAGGCAGCGGCGTGAATTAACCGGCGGCGCTCTGACGAGCCGCCGCTACAACCGGAGATAAACGAATATGGCTAAGACGTTGGTGGCGGATGTGATCATCCCCACGGAGTTCGAGAAATACGCCATTGAGCGGACGGCGGAGCTGTCGCGCTTTGGCGAGTCGGGCATCATCGAGATGGCGCCCGAGTTTGACACGTTGGCACAGGGCGGCGGTCGTGAAGTGAAGATGCCGTTCTGGAAGGACCTGACGGCGGCGCGGCAATTGCTGAGCGATTCCGCTTCCCTGACGGTGAACAAGATCGCAGCGGATACGGACATCGCGCGCATTCACAACGATGCGCAGGTGTGGAGTGTGAACCACCTGGCGAAGGTGGTCTCGGGTGATGATCCGATGGGCGCGATCGTGGACCTGGTCGGCGCGTATTGGGCGCGCACGGATGAGTCGCTGGTGATCTCCTGCCTCAAGGGCATGTTCGCCGCGGTCTCCATGGCGGGCAACCTGCTCGCGATTCATTCCGAGTCGGTGGCGGCTACCACGTCCGCGACGAAGCTCAACGGCGCGACCTTCGTGGACGCGTGCGCGAAGCTGGGCGACGCGGCTAGCAAGTTGACCGCTGTTGCGATGCATTCGGCGACTGAAGCGGCGCTGAAGAAGCTGGACCTGATCGACTTCCTGCCCGACAGCGAAGGCAAGCCGAGCCTGGCGAGCTTCCAGGGCCGGCGCGTGGTCGTCGATGACAGCTTGCCCACTCGGGCCGGCACCACGGACGGCACGGTGTACACGACCTACCTGTTCGGCCAGGGGGCGTTCGCCAAGGGGGTCGCGCCGTTGGATGGCACGCCGCTGCAAGGCGGCTTTGGCACGGAGGGCGTCGAGCTGGCTCGTGTGCCGCTGGACAGCGACACGGTCCTGATCAACCGCCGCCGCTACATCCTGCATCCGCGCGGCGTGAAGTTCACCAGTGCCAGCGTGGCCGGCGACTCGCCCACGGCGGCGGAGTTGGAAACCGCCGCCAACTGGGTGCGCGTTTGGGAGAACAAGAACGTGCGTCTGGTGGCGATCACCCACAACAACTGAGTGCGGAGTGCGGAATGCGGAGTGCGGAGTTGAGCCGCACTCCGCAACCGCGCCGAGAAAGAAAAACGATTATGGGCAAAGAGATTCCGCGCAGCTTTGAGAGGATTCGGAGCGGCGAGCAGATTCAAGTTCCGACCTTCACCAATGTCGCGGCGGCCAATGCTGCTGGTGTGACGGCGGCGAAGTTCCCGCGGCGCATCATTTACCTGAGCGCCGGCGGGACTGGTTCGGTGCCGTGCCTGGCCATCAGCGACGGCACGAACTGGAAGCAGATCGCGATTGGCGCAAACGCCATTTAAGTGCGGAGTGCGGAATATGAATGGGCTGCTTCCAATTATTCGGCGGGTGCGGCGTCCGCTGTTGCCGCCTGAGGCAGCGGCGGACGCCAAACCTGCGGCGGCGCCGGCTGCTGCTGGCAGCGCGGCCATGACGAAACCCTCAGGCGAACAGGAACCGAAAGAAGATGGTCAAGTTGCATCATCACCGCCGGCCCAACAGACGCGTTAGCAACATCGTCCGAACGTGGCTGGCGATGCGCGCGCAGAAGCGGCGGCGGCGCGCTCCGGTTGCCGAGGGCGGCACGCCCCCGGCAGTGGCGCTGAATCCCGGCGAGCCTTTCTGGTGCCCGACCGAGCCAGGGTGGGTGTCGGTGAGACTGTCGTGGTCCTATGCGGCGGGAGCCTTTCCCGGGGGAACGTTCGAGATTGCCAAGAACCTTGATGGGGAAGGTGACTGGGTGACGATCGGGTGGCTGGCGCTTTCGGAGATGGGTTCTACTTCGGGCGGCGTGAGCAACTACCAGTATGTGCAGGACCAGGGAACGAATTGTCCCGCGCTGCTGCGGTACAGGGTGCGGTGTGTTTACGGGGGAGTGGCGGGGGAATGGTCCAACGTGTGTGAGGTGAACATCGACAGCCGGAACTGGGCTTTTCCGTAGGCGGGTTGGTTTGGTTCCAAGGAAACAGGACGGAGACATGGCACTGACTTTGATCAAAGAAGACGGCACCGGCAGGACGGACGCCAACAGCTACGCCACCGTGGCGGAAGCGGATTCGTATTTCGAGGCGCATTTGTATGCGTCGGCCTGGACGGCCGCGACTGCGGGGACGAAGGCGGCGGCGCTGGTGATGGCGACGCGGCTGGTGGATTCGCAATACCAGTTCCATGGCTACCGCGCTCATGACACGCAGGCGCTGCAATGGCCGCGGGAGCGCTGTCCTGATCCGGACCGCAACCTGGTCACGAGCACGACGCTGTCGCCGGTGCTGACCAACTTCGTGCCCAGCACGCAGGTGCCGCCGCCGGTTTCGTTTGCGGTGTGCGAGATGGCGCGGGAACTCTTGATTGCGGACAGAACGGCAGCGCCGGCCGGTGAAGGCATTGAGTCCACGGCGACTTCGACCCACACCAAGACGAGCAGTTCGGACACAAGCAACTCGTCCACCACGAAGTACAGCAAGAGTGACACGCGGCCGATTATCTCGCGCGTCGCGCAGGCGATGCTCTCGAAGTACGGCACGCTGATGGTCGGTGGCAGCGGGTCGGTGCAATTGGTGCGGGCATGAAGTGGTTCTGGACCATACTGATGTTGGCCTGGCCTGTCGTGGCCGCTGCACAGCGGCTGACGCTGGCGTGGGATGCGTCGCCCTGCGCCTGCGCCGCTGGCTACCGACTCTACTACGGCACGAATACGCGGTCCTATCAGTTCGTGACCAACACCGGGCTGATGCTGACGCAGTCGGTGGTGTTGCCGCACGGCGGGCGTTGGTTCTTTGCGGCAACGGTGGTGAGCACCAACGGACTGGAGTCGGACTTCAGCAATGAAGTGTCCTGGGAAAGCAGGCCGACAGCGCCGGTGATGGGCGGTCAATCCTGGGTGCGGCTGACGCCGGTTTTTGGGTGGAGCACGAACCTGGGGAGCTGGGGAAGTGTGACCGGCTAGGCGACGTGGCTCCCGGCGACGAACCGAGCCGAGTTCTTTCGAGTGCATCGGCTCCTGATGGAGCGAGTGATGGTGCCATGACCAACATGAACCTGAGTGAATTTCTGCGGGGCGTGGACCACGCTGCGGCGAAAGATGATCGCTGGCTCTTCATCGCCAGCCTGGTGCTCCTGGGCCTGTTGGGCGTGTGGGTGGTGCGCTACTTCGTGAAGCAGCACGAGCAGTTGCTCGCGGACCACAAGCAGTCTCGCGAGTGCTACCAGGAGAGCCTGCGCGGCGTCGTGGCGGAGCAAAGCGCGACGAACGCGAAGCTGATCGTGTGCCTGGATAACAACACGAAAGTTTTGGAAGAGTGCCGGGATGAACTCAGGTGCTCCCGCAGGAGAAAAAAGCGATGAAAAACATGAAGCGTAGTGTGTGGTGGGCGCATCTTGACACTACCACCATAATGGGGATGTGAAACGGTTCCTCATCCGAAGACATGAACCTTAAACCAAAGAAAGGAATATGAATTCGGACAAACCAGCGGCTGCATCATTGCGGGATATT
>Ga0209606_1000732_pt1 | contig 46379 bp, 48 predicted proteins | sample AD_UKC057_MetaG_FD_184412 | JGI IMG/M metagenome (GOLD analysis project Ga0209606, IMG submission 184412) | Active sludge microbial communities of municipal wastewater-treating anaerobic digesters from USA - AD_UKC057_MetaG (SPAdes) (version 2) | ecosystem: Engineered > Bioreactor > Anaerobic >... | reverse complement strand
CACGTCCCTGGCAATCTGGGACATATTGGCCATGGCGACGTCGCCTAATTCTTTCGAGGCCAGATTCGAAACGGAGGTTTTGAAAGATCCCATGAGGAGCATCATAACCACAACCGGCAAAACGGTGGCCAAGACGGCAAGACCGATGATCTTTCGCTTCAGGGAAAGTTTTGACATGGCGACGCATCCTTGATCCGTATTTTGGTGCGGCAAAGTATAGGGAACGCGGGGGGGTCTGTCAAGAAAATCTTGGAAAATTCAGGAGAAGCCCCGCTCCGCTCGCCGAAGGGCCGGGACGGACATCGCCGGCCTGCAAGATTTTATAGATTGACAGGACGAAGAGATTGCAGGTATCCCATCTTGGTCGCGGAAAATTGAAAATGCGGATTCAATTTTCAAGCCCGGCGTGCGAAGCAGGCAGGGTTGTTGGAGCGGCGGCTTGTCAAGGTTGCGGCGAACCCATTGTTGCGGAGCGGCGAAATGACGGATGAAGAAACCATGGATGAAATCCTGGACGGAAGCCTGAAAATCCGCCAGAGCGCGAGAGGCTACCGGTTCACGCTGGATTCTCTCATGCTGGCGGGCTTTGCTTCGGTAAAACCCCGGTCCGTCAATCTGGATCTGGGCTGCGGCAACGGAATTCTCGCGCTGGTCATGGCTAGACGGTATCCGCTGACCCGCTGGGTCGGTCTGGAGATTCAGGAAGGACCGGCAAAGCTGGCCCGCGGAAATGTGGAGCAAAATGGCCTGGAGCGGCGCGTCACGATTGTCTCGGGCGATGCCCGGGACGTGAAGAGGATTTTTTCACCCCGTTCGTTTGACAATGTCCTTTTCAATCCGCCCTATCGAAAAATTTCTTCCGGCAGAATGAATCCGCTCTCCGAAAAAGCGATTGCCCGCCACGAGCTTCAGGGATCGCTGGCGGATTTTCTGGCGGCGTCGAGGATTCTGCTCAAGCCGAAAGGGCGGGTCTTTACGATTTATCCGGCGACCCGGCTGGCGGAGCTGGTCAGCCTGTTTCGCAAAACGGACATCGAGCCCAAGCGAATGAAGCTGGTGTTTTCCGATGTGTCATCCGACGCGGAGTTTGTGATGGCGGAAGGAAGAAGCGGCTCCCGTGAAGAGCTGAAAATGGAGCCGCCGCTTTACATTTACGAAGCGCAAAATATCTATACGCAGGAGATGAAGAAGCTTTTCAGCGACCTTGCGGCTCCTCCCGAAGCCTGCGGCGGGTGATTTCCGCCTGCATGACCCGTTTGACGATTTCGGCCAGTTCCCGGTCTTTCAGCGTTTCGGTGCATTCGGCGATGATCCTTTTGTCCCTCTCCTTCAGCATCAGTTTTGGCGGGACGGCCCGGCGCCCTTTGCCCTTGCGGGCGGGATTGTATCCGACGGTAAAGTGAATCTCCCGCACGGTCGTTTTCCCCGCCAGTTCGTTGATTTTTTTCCGGATATCTTCTTTCATGAAATGAAGCTGCTGCACCCAGACCGAGGAGGTCGTTTTTACAAAGAGAGTGCCCGCGCGCCATCCGTCGGGGCAGGTTTGCTGGGCGATTTTTGGGCCGACCGCTTTTGGCCACAGCTTGAACAGGGAATTTTCCTCCAGTTTTCCGGCCAGGCCTCTTTTCTTCATCGCGGCAAGGAGGATGTCGCCTACGGATTGTAAATGTCCCTTAAAATATTTTCTCATCTTTTCCTGCATACGTTTGACGCGGCATCGTTCGGGTGCACCGGAGGTTACTCAGGACATGAAAAGAGACGCCGGGGCCTCCTTCCGCGGGGACGGCTGCTCCAAGATCTTCCGCAATTTCCCGGCCAGTTCGCTCATCGTGAAAGGCTTCTGGATGAAGCCGCTGCAGCCGCGCTCCATGATTTTTCCGGCCTGGCCGTTCAGGCTGTAGCCGCTGGAGAGCAAAACCCTGGCGTCCGGATTGATCTGCCGAATGGCGGTGAAGACCTCTGAGCCGTTCATGTCCGGCATGACCATATCCAGAATGACCAGATCCACCCGCTTCTGCTCCCGCCGGTAGAGGTCTATCGCGGCGGCGCCGTTGGGAACGGTGATCACCCGGTAGTTCAAGGTTTTCAGCATTTCGCCGGCCACGTTCAACACCATGGCTTCATCGTCCACGACCAGGATCGTTTCCCTGCCGGATGACCTCTCCGGGGCGGACTCTGCTTCCGTCCGTTGATGGTTTTGGGCCTGATGCGCTAAGGCCGGCAAATAAATATTGAAGGTCGAGCCCTGCCCTTTTTCCGAATAGACGTTGATGAAACCGTTGTGATTTTTGATGATGCCGTAAACGGAAGCCAGGCCCAGCCCGGTGCCCCGCCCCATTTCTTTGGTGGTGAAAAAAGGCTCAAAAATTCTTTCCCGGGTTTTCTCATCCATTCCGACGCCGGTGTCCGTCACGGAGATTTTGACATAGCGGCCTCCCTTGCCGCTGAAGTCTTTAAAGCGATTTTCGTCCACGATCATATTCTTCGTTTCAAGGTGCAGATCCCCGCCGGCGGGCATGGCCTGCCAGGCGTTAATGAACAGATTCACCAGCACCTGCTCAATCTGCGCCGGATCGATTTCCGTCAGCCAGAGCGGGTCTTCAAAATGGCGGTGAATGTTGATCTCCTTTTTGGTTCGTCCCATAGTCTGGGACGTCTGATGAATCAGGTCGTTCAGATCCACGCTTTTGACTTCATGCTTTCCGCCGCGGGCAAAGCCGAGCAGTTGCTTTGTGAGCCCCGCGCCGCTGACGACCAGGGTTTCGATCGTCCGGATATGTTCGTAATTGGGATCGCCGGGGTGAAGATTCAAAAGCGCCAGAGAGGTGTGGCCCTGAATGCCCATGAGCAGATTGTTGAAATCATGAGCGATGCCTCCGGCCAGCGTGCCGATGGATTCCATTTTTTGCGCCTGCAGCAGTTTTGCCTCCGCCTTTTTTTGCCGGGTAATATCGCGCATGAAGTTCAGCGTCGCCGGATCATTATCCCATTGCATCAGGACGCTGTTGGCGGCCACCCAGATCGTCGATTCGTCCTTGCGAACCATTCGGAACCGGTTGTTTAACGACGGTTCGCTTCCCTGAAGAACGGACTGCTGCCGCTCGGCGATCATGTCGCGATCCTCGGCAATCACCAGGTCGAGGAAAGGCATGGCCTGAAGATCAGTCAGCGGATACCCCAGCATCTTTTCCGTACGGCTGTTGGCAAAGCTGATTTTCCCGCCGCTGACGATAAAAATCGCCTCGCTGGAATATTCGATCAACCGGCGGTATGTTTCCTCGGATTTTCTCAGCGCTTCTTCCGCTTCCCTTCTCGGGGTGATGTCCTTGGAGACAACCGCCACGGCCAGGATGCGTTCAGGGCGGGCGGAGTCGCGCACCGGGCTGAAGGTGCGCAGAAAATACCGGCCGTCCCGCAAGCTGTGGTGCTCGTCGAAATCGGATTGGCCCGTTTGATAGACGCTTTGGATCTTGAGCTCGAATTTGGCGTTTTGCTCGGGCGAGTGAATGTCTTTGTAGGAAAGCCCGGCGACTTCATTTTGAGGCATTTTCAGGCGCCTGGCATGGTTCTGGTTGATAAACAGGTAGCGGCAGTCGGAATCCACCAGGTACAGGGAATCGCTGGTGGAGTCCACCAGGTTGCGGTATTGATTTTCGACAGCCTGCTGTTCGTTCACTTTCCGGGACAGCAGGGCGACTTTCTGCTCCAGTTCCTCGTAGGTCGGTTTAGCGTTCATGAAGGTTCCCGCGCCTCTCACGTCATTAATTTTTTCAACTTTCCGGCGAAAATGTCATAGGTCCGCTCATCAAATAAAACATGGCGAATCAGCTTCAGCTCCGCGCTGCTGCGCGCAAACTCGAGGCAGGTTTGAAGCGCCAGGGAGGCGGCTTCGTGCACCGGGTATCCGTAAACCCCGCAGCTGATGGCCGGAAAGGAGATGCTGCCGACGCCTTTTTTGACGGCCAGCTTGAGGCTGTTTCGGTACGCCGAAGCCAGCAGGGCCGCCTCGCCTCGTCCTCCGCCGCGGTACACGGGGCCGACGGTATGGATGACATAGCGGGCTTTGAGATTGCCGCCGGTCGTGATGACGGCCTCGCCGACGGGACAGCCGCCGATTTTGCGGCATTCGGCCATGATGGCGGGTCCTCCGGCGCGGTGAATGGCCCCGTCAACGCCCGCGCCGCCCGAAAGTGTGCTGTTGGCGGCGTTGACGATGGCGTCGGTTTCTTCCTCGGTGATGTCTGCGCAAACGATTTCGATCACGGTTTGGTTCACTGTGATTTGCATGCTCATTCCTCCGCGGGGATGGGGGTTCCCTCTCCGTAAACCAGCATCCGGTAGGTTTTTTCGATACGGTCCCAGTTTTCTTCGCGGTCCATCGACCAGTATCGTCCGATCACGGACACGACCTGCCCGATTCCCAGCGAGCGGCATTTTTCCTCCACCTGCCGAATATAGCGCGCGCCGCTTTCGGCCTGCTCGCCGCGCCGCCCCAGCATGGAATGAAGATACAGCTCGGAGACGCCCTGCTCTGCAGCCATGTCCATCAGGGCAAACAGATGTTCGATGGACCCGTGCGAGCTGAAAAAAGACACGATGCCCATGAGGTGCAGCGCACGGCGGTTTTGCCGGGCCAGGTTCATGGCGCGCGTGAAAGCCGGGTTTCGGTGAAAATCCCTGCGGGCAATCGACTGATCGATCATCAGGCGGTCGGAATAGATCCGCCGGCCCGCGCCGATGTGCAGATGCCCCGCTTCGGAGTTGCCCACGGTCCCGGCGGGAAGCCCCACGGCCAAACCGGAGGCGGCCAGCCGCGCATGGGGGTAATCCCGAAGCAGCCGGTCCATCACCGGCGTTTCGGCGCAGGCGATCAGGTTGCCCTTTTGGCTGTCGCAAAGCCCCCAGCCGTCTAAAATAAGCAGAAGCAGACGGGAAGCGGGGGCGAGGGAAGGAGGCTTTTCCTGAATCAAAGACGATCCGGTCATGGAATCGGGGACGGGCAGGCCCAGCAAATCCAGAATCGTCGGCGCGATGTCGGTCAGTTCTCCTTCGGGTTTCAGGGCGGGTTTTTGTTCCGGGTGCAGAAGAATGAAGGGCACGGGGCTGTCCGTGTGTCCGGTATCCACGCCGCCGTCCGGATACAGCCATTTTTCCACGGTGCCGTGATCCGCGGTGACGATGACGGTCATGTTCCGGCGAAGCGCCTGCTCCACGAGCAATCCGGCGTGCCGGTCCACCGCCGAAACCGCCCGAAGGATCGCCGGTTCGTTTTCAATATGGCCGACGACGTCCACGTTCGGGAAGTTGACGACGATGAAACGGCAGGAGGGGTCCTGAATTTTGGCCCCTGCCGCGCGCGTGATTTCATCGATGGACATTTCGGGCGCTTCGTCGAACAGCCTGACGTCCTTGCGCGTCGGGACAACGATTCGTTCTTCTTTCGGCAGGGGATCGCTTTTCTTCCCGTTGAAGAAATAGCTGACATGCACGGCTTTTTCCGCTTCCGTTATTTTTGCCTGCGCGAGGCCGTGCGCTGCGATGATGTCGCTCAGAGTGTCGGAAAGGACGCCCTGGGGAGGAAATGCGACGTCGGCGTTCAGCCCTTTGGAATACTCGATCATGGTGGCGAAGTGCACGGGGAGCGCCGGGTGAACGGGGAATTCCCGGAAGTTTTCTTCCGTGAAGCTGCGGGTCAGTTCAATTTCGCGCTCTCCGCGAATATTGTAGAAAATGATGGAGTCACCCGGCTGGATTCTTCCCAGCGGGGCCTGCTTTTGATCGACCAGAACCAGCGGAAGGAGCGTTTCGTCTTCCTTTCCCTGCGCGTAGGCGCCAAGGACGGCCCGGGACATGGGAAATGTCTTTTCAGAGCTCATCGAAAATTCCGGCTAAACGTTGAATGATATCGGGCAGGCTATGTAACGAAATAATGTCGAACTGTAAAGGAAAAAAATATCCGTCCGGCGGGCCATGAGCGATTTGAACTTGAAAATTAAGCGCTTGAATGATAGAGGCCCTCAGAAATCGTTAAGAAGGCTCTATGGTTCAGGTACTGCTCAAAGGAAGAGAAAAACAGCAGGAAAATTTGTATGAAGAACTGTTGCGGGAGAGGGCGGCGGTTCTTGCCAGGGCGGGTTTTGCCGTCGAGGACGCGCTTGAGAAACTGGAGAAGCTTGACCGGCGCATCGGAGAAATGATGAACCGCTGCCAGTCGCTGCAAACCGGCTCGCCTGTCGGTGCGCATCCGCGGGAACAGCAGTCGGTTTTTGAAGAAATCGACGAAATCATTGATCAATTTAACGCAACCTGCCAAAAAGCCGAGCTTCAGTATTATTATTTGATCGTGACCCGTGAAGCCCTTGGGTTGCGCCGTCACGAAACGGTGCAGAAATTCTACCGGATTCCCTCTAAAAAGAAAAAGATGCGAGCGCTTTAATGGACAGGTATAAAAAACAGCGCATTCGAATGGTGGAAGCGCAGATTCGCGCCCGTGCCGTACGGGACGAAAGCGTTTTGAAGGTAATGGAGACGGTTCCGCGTCACCTTTTTGTGGACGAAGGGCTGATTAACCAGGCCTACAGCGACAATCCGCTGCCCATCGGGGAGCGGCAGACGATTTCTCAACCCTACATTGTCGCCCTGATGACGCAGGCCCTGGAGCTCAAAGGCATGGAGCGGGTTCTGGAAATCGGCACGGGATCCGGCTACCAGACGGCCATTCTGGCCAAACTGGCCGACCGGGTCTTTTCCATCGAGCGCGTGGCCGTGCTGGCCTCGCGGGCCCGCCGAATCCTGGACCAGCTGAATTGCTACAATGTCGCCATTCGCGTCGGCGACGGGTCCTACGGGTGGAAGGAGGAGGCGCCTTTCGACGCGATCATTACGACCGCCGCCGCCCCGCAGCTTCCCCGGCATCTGCTCGATCAGCTTGCTGTCGGGGGCAGAATGGTGGTGCCGGTTGGCGGCCGGGAGGCGCAGACGCTTTATAAAATTACCCGCTCGTCCGAAAATCCGTCCGAGCTGAAAAGGGAAGACCTGGGGGGCTGCCGCTTTGTCAGCCTGATCGGAGAGAGCGGATGGAAAGAATGAGCCGGCACATTCTCCCCCGCCGGCATTTTGCCGTTTTCAGACGCCGGTATTTTGGGGCGTACTTGATTTTGTCCATGCTGGTGCTTCTGATGCCCGCCGGGTGCGCGAATTCCCAGGTGCACAGGAGCCAGGCCAGCGGCGTTTATCACATCGTCAAAAAGGGGGAAACCCTGTACGGCATCGCCCGCGCTTATTCAGCCAGCCTGCAGGACGTGGCGGAAATCAATAACATCGAGGATGTCTCCAACATCCGCGAAGGGGCCGTCATTTTTATTCCCAACGCCGATCAGGTGATCGAAGACGTTTTGGTATCCTCGGGGAAAGCCGCCGCGGACGAGAAACCATCCGTCAGGAAACCGCCTCCCGTTTCCGCCGAAGTTTTGCCGCCGCCGGGAAAAATCCCCGCAAAACCGGCCAAACCATCCCGACCGGAGGTCCAATCCGTTCCGCCCGGACCGAAATCGGAAAAAACAAAAGCGCCCGTTGAGGAAAAACCGCAAATTTCGGAAGAAAAAGTGGTGATGGATAAAGGCCGGTTTGCGTGGCCCGCCAGGGGATCCGTGAAAACCCGCTTTGGAATTCAGCCGAACAAAACCTACCATAACTGGATCAAAATCGCCTGTCCGGCCGGGACAAGGGTGAAAGCGGCGGCCTTCGGGACCGTTATTTTCTCGGCCAATTTAAAGGATTTCGGCGAAACCGTGATTATCCGGCATGAGAAAGACTTCGCGACAGTCTATACGCACCTGAAAAAAAGATCCGTCCAGGCGGACCAGGATGTGGGGATTGGCCAGACCATTGGACTCGCCGGAAGAGCCGATGAAGCGGGGGAAACGTACTTCAATTTTGAAATCCGCCTCAAGGGCAAAGCCCGGAATCCCCTGTTCTATCTGCCTTGAATGACCGCCGTTTAGGCCTCTCCAAAACATTTCTGAAGTATTTCAGTAAATTGTATTAATCATTGACTAAATCAAGCAAAAGTGATAATGTTCAACGTTCTTAAGAAAGGCAGGGAAATGTCCAATGTTTAAAGTAGGTGATTTGGCCGTTTATCCGGCTCAGGGCGTTGGCGTCATTGAAGCTATTGAAAATAGAGAGGTTATGGGAAAGAAACAGCCCTTTTATGTGATGAAAATCATGGGCAACGGCATGAAGATCATGATTCCGACCAATTCCGCCAAGGCGGTTGGGCTCAGGGAAGTCATTCTGGAGAAAGAAATACCCAAGGTTTACGAGATCCTGCGCAACAAAGACGTTACCATAGACAAACAAACCTGGAACAAGCGATACCGGGAGTACCTGGAGAAGATCAAAACCGGGTCTGTTTTCGAAATTGCAAGTGTTTTAAGGGACTTGTTCATTTTAAAAAGCGACAAAAACCTTTCTTTCGGCGAGCGGAAGATGATGGATACCGCAAAAAATCTGCTCGTAAAGGAAATTTCCGTCGCCACGAACGCGCAGGAAGCCAAGGTTGAACGCGATTTGCAGATGATTTTCACGGTGCAGTAGCAAGCGGGTGCGTGGTCTGTCTCTTTTTCGCTCTTTGAAAACTGAAAATGGACAAACCCTATTTCCCTGAATCGTTTACGGCCCCTCCACGGTCAACAAGCAGTACGGAAGCATGATTCGCTCATTTCATTCCTGATTCATCATTATCCATTGAATTTATTTTGAAGGGAGGTGATACGATTGATCGTAAGAGCTTTACTGATTTTGATTTGTTCGGTTAGCGGTTATTTCATCGCCTACCACACGATGGCGGCAGCCGGCTCCTACGCTGTTTTTCAGGCAATTTTCGGCTTAATTATAGGCTTGGTCGTTGCGATGCTGGTTATTCGGATCGAACGAGATATCCGCAGACAGTCCGTAAGGACCATCGCAGGCGGCGTAGCCGGCATGATCACCGGCCTCCTGATCGCGCTGATCATCGGCTTTGGATTGAACATGATCATCCGAATTCCGCCCAATCAGCAGATTGTTCCATGGATTTACCTGCTTATGATCGGCATTCTGGGGTACCTGGGACTGGTGATCGGCTCGAAAAAGGCGGAGGAAATCAGCTTCCGCACTACGGATTCGAGGAAGCTGATGGATCACCGCCTGCTGGACACCAGCGTGATCATCGACGGAAGAATCGCGGACATCTGCGATACGGGTTTCGTTGACGGAGAGCTGATCGTTCCGCGTTTTGTCTTGAACGAGCTGCAGTTTATCGCGGATTCTTCGGATTCCATGAAGCGCTCCAGGGGCCGCCGCGGACTGGATGTTCTCAACCGGATGCAGAAAAGCACGGCCATCAATATTGAAATTGTCGAGCAGGATTTTCCCAAAATTAAAGGCGTGGACGGGAAACTGGTGGCCCTGGCTCAGAAATTGAACGCCAAACTGCTGACCAACGACTACAACCTGAACAAGGTTGCCGAACTGCAGGGCGTGCGCGTCCTCAACGTCAACGAACTGGCCAACGCCATGAAGCCGGTGGTCCTGCCCGGAGAGCAGATGACGGTGAAAATTATCCGGGAAGGCAAGGAACAGGGCCAGGGCGTCGGCTATCTGGACGACGGGACCATGATTATCGTGGACAGCGCGCAGAAAATGATCAACATGACCGTCGATGTCATCGTGACCAGCGTGCTGCAGACGACGGCCGGCCGAATGATCTTCACGGAGCTGAAGGAAGCCGCCGACAGGAAAAGCGGCAATGCATAGGCATCTTTAAGCGCAGGTTTTTTGGCCGGGAAGAAAGATATCCTGAACAGGCCCGGAAAATGGTTTTCCGGGCCTGTTTTTGCAAGAGATTCGCTATGAAAACCGTGGCCATTATTCCCGCCGGCGGCTCAGGCAGAAGGGCCGGCGCATCAATCGCCAAGCAGTACCTCCTGCTCCACGGGGTGCCCCTGCTGGCGCGCACGCTTCGCGTGTTTCAGAACGCGGAGGCAATTTCCGCCATCGTGCTGGTCGTGCCGACGCCGGATGTCGAATCCGTCCGGGAGCGGATCGTGGAGAAGTACAGCCTCACCAAAGTGGCCGCCGTTGTCGCCGGAGGCGGGGAGCGTCAGGATTCCGTCGCCAGCGGCCTGCGGGCCGTTCCGCCGGACTGCGACATCGTCATGGTTCACGACGCCGTAAGGCCGTTTGTCACGGGGGAAATGATCGACCGGGTTGCGGCCGCGGCAGCCTGTTGCGGCGCCGCTTCGCTGGGCGTCCCGGCGAAAGATACGATCAAGGAAACGACCGATGACGGCATCGTCACGAGAACGTTTCCCCGGAGCCGTTTGTGGCAGACGCAGACGCCCCAGGCGTTTGCCTGCGACCTGTTGCGCCGCGCGCATGCGTCGGCAAAAGAGGATCACTATTACGGAACGGATGATGCGTCACTGGTGGAAAGAATCGGCGCAAAAGTCCAAATGATCGCGGGATCCGGTGAAAATATGAAAATTACAACGCCCGAAGATATGAAGATGGCGGAGTCCCTGCTCTGCGCCGGAAGAGGAGAGCGGATCCGCCGCCCAAGCGGATTGGGTTACGACAGCCATCGGTTCGCGAAAGACCGGAAACTAGTCCTGGGCGGCGTGGACATTCCCTTTGACCGGGGGCTTGCGGGGCACTCCGATGCCGACGCGCTTCTGCATGCCGTCTGTGACGCGCTTCTGGGCATGGCCGGTGAAGGAGACATCGGCCGGCATTTTCCGGATCACGATCCCGCTTATAAAAATATTTCCAGCCTCATCCTTTTGGAACGGGTCGGAAAGATGGTCGAGTCCAGAGGTGTGAGCATTGAGAACATTGACGCGACTCTCGTGCTGGAGAAGCCCAGGCTGGCGCCCTACGCGCAGGCCATGGCGGCCAACATCGCCCGTGTACTGAAGATTCCGGAAACGGCCGTGAACATCAAAGCCAAGACCAACGAGGGAATGGGCTTTACGGGCCGCGGAGAGGGAGTGGCCGTGTGGGCGGTGGCCTCAGGCGCGGAAAGGATCGCGGATGGAGAATAAGGCCAGAGTCCGTTTTGCTCCGTCTCCCACCGGAGAGCTGCATGTGGGCAATGCGCGCACCGCTTTGTTCAACTGGATGTTCGCCCGGCACGAAGGCGGCCGCTTCATTCTTCGGATTGAAGACACGGATGAATCCCGCAGCGATTCGGCCTACCAGACCAGTCTGCTGGAGGACTTGAAATGGCTGGGCCTCACCTGGGACGAAGGCCCGGACATCGGCGGCGGCTATGGCCCTTACCGTCAGAGTGAGCGGCTGGACCTCTACGAGGCACACCTTAAAAAACTGGTGGACGCGGACCTGGCGTACCCCTGCTACTGCACGGAAGAAGAGCTGGAAGAGGAGCGCCAGACGCTGATTCTCGCCAAGCGCATGCCGCGCTACCTGGGGAAATGCCGCAATCTCAGCGCAGGCGAACGCGAAGCGCTGGCCGCGTCCGGCCGGAAGCCTTCCTGCCGTTTCAAGGTTCCCCGGACAACGATCGAATTTAATGACCTGATCCGCGGGCCGATCCGGTTTGAAGGCGAAGCCATGGGCGATTTTATCATCGTGCGGTCCAACGGAATGCCCGCCTACAACTTTGCCGTAGTCATCGACGACCACCGGATGGCGGTCACGCATGTCATCCGCGGCGAAGACCATTTGTCCAATACGGCCCTGCAGATCATGCTGTATCGGGCCTTAGGATTTGAGCCGCCGGCTTTTGCCCACCATTGTCTGATTCTGGGCAAGGACCACGCCAAACTCAGCAAGCGCCACGGTTCCGTATCCGTGGGCGAATTCCGCAGACAGGGATTTCTGCCCGAAGCGCTGATTAATTATCTCGGGCTTCTGGGAAGTTCCTTTGCCGGAGGAAGGGAAATCCTTTCGCGCGACGAAATGATCGATGCGTTTTCTCTCTCTCGGGCGTCCAGAAGCGGCGCGGTCTTTGATGAAGACAAACTCCGGTGGCTCAACGCCGCCTACATCCGCAAAACCTCAACGGAAGATCTGCTCAGGAAGCTTGAGCCTTTTTTGCGCGCCGCGGGCTTTCGGCCGGAAACGCTTGACGCCGCCTGGCTTAAAAACGTTCTGGAAACCGTGAAAGGTGAATTGACGACGCTCGCGGAGATCGGCGCTCACATCGATCTGTTTTTCGATGAACGCTATTCCCTGTCTGATGAAGCTCGAAGGCTGCTGGCGGCGCCGGGCGCCCGCGAGGTGGTCGGGGCTTTCGGCGATTATCTGGAGCGGGCCGAAGACAATGCCGGGGATATTTACGCCGCGGCGATCCGGCACGCAAAGGAAAAATCCGGCGCAAAAGGAAGGGATTTGTTCATGCCCGTCCGGGCGGCGCTGACCGGAAAATTGAAAGGTCCGGAACTCGACCGGGTTTTTGCCGTTCTGGGCGTGGATTCCGCCCGCGGCAGATTTCAGCAGGTGAAAAAAACATTGGGCATCTGAAAGGGCGGCGTTCGCATTCGCTGGTTTGCCTTTTATTGTTTTCTTCGGGTTGCCGGATCATCCCCGAACCCGCCTCAAAGAAAGCCGATCACCCGCTGAAACAGTTCGTCTGCCTCCTGAGCTTATGAACCACGGCAAATCATAACCAATGCTGATGACGATTTCGGGGCGGATTTACCGGAGCGTGGAAGAAGGGCATGGATAGCGGGAAGCGGAATTTTGATCAGGATGCGGCGCGGTGGGATTTGAATCCAGGAAGGGTGAAGGCGGCGGAGGAGATCAGCCGCGCGATCCTGCGGGAAATCCCATGGACGCCAGATCTGGATGTCCTCGATTTTGGCTGTGGGACGGGGCTTATCACGCTGGCGCTGCAGCCTTATGTCCGCTCCATCACCGGCGTGGACAGCTCACAAGGCATGCTGGACATTTTAAACCGGAAAATATCCGAAAGGAATCTCACTAATGTCATCACCCGTCATGTGGATTTGGATCAGGGGGATGTCCTTTCCGGGGCATTTCATCTGACGGTCAGCAGCATGACCCTTCACCATATTCGGGAGGTGGGGCCGCTTTTAAAGCAGTTTCACCGTATTCTTCATTCTTCCGGCCTCTTGTGCATCGCGGATCTGGACGAAGACGGCGGGCGGTTTCACACCTCCAACGATGGAGTTTTTCATTTCGGTTTTGATCGACAAAAGCTTGTCGGGCAATTCGAAAACGCGGGATTTCAAAACGTCCACGCCGTTCAGGCGGCTTCGATTGAGAAGTTGATTGCGGGCGGCATGCACACCTTCACCGTTTTTCTGATGATCGGGATGAAATAGGCATAACAGGCGTTTACCGGTTGCCGGTCAGAACAAAAGCCGCCCGGTAGTAAGGGTGCGGATATTGGGCCTTCACTTTGATTTGCGCCTGCCGAAGGGCTTCGTCCCAGGACATTTGGGAGAGGTTCGAATCAAAGGCCACCATCAGATCGCGCGTGGCCCGATCGTCCACCTGTCACTCGATTCCTGTTGGCATTTTGGAAAGAAATATGCTCTGATGTCAATCCTAAATCAAGGAGAAAAGCATTGTGAAAAAGAGCAAGACCAGCTTCTTCTGCCAGCACTGCGGGTACATGTCGCCCAAGTGGCTGGGCAAGTGCCCGTCCTGCAACGGCTGGAACTGCTTTGCTGAAGAACTGGTGACGGATCCGGATTCGGGCGGCCGCCCCGACCTGGTGTTCGGGGGCAAGCCTCTTCCTATTTTCGACATTCCGGCCGAGGAGGGAATGCGAACGGTCACCGGCATCGCTGAAATCGACCGGGTGCTGGGCGGAGGCATTGTCAGCGGCTCGGCGATTCTCCTCGGCGGCGAACCGGGCATCGGCAAATCGACGCTGATGCTGCAGGTGATGAAAAATCTGGCGATGAGCGGGCGGAAAGTGCTCTACGTTTCCGGTGAGGAGTCCGCCTCCCAGATCAAGCTGCGCGCCGACCGGATTGGCGCCCAGGCCAAGGATCTGCTGGTGCTGGTGGAAGTGTCCCTGGAAAAAATTCTGGAGCAGATCCGGAAAATCGAACCGGCCATCGTGGTGATCGATTCCGTGCAGACCGTTTATTCCAGCGATCTGATGTCCGCGCCGGGCAGCGTGGGGCAGGTACGCGAAGCCTCGTCCCGTCTTATTCTTGCCGCCAAGAAAAGTTCCATTCCCTTGTTTTTGGTCGGCCATGTAACGAAAGACGGTTCGATTGCCGGGCCAAAAGTGCTGGAACACATGGTGGATACGGTTTTGTATTTTGAGGGCGATTCCGGGCACGCCTACCGGATTGTCCGCAGCATTAAAAATCGCTTCGGACCCGCCAACGAAATCGGTGTTTTTGAAATGCGCGACCGCGGGCTTCAGGAAGTGTCCAACCCTTCGGCTTTTTTTCTGGCGGAACGGCCGGAAAACGCTCCCGGATCGGTGGTGCTGGCAAGCCTCGAAGGCACCCGTCCGATTCTGGTGGAAATCCAGGCGCTGGTGAGCGCATCCAATTTGGGCATGCCCAGGCGGACGGCCATTGGCGTGGACCACAACAGGGTGTCGCTTCTGGTGGCCGTGCTGGATAAAATATGCGGCCTTCACCTGGGCGGATCGGATATTTTCCTGAACGTCGCGGGCGGCGTTCGTGTGGAAGAGCCGGCCGTGGATTTGGCTGTTGTCTCGGCCATGGCGTCCAGCTTTCTGGACCGGCCGGTGGACGCCCGGACGGTGATTCTGGGGGAAGTCGGCCTCACGGGTGAGGTGCGGGCCGTCTCGCAGATTGAAACACGGGTGAAGGAAGCTGCCCGTCTGGGTTTTAACCGCTGCATCGTGCCCAAAACCAGCACCGCTTCTCTGACCAAGACGGCAAAAATGGAAATTCGGGCGATCGTTTCCCTGAAAGAACTGCTGGAAACTCTTTTCTGAGGACTTCACAAAAAATTCCTTAAAAATAGTATGCCCATGCCTTGACAGAGGTGAAATCGTGCATAAAATAGCGCCGCTTAAACGCTATATTAAAAAATAAATATTATAAGGAAGAAAGGAGAAGAAATAGTATGAAAATCAGACCTTTACAGGATAGAATCATTGTAAAACGTTTGGAGGAGGAAACCAAGACAAAGGGTGGCATCATCATTCCCGACTCAGCCAAGGAAAAACCGATTGAAGGTAAAGTTATTGCCGTTGGTAAGGGCAAAAAGACTGAGGACGGCAAACTGATCGCTCTGGACGTTAAAGTGGGGGACAAAGTCCTTTTCAGCAAATACGGCGGCACCGAAGTCAAAATTGACGGCGAAGAATACCTGATCATGAGAGAAGACGACATTCTGGGCGTTATTGAAAAATAAGAAAATATAAGGAGGAGACGATACAATGGGAGCAAAAATACTTCTTTACGATGAAGAAGCAAGAAAATCGGTTTTGAAGGGCGTCAACACCCTGGCCGATGCCGTGAAGGTAACTCTCGGCCCGAAGGGCCGCAATGTTATTATTGACAAGAGCTTTGGTTCACCCACCGTGACGAAAGACGGCGTAACCGTTGCCAAAGAAATCGAACTGGAAGACAAGTTTGAAAACATGGGCGCGCAGATGGTCAAGGAAGTGGCCAGCAAGACGAGTGACGTCGCCGGTGATGGTACCACCACCGCCACGCTTTTGGCTCAGGCCATCTACCGCGAAGGTGTTAAAGCCGTTGCGGCAGGCTCCAACCCCATGGATGTCAAACGCGGCATCGACAAAGCCGTTGAACTTGTTGTCAAAGAGCTCAGCAAGATGAGCAAACCCACCAAGGATCAAAAAGAAATCGCCCAGGTCGGCACCATTTCCGCAAACAATGATGAAACCATCGGTAACATCATTGCCGGCGCCATGGACAAGGTCGGCAAGGAAGGCGTCATCACGGTTGAAGAAGCCAAAGGCCTCGAGACCGAACTGGAGATCGTCGAAGGGATGCAGTTTGACCGCGGCTATCTTTCTCCCTACTTTGTAACCAATGCCGACAAGATGCTGGTGGCCCTCGAAGACGTATTAATTCTGATTTACGAAAAGAAAATCAGCGGCATGAAGGACCTGCTGCCGATTCTGGAACAAATCGCCAAGATGGGCAAACCGTTGCTCATCATCGCCGAAGACATCGAAGGTGAAGCGCTGGCCACCCTGGTCGTCAACAAGATCCGCGGCACGCTGCATGTGGCAGCCGTCAAAGCCCCCGGCTTCGGCGACCGCCGCAAGGCCATGCTCGAAGATATCGCCATCCTTACCGGCGGCAAGATGATCTCCGAAGACATGGGCTACAAACTGGAAAACGTGAAACTGGAAGATCTGGGACGTGCCAAGAAAATCACCATCGATAAAGACAACACCACCATCATCGACGGCGCAGGCAAACGCGCCGAACTGGAAGGCCGCGTCAAGCAGATCCGCGCTCAGATCGATGAGACCACCTCTGATTATGATCGCGAGAAACTTCAGGAAAGGCTGGCCAAGCTGGTCGGCGGCGTTGCCGTGATTAAAGTCGGCGCCGCAACCGAAACCGAAATGAAGGAAAAGAAAGCCCGCGTGGAAGATGCTCTGCATGCCACCCGCGCCGCCGTGGAAGAAGGTATCGTTCCCGGTGGCGGAGTTGCTTATCTGCGCACATTGCCTGCATTGCTGAAGCTGGCCCTGGAAGGCGATGAGCAGATCGGCGTCAACATCGTCAAGAAAGCGATTGAAGAACCGATCAAAATGATCGCCCAAAATGCCGGCCTCGAAGGCAGCATCGTAGTCGAGAAAGTCAAGGAGAAGAAGGGTTCCTATGGTTTCAACGCCCGCACCGACGTGTATGAAGATATGATCGCGGCCGGTGTCATTGACCCCACCAAGGTGACACGCTTCGCTCTGCAGAACGCGGCCTCCGTTGCGGCGCTGCTTCTGACCACGCAGTGCATGATCGCCGACAAACCCGAAGAGAAGGGCGCCGGCGGCGGAATGCCCGGTATGCCTCCCGGCGGCGGGTATCCCGGAATGGGAATGTAGAAAAACAGCCGTAGGGAACGGTCGCGACCGTTCCCTACAGGGTAAAAAGCAAAGCCCCTTGTCCGTCCGGACAAGGGGCTTTTTATTTTGTTTATTTTGATTGAAGCAGCTTTCCCCTGATTTGATTGGACAGAACGTACCAGCGCTGAACGCTGTTTTCCAGACGATAGTAGTGCAGAATGTAGGCAGCCGAAAGGATCAGAAGCAGGGCGGTGAGCAGGATATACGGCACCGTGAAATGGATGATCGTCCATCCGAAGGCCAGGAGGAAGAAAAGACAGACAAACATCATCGTGATCAGATGGGCCAGGCGTTCCTGCTGCACCCAGGATATTTGCTTGTCGTGATAGACCAGCAGTTCGGCAAGTGTTTCTTTTTCCGGATGGCCTGCCAGCAATTCCCTGACGTAGGTTTCATGCCGCTCGATAAAGTCGATCATTCCTTGTCTCCCTCTTTTTCGTCCGTCACTTTTGCAAAGACCACTTCGGTTTCACGGGTTTGTTTTTCCCGCACCGCCGCATACTGGCCTTCGCGGGCGGCGGGGTCCTGGCGGTAGTAATTTTTCAAAACCCGGTACAGCTCCGGCGCGGCCCTCCTCATGCGCAGCGGCTGGTCAAAAAAATGTTCCGTGGCGACGGCGAAAAACTCGGCTTCATCTTTCGCGCCGTATTCGTCCAGGAATGTCCGTTTTCCTCTTTCCACATTCTTCAGGAGCTTTCGGTACTCGCGTGAACAGGTTTTGACCCAGTCACGGTATTCCGCGCGGTCTCTCAGTCGGGGGGTGCCGTCCGCGACGCCATCCTGCATGTCCAGTTTATGGGCGAATTCATGATAAACCACGTTGTAGCCGTATCCGGCATAACGGATACTTTCCAAAACGGCGTCCCAGACCAGGAGGACCGGACCCTGTTCGAAAGCCTGTCCGCTGATGGGACCCGGGGTTTCCAGCGGCGCCTGCGCGGTTTCAAAAAAACCGATCTTTTGTTCGGGAAGGACCCGTTCGGAAGGATAGACCAGGATGGATTCAACGTTTTCATAGTCGCCGCCGGGAAGGTTCAGAATCAGAAGACAGGCCATAGCGGAAATAGTGACGCGAATTTCGTCCGTGAGCGCTAGGCCGCCGCATCCCTCCCAGTTTTTTTCAGCCATGAACACGGCGATCCGTTCGCAAAGACGCTTTTGTTCGTCTTCATTGAGCATTCGGTAATGCGCCATCCTCTTTTGAATGATGTTTTCCCATTCGAAGGGAAAAGGCGCCTCCAGGATCTTTTTCCGCCGTTTTTTCGTCAGCCAGCCAAACATCGCGGTCCCCCGTTCAACGGTTGTCTTTGTACCATAAAAACAGGGATATGAAAAACAGCGGTTTATCGTTGAACCAAACGCCGGGCGGCGCTATAGTGGGGCGGGGGCAGGGAAGGTTATGTACAATCTGCTGGCCGATGCGGTCATCATTGTTCATTTTTTGTTTATCCTTTTCGTCGCGGCGGGCGGCCTGCTTATTCTTCGCCGGCCGCGAATGGCCTGGCTGCATCTTCCCGCCGCCTGCTGGGGGGCTTTCATCGAATTTGCCGGATGGATTTGTCCGCTGACCCCTCTGGAGAATCATCTGCGACGGCTGGGCGGTGAAGCGCCCTACACGGGAGACTTTGTCGTTTACTATCTGGTCCCGGTGATTTATCCGGCGGGACTCACGCCCCTTACTCAGTACATTCTCGGCGGACTGGTTGTCGCGGTCAACCTGGTGATCTACGGCTATGTTTTATACAGGCGTTTCTTGCGCAGGGCGCAGGCGTCCGATCAGTGACGGGCATGAAGTTGCAAAGGTGAAAGAGGTTGATAAGGCGGGCACTGTCTGATATCCCAAACCCATGCAAACTCCGTTTCGAATCCATGATTTGATTCTGATCGTCGTCGTGGTCCTGACCATGGCTGTCGCGGTTATTTTCCCCGATTTCGGCTCCCGTTTCCAGGCGTTTCCCGTTTACTGTCTGATGGTGAATTTTTTTCTAAGCTATCTGTCGATTGATCCGGCGGATGTCTGGAAAGCGTTCAGGGACCACATCCGGGAAATCCTGGGTTTTACGGTGCTGAAGCTCGCGCTTCTGCCGGTGGTCCTTTACGGCGTGTTTTATCTGGTCGCTCCGGATTACGCGCTTGCCGCCCTGCTTTTGACGGGCGTTTCCACCGGCGTGGTTTCGCCGATGATTTCCAACATGGTCAAGGGCAACTCGTCGCTGGTTCTGCTGGTCGTGGTCATTACCTCCGCTCTCGCGCCGTTTACGCTGCCGGCGCTCGTCAAGATCGTGATCGCGAAGGAAGCGGCCATTTCCTTCTGGGCCATGCTCCGGCTGCTTGCGACCGTCATTTTCGTTCCGATTGCCCTGGTCGAAATCATCCGCTGCCTCACGCCCCGGCTCATCGCGCCGATTCTGAAGATTCAGTTTCCAGTCTCACTGTTGATGTTTGCCCTGATCAACCTCGGCGTTTTTTACCGCTATGCGCCTTTTTTTCAGGAGAAGCCGTCCGTGATTATCATGGCGACCGTCGTCGTGTTTGTCCTGGCGGCGATTTACTGCGCCGTTGGAATATTTTTCTTCCGGAAGGGGCCCCTGCATAATCATCTGGCCGGCGCCGTGATGCTGGGAAACATCAACAACGTGCTCGTGATCGTCTTCTCCTCCCAGTTTTTTGGTCCCGTCGAACCGCTGGTTGCCGCCATGTACATGATTCCTTTTTTCGTCATCGTCATTCCGCTGCGCTACTACCGGTACCGCAAAATCAGGCATCGGTCATAAGCGGTGTGTATTTTTTATGCGTCAGGGCTGAAGGGTGTTCCCCCTTCTTTTCCATTGAAACCAGGGAATAATTCCAGTATATTTTCTTCACCGCAATACTTGTTCAACCTGGAGGGAGTCACATGAACAATTTTACGTTTTACAACCCGACGAAAATTCTGTTTGGCGAGGGCAGGATCAAGGATATTGCCGAAGAAATTCCAATGGATGCAAAGATCCTGATGACCTACGGAGGCGGCAGCATCAAGCGCAACGGCGTATATGATGAGGTCAGGGCGGCGCTTCAGGGCCGAGCGATGGAAGAATTCGAAGGCATTGAGCCCAATCCGACCTATGAGACGCTGATGCGGTGCGTGGAGATGGCGCGAAAAAACAAAATTGATTTTCTGCTGGCCGTAGGCGGCGGTTCCGTGATCGACGGCACAAAATTTATCGCGGCCGCCGTTCCCTATGAAGGCGATCCCTGGGAGATTGTCGCAACCTACGGCAAGAAGGCAAAGGGGGCCATGCCCTTCGGAACGGTTTTGACGATTCCGGCGACCGGATCCGAGATGAACAACGGAGCGGTCATAACGAATCGCGCCTTAAACGCCAAGCTTCCTTTCATGCATCCGTCGCTGTTTCCAAAATTTTCCGTGCTGGACCCCGCAAAGACCTTCACGCTTCCGCCGGAGCAGATCGGCAACGGCGTGGTGGATACATTTGTCCATGTGACCGAGCAGTATCTTACGTTTCCCGTCAACGGAAAGCTGCAGGATCGTTTCGCGGAAGGCCTGCTGCTCACCCTGATCGAGGAAGGGCCGCGGGCCTTGGCCGAACCGGAGAATTATGACGTGCGCGCCAACCTGATGTGGTGCGCCACGCTCGGCCTGAACGGACTGATCAGTGTCGGGGTTCCGCAGGACTGGGCGACGCATATGATCGGCCATGAACTGACAGCGCTGCGCGGCCTGGATCACGGCAAATCCCTGGCGGTGGTGCTGCCGGTGCTGCTGAAGATCCGCGCGGGGGAGAAGAAGGAAAAGCTTCTGCAATACGCCGAACGCGTGTGGGGGATCGCGGCCGGGGATGAGGCTGCGCGCATCGACGCCGCCATTGAAAAAACGCGCGATTTCTTTGAAAGCATGAAGGTGCCGACGCGTCTTTGCGCGTACAACATCGGCGCGGATGTCATTCCGGAAGTCGTTGAGAATTTGAAAGCGCACGGCATGGTCAAACTGGGTGAGACCAGGGATATCACGCCGGAGCTGGTGGAATCGATGATGAAGGATTGCCTGTAGTCGGGATCGGGTCGTTTGCTTTCATGAAAACAGCATAAAGAGGATCAGGATATGCAATTTACTTTTGCCCACAACAATTTCAACGTGCTGAATCTGGAAAAAAGTCTGGCTTTTTATCGTGAGGCGCTCGGGTTGAAGGAAGCGCGGCGTTATGAACCGCCGGACGGCAGTTTTGTTCTGGTGTATCTCGGCGACGGCCAAACAGCGCATCAACTGGAGCTGACCTGGATGAGAGAGCGAACGGATCCATACAGTTTGGGGGACAATGAGTTTCATCTGGCTTTCCGGGTGGATGATTTTGCCGCGGCGCACGCGCTGCATGAAAAAATGGGTTGCATCTGTTTTGAAAACAAAAAGATGGGGATATACTTCATCAACGATCCGGACGATTATTGGCTTGAAATCGTTCCTGCAAAACGATAGGTTCTAACCGTGGGTCAAGCCGCCCTTTTCGGTGACCGGAGGGGCGACATCGCTTGAGAAAGGAGACAGTACAATGAAAAAGTTTTTCTTCGGGATGATTTTCCTGGCGCTGGTCGTGTTGACGCCGATTTCGGCCATGGCGGACGTGGATGTCAAAATAGGGATCAATATCCCCCTTCCGCCGCCGATCATTTTTCCGGCGCCGCCGGAGGTGGTCGTGATTCCGGAAACCTATGTTTACGCGGTTCCCGACGTCGATGCGGATATCTTCTTTTACGGCGGCTGGTGGTGGCGGCCGTGGGAGGGGCGCTGGTATCGATCCCGTTACTATGACAGTGGCTGGAACTACTACGACAGAGTGCCCTCGTTTTACCGGGGGGTGCCGCCGGGGTGGAAAAACGATTATCGGGACCGCCGTTGGAAAGGCCGTGAGTGGGATCAGCGCCGTATTCCCTCCGGCGACGCGCAGAAAAACTGGCGAAGCTGGAAGCGCAACAAGCACTGGGAAAAGGAAAACCACTGGGGTGTGAGGGAGATGGACCGTCGTCCTCCCGGACAGCAGAAAAAGTACCAGGACCGCTATGACGGGCCGCCAAGAGGAGGTGGTCCCGGCAACGGCCCCAAGGGCGGACCGGGAAAAGGCCGTCCGGACAAAGGCAATAAACGATAAGTGTCTTATTCGGCTGCCGGCCGGGCCGCCTGCGCAAACCACGGGCTGTCGGGTCGGCTTGCCGCTTGTTTTCCGGATCGGTTTTTTTCTGCCGATCGATTTTTTTCCGATCCGGCAAAGGGCGCCCCGGGAGTTGTCCGCAATGTAAAAATCGATTGATTTTTATGGGATTGTCCTTTAGAGTCTGCCGCGTAAATGGGTTTGCGATCCGCTGACCGTAGTTTTCAGGATGCCGGCGATACCCTCTTCAGTCCTCAAATCACTGCGCCGTGTTGTGTTCAGGAACGGAAGGAACAACAAATCAATTCAGGGAGTGAGCAATTGAACATCGATAAGACTATTTTGAGCGAAGAAAATCTGCGGAAGATTAAAGCCCTCAACAACCCCCATGTGGAAAGAATCGTTGAGGAGTATGCGGCGTTATGCAAGCCGGCGAAAGTATCCGTGATCACGGACAGTTTCGCGGATATCGGCTACATCCGCCAGATGGCCCTGGATCTGGGCGAAGAAAAAAAGCTGGCCATGCCCGGCCACACGATTCATTTCGACAGTTTTTACGACCAGGGGCGCGACAAGAAAAACACCTGCCTGCTGGTGACGCAGGATATGAAAGTGTCCAAGATCATCGACGTGAAAGACCGGGAGGAAGGCCTCACGGAAATCCGCGGAATCATGGACGGCATCATGAAGGGCAAGGAATGTTTTGTCCGGTTCTTCTGCCTGGGACCGCTCCATTCCCGTTTTTCCATCGCCGCCCTGCAGATCACCGATTCCGCTTATGTTTCCCACAGCGAAGATTTGCTCTATCGGGTCGGCTACGAGCATTTCAAGACCCTGAACGGGTCGGATGATTTTTTCTACCTGGTCCATTCCGCGGGCGAACTCGATGAGCGGGGCAACACCAAAAACATCAAGGACCGCAGGATTTACATCGACGTGATCGGGAAAAAAGTGCTGACCGTCAACAATCAGTATGCGGGCAACAGCGTCGGGTTGAAGAAACTGGCGCTTCGTCTGGCGATCTACAAGGCCAACAAAGAGGACTGGCTCACCGAACATATGTTCATCATGGGCGTGAAGCCGGAAGGCAGGAAGCGCGTGACCTACTTTACCGGCGCGTTTCCCAGCGCCTGCGGCAAAACCTCGACGGCCATGGTGCCGGGCCAGCAGATTGTCGGCGACGACATCGCCTACATCCGCCACGGCGAGGACGGCCGGGCGTATGCGGTCAATATCGAACAGGGCATCTTCGGCATTATCGAAGACGTCAATCCCATCGACGACCCGGTGATTTACGAAGCGCTGACGACGCCGCGCGAGCTTATCTTCTCCAACGTCCTGGTGAAAGACGACAAACCCTACTGGCTGGGCATGGGCCGGATTCTTCCGGAGGAGGGCCATAATTTTTCCGGCGAGTGGAAAAAAGGCAAGAAGGATGAAAAGGGCAACGAGATTCTGCTGGCCCACAAGAACGCCCGCTACACGATCCGCCTCAACGAACTGAAAAACGTGGACCCCAAACTCTACGATCCGGAAGGCGTTCCCGTGAGCGGCATCATTTACGGCGGGCGCGATTCCGACACGTCCGTGCCCGTGTACCAGAGCTTTGACTGGGCCCACGGCATGTTTATCGGCGCGTCGCTGGAGTCGGAGACGACCGCCGCGACGATCGGCGCGGTGGGCGTCCGGGAGCTTTCTCCCATGGCCAACCTGGATTTCCTGGTGGTTCCGCTGGGGACGTATCTTTCCAACCATCTGAAGTTCGGCAACCGCCTGATCGTCAAGCCGCTGGTTTTTGCCACCAACTACTTTCTGAAGGAAGACGGCAAATTCCTGAATGAGAAAGTGGACAAGAAAGTCTGGCTCATGTGGATGGAAGGCCGGGTGCACGGCGAATACAAGGCGATCGAAACGCCGATCGGCTATATTCCGCATTACGAAGACCTTGCCAAGCTGTTTGTTCAGATTTTCGGCAAAAAGTTTTCGCGGGAAATGTACGACAAGCTGTTTGCCGTTCGGGTGGAAAAGTTTCTGGAGAAGCTGGTCCGCGTGGAAAAGGCCTACCGGGACGAGGAAAACATTCCCGATGAATTCCACGCCATCCTCGACATGCTGCGCAACCGTCTGACCGCCGCCAAAGCGAAAGCCGGACAGTCCGTCATCACGCCCGGCGAATTCGAATAAACGGAAGCCGGTAAAACAAAAAAGCCCCGTCCTTTCCGGTGGGGCTTTTTTTGTGTTTTGCATCTCATGACAGCTGTTGCACGGTAAACCTGAAATCTCTGAATCTTTTCCCTTCCGTCTGCAGCTTTCAGCCTTTACCCTTCAGCCTTCAGTCTTCAGCCTATTTAAGCATCTGCGGAAGGAAGGTTGCGATTTTCGGAAAGACCATCAGCAAGACCGCCAGCGCGATCATCGCGTAGAGCATGTGCAGCGTGCCTTTAAAGATGACATGCAAAGGCACATCGCGGGCCACGCCCGCCACCACGTAGGCATTGATGCCGACGGGCGGCGTGATGACGCCCATCCCCGAAACGACGACGATGATCACGCCGAACCAGATCGGGTCAAAACCCAGCGTGAGTACGACCGGATAAAAAATGGGAATCGTCAGCATGATCATGGCCAGCGAATCCATCAGACAGCCCAGAAGCAGGTAGATGACGATGATGATGCCCATGATCACCATGGGAGGAAGCTCTAGACCGGAAACGAATGTTCCGATGTCCGCCGGGATCCTTGTCACCGCCAGAAAATGTCCGAAGACCGTCGCACCGGCGACCACGACGAAGATCATGCAGGTGATCCGGGTGGTATCGTACAGAGCGTTCTTGAACCCCTTCCAGGTCAAATGGCGTCCGATCAAAGCGATCAGAATCGTTCCCGCAGCCCCGATGCCGGCGGCCTCCGTTGGCGTAAAGAAACCGGCAAACAGGCCGCCCATGACCAGAACAAATAGAAGCAGGGTTTCGATGAGGCCGGATAAGGATTTGAATTTTTCGGTCCAGGTGCTTTTGGGACCGCGCGGCCCGATTTCCGGACGGAAATATGCCCAGATCAAAACGGACAGAACAAAGAAGCAGGACAGGAGAATGCCCGGGACCACGCCGGCCATGAACAGCTCGCCGATAGACTGCTCGGTCATAATCCCGTAAATGATGAAAATGGTGCTGGGAGGTATGAGGATTCCCAGGCTTCCGCCGGCCGCGACCACGCCGGTGGCCAGCGCCGGGTCGTACTTGTATTTTTTCATCTCGGGAAGCGCCACGGAAGCCATGGTGGCGGCCGTGGCGCTGGTCGAGCCGCACACGGCCGAGAAGCCGGCACAGGCGCCGATGGTGGCGATGGCGAGCCCCCCCGGCAGATGACCGAAAAACTTGTGGGCCGCGTTGAAGAGGCGGCCGCTGATGCCCGAATGAAAGGCGATTTGACCCATCAGCACAAACAGGGGAATGACGGTTAAGCTATAGGAGCTGAAGGTGGAATAGAAGTCGCGAATGACCAGGCTCGAGGCGGCGCTCCAGGAAACCAGCACGCCGAATCCCAGGTAGCCGACCAGGGCCATGACAAATCCCACGGGCATCCGCAAAAACATCAAAATAATCAGTACGGCAAAGCCGATCAAACCGGTCGTGGTGGGAGTCATGCGTCAATCGTCCTCCGCACGGATTTGATGAAATCGGCGACCAAGAGCAGGCATAAAAGAGCGCAGCCCGCGGCGATGCCGAAAATGAAGGGATAGGGCGGCATCTGCAGCGTCAGGGATACTTCGCCGCTTTTCCGGATATCCAGCGCGTAGAGAACCGCCTGGCAGGCGATGACGCCAAAAAGCAGCGCGCCGATGAGGTTGCAGAAGCTTTCGATGGCCAACTGCGCGCGCTGCGGCAATTTTTCCACCAGGATCTCCACGGCGATGTGCCCTTTTTCCATGGAGGTGAAAGCCAGGGCGAAGGATACGACGATGGTTCCCAGGAATCCCACCAGTTCATAGGTTCCGGGGATGGGCTTGCCCAACAGGCGCAAAAAAACATCCGCCGTGGACAGCAGCATCATGGCGATGACGGCCGCGCAGGCCAGAATGTTGAACGCTTTGCCCGCGCGCGTCAGGTATTTTGCCGGACTGAACATGAATCGGTCCTTTTATTTTTTTGCCTTTGCGTGTTTCTTGATCAGGAGCTCCACTTCGGCGACGGCCTGCCGTCCGGGCAAACCTTTGCTCTCGGCGCTTTTGATGTAGCCTTCGGCGACCGGCTTGACGGCCTTCTTCCATCGGGCCTGCTCCGCCGCGGACAGTTTGATTACTTTGTTGCCCAGTTCGGCGGAGAATTTATATCCTTCAATATCCGCATCGTCCCAGGCCTTGCCGGCCACGGCAATCCACTCCTCACTGACGTCGTCAAACACCTTCTGCACGTCTTTGGGCAGAGCATTCCATTTATTTCTGTTCATGACGACGAACATGGCGGTGGTGTAGCCAATGTTGGTGCAATCAGTCGTGTATTTGACGACCTGCGCCTGCTTCCATCCCTTCAGGGTTTCCATGGGGGCCAGTGTGCCCTGCACAACGCCTTTTTGCAGCGCTTCATAGGTTCCGCCCTGCGGCATGGCCACGGAGACGCCGCCCAGCATCTCCACGATTTTAGCGGAAAGCCCCGTGGACCTGATTTTCATGCCTTTGACATCCGCCATCGTCCGGACGGGCTTCTGTGTATGCAGAAGCCCCGGGCCGTGTGCGTGCAGATACAGAACCTTGACGTTGTCCAGTTCTTTGGGCTTCATCTTTTTCGCGAAGTCATTGGCCACGCGGGTGGCAACCATGCCGCTGGGGTAGCCCATCGGCAGATCGAGTGCTTCCAGAAGCGGCAGGCGGCCCCGCGTATAGGCGAAGCAGGACATGCCGATGTCGGAAATTCCCTTGACAACGCCGTCAAAACACTGATCGGCCGGGGTCAGCGAACCGCCGGCGAAGATGTTGATTTTGACCTTGTCCCCGGTGCGTTTTTCAATTTCCTTTGCCCAGGCTTCGCCGGCTTTTGCCTGCGCATGCGTGGCCGGAAAAAAGATGCTGTATGTCAGGGTTGTCTGCGCCTGAACGCCGCAAGTCCACCCAAAAACAAAAAACACTGCCGCACAGATGATTGAAATGACTGTCAATAAGCTATTCTTTTTCATATAACCCGTTTCCTCCGATATCCCCAATGTTTCCATCAATAGATACATATCCGCGTTCTTTGGTTGATGCTGGTTTTGGATTTGCGCTGGTGCTTTTGGAAAAGCCTGCTTACCTGAAGGAATCGGGCAAGCAGGCATCAATACATGTAGGTATAATAAGGCGAGAACGGATTTACTGTAAAAAATGCACTCATGTTAAGTCCATAACGATGTATTGAATGTTGCTCTTATGTGATTTTACCGGCGGTGTCAAGATGTATTTGTGCGGTGCGCCGCCGTGTTTCAGCTTTGCTTCTTTTCATCCTTTAACCGGTCCAGTTCATCGCGGTAGCGTTCGGCCTGGGCTTTGGCGGATTCAATTTCTTCCCTGGCTCGCTCCAATTCTTCATTTTGCCGCTGTCTTTCTTCCCGTATTTTGTCCTGAATATCGTCAAAACCGACATAGACGGCCAGAGCGCCTCCCAGAAAAAGGAAGATGGGCAGCGCACCCCGGAGAATGGCCAGGAAATCAGACCACCAGAAAATCAAACTGATCAGTCCGATGACCGCGGCAACGACGCCTCCGAGCAGCAAAGACATAAGCCCAATCCTCCGCCAATAAAGTTAAATCCTTTTAATACGATGCTGACGGTTTTTTTATCATGATTGGAAGACGCAGGCAAGCCGGAAATCAACGAAACGAAAGCTAAAATTTCTCTTGATTTAATGGGGTTCATCCATTAAACATCTTATTTTTATAAGGCGGTAAATAATTGAATTTGCGGAAGGGACCCATGATCGAACCAAACTTTAATAAAACGGACGGGTTGATTCCGGCCATCGTGCAGGATGCCCAAACCAAAGACATCCTCATGCTGGCCTACATGAACAGGGCCTCCTGGGAGGCGACGCTGCAGTCGGGCAAGGCCACGTTCTGGAGTCGTTCCCGGCAAAAGCTGTGGCTGAAGGGGGAAACCTCCGGCCACGTCCAGATTGTCAAAGAGATTTATATCGATTGCGACGAGGACACCCTTTTGCTTCAGGTGGAGCAGCTCGGCGGGGCGGCCTGCCACACGGGGCATCGTTCCTGTTTTTTCCGCAAACGCGAGGGCGGCGATTTCGTGGTCGTCGGCGAGAAGGTTTTTGATCCCGGAGAAGTATATAAATGAATGTTTTGAAGTTGGGAATCCCGAAAGGGAGCCTGGAAAAGAATACGGTTGATTTATTTCAAAAAGCCGGCTGGCGGATCACCTATGACAGCCGCAGCTATTTCCCGGATATTGACGATCCGGAGCTTTCCTGCTCGCTGGTCAGGGCGCAGGAAATGTCCCGCTACATCGAAGACGGTCATCTGGACCTGGGGCTGACCGGCATTGACTGGATCATGGAAAACGACTCCGACGTAGTGGCCGTGCAGGATCTGATTTATTCCAAGGTTTCCACGCGCCAGGCCAGGTGGGTGCTGGTGGTGCGGGACGATTCGCCCATCCGTTCGCTTGCGGATTTGGAGGGCAAACACATCTCGACGGAGCTGGTCAACTTTACCCGGAGATATTTTGCTGAAAAGAAGATCAAGGTCGGCGTGGAGTTTTCCTGGGGCGCGACCGAGGCGAAAGTGGTTGACGGTCTGGTGGACGCCGTCGTGGAGGTCACGGAAACGGGATCGACCATCCGGGCCAACAAGCTCAGGATCGTGCATGAACTGATGAAAACCAACACGCAGCTCATCGCCAACCGCGAGGCCTGGAACGATCCCTGGAAGAGAAAGAAAATCGATCAGATCCGGACGCTGCTGACCGGGTCGCTGCTGGCGATGGGCAAGGTTGGAATCAAGTTGAATGTTTCCAGAGCCAATCTGGACCGCGTGATGAGCCTTCTGCCGTCGCTGAAAGCCCCGACCATTTCCAGCCTCTATTCCGAGGAATGGTTCGCCATTGAATCCGTCATCGATACGGGGGTCGTGCGGGATCTGATTCCCCAGCTTCTGGAGGCGGGAGCGCAGGGCATCATCGAGTATCCCCTGAATAAAGTCATCTAATCCGGAGGGCAGCCATGGCCAGAAAGGCAAAGATCGTCCGTAAGACAACGGAAACGGATATCGCGCTGGACATTGATTTGGATAAATCCGCCGCCAGCAGGATCGATACAACCATTCCCTTCCTGAATCACATGCTGGAGCTGTTCGCCCGTCACGGGCAGTTCAAACTGGTTGTAAAAAGCAAGGGCGACACGGAAATCGACGATCATCATTTGGTGGAAGACCTGGGGATTTGCCTGGGGCAGGCCGTGGGGCAGGCGCTGGGCAAAAAGACGGGCATCAATCGCTACGGATCGGCGTCCGTGCCGATGGACGAGAGCCTGTGCCGCGTGGACATGGACATCTGCGGCCGCCCCTATCTGATTTACAAGGTCCGGTATGAACGCAGGAAAATAGGCGGGTTTGATCCCGCGCTGGTCAAGGAATTTTTCAAGGCGTTCACGGATCACAGCGGCATTACCCTGCACATTACCCTGGAATACGGCAGCAACAGTCATCACATCATCGAGTCCGTCTTCAAAGCCTTTGCCCGGGCGCTCAGGCAGGCGGTGACTATCAATCCGGAAATTTCAGGCGTTCTGTCCACCAAGGGAACGCTTTGAAAGAAAGATCAGGCGTCTCGTGATCCTGCACCAGGTTCATAGCAAAAGCATCGTCTGCGCCATGTGGCTTCTGGGGTTGCTCATTCTTTGCCCCGGCGTCCCGCAGGCGCGGGAAGCGGCGAAGGCCGACGATAAAACCGTGGCGCGCGTCGCGGTCATCCCTTTTCAGAAGGTGCTGCCGGAAGAGACGTCCTCCACCGTTCAATGCCCGATTTGCGGCAGCGTCAATTCCAGCGGCGTCATCTTCGAAGGCGCGGAAAAAATCGTTGAGGAAATGGCGACCGATCATTTGAGGGATTATAAGGGCGTGGAGATCCTTCCCGCGGAAAAGGCGGCAGGCGTTTACCGGCGGGTATCGACGAGTCTTCTCAAGCAGTCTTTGTTGCAGGTTTTCCTGGAAACCGGACGGGAACTGAAAGCGGATGTCCTGATGGCGGGGTTTGTGTACCGCTGCCGGGAAAGAGTGGGCTACGATTATTCCGCGGAGCGCCCCGCGGCGGTTGCCTTTGAAATTCATCTGATTTCCGTGAGCGACGGCCGCACCCTGTGGCGGGGAACTTTCGACAAAACGCAAAAATCTCTGATGGAAGATGTTTTTCAGGTATCTTCTTTCTTCAGGGGCGGCGGGAAGTGGCTGACGGCGCGCCAGTTGACGAAGCTGGGAGTCGACCAGATTTTTAAAACCTTTCCCGGTTTTGAGCGCTGACCGGACCGGGGCGTGAATGCCCGCGGAAATGCTCCGGCCGATGTTTCATGAAACGGATCCTTCAAGGAGTCACTCAAGGTGCTGATTATTCCGGCGGTCGATGTTAAAAACGGACAATGCGTGCGGCTGGCGCAGGGCGATTTCAACCGGGTGACCGTTTACGCTGAAAATCCCGCGGACGTGGCCAGTCGCTGGGCTCAAAAAGGGGCCAAAAGAATTCACCTCGTGGATCTGGACGGCTCCGTCGCCGGATTGCCGAAGAACGCGCCGGTCATCGTCGAAATCGCGCAGTCGGTGCCGGTGCCGGTTGAGGTCGGCGGCGGCATCCGCAGCATGGAAACGGTCAACTACTACCTGGAAAACGGCGTATCGAGCGTGATCCTGGGGACGGCGGCCATTCAGGACGAATCGTTCGTCCGGACGGCGGCCCGAACCCATCGGGGAAAAATCATCCTGGGGATCGACGCGCTCGGAGGGGAGGTCGCGGTCCGCGGCTGGACGCAAAAGACGGGCGAGAACGCGGTCGAACTGGCGCGGCGCTATGCCCGCGACGGGATCCAGGCCATTGTCTATACGGACATTGCTCGCGACGGCATGGAGACGGGCGTCAATGTGGAGCAAACCAGGGCTCTGGCGAAAGCCGTCGATATTCCGGTGATCGCGTCGGGGGGCGTGGCGACGCTGGCCGACATCGATGCCCTGCTGGCCGTCAAGGACTGTTCGTTTTACGGCGTCATTGTCGGCCGCGCGCTTTACACGGGCGCCATCGCCCTGGAAGACGCGATTGCGAAGACACAGCGGGCTTCATAAAGCCGGAAGGAGGAAAAGCATATGGCAGAGTGCATATTCTGCAAGATCATCAAGGGAGACATTCCTTCCAGGAAAGTTTACGAAGACGATGCTGTGCTGGCGTTTGACGATATCAGTCCCATGGCGCCGGCGCACGTCGTCATCATTCCCAAAAAACACATTGCGACGCTGATGGATGTTGATGCGAAAGCGGACATCACGGGAAAATTGATTGCGGCCGCGCAGCAGGTAGCTGAAATAAAGCAGGTGGCCGAGAGCGGATTCCGGCTGGCGATCAATTGCAACGCCGACGGGGGGCAGGTGGTATTTCATCTGCACATGCATCTGCTGGGAGGCAGAAAACTGGAAGATCAGTTGGGGTAAAACGAGGAAAGTGCTTATGGATATTCAGGCCAAATTGAATGAAGACATGGTGACGGCTGCGAAGGCCAAAGACAAAATCCGGCTCTCCGCGCTTCGCATGCTGAAAACGGCGCTCCACAACAGGGAAATCGACCTGATGCGGCCGCTCAACGAGACGGAAACGATGCAGGTCCTTTCCGGGCTCGTCAAGCAGAGAAAAGATTCCATCGAACAGTTTGCCAAGGGGGGCCGGCAGGATCTTGTGGAGAAAGAAGAAGCGGAGCTGAAAATTCTGCAGGATTTCATGCCCGCGCAAATGTCGGATGAAGAAGTGGAAACGCTCATCCAAAAGGCGATTGCCGACGTGGGCGCCGCTTCCGTCAAGGACATGGGCAAGGTGATGAAGGTGCTGATGCCGCAGATTACCGGCAGGGCGGACGGGAAAGCCGCCGGTGAAAAGGTAAAAGCGCTTCTGTCGCGGTAAGGCAGGTTATTCGCGAAACGGACTCAAACCATCAAAACAGGGCAGGCAATCCTTCGTGCGCTTTGACGACAGCAAGATTGAAGAAATTAAAAGCAGGGTGGATATTGTCGAGCTTGCCTCCGAATATCTGACCCTGAAAAAGGCGGGCCGGAATTATCTGGGGCTTTGTCCCTTTCATCAGGAAAAGACGCCTTCGTTCACCGTCAGCCGCGAGAAACAGATTTTCTACTGTTTCGGTTGCGGGGAAGGCGGCAATGTCATTACGCTGCTGATGAAAATGGCCAACAAGAGTTTTCCCGAGGCCATTCAATACCTGGCGGAAAAAACAGGCGTCCTGTTGCCGGTGCGGACCTTCGGCCGGGACAGTCGAGAAAAGGATTCCCTGCACGATGAGATTCTTCGCCTGAATGCTAGGGCGGCGCAGTTCTTTGCCCGTCAGCTCTCCTCGCCGGGGGGCAGGACGGCCCGCGACTATCTGCAGAAAAGAGCCGTCACCGAAGACATTGTCCGGCAATTCCGCATGGGATACGCTCCGGATGCCTGGCGCTCCCTGGCGGATGATATCGAAGGCGGCGGTTTGTCCCTGAAAATGGCTGAACAGGCCGGTCTGGTCATCGCCGGAAAAGAGGGGGGGGGCTATGACCGGTTTCGCGGCCGCCTGATGTTCCCCATTGAAAATCCTTTCGGTGAAATCGTCGCCTTTGGCGGACGGATCCTCGGAGAGGGGGAACCCAAATATCTCAACTCGCCGGAATCGCCGGTTTACAGCAAAGGGAAAAATTTATATGGACTCAACAAGGCCAAAGAGGCGATCCGCCGCAAGGGTTTTTGCCTCATGGTGGAAGGGTATTTTGACGTAATCTCCCTGTGGAATGCGGGGGTGTGCAATGTCGTGGCCACGCTGGGCACGGCGCTGACCCGCGATCATCTGGAGCTGCTCAGGCGCTACACGCAGGACGTTGTCGCCCTGTTTGATCCGGACACGGCCGGACGCAAGGCGCTGGACCGGTCGCTGGAGCTTTTTCTGGGGGCCAATATGCGCGCCCGTGCTTTAATTTTGCCCGACGGCTGCGACCCGGATGATTTTGTAAAAAAACACGGACCGGCCCGGCTGGATGAGCTGATCGCCCTTGCGCCGTCCATCAGCGATTATTATATTGACACTGTTCTGGGAAACGGCAGGACATTTGAAGAAAACCGCGATCTGGTAAGAGAAGCGTTGGAATTTGCGGGGAAAATCAACAACGAAATCGAAAAGAATCTCTTTATCAAGCGCCTCGCGGAAAAATCGGGCGTCGATCAGGTGTTGTTGAAGCGGGAGGCCCGCCGTAAAGCGGCGCCCGCCCCGTCCGGTAAAAAAGCATCTGCCCCGACCGCGATGAATCTCCTGGAGCTGAATCTGATCCGGCTCATGCTGGAGTATCCGCAGAGAGCGCTCCTGGTGGAGCAGGAAAACATACTGGACTGCTTTCTGGAGAACGTATTGAAAGACCTGGGAACGAAGATCCTTGAGACTTATAAACTGCTGGGGTACGTGGACATCAACGTTCTGCTGCCCTCGGATGAAGACAAACCGCTGCGGGAGCGCCTTTATAAAATGAGCGTGGAAGAGCCTCCGGCCGAGGACGACCAGGTGGAGCGAAATTTTGCCGATAACATGCGAAGAATCCGTGAAAAATGGTATAAGGAACAAAAGCGTCAGGTTCAGCACAAACTGCGGCAGGCGCAGGAAGGCGGGAATCAGGATCTCATCCGGGAACTGACCTTCCAGAAACAGAACCTGATGAAGGAAGAAAATAAATACGTGAACAAATCATAACATTCGGGGGCATCCAAATGGCGAAAGAAATACAGTCCGATGAATTTAAAAAACTGTTATCCCTGGGGGAAGAAAAGGGTTTTTTAACCTATGATGACGTGAATGACATGCTGCCGGCAGATTTGAATTCCTCGGAGCAAATCGATGATATTATCATGCTGTTTGGAGAAAAAAACATCGACATCATTGATATGGAGCAGGGGGAAAAACTGGTGGTGAAAAAGCCGGTGGAAGACGCCCTGCCGTCCAAACTCCCGGAAGCTCTCGCGCTGGTTCCCGGCGTGGGAAAAACCGGCGATCCGGTCAAGATGTACTTGCGGGAAATGGGGCTGGTTTCGCTCCTGAGCCGTGAAGGCGAAGTCGAGATCGCCAAGAAAATCGAAGAGGGCGCCCGCGAAACCATGTGGGCCATTTTCAGCCTGACCGTTTCCATCGACGAAGTGCTCAGCATCGGCGAAAAGCTGGAATCCGGGGAAATCCGCGTCAAAAATGTGGTGGACAACATCGAAGATGAAGAAGGATTCATGGAGGAGGATGATCATAAAGACAGAGTGCTCCGGCTGATCGCCCGAATCCGTCTTTTCAACGACCGCAATAAAGTCCTGCGCGAGAAGCTCAAATCCAAGACCATGAAACCCAAGCAAAGGGAAGCATTGAGCGCGGAGCTGGCGAAAAACACGAAGAACATCATCACGCTTTGCCGGAAAATCCGCTTCAGCAAGAAGCAGATGCACCGTTTTATCGCAAGGCTGAAAGTCTTCGCGGACGAGATTGAACGCTCCGAACGCGTGATCAATCATTTCAAGAAGGAGTCGGGCCTGACGATTACGCAAATGGAAAAGGCCTGGTCCCGAATGAAGAAATCCAAACAGGACGAGCGGCAGGCGGCCAGGTCCGCCAAGGTCTCCATCGAGTGGCTGCACAGAAGCCAGGCGTCCGTCACGGAGGCGCAAAAACGGCTGCGGCGCATTGCCAAGGACGTGGGAATTCCAACCGCCACGCTCAAGACGGTGGTCTATTCCATAGAAGACGGCGAAGCCAAGGCCGAAATCGCCAAACGGAAGCTGGTCGAAGCCAACCTGCGGCTGGTGGTCAGCATTGCCAAGAAATATACCAATCGCGGCCTGCAGTTTCTGGACCTGATTCAGGAAGGCAATATCGGGCTCATGAAAGCGGTGGATAAATTCGAATACCAGCGGGGCTACAAGTTTTCCACCTATGCAACCTGGTGGATCCGTCAGGCCATCACGCGCGCCATTGCCGACCAGGCCCGCACCATTCGCATTCCGGTCCACATGATTGAAACGATCAACAAACTGATCCGGACGTCGCGCTACCTTGTTCAGGAACTGGGGCGCGAACCGACGCCGGAGGAAATCGCCAACAAAATGGAGTATCCGCTGGAAAAAGTGCGCAAGGTGCTCAAAATCGCCAAGGAGCCGATTTCCCTGGAAACGCCGATCGGCGAGGAGGAGGACAGTCATCTTGGGGACTTCATCGAGGACAAAAAGATCATGTCTCCTTCGGAGGCCACCATCAGCATGGATCTGGCGGACCAGACGCGCAAAATCCTGTCCACGCTGACGCCGCGGGAAGAAAAGGTCCTGCGGATGCGCTTCGGCATCAGTGATCGGCTGGGTACGGCGGTCATGGGGGAAGTGTCGGTGGAGGAAACCGTGATCGCCGAGATGGAAGAGCCGGAAGTCGTGGAAGAAGAGCCGAAGAAAGCAAAGCATTCTTCCCGCAAGCGTCCGGCAAAATAATATTGACAAGCACCGGGATTGGGTATATTTCAACGCACCTTGATGCCGGTTAAATCCGCGCAAATGCTCAAAAAGGCGGGCCTATAGCTCAATTGGTAGAGCCACCGGCTCATAACCGGTAGGTCCCTGGTTCGATTCCAGGTGGGCCCACCAGATTTTATGGATAAAATATTGACGATGGCCGGAAAAATGCGATTTTTACAAGCAAGGAGCTGCTGCGACAAAACTGTCGAAGCAAAAGCCGCGATCAGAAACCTTCGATTATTCTATCGCGGCGCCCAAAACCGGACCCATCGACCGACGATCTGAAAATGCACCCCTCAAAAGGTGCATTTTTTTTGCGCCCCCCGGGGGACGAAAAATTATAAAGAAGGAGAACAGGAGTGAAAGAAGAATTACGGCTGTTGATTGAGTTGCAGGAGTGCGATTCGCAGCTGGTCGCGCTTGCCGCTAAAAAGACCAGACTGCCGGAGAAAATCCTTGCGATGGAAAATGAATTTCAGGCCTGTCGGGAGAAGCTTTCGCTAAACCGGCAAAAGCACGATGAACTCAAGGCCAAACGCGCGGAATACGAAGCCGCCATTAAAAAGCTCGGCGATGGAATGACCAAAACCAAAGAAAGACTCCTGGAAGTAAAAAACAATAAAGAATATCAGGCCATGCTCAAGGAGATCGAGACCGCGGAGAAAACAAGCGGTGAGATGGAGACAAGGATGATCGCCCTTCTGGAAGACACGGATAAGCTTTTCGTGCTGATGCGCGAGGATGATGAAGCCCTGCAGCGGGAAACCCGCCGGTACGAACAGGACAAGAAAGCCATCGAGGAGGATTTGAATGCCGTGGACGCCGATGCGGAAAGCTGGGCCCGCAAGCGCGCCGAACTGCAGAAACAAATCTCCGCGGATCTTCAGGCGAGGTACGAAAAAGTAAAAAAGCGCAACAACGGGCTGGGCGTGATTTCCGTTTGGAAAGCGGTTTGCAGCGGCTGTCACATGAACATTCCGCCGCAGCTCTACAATGAACTGCAGCGTTCCAATGAAATGCTGAGCTGCCCCAACTGCAACCGGATTATGTATTTTAAAAATCAGGAAAAGTCTGAGTAGCCTTTGATGAAAGTGCGGCCGGTCAAATTATTCAGCGACGGCGCCTGCCGGGGAAATCCCGGCCCGGGGGGAGGCGGGGCGGTGATTACCGACGCCGAAGGCCGGGTTCTGTGGGAGGGCAGGGAGTACTTCGGTTTCTGCACCAATAATATCGCGGAATATAAAGCATTGATCCTTGGCCTGAAGGGGGCATTGGCCTGCGGATGCAAAAACCTGGAAATTTATCTGGATTCGGAGCTTTTGGCCAACCAGATCAACGGCTCCTACAAAGTCAAAAACGAAAAGCTGAAACAATTGATGCAGGATGTCCGGAAACTGCTGTCTTCTTTTGAATCCGCAATGGTCCGGCATGTTCCGCGGTGCCGCAATGCGACAGCCGACCGGCTGGCCAACATGGCCATTGATGAACATGCTGATAGACTGAAGGCTGAAGGCTGAAGGTTTGAAACTGAAGGAAAAAGGCGCTAAATATCTTTTTAGAAGTTGTCTTGAACAAAATCCGAATCAATTGTAGGATAGGTTCCAGGCCGGAGAAAATCGGATGATCGCGGGCAGAGTCTGCTCTGCCGGAGGAAAGTCCGAGCTCCACAGGGCAGGATGGTCGCTAACGGCGACCGGGGGCGACCCCAGGGAAAGTGCCACAGAAAAAATACCGCCCCGCCGCAAGGCGGGGTAAGGGTGAAAAGGCGAGGTAAGAGCTCACCGCTTTTCCGGTGACGGAAAAGGCATGGTAAACCCCATCCGGAGCAAGACCAAATAGGAGAACGTTTAAGGGCGGCCCGCCTGATGTTCTCGGGTAGTGTCGCTAGAGGCGGCAGGCAACTGCCGTCCCAGATGAATGATCATCGCCGCGGCGAGGGCAACCGGACCGCGGAACAGAACTCGGCTTACGATTTTCTCCGTGCCTGCCTGTTCTGACTGGAACCGCCCCGTGATAAAGGCGAAGCGCCTGCTCACGGCGGCTAGACCTGGATAAGGCTCATCAGCCGTTTGATCCAATCCAGCCCCGTCTCCGTAAAGAGTGCGACCAGAATCAAAAAGAGAATGAAGACCGTAATCAACTCGGCATTGCGGACTTTGGGATATTTTCTTTTTACGGCAAACAGGAGAATGCCGCCCGCCGCCAGTACCACCAGGTGCAGAAAGGGGAAAAGCTTTAAAAAGGCATCCATTCGAATCTCCTTGTGGACCGGATTTATAAAACCTCTTCCGGAAAATTCATCCAGGCCGACATCAATAAAAAAGGCCGAATCGAAATTCGGCCTTTTTTTTCATGAATCAACGCTGCTTATTTGTCTTCATCGTCGTCATCATTCAGCCCCGACAAATCCCCTTCGGAACCTTCCGGAACTTCCGACTGAATGGAGCGGGAAATTCCGCGAACCAGAATCAGCATGATGAAGAACAGGATCACCATGGCCACGATGAGCACCAGAATGACCGTTGCCGTCCATGCCTTGGATTCCTTCTCGATGTTCTGAGAGACCTTCATGGCCGCTTCGTTGTACTTCTCGACTTCGACCCCCAGACAGACCCATCCAAAACCGGCGGGCTCAGGAATGTTTGACGCGTAAAACTTGATCGGCGCATAGGCGACAAACTTGGTCATCCCGAATAATTTATACGCCTTGATCCCCGTTTTGCCTTCCGCCGTCTCTTTCGCGAGAGCCGTTAAATTGGGATCCAGGAAACCGGCCTGAATAATGTTCAAGGCATCGGCGCCCTTATCCGTCAGTTCTTTCACGTTTTGCTGCGTGATGATCGGAACCGGCGTTCCGTCCGGATTCAGGCCTACGATATGGTAATCGTTCGGATGCGCGATCGCGTTGCCGCGGTAATCGAACATGTACGCGTAATTGCCGGAGGATGCTTCCGTTTCAAACACCCGCTCCGCCTGCGTGGGAATGAGCTGGTCGGTGATCTGGCCCAGGTGACGGTAGTCCAGGGACAGCACGATGATCCCGGAAAAACCTTCCTGATTGAAAACCGGTGTTGCAAAACGGACAACACCGTTGAATCGTTCTCCCTTATCGAAGGCCGCTTTATTCACATACCAGCCGGTAACCGGAGAAACGTACACTTCGCCCCGGTTCAGATTTTTTGTTCGGACGAAATAATCTTCATTTTTATAGGTGGTATTGGCCGGCTTGCTCACGTCAACCAGTTTTCCCGCCGGCACCGCCTGACCGTCGGCAATTTTAATTCTTTCGTTGCCGTTTTTGTCGATCAGGGACATTTCCTTGTACAGCGGTGTCAGCACCTGCTGGACCTTGCCGTCTTTCTTGACCCAGAGCGGTGCTTTATTTTCAGCAATAAACTGCTTGTAGACGGATTCTGTCGAGGGAATAATGGTTGCGACCTGCAAATCCTTCTTGCTTTCCATGAGTAAGTTGGCAACCTGATTTGCAGTGTTGATGGCCCTTGCTTTAATATCTTCCTGGGATTTGACATCCAGAACGTTAACGGCCCTTTCTTTTATGGTAACCCCCAGTTTAAACATGCCGTTAGCGATTAAAAACGCCATCAGTGATAAGGGGATTACAATAAGCAGGAAGAATACGCCTGCAACAGGTAATGACTTCTTATCTTTAGATTGTGACATTATAATTTCCCCCTAACCTTGGTTAATTTTGTAGTGAACTTCTCAATAGCATTAACCCAAGAAGAAAGGCTTGAAGGGGTTGGCGTACAATAAGATCAGTGCGATAACCAGAGCGTAAATGGCGATCGATTCGGCCATGGCCATGCCGACCAGCATCACCATCATGATTTTGCCCTGAACGCCGGGGTTTCTTCCCACTGCCTGGCAGGCGCCGTTTGCCGCGTTGCCGATGCCCGCGCCCGCGCCGATGGCGCCAAGACCGATGGCAAGACCCGCGCCGATCATGGCGCCGACGACAAAGATCACTTTAATGTAGGATTCTCCGCCCACCGGAATCGCATCCGCCGCGAAGGCAAACTGGCTCGAAAGCAGCAGAGCCGCTACCGATGTGAAGACCGTTAAAATTGTTTTTCCGTGTTTGTGTGACATTATCTGACTCCTTTCATGACAAATGGTTTATTTGTTTCTTTTTTGCGCTGCATAACACATTAATCATTGCTGCGCAAAGAAGAATTAACATCAATCGGCTCGACGCTAATGCATGAGATGTGCCATGGTTTCAATTGAGAAAATTTGTTTTTTGCCGCGGCGCGGGCGGCGCCCGTCCGTTTCGGCGGGCTGTTCAATGCATTGAAATTTCTGTTCGTTTGGGTTCGGCGCCGGCGCGAAAGAACGCAGGGGGGAATGACTTTGGTTTTCCGGCGGGTCGCGCAAGAGGGTGCGTTTCAGCGCGTCGTTTAATGTTTTGTTCAATGGCCTGCCATAAAACATTAAACGGGCTGTAGCGTGAAGGGAGAGACGCCTTTTGCAAATCGGGGTGAAAAACGTTTTCTGATATTTCAGTTGAAATTTTGGATCAATGTCGTTACGATGCCCAAACCTGTGCCAAATCATGGGACATCATTACGAATGACAAAGGATCGTTATGCAGGAGCTTTTAACCGTAGTTACGTACCCGATTATCTGGCTGGTGTGTTCTTACCTTTTAAAAATTGAAAGCGGCCTGGCAAAACTGCTGATCTCGCTCACGGCGGCGGTTCTGGTTTATGTTTTGTACGGTTTGTGGCAGTCTCAAAAAGAAAAACAAAAGGAAAATTAAGATTCAGTGGCATTGCTGAGAAACTCATACCGATTTCTGCGCCAGGCGTTCAGTCTGCGCATCTGGTTGACCAGCCTCATTGTTATTCTGCTGATCCTTCTGTTGGCTCTGACCGTGAACAACGCGCGGGAAAAGGAAATGGCGGATTTGTTCAGCCGCCAGCAGTTGGCGTCCGCTCAAAACGCCTCCGCCCGCATGACGGAAATTCTTTCGCAGGTTGAAAGAAACGTCGCTCTGTTCTCCTACTTTGATCCCAACGGAAAAATTCTGTCGCCGAAAGATCACCGGGAAATCGAAATCCTTTATTCCGTTTGGGGAAAAACGATCGACGCCGTGCTGGTGTTTGACGCCCGGGAGGGCGTCCGGCGCGTTCTGTCGCAGGAGGCGCTGCCCCGCGTCAACCTGATCCCCCATTTCCGGATCCTGAAAAATCAGAAACGGCAATATTTAAGTCTGGCCCTGTCCGATGTTCGCGCAGGCGGCGCCCCGGCTTCCAGACAGGATTGGTATTTAATATGGGGGAATCCCATCTGGCGCGACCGCAATATTTTTGACGGCGCGTGGATGGTGTCCTTTTCACTGGCCGCGCTGGTCCATGCCGGAGAAAGGCAAATTCAGGAAAACCGGCTGGGAGACCTTTGGCTGATCGATGACCGGGGGCGGATTGTCCTGCATCCGAATTCGCCCTACATCGGCAAGAACACCGGTGATCTAGTCCGGGACAGCCGGGGAAACGCAATCACCCTTTCGCCGGCAGGAGGAAGACTCATTGACGCGAGGGTTTTACGGCAAAGCGGCGCTTTGGAAAGAAGCGTTATTGCCTACTATCCGTTTCAGGTTGCCGGGAACAGCTGGTCCGTCATGGTGAGCGCTCCCTACGCCGAGGTCGTCGCTCCCGTGCGCACGACTTTTCTTTACACGATGTTCAGCGCATTTCTGCTGATGCTGATCCTGGTGGTCGCCGGCATCTTTTACGCGTTCCGGGAGGGAAGGCGATTGCGGATGCGGGAGGTGCAGGAGCGGCTGAAGGAGCGTGAGACCTGGCAGGAGAAACTGCTTCGGGAAAAGAAAACGATTGAAGGCATCATCGAAGGATCGCCCATTCCCAGCTTCGTGATCAACAAACAGCATCAGGTGATTCTGTGGAACAGGGCCTGCGTGGAGCTGACCGGGCAGTCGGCGGAAGACACGCTGGGGACGGACGGTCATTACCGGGCGTTTTACCCCGTCAAAAGGCCCATGGTGGCCGACTTGATCATCGACAGCGACATCGACGCGCTCAACAAGTACTACAGCGCCAAAAAAGTCAAAAAATCGGAAAAGGTGCTGGGCGCCTATGAAGCCTACGATTATTACGAAAACCTCGGCGGCCGCAGCCGGTACATGTATTTTCTCGCGGCGCCGATTTATGACGAGGATGGGAACATCATCGCGGCGATTGAAACGCTTCAGGACATCTCCCGCGAGCAGGAGCTGACGCGCAGCCTGCAGGAATACGCCGAGACGCTGCAGAATGAACTCTCGGAGAACATCGAGCTCCGCAAAGAGATCGAAGGCCTGCTGAATTACATGCAGTCCATTGTGAAAAGCCTGCCGGATAAAATCTATGAGCTGGACAAGGACGGCGTCATCAACTTTATCAGTTGGGGGCTGAAGAAACCCAAAAATGAATTTCGTGGAAGGCATTTTCTGGAATTTGTCGCGCCGGAGAACGCGGATTTTGTCGTTTCCAAGTGGGAAGACGCCAAGCGGGGAAACTACTCCCCCTATGAGATTGAAACGGTGGCCCAGGACGGGCGCAAGGTTAATTTAATGGTGACGACGTCCCCGGTGATCGGGAGCGACCATTACATCCTGGTGCAGAGAGACATTACCGAGTTCAAGAACCTGGAAAAGAAGCTTTACGACAGCCAGAAGCTCGCGGCGCTGGGGCAGCTTTCCGCCGGCATTGCCCATGAAATCCGCAATCCGCTCTCGTCCATCAAGATGAGCCTCCAGATTCTGGAAAAACGCATCAAGCCCGAAGGCAACGATCTGAAACGCTTCAAAATCGCGCAAAAGGAAGTCGAGCACCTCGAAGAGCTGGTGAACAACGTTCTGGTGTTTGCCAAACCGATGGAGCCCAAAATCGAATCGGTCGATCTTGCGAAAGTCCTGGACCAGGCGGCGGCTCTCTCCGAGCACATTATTCAGGATAAAAAAATTAATGTTACCCAGGACACCCGGGATGTTCCCGCGGTGAACGTGGATGTGGCGATGATTACGGACGCTTTCGTCAACATCATCCGCAACGCGGTGGAGGCGATGGAGGACGGCGGCCACATTCACATTTACGCCCGCAGCATCGGATCCCGGCCGCCTTCCGTGCTGGTGGTCGTGGAAGACGATGGCTGCGGCATCGACGATGCGGACATGCCCCATCTGTATAATCCGTTTTTCACAAAGAAGAAATACGGGACGGGCCTCGGCCTGTCGCAGGTCCTGAAGATCGTGGAAGTGCACCAGGGGAAGCTGGAGATCATCAGCGAGAAAGGCAAGGGCACGAAAGTTTGCGTGACATTACCCTGCAATAAATGACGGATCGTTTTCGAAGAGGGGACTGAAACTCCGAAAGAAAGCGCGCCGCGGCGCAGGCAGCGAAGGTTATGACTATGGCAAGTATTCTGGTGATTGATGACGATGCATCCATTGCGGAAACGCTGGATTTGTATTTAACCGAAGAGGGATACAGCGTCCGGACGGCGCTGACCGGCACCGACGGACTGAACAAATACGTCCAGGAGCCTTCGGACGTGGTCATTCTGGACATTCGCCTGCCGGACGTGGACGGGTTCGCCGTCCTGGAAGACCTCAAGGAAGAAAATGAAAACGTCAAGGTGATCATGATCACCGCTTTCCACGACATGGAAACGACGATCAACGCCATGAAGGGCGGCGCCTTTGACTATATTCACAAGCCGGTCAACGTGGACGAATTGGATCTGGCCATCCGGAAAGCCCTGAAATCCCTGGAGATGGAGAAGAAAATCGACGGGCTGCTGATGGAGCCGTCGCGCAGTTTCCGGGTGGGGGACATCATCGGGACCGGCAACGAGATGCGGGAAATTTTCAAGACGATCGGCACCGTATCCCAGAGCCGAACGACGGTGCTGATTTACGGAGAAAGCGGCACCGGCAAGGAATTGATCGCCAAGGTGATTCACAACAACACTTCTCCGGACGAACCGTTTATCGCCGTGAACTGCTCCGCCATCGTGGAGACGCTTCTGGAATCGGAGTTGTTCGGCCACGAAAAGGGGTCCTTTACCGGCGCCATCGCGCGCAAGCTGGGCAAGTTCGAGCTGGCCCGGTTCGGCACCGTGTTCCTCGACGAAATCAGCGAGATGTCGGTGAATCTCCAGGCGAAGCTTTTGCGCGTTCTGCAGGAGATGGAATTCGAGCGCGTCGGGGGCAAGGACAGGGTGAAGGTCAATGCCCGCATCATGGCCGCCACGAATAAAGACCTGCGGGCGATGGTCAAGGAGGGGAAATTCCGGGATGACCTGTTTTACCGTCTGAACATTGTTTCCATCCACCTGCCGCCGTTGCGCAGCCGGCGCCAGGACATTCCGCCTTTGATTGATTACCTGCTTTCGAAAATCAATCTGGATCTGCATAAAAAAATCATCGGCGTTTCCGGCGAAATGATGGAGAAGTTTATGACGTATCCCTGGCCGGGAAACGTTCGCGAGCTGGAGAATCTGCTGGTCCGGGCGTGCGTCATCGCCAAAGGCCAGGTGCTGGGCGTCGGAGATTTTCCGGAGCTGGGCAAGGATTATGAGGCGCTCCCGGATAAGAAAGACACGACCGGGGAGGTGTTCACGCCGGAAGAGCCGGGCAAATTTTTGACGCTGGATCAGATTGAAGAACGTTACATTCGCAAGATCATCAAGGAAACCAGCAAGAACAAGGGGGAAATCTGCGAGACGCTCGGCATTTCCCGCCCCACGTTCGAACGCAAGCTGGAAAAATACGGCATCACCTTTGAACGGGACTAACCGGCGCCCCATTGCTGGAAACCTGTTTTGCGCCAATACCGATATTAATGTTCGAAGTGCAGAACAATCCTTGACCGGCCGTCTTTTTCCGAAACAGTGATTGCGTCGGCGTCTTTCCGTATTAAGCGCAGAGAGAGCTGCGCGATCGAAACATCCGCATCCACCGAGAGAGGCTCAACGTAATCCCCGGTGAGCGCGAGCGGTTTTCCTTCGTACTGCAGAGTCAGATCCAGGTTGAATTCGTCAAACATCATTTCCAGACGCACGGGCTTTTGCGTCAGCTCAAGGGCGGCCATCAGCTCCAGGAGTTCGTTCAGCGCGTGCGTGGCCTGCGTGATCACGGCGGGCCTTGCGCCCCAGAGGCCGCCCTGCTTTTCCATAAGATCCGCAAGCTCCTCATACCTGGTTTTGTCCAACTCCAGGGTCGAGACCGTTTTTTTCTTGAGGCCGATTTGAAAAAGGATTGTGAGCCCGATGGCCAGCAGCGTGGAAAGATAAAGCGACGAACCGAAAATCGGGCGAAGCCAGGAAATCCCGATCCGGCTGTACACGTCCAGCAGAGCCGTGACGCTCAAACCGAAAATCATCGAGATCCCCAGAATAAAAATCTTCCGGGCATCCATCATCCTCGACATCATGATCTGAAGGCCGGTGAAGATAATGAAGCAGACGGCAAAAAGAGGGGTTGCTCCCATCACCGGCTGCGGCATGACCACGAAAACCTCGGCAAACCGCGGCAGGAAGGCGAGCAGAATCAGAATTCCGCCCGTGGTGAACGCAATCGAACGGCTGGTGGCGCCGGTTCCCAGTGACAGCCCGATGTTGCTGGAGGCCGTGGACTGCCCCATGCCTCCCAGAACGCCGCTGAGACTGACGCTCATGCCGTCCGCCAGCAGGCCCTTCTTGAGGCTGGGCATGTCGGGCCGCTTCCACTCCGCGTCGTTGATCTTCTGGCAGGTCGTCAGATTCCCGATCGTCTTTACCGACGTGCAGAGGCTGGCGATCAGAAAGGGGATGATCAGCGAGGCGTCGAACGACCAGCCCAGCATGGACCAATCCGGCGCGGCCAAAAGGGGTTTGTCCAGAATCTGCTTAAAATGCGCCTCGGGCAGAAGGCCGGTCAGGTATGAAACGATGTACCCTGTCACCATGCCGATGATGACGGAAAACAGGCGAAGCTTGCCCTTGCTCCATACCGTGATCGCCACCATGGTTCCCAGCGTAATCAGGGAAACGACCAGGACGTTCGGGTTGATCGCAGCTCCCTCTCCTCCGGCGATTCCCAGAAAGTTTTTTGTCGCCACCGGAATGACCGATATGCCCACCATCGTTACGACCAGCCCCATGACTTCGGGCGTAAAGATTCTGCGCAGACGGTGAACGACGCGCGAAAGGATCATTTCAAAAACGCCGCTGAGCGCGGTCATCCCCAGCACCAGCGGCAGACCGCCGATTTTGGCGGCCATCACGGACGCGGAGATATAGGCGGGTTCGCAGACGGAAGGCGCAAAATAACCGGACCCGACGCCCTTTCTGTTCAGGGCCTGAAGGATGACCGCGATCCCGCCGGCCAGAAGCGACATGCTGATAAAAAACCCCGCCTGCCCA